>Ga0272442_10010083_pt1 | contig 11685 bp, 9 predicted proteins | sample SSMForm2O_FD_200262 | JGI IMG/M metagenome (GOLD analysis project Ga0272442, IMG submission 200262) | Marine sediment archaeal communities from Little Sippewissett salt marsh, Falmouth, MA, United States - SSM-Form-2O | ecosystem: Environmental > Aquatic > Marine > Wetlands > Sediment ...
AACAACAAAATCCGAGTGATTCAACGCCGCGCCTACGGCCTGCGCGACAAGGAGTATCTGCGGCTCAAAGTCTTGACATGTATGCTCAAACCGCTATGAAATTACCCACTCGCTTTGGAGAAGAGCCAGAATTATAAAGTGGAATAAGCTGCACCTATTCTATCAATTTCAGTGATAATGTAAAACATGAAATAATCAGCAGAATACGACATGCCCGACAGGGACATTCATTCAGACTCAAGCCTGCTGATGAAAGTTGCATTCAGCTTTTAATCGAGACTATTCTGCACGTACGGAATCACGGAGCCGTAACAATATGAAAACGGGTATAATTGCGCGGGGTCTTACAAAGGGGGGTGTAGCCAGGTTTATCCGCAATATCCTGCATCAATTCGATATCATTGCGGGTTCAGACCCCGAATTCCCTGAATTCGTTGTGTTCACCGACAGCGATGAATTCTCGCACGGTTTCAACAATATTAGCGTGATCCACGTTCCCAGGCCATCGGCTGCCGACAGGATCAACAAGCTCTTATGGGACTACGCCATGATACTTCCCCGGATCATGAGCGAAAAGCCGGACGTGCTGATTTTTCCAAAAAACATAATCCCATTCACTAACTCCATGCTGCGCTGCCGCATGATAAACATCATCCACGACCTCGGGTATTTCGAAAGTGAAATAAACCCCTACCCCTTCTGGGACACGGTTTACATGAAGTCGCTCATGTCGATTTCCTGTTCAATCGCATCCAGAACCATAGCTGTATCCCACTCTACAAAAGACGACCTGCTGGACAGATTCGGGCTGAATCCCGGCAGCATCGATATCTGCCACGAGGGAGTGGAGAAGAAGTTCAGACCGGTCGATGATCAGGCCGAAGTCCGTAAAACGCTCGACAGGTATGGCATCAGCAGACCCTTTGTACTTTACTGCGGATCCTTAAGCCCTCGAAAAAACGTTCTTGGAATCCTGAAAGCGTTTGATCTTATTAAAAACAGAATCCCTCATAATATCTATCTTGCCGTCAACTATTCGCTTCGTGCTGATGACACCGTAAGGTTCATGGAAAACAACCTTGGTGACAGGGCGAAAATTATCGGGTTCACGGGGGATGAAGACCTCGTAAATCTTTATTCGGCGGCTGACCTTTTCATGTACCCCTCACTGTACGAGGGCTTCGGCCTTCCCATTCTCGAAGCACAGGCATGCGGATGCCCCGTCATCACCTCGAATGTCACCAGCTGCCCGGAAGTTGCAGGAAAGGGCGCACATATTGTTGATCCGTTTTCCATAACGGACATGAGCAGTGGCATGGAAAAAGTTCTGACTGACAGTGGGTACAGAAAAACACTTACTGAAGAAGGAAGAAAAAACACGGGCAGGTTTTCATGGAAGAACACGGCCCGGAACATACTCGAGACATGTAATAAGGCATTTGAACAAAAATGAATCAGGTAAGGAATGCCTGATTGAAGATCCAGGTTTCGGTTATTTCTCCTCAGGCACAAAATACTCTATTTGCTTGACCGGCATACCGTTGTGATCGAGCCCACCCACAACAGCCACAGCCCCGTTCCCGAGCACGAGGACTGTTGCGCCGTACCGTCGTACGCGCATGCCGGGCACTGAAACGCTCGTAAGCACGCCCGACGTGTAGCTGCAGCCTCCGGACGCCGTAAGGTAGCGCGGATCAAGAATCTCGGCCTCTGCAGTAGGAGTGGATTCATCCACGAGGCCGCCTGTTATGAGAACGCGCCCGTCTTTTAGCGCCGCCGCCGACGCGCGCCATCTCGCCCTGCGCATGCTGCCCAGTTGGCACAGTATGCCGAGAGAAGGTTCGAAAAGATCCACGTCCCTCGAAGCCTCGCCGTTTTCATCCAGTCCGCCTGCAACAAGAACACGGCCGTCCGCCAGTGTTACGCTCGATGCATAGGCCCTTGGCCTGCATTTTGTGGAATGAAGCGAGAACTCTTTCTGTTCAAAATCAAAAAGCACAAACCCTTTAACCAGAGCATCGTTTTTTCCATAACCTCCGAAGATAAACCCGGTATCTCCCGATACCGATCCGGTCAATTCACGACGCGCATCCGGCATGTTCATGACTATTATCTCCCCGTCAATGCTCACGAGCTCCGCCTTGTCCACGGCTTTGCCGCCTGCGCCAGTTCCCCCGGCCACAAGCGCGTAATCATCATGATTCAGCACAAGAGCCCCCTTGCGCTCAAGACCGGTCGCATCCCATTCTTCAAGCTCTCCGGTCGCCTCGTTCAGAAAATCGATATCGTTTGTCAGTCCGGTATCAATTTCACCCCCCAGAAGCATAAATCCGTTCTCGACATTCACGGCCGCGACACCCGCCCGCGGTTTCTGAAGGCAGAAAGGCTCAGTGCCGCTGCAGTCAGTATACTCAGTCCTTCCGTCGGTCGGGCTGAAAACTTCCACGGATCTAAGCAGGCTTGAAGGGGCATCAGGAGTGCCTCCGGCCGCCCCTCCCATTATGAACTGGCGGCCGTCATACGCGACCGCTGAAGCATGCAGAAACCTGGCCCGGGACAGGCCGTATCCCGGAGTCATGGAGAAACGCCCCACCCTGGCAATGAAAATCTCAACCGGATCAATGTCTCCCGTGATCACGAGGGGCAGGCTGCGGCCGCGGGAAACCGCATACCCGTCTTCCGATGTCAGGGCTTCCACCGTAATCACCACGTCTTTTCCTGATGGTATGTCGGCAAGGGTCGAGCTTTCACCTTTGTTGAATTCAAAAACTTCAACAGCCGGATCAATCCCTGAGCCCGAAATGCTGATTCGAAGGTGAGACACCAGAGAAGGGTCAAGCGGATCCTCGGAAACCAGTGGCGAGCGCACGAGGTACACTTCAACGCTGCCCTCATGGTAATCGCAGGAAGTTCCTAGGCACATTATCAGTATTGCCGCGATCAGGCAGATGCCCCTGTTTACGCGTTCTGTTTTCAATGGTGCACCACTACGTCCACTTTCTCCTGGCCCATGGTAAGCCCTAGAACGAGCCCTGCCGCTGTGGCCGCTACCGCTGTTCCGAGCGCGGTGTAAAACCACCACGATTCGTACCATTCAGTCTCTGTTTCCTTTTCTCCATTGCCGAGGCTGAGCGAAATAAATGCCGCGATCTGATCCCTTTCCCCCACCGTCCACTCTTTCAGTTCGCTTTCGCCTGAAGGCGCATTATGAGTCACAACTGACGAGCTTTCTGTCTGGTTCGAGAGCACAAGCCTTCGCGATACCGAAAGTCCGTCATCCGTGCGACCCGAGGAGATCCACAGCACGCCCTGAACGCCCAGCAGGCTGCACAGTTTCTTCAATACCCTGTCCGGAGGAGGCTGAATCTGAATCGGCCCCTTTTCGCGCGCCATGTTGAAAATTACCTGCGCAGCGGGTGAAATCCTGGCATCTGCGCCCGTATCCGTATCAATACCGAGCGCCCTGCGGAAATACTCGAGTGCCAGGTCCTCTTCCCCGGCATCCGCGGATGCGGCCCCCGCCTGCATCATGTATCCGGCTACCTGTCCGGGATCGAGCGCGGTCGTTATCCCTTCGTTGATTTCATCCGACGCTCTCCGCCACAGCCCGGCCGCATCCACAAGGTTGAATTCGAGCGCCGCACGCTTGGCCTGTTCCGCTGTTTTTTGAGCCTTTTCAGCTGATGCGGCGTAAGATGCATCGCCCTCTGCCTGAACATCGATCGAGGAAGCGGGAATCAGCACATACCTCTCAGAAGGAGCTTCAGGAACAACGGACACGGCAACCGCGGCTTCATTTTCTGTCCCGCGAGGGGTTACGACAACGGCGATTCTGGTTTTTTCCTCGTTTTCGCCGGCCCTTACGACGCCTTCAACAAGGCACAGGCATGCGCATAATATGATCATGAATACCGGATATATGCGCCTTTCCCCCTGGTTCATTGCTGCAACAACTGATCTGCGGCTGTTTCGAGAAACTCATCAGCTACTGTAATGAGTTTACGAGCACCCTTTTCTGAATAATTTTCTTCATAATCAGCATTTTCCCGCATGATCTTTGCGGTCTGAAAGGCATTAATGAATTTCTCCGAAAAAACGCCCTGATTAACAAAAAGAAAATCCACGGCAATGCGCAGACACCTGTGTGATTTTTCCCGATATCCTCTGCTGAATATCAATGCCCTGGCCGTGTGAAACATTGAATAGTATGATTGTATCGTGCTCCATTTCCAATTTGAATTCTTCATGCTCTGCTTTGCTACATAAAGATCTTTTTCTGCAATTGTCAGCTCCTTCTGCACAAGCCTGGGGCCGTCGGAAAATTCTTTAATCTTCCCTTTATTCAGGCATTCGCTGAACAGGTCATTTATTCCCTTTCCCATAAAACAATGCCCCTTTTTATCTGATCATAAAGCACTGGCTCATCTTCGGAAACTGTGAGCATCTGCTCCGGGCTTTTTATAATCACATGAATCATGTCAATGAATTCACTTCTTAATATCAATTCGTCTACTTTGTGCTTTTTTACTGTCACAATAAACAAATCATAGTCGCTTCCGGAATCATTATTTCCTTCTGCCCTGCTGCCGAACAGAACAATTTTATCACACAGAGAGTAAAGACTTCTCACTAACGGATCGATCGTCATAATATTACTTACACTTTTTAAAGTCGTTACCAGAGCCGTATCAGCCAGACTGTTCAAGGCCATCCTTCCTCTATGATGCCTGTGAACGAGTCCTGCATCCGCCAGTTTGCGCAGCGCCATGTTTACGGCCGACTTCTTTACGCCATGTATTCTTCGCGTGATCTCAACGTCTATCAGTTCCTGTTCAGGATGCTGCAATAAAAAATCCAGCACCCTGAGCACTGGGGTGGAAAAAAGTAAATCTTTCTGGTGGGTTAAATAATCCATGGTTATGGCCTATTATCCATGCATGCGGATATTTATCCATAGATATGGATTGTTGTCAATGCTGAAGTGTAGAATCACTCCAGGCGGACGCCGACGTTTACTTCATCCCAGGCCTTTACGTTTACTTTTTTTACCTTTTTCACTCCGAGTTCCGGGTTCTCGAATACGAGCGTGTGCGTGCCGGCCTCTGTCTTCACCCTTCTCAGCGGCGTATGGCCGTCCAGTCTTTCCCCGTCGATGCTCACGTAGGACCACGGATAGGAATTGATGTTCAGCCATCCGAAAGATTTTTTCCGTGCTCTGGCAGTCCCGGTCTTTCCCGCTCGCGTGTTCTTTTTCACCTGCTGCGCATGCTCCGGCTTCTTCACTGGATTTCCCGTTATCTTCAACCTGGCCGGGGCGCGCGCGGGCGCACGGGTATCGCCGTGCACAGCGCCTTCGTCTTCCAAAACTTCGAGCGGCACGGGATCACTGTAAAGCATCCAAATGCCCGCAGCCACAGCAGCAACTATCAGCAGGATGCCGGCAGCAGCATACATCAATCGAGATTTCCCCCGGACACCCTCTTTTCCCGCTGCTTCAACCGCATCAATGGGCACAGTCTTTCCGGCCACACGTGCTTCTTCTGTTTTGCTGAAGGCGCTTTCATCCTTCTCCGGCGTGCATGCGAGCACAGTAGAAGCCAGCGATTTTTCCATGTCGGAAAAATTTATCTTACCCATAAGAGCTGCAATCTCTTTTTCGAAATCAGGCGCAGACTGAGGCCTGTCTGCCGGATTACGGCTCAGAACGCGCATCAGGAATTTGTCCAGGTCTTTTCCCACTTCTGGCCTGAGCGTGGACGGTGGCTTCACATTCTGACCCCGTGCCATCTTCAGAGTCTCTTCATCATCCTTTCCCTGATGCGGAGTCTTAAGCGTTATGCACTCGTACAGGACTGCCCCCAGACTGTAAATGTCCGAGGCGGCAGACGCTGCCCTGCCTTCGATCAGCTCAGGCGCGATGTATGCCGCCTTTCCCCACACCCCTTCCTCGCGCCTGCTGTCCAGCATGCGTGCTATTCCGAAATCCGTAAGCTTGACGTGGCCGGAAGTGGAAACCAGCACATTGTCCGGGCTTACGTCTCTGTGAATAAGCCCCCTGCTTCCCTGTGTGTCAGAATAAGAATGCGCATAAGCCAGCGCCCTCGAGACCTCCCTGCTTACGTAAAGGGCTTCCTCGATTCCCATGCTGAGTTTTTCCGTCTTCAGATAATCCAGCACCCGCCGGAGGCTTGCGCCGGGCACGTATTCCATTACGAGAAACGGCCTGTCCTGTTCGCGCCCGAATTCAAAGGCGGCCGTGATGTTTCCGTGTGAAAGGTTCAGTACAATCCTGGCTTCTTCAATAAAACGGGCTTCATGTTCCACATCTTCGCCCGATGAAACAGGCAGAATCTTTATCAGCAGCCTGCGCCCGGGGCCCACCTCCTCGGCAAGGCGGGCGGCATATACATCTGTCATGCCTCCTTCGTCCATGCGCGACAGGAGCATGTACCTGTTGAAACGGCGTGGGAGTTTTTCCCGGCTCAAAGATTTCTGCATTTCTATCTGGGCTCTGCAACCAGCAGGAACTCGGCGCTGCAGTCGGAATATATTTCCAGCAGGTGCTCGCCTTCTTCAAATACCTTCAGCTCGAACATGAGCATGCGATCGTTTCCTGCTTCCTCGAAAAGATCCACATCCTGAAGATGTTTTCTTGCCGTATTCGTATCAAGTGTGCAGTCGGGCTCGTAAGCCTGCAGCAGAAGTTCCGTCCCGGGCGCCTCCATTGTCCTGAGATACAGGCGGATGCTAAGATCGACATCAGTCTCTTCGGTCTTTACCACGACTCGCCTTATACCGGGGAAAACTCCCTCGGAATAGCGATCATCTTCCAGGATGCACCCGGCCGGAACCTGGCAGATGTAATATGCCTCGTCACATATCTGTGAAATCCGGTCTCCGATAAAGGCGTCTTCCGCTGTCTCGCAGCATGTAAGAAACTGGATCGCAAGAAGCAGGCTGAATGCTCGAATCGTGAAATTCATGGATGCATATACTATCACAGCACTGTGGGGTGAAGTATACATTCAGTGAACTTTTTTCATGACCCGGAATATTACATTGTTTGAAAAGCAAACAATTTCAATAGTTTCATGAAAGCGACGTTTACGCTCCTGCTGTAAATGCCGGGCATGAATGTTGCTCTTAATAATGACTTTATACTTACTTCCATATCAGCTTACTGAGCGATTGCAGCGATACAACCACTTTCGACAAGGAGGAAAAGATGAGAAAGACCTTCAGCCCGTTATTCATGATTTCAATCCTTATCTGCGCACTGGTTCTGTGTTCATGCGAGTCAGGCAGCGACTCAAAGGACAGCAGGCCCGGACCTGGGGACAACGAGGACGATGATGCATGGGACGCATCGGCCGACTCTTCTTCAGACACGGACACGGATTCCGATACGGATACGGATACCGACACAGACACGGATACGGATAGCGACACGGATACGGACACAGACACAGACACGGATTCCGACGGCGATGCAGACAGGATAATGGATCATGAAAATACCGACGTTCGAAAAATTCCATCGAACGCAATAGCTGATGTCATAAGCGACCTGCACGTGGCCTACTGGCACACGTCTCACGGCAGCCAGGTAGTGTCCGGCATGACTGCGCTTTCGAGACATGACGCTGCCTACGCGTTCAGCGCCGACGGCTCCAGCGGGCTGCATTTCGACAACACCGTGGGCGGCTATTCCATGCCGTGTCCGGATTTGAGCCACTGCTCGGACAACAGCGACATGCTGGACGACACGCGCACAGTGCTCAATGCGAGTTCGGACATCAACGTGGTGATGTGGGCATGGTGCAGCATCAACGGGCACGACATACCCACATACCTGGACAACATGGAAACCCTCATAGGCGAATACGGGCCCGGGGGAACAAACCCGCGCGCGGATACGACTCCGGTAACATTTATCTTCATGACCGGACACAGCGAAGGTTCAAACACCTTCCCGCGCCAGGCGGCAGAGGACATCCGCACTCACTGCGAGTCGCACAACCGCTGGCTCGTGGATTATTTCGACATCGAGGCTCACGACATGGACGGCAACTCATACGCCGACCGCGAAATTTCCGATAACCTCGATTACAGCGGGGGCAACTGGGCGTCCGAGTACCTGAACGGGTCATCCTCTGACTCGACCCTGGTCTCGCTTACCGATCTTACCGACAGCTGCGCCCACTCCGACACACCGGAAGAAGCCAAGCTCAACTGCGTGCTCAAAGGCCAGGCGTTCTGGTGGGCCCTCGCCCGCATCGCGGGGTGGAACGAACGCTGAAGAGGTCCGGACACGTCACTGTGGCTTAACCAACTTACACAGATTTCTTTACAGGGCCAACTACTTCAGTTTGAGGACAAACAGATTCCTGGATTCCAGGGTAGAGGATTCATCAGCGAAAGCATGAAGCGGCTCCTGCCCTGAGGGTCCTTTCCACGATTCTTCGCTGATTCCAGATGCATAAACGTTATTATTGTTGTCCAGCATAATGCTGCTACCCCAATCCGTATCAGTCCCACCATAAAATGTGTGCCACTGGTATTCCCCATTAGGGCTGAGTCTGACAATAAAAATATCCAAGTTGTTATTTTCATTATCTCCAGAACAGCATGCATTCAGTGGCTCCTCCCCTGAAGGTCCTTTCCATAATTCAGAACTCTCTCCCAATGCGTAAATGTTATTTTCATTATCAATGGCAATACTACCGCCACCTCCTTCATAAAAAGCATGCCAGATATACTTACCACTTGAGTCAAGTCTGAGAACAAATAGACCCGCACTTCCACTTACGTCGATATCATGGACGGGATCCTGCCCAGTCGGCCCTTGCCAGTCCAAACTGTTTCCTGTTGCATAAATAGTATTTTCGCTGTCTGCAAAAATACTGGTTCCAAAGTCATCACCAGAAGATCCATAAAAAGCATGCCATTCATAATCACCGTTCTTTTTCAATTTCAGGATGAATACATCATCTTCTCCATGATATTTATTGAGCGGTTCCTGACCTGACGGCCCTTTCCAGGACTCATTGGTGTAACCCGTTATATATATTTTATTATCACCGTCAGCTATTATGCTGTTACCCCGGTCATCACCAGGAGATCCATAAAATGTATGCCAGTTGTATTCGCCATTTTTATCCAGTTTCAGAATGAAAATGTTATTTGATGCTGATGAAGTATCTCCTCCAACGAACTCATGAAGAGGACTCTGTCCTGACGGTCCTTGCCATGATTTGTCGCAGTTTCCGGTTAAAAATACGCTGCTTTCACTATCCAGTGTTATATTGTAGGCAAGCCAGACATAATAAAAAGTATGCCACTCGTATTCGCCATCCTGGTCAAGTTTTAAAATGAATGCATTTGTGTTTACTGAGTCTCCAGCGCTGAAGCCATGAAGAGGATCCTGCCCGGTCGGTCCCTCCCACGATTTGTAGCAGTTCCCTGATATATATAAACCGTCTTTATTATCTAGTGCTAATTTAATTATGGAAGCGATATTGATGGATGCAAACGTTCGGTAAAAGGTATGCCATAAATATTTGCCGCTTGAGTCCAGTTTAAGAACATATGCATTCCAGTATGATGAATCCGGATTGAATTCTTGAAGTGGATCCTCCCCTGATGGTCCTTTCCACGATTCATGGCTAATTCCTCCAATGTAAATATTATTATCTCCGTCTATAACGATACTATGGGAAGTAGTTTGGCGACCGAAAAATGTATGCCATTGATAAATCCCTTCTGCACCGGTATCTGAGTCTGTGTCGGTGTCTGAGTCGGTGTCTGAGTCTGTGTCCGCATCCCCATCCGGATTGCTGCTGCCGTCTGCATACATCCCTCCGTCTTCCAGGCAGAAATCAAAGCCCCTGCAGTCAGTATCTGCGCAGTCCGTAAATCCGTCGCCGTCGTTGTCCATATTGTCACGGCAGAATTCAATAGTATTTTCCTTTTCATTTGAAGAAGAAGTCTTGTAGCAAGCGGTCAGCAACTGAAAAACGATAATTAGTGACCATAAAACCATGTATTTTGTCCAGTTGTTTTTTTTGCAGTCTCTGTTTTCTTCAGTTGGTTTCATGGCATTCCTCTGTATTTTTTAATACGGGCAACGGACATGTGTAAAACCTTATAAATAATTAGATGTCGAACTCATACATCCTCCCGTCTATTATTTCTCCTTCGGTGTTCTTGTAAACAACCATTACCGTGCCCATCAATTTAAGAACCCATCCGCATTCCACATCATGAACCGCTCTATAAACTGTTCCCAGACTTATTTCCGGGCTTGAGTAAAGATCAACATTCTCTGTTTCTAGTTTTGCAAAGGCCCTTTCAGCCATCTGACCATATTTGAGATCTGAATATAGTTGACTGTGTAAATAGTTAATAGGAGTCCATTTTCCACGAATACTTAGCAAACTACCATCCATAAGAAAAGTTATCATCACGTAATTATCTACAACCTTGATTCCTCCAATAACCCTGTTAATTTGATATCCTTTTGTGTACCTGAAACACTCAATATCATCAGAAGCACTATTTCTGTTTAAGGCAATTATGTTCTCTGAATCCAATCGTATTTCATCTTGCTCGGCTCCTAGCGCTTCCATTGTTCTGTAGGCTGTTTTACGTAAAAAATCATCATCAAAGATATCATTTTCTACTATGGTACCATGTAAATTACCTTTGGCACGTATATTAAAACTGAATTCATCAGGATTAAGCTGTAATAAATACGAGCCGTTTTCGGCATTAAATATCTTTGAATCGTTTTGGAGAACAACGAAATCCGTAGAATCCGTTATCTGCTTGATAACGCTCAGCATATCTTGGACTTTGAACTCTCCGGTAACTCTTGATTCGAATTTGTTCAATTCCTCAGGCTCAAGCCTTACCATAGGTTTCTCAGTATCAGTATCCTTATTGGAATCCTCGATATTATTACTATCAATTTCCTGACTATTTGAATTGCTTTCAGACGGGCAATGTATAATACCTGCGTTATACGTATCATGAGGTTCGCATCCTTCTATGCCCCAGAATGTGGAACCTGAACCACGCCTTCCCGTATAGAGGAAGTTTTTCCAACCTGCGTTTAGGAAGAAATTTTCTCTCTGTTCAAACGTGCTTCCAAATGTTACTGCTGTACCACAACATTGAGTATCTTCAGGAAGATAAGGAAATGCATTCCACAAAAATGTCATATCTTCAACCCAAGTCTGTCCGATACCCTGATTAATACTGTTATGCATAAAATCTTCAAAATGCTCTTCAGCCTTTCCGAATTGTGGATAAAAAGGCCCATGAATACCGGCATAAATATTAAACTGTTTTTTAGAGAATTCTCCCGGTTTGTAACCATGATTCTCCCATATCTTCTGTTCACTACTGTGGCATGAAACAGTAGCAGTTGCATTTGCATCAACATCTCCCCAGCCTATGTGGCCAGGATGCGGAAAAAAGAAAAAAAACAATTTTCCGAAGAAGACGCTTACATAGTCCAGCCAGTTATTGAAATTGATAGAATTCTGACTGGAAATGCTTTCCTCTCTCGAATTTGGTCTCCAGGGGTTTTCCGAAAAAGGCCATAACGGCGTGTATCTGCCCCTAGTTGTTATATAACAAGTATCATTGCAGTACATATCTCCATCACAATCGTCTGTAGGG
>Ga0272442_10010086_pt1 | contig 11684 bp, 7 predicted proteins | sample SSMForm2O_FD_200262 | JGI IMG/M metagenome (GOLD analysis project Ga0272442, IMG submission 200262) | Marine sediment archaeal communities from Little Sippewissett salt marsh, Falmouth, MA, United States - SSM-Form-2O | ecosystem: Environmental > Aquatic > Marine > Wetlands > Sediment ...
GAAGGCCGTCGATGACATCGACATGTACATCAAGGAAGGGGAAACCCTCGGCCTCGTCGGAGAGAGCGGGTGCGGGAAGACGACAACCGGCCGCGCGATCCTTCGCCTGATCGAGCCGACCGCGGGAGAGATTCAGTTCCGCAGCAAGAAGCTCGCAAAGGACGGCGAGGAGTACAGAATCGTCGACGTCGCCGCTGCCTCCCGCAACCTCCTCAAGGTGCTGCGGCGGGACATGCAAATCATCTTCCAGGACCCCTATTCGTCCCTGAATCCGCGGATGACGGTCGGCGCAATCGTAGGAGAGCCTCTGCTCGTGCACGGCATCGCCAAGGGGAAAGAACGTGAGGATCGTGTCCGTGAGCTGCTCGGCGCAGTCGGCCTGAAGCCCGACCACATGAAGCGGTACCCACACGAGTTCTCCGGCGGACAGCGGCAGCGCATCGGCGTCGCACGCGCCCTCGCTCTCGACCCGCAGCTGATCGTCGCTGACGAGCCGGTCTCGGCGCTCGACGTCTCGATTCAAGCCCAGGTCCTCAACCTCCTCGAGGACCTCCAGGCGGAGTTCGGGCTGACGTACCTGTTCATCGCCCACGACCTCTCGGTCGTCCGCCACATCGGCGACCGCGTCGCGGTGATGTACCTCGGCAAGGTGGTCGAGCTCTCCGAGACCGAGACGCTGTTCGTCGATCCGAAACACCCCTACACCGAGGCGTTGATGTCCGCGGTCCCTGTACCGGATCCTGACTACAACGTCGAGCGTATCCTGCTCGAAGGAGACGTCCCAAGCCCGGTGAACCCGCCGTCCGGCTGCTACTTCCACCCGCGCTGCCGCTACGCGCAGGAGATCTGCAAGACCGACGCGCCAGAGTATCGCGACATCGGCGGCGAGCACTTCGTCACCTGCCACTTCGCCGATACACTGCATCTGCAACCCGTTCGCACCGGATGAAGCTCCTCCTCGGGACAAGGAATCCCGGGAAGCTGGCCGAGCTGAAGGCGCTTCTGGAGGACGTTCCGTCGCTCTGTCTTGCCACGTACGCTGAGCAACCGTTCGCGCTCGTGGAAGAGACGGGGACGACGTTCGTCGAGAATGCGCGCCTCAAGGCACGCTCCATCGCCGCTCAGACCGGACTTGCCGTCCTCGCCGAGGACGCCGGCCTCGAGGTGGATGCGCTCGACCGCGCGCCCGGCGTTCGTTCGGCGCGCTTCTCCGGCGAACCGGTCGACCATTCTCGGAATAACGCGCTGCTCCTGGACCGACTGCAGGGAAGAACCGACCGCCTCGCCCGATTCGTCGCCGTCGCCTGCCTGCACTTCCCCGACGGAATGGAGATCCTCAAGGAAGGGGTCCTCGAGGGACGGATCGCCGAGTCGCCGGCCGGAGAAGAGGGATTCGGCTACGATCCGTTGTTCATCCCGAGCGGGGACGATCGCACGTTGGCAGAGATGTCTCGCGAGGAGAAGAACCGAATCAGCCACCGCAGACGGGCGATCGAGCAAGTCAAAGAAGCGTTGGCGGCCTTCGCCGCGGGCGTCAGTCAGACCGGCTAGTCAGCTGGAAGGGTCTCCTGAAGCTGCTTGAGAACGCGGCGCTGCGCCGCGGACAGCTTGGTCGGGACCACCACGCGGATCTGGACAAAGTGATCCCCCTTTCCGTTGCCGCGAAGATCGGGCATTCCCTTGCTGCGCATACGGATCACCGCGCTCGGTTGGGTACCGGCGGGAATCTGGATCGTCTCCATACCCCACAGCGTGTTGACGTCGACCTTGCCGCCGAGCGCCGCCAGCGGGTAGTCGATCTCGACGTGCGACCGAATGTCACGCCCGCGCCGTTCGTATTCGGGATGTGCGATGACCTCGGTTACGATGTACAGATCCCCGGGCGGACTTCCCGCCGGCCCGGCGTTCCCTTGCCCCTTCAATCTCAGTCGCGATCCGTTGTCGACTCCCGGCGGCACGTTGATCGAGATCTTGCTCTTCTCTTTCACCCGCCCTGTACCATGACATCGGTCACACGGATGTTCGATGATCTCTCCCTCGCCCTGGCACTCGGGGCAGGCCGTGATGTTGACGAAGCTTCCGAGGAGACTCTGCTGGCGGTGTTCAACCTGTCCCCTTCCGTGGCATGAAGGGCAGGTGCTCCTGGAGGTCCCGGTCTCCATCCCCGTACCTTCGCACCGATCGCAGGCGACGAGCCGCGGTGCGGTGATCTTCATTCGGGTGCCCGTGGCCGCATCCTCCAGCGTAATTCGTAGCCGATATTCGATATCCTCACCACGCCGGACGCGCCTTGCGCCCCGTCCGGAGCGCGATGATCCCTGTCTGAAGAAGGCGTCGAACACGTCCTCGACGCCGCCGAACCCGAAGTCCGAGAAGGCCTCGCGGGCTCTGCGGAAATCGGTGGATGTGAAGTCGAAGCCTTGCGCGGGACCGGCGTGTCCGTAGCGATCGTACTGGGCCCGCTTGTCCCCATCGGAGAGGACCTCGTAGGCCTCGGTCGCACGCTTGAAGTCCTCTTCCGCCGTCTTGCGAGACTCAGGGTTCCTGTCGGGATGGAGTTCCTTGGCCTTCTGCCGGTATGCTTTTTTGATCTGCTCCTGGCTGGCGTCCCGCGCCACCCCGAGCGTCTCATAGTAGTCTCGCTTGGCCACGCCGTTCCCTTCTCTTTGAATCCCGCGCGGAGAAGGCGCGGGCCTAGTCGCCGTCTTCGTACTCGGCGTCCACGTAGTCGCCGCCCGCGTCGTCTCCGTCTTCTTCCTGCGAGGTGGTGGTACTCGACGAGGTCGACGCGGCACCTGTCTGCTCGTAGGCCTTCGCAGCAATCTCCTGCGAACTCTTGGAAAGCTCCGTCATCGCCTGTTGAATCTCTTCGGCGCTCGCGTTCTGCTCCAGCCTGTCCTTCAGACGGCGAAGCTGGTCTTCGATCGCGCCACGCTTCTCGGAGGGAACCTTGTCTCCGAGATCGGCGAGTGCCTTCTCGACCGTGTAGACGAGCTGGTCCGCTTGATTCCTCGTCTCGATGTCCCCCGCTTTCTTCCGGTCCTCCTCCGCGTGTTCTTCGGCCTCGCGACGCATCCGCTCGATCTCGCCCTCGTCGAGGCGCGATGACTCCGTGATCGTGATCGACTCGCTCTTGCTCGTCGCCTTGTCCTTCGCCGTCACATGGAGGATCCCGTCGGCATCGATGTTGAACGTCACGTCGATCTGCGGTACGCCACGCGGAGCGGGCGGTAGGCCGGTGAGCTGGAACTTCCCGAGCGACTTGTTGTCCGCCGCCATCTTCCGTTCACCCTGGAGGACGTGGATCTCGACGGCCGGCTGACTGTCCTGGTACGTCGTGAACGTCTTCGTCTTCTCGGTGGGAATCGTCGTGTTCCGCTCGATGAGCGGCGTGGCGATCCCACCCAAAGTCTCGATCGACAGGGTCAGAGGCGTCACGTCGAGCAGGACGATTTCATCGACGTCGCCGGCGAGAACGCCGGCCTGAATCGCTGCGCCGCAGGCGACGACCTCGTCGGGGTTGATCTCCTTGTTGATCTTCCCGGGGATGCGCAGTGAGATCAGCTCCTGCACCCTCGGAATCCGGGTCGAGCCACCCACGAGAACGACCTGATCGATGTCGTCCGCCGTCTTCTTCGCCTCGCGCAACGCCGCGTCGACCGTGCGGATCGTCCCGTCGAGCAGATCACCGATCATCTGCTCGAACTTGGCGCGCGTCAGCTTCTGCTCGAGATGCTTCGGCCCGCTCGCGTCCGCGGTGATGTAGGGAAGGTTGATCGTCGTCTCCATTCGACTGGAGAGCTCCATCTTGGCCGCCTCTGCGGCGTCCTTCAGACGCTGCATCGCGCTCGCGTCCTGGGTCAGGTCGATCCCGCTGTCCTTGCGGAATTCTTCGACCAGCCAATCCATGACCCGGCGGTCGAAGTCGTCGCCACCCAGTCGCGTGTTTCCGTCGGTCGACAGGACCTCGAACACACCCTCGCCGATCTCGAGGATCGAGACATCGAACGTGCCGCCGCCAAGGTCGTACACGAGGATCGTCTGCTCCTCGGTCTTGTCGAGGCCGTAGGCGAGCGCCGCCGCGGTCGGCTCATTGATAATCCGCATGACTTCAAGCCCGGCGATCTTCCCGGCGTCCTTCGTCGCCTGGCGCTGCGAGTCGTTGAAGTAGGCCGGTACGGTGATCACTGCGCGATCGGCCTTGTGGCCGAGTTTCTCCGCGGCGTCCTTCTTCAGCTTCTGGAGGATCATCGCGGAGATCTGCTCGGGCGTGTACGCGTCGTCCTTGCCATCCGCGCTGATCGTCACGCGGTAGTCCGTTCCCATCTCACGCTTGATCGAGGCGACGGTGTTCTTCGGATTCGTGATCGCTTGTCTCTTGGCCAACCGCCCCACCAGCCGTTCACCGGAAGCGGTGAACGCGACGACCGAAGGGGTTACCCTCTCTCCCTCCGCGTTGGTAATCACTTCCGGCGTTCCGCCCTCGAGAACGGCCACGCACGAATTGGTCGTCCCCAGGTCGATGCCGATGATTCGTTCCTTCATGTCTGCTCCTCCTCGGTCATGCCCCGGCTCACCTTCACCTTGCTCGGTCTCAGAAGGCGGCTTCCCCGCAAGTAGCCCGGCTCGAACTCCTCGAGAACGACGTTGGAGGGGTCTTCGCTGGCCACACTGAGAAGCGCTTCATGTTGCGCCGGATCGAACGGCTGACCGGCCGCGTCGATCCGTGCGATTCCCTTCTGCTTCAGGACCTGATTGAACTGCGCGAAGATCCGCTCAATCCCTTCGATGAAGGAACCGGCGTCGTTGTTTCCCCTGTAGCTCGAGAACGCCCGGTGGAGGTTGTCGTAGAGCGGGAGGAAGTCGCGGATCTCCCGATCGACAATCCGCTCCTCCGTGTCCGCCGCCTCCCTCGCCATACGCTTCTTGTAGTTCTCGAACTCCGCCTGGAGCCGCTTCAAGCGGTCGACCAGCCCGGCGATCTCTTCTTCCTTCTGCGCAAGTTGCGCCTCAGGGAAGGCAGCGATCTCGCCAGAGCCGTCGCCCCGGGTCTCCGCCGGGTTCATCTCCCGTTCGTCCGCGTCCTGCTTCGTCACATCCGTCATTTGAACTCCTGTGTACTCCGCGATGCCGTTGTGAGCAGCGCTTCCAAGCGGTTCCCGATGTAGCTGGTCGCCGAGATCGCTTTCCCGTAGTCCATCCAAACGGGTGCGATCACACCGAGCACTCCGTCGTGGGACCCGTAGGTGGCACTCACGATGCTGTAGTCCTCCAACCCCGTCATCGGACAGTCTCCGACACAGACGGAAAGTCCCAAGGGCTCCTTGCGCGCATTCCTGATCGATGCCCCGAACTGCGCCTCATCCTGAACCGCGTGCATCAGTGCCACGAGACGCTCCAGCGCCCGCTCCGGAGACACCTGTTGGAGACTGTCGACAAGGTTGAGGATGCCTTCGAGGTGCAGCCGCTGCTTGAGCAGCCGCTCGAGAAGGTGCCGCAGGACCATCATCGCCTGGCGCACCGGACGCTCGTACCATCCCTCCGGGCCCTCCTCGAGCGTGAGCTGCCTCACGGCATCGAGCGAGACGCCACGCAGACTCTCGTTGATGACGTCGCTCACCCGACGCGTCTCGTCGACGCTGATCGGTTCCTCGAGCTCGATCATGCCGTGCTCGATGATTCCGATGTCGGAGGCGAGAACAAGCAGCAGTCGACGCTCCTCCATCCGCACCAGAACCACCCGATCAAGCCGCGTCTCCGCCCACCGGGGAGGGATGACGAACGCTGCGTGTCCGGTAATACTCCCGAGCAAGAAGGCTGTCTGCCGCATCGTTTCGCCGACCTCCAGATAGGGAAGCTCGTAGGCTTCGACGATCTCGGAGCACTCCTTCCGCGTCAACTCGGAGAGATCGAGCAGCCAATCCACGAAGAAACGGTACCCCGTCTTCGTGGGGATCCTCCCGGACGAAGAATACGGCTTCTCAATGTAGCCGCCGGCCTCCAGGTCGTTCATGTCGTTACGGACCGTCGCCGAACTGACGGACAACCCGTACTCCTCGAGGATCATCCGCGAAGAGACCGGCTCACGCCGCCGGATGTACCGATCAACGATCTCCTTGAGTATCAGTCTTTGGCGTTCAGGAAGCGTCATATCTCACTCTTAGCACTCTGGTGTGTTGTTTGCTAATGATAGCCCGCCGGGCAGGTTGTGTCAATCGACGAAGACGTTGCACGGCACGGCGGCCGGTGGGCGCGGTGACCTTGGTTCATCCCCGACGGCGAGGGCACCGTGCCGGCGTCACCCGTTGTGGCCGCAGCACTGCTTGAACTTCTTGCCCGACCCGCAAGGGCAGGGATCGTTTCGCCCCGGCTTCTTGACCACCGTCGCAGGCGCCTTGCGGCGCGCCGGCAGTGCGGTGGTCGTGCTGAGCGCCCCTGAAGGTGCGTGGACGTAGCGGACGTCGCGCGGGGCGCCGGCTGCCGGTGCCGTCTCTCCGGGCGGCGCCAGACGCGGATTGAGCAGCGACCGCACGATCTTCTCCGCGGTGCGCCCCAGCATCTCTCGAAAGAGCGTAAACGACTCCCGCTTGAACGTGATCAGCGGATCGGTCCCCCCATAGGCGGTCCAGCCGATGCCTTCCTTGAGGTCGTCGAGGGTGTAGAGGTGGGAGAGCCATGCATCGTCGATGATCGAGAGGATGACGTAACGGGTGATCAACCCCAATCGCTCCCCGAAACGCTCCCTTTGTCGGGAAAGGCTCGTCCGGAAGCGGTCGATCGCCGCGTCGCGCAATCCCTCCACGTTCTCGCCACCTGCCATCGCCGGCGCATGAGGGACGAACGTGCGGACCTCACGCGTCAGTCCGTCGATATCCCATGTCTCGCGCGGCCGTCCCGGATCGGCGTGAAGACGAACGAGATCGTCGGCCACCTCCTCGAACAGCCCGTCGAGGTACGCATCGAGATCCTCCGACCAGAGACGATCGTACGCGTCGGCCGGCGGAAGGAGGAAGCGATCCCGCAGCGCGTAGATCGCCTCACGTTGCTTGGCCAGAACGAGATCGTACTCGAGCAGCCGCTTGCGGATCTCGAAGTTCCGTCCCTCCACCCGCTTCTGTGCGCGGCGGATCGCGCCCGAGAGAAGCTGGTGCTCGATCGCTTCCCCCTCCTTCATCCCCAGCCGATCCATCACCGCGGCGATCCGCTCTCCGCCGAAGATCCGAAGGAGGTCGTCCTCCAGGGCCAGGTAGAACTGAGACGACCCAGGATCGCCCTGCCGCCCGGAGCGGCCGAGGAGCTGGTTGTCGATCCGTCGCGACTCGTGCCGCTGGCACCCGATGACGTGCAACCCGCCGTGCTCCGCAACACCCTCCCCAAGCTTGATGTCCGTGCCTCGACCGGCCATGTTGGTCGCAACGGTGACCGCACCCGCCTGTCCCGCTTCCGAGACGATCTCGGCCTCCTTCTCGTGGTACTTCGCGTTGAGGACGGTGTGAGGAATGCTGCGTGCCTTCAGCAGGGAAGAGAGACGCTCGGATTTCTCGATCGAATTGGTCCCGACCAGCACGGGGCGGTCGGCCTTGTGCATCTCCTCGATATCGTCCGCGATCGCCTCGAATTTCGCCTTGCGCGTCCGGAAGATGACGTCGGGTTTCGCCTCGCGAATCAGCGGACGGTTCGTAGGAATCACCAGGACCGGAAGCCCGTAGATCTGCTTGAACTCGTCCTCCTCGGTCTTCGCGGTCCCCGTCATTCCGCAGATGCCGCCGTAGAGCTGGAAGTAGTGCTGCAGCGTGATCGTCGCCAGTGTCTGGGATTCCCGCTGTACCGTCATTCCCTCCTTGGCCTCGAGCGCCTGGTGCAGGCCGTCCGAGAAGCGGCGATCCGGCATCAGTCGTCCGGTGAACTCGTCGACGATCATCACGCGACCGTCCTTGACGATGTAGTCTTGTTCCTTCTTGAACATGTGGAGGGCGCGCAGTGCTGTCTCGAGGTGGTGGAGAAGCTCGGTGTGCTCCGGGGCAAACAGATTCTCGATCGAGAGGCCGGTCTCGCCCTTGCGGATCCCCTCATCGGTGAGCGTCAGGCGCCGCGTCTCCTCGTCGACCTCGAAGTCGATGCCACTGCGGAACCGGCGGGCGAGGCTCGCGAACTTCTGGTAGCGGTCGATTGACTCGGCGGTCGAACCGGAGATGATCAGAGGGGTGCGCGCTTCGTCGACCAGGATATTGTCGATCTCGTCGACGATCGCGTAGTCGAGGGGGCCCTGGACCTTCTGCTCCACCGACAGGACCATGTTGTCGCGGAGATAGTCGAACCCGAATTGATTGTTCGTGCCGTAGGTGATGTCGGCTCGGTAGGCAGCTTTTCGCCCCTCGATCGGGATACCCTCTTGAATCAGCCCCACTGTGAGACCCAGAAACTCGTAGATCGGCCCCATCCACTCCCGGTCACGACGTGCCAGGTAGTCATTCACCGTGACGACGTGCACCTTGCCCTCCAAGGCATTGAAGTAGGCCGGGAGCGTTGCGACAAGCGTCTTTCCCTCTCCCGTCTGCATCTCGGAGATCTTCCGGTCGTCGAGGGTGATCGCTCCCAGGATCTGGACGTCGAACGGTCGCATCCCGACAGTGCGCTCGGCCACCTCGCGAGCGACAGCGAACGCCTCACTGCGCACGCGATCGCGATCCTCTTTCTGCTCGAGCCGTTCGCGGAACGCGTCGGTCTTCGCTCGCAACGCGTCGTCGGACAGGGAATGCATCGCCTCGGACAACGCATTGATCTCGACCAGAGAGCGGCGATAGCGCTTCAGGTGCTGCGCGTCCGTCTGGCCCAACAGGAAATCTACGCTGTGCTTGATGCGGTCAATCACCATGGGAATTCACGGCGTCAGTATAGGAACGGCCCAACAGCCGTGCAAGGCGTTTCCTGCACGCAGATCCCGCTGTCACTCCTCGTCTGCGGAGCTACCGCTCGCCGGTCTCGTTAGCGTAGACGCGGAAAGCGTATCCCGTGTAGTCCCCGAGGGGCACGTCGGGGAAAACGTCCAGACGGCCTCCCGGGCCCCAATCGACCCGCGCCACCTGGGTTCCTCCCCCCTCGCCGTCCGTGTCGCGCCAGAAGGCGACCGCGACCGCACGGACGTCCCGTTCGTCGATCAGCTGCTCGACCTCCCGCCGGGCGATCGCGAGCAATTGCTCGTCGTAGACGCCGCCCGAACGCTCGATGTTCACGTCGATCGCCCACGTTGCCGTCGCGCCTGACGGGATCTCCCTGACCTCGCGCCGCGAGGTCGGAGGGAGCGCCGAGGCGTCGAGCCGCGGCACCTCGTCGACCGAGGGGGGAAGCGCCGCCAGCCCGGCGCGAATCCCTTGCTCGATCTGCACGAGCATCTCCAGCTCATTCTGGAGCTCCGCACCCCGCTGGGCGGTGAGCGACGCCGGCCTGGACAGAAAGGCTCGAATCTCCGCGAGTCGCGGCTCGACCAACGCCAGCGCCTGCTCGTAGGGCGTCCGTGCGAGTCCCGGCCGGTTCCACAACCGGTAGAGCTCCCCCAGGGCGAAGTACGCGCGCTCGAAGTCCGGGTAGTCGTCGATCAGTTCCTCAAGCCCCGCCTCGGCAGCGGCGTTCTCCCCTTCACGCATCGAGATCAACGCAAGGATGAACCTCGCCTGTCGCTCGGTCTCCGGGTAGGGATTGATCGCCAGGAGAAGCGACGCGCTCTCCCGCGCCGTCGCCAACTCGCCGAGATTGAGCGTCAGATTGGCAAGATTCAGATGGATGCTCTCGTCGACGAAGCGCGTCAGGCACCGCTTCAGGTTCGCCACCGCGTCCCAGTAATCGCCCTGCTTGATGTCGACCATCGCCAGGTGGTAGTAGACCTGGCGGGGTGCGAAGTCGAGGCGTTCGCTCTCGTGGAGCATCCCCTCGATCTCCGAGTTCGACATGCGGCGACTCTGGAATCCGCGGATCGCGCGGTTGAGGAGCAGGTCCGCCACGCTGTCGCGAGCGGCGAGCACCGAGACACCGACGCACAAGGCGACCAGTACGACGACGACCACACCCCGGAACCAGCCGCCCAGGCCGACGCGCCAAGTCGTCGCGTCGCCGTAGGCGCAAGAGAGGGCCAGTCCGAGGAGCACCACGAGGACCATCGATGAGGCAGGGAGGTGTGCCGGGAAGCTGACGCCCGCGTGGGCCAGGAAGACGACCACGCCCCCCGCCAGAAGGAGCAGGTCGAATCGGTCGGCCTCGTCCCGGTTTCGGCGGAGCCGAATCCAGAAGCACAGCGGTAGGCCGACCACGAGACCGAGGAGAACGAGCATCCCGAGGACACCGAGTTCGGCGATGACCTGAGCGTACTCGTTGTGTGCCTGCGCCGCGCGCGGGAACGGCGAATTGAAGCCGGCGCCTTGCGGCGTCGCGAGGAACGCCGCCTTGTAGGGAAGGAAGTTCAGCTTGTAGTTCCCGAGACCGACGCCGACGATCGGATTCGCCTTGAACATCTCCCACCCCACCCACCAGTCCTCGCTTCGGACGTCGGTCGAGGTGCGCTTCCAGAACCGGCTGAAGAAACTCGGGCCGTCCGCCGACAAACCGACGACCGAGTTCAGCGGGCCGGATGGCGCCTCGATGAGGAAGGTGACCACCAAGACGGCGAGAAGCGCCACCAGCCATCCCCGGTTCCGCCGGATCGGTTCGACCGGGCGAAAGATCGCCAGGCCGACGATCAAGAAGACCCCGCCGATGATCAGCGCGATCTCTATCCCGCTCTGGTGCAGCATCATCGCCAGACCGAAATCGAACGCGACCATGCCGATCGCCGCGGCGCGCAGGATCCGCGACCGAAGACGTACCACCAGGAGGACGCAGGGAATCAGCCCGTAAGCGAGGAAGCCGCCGACGTAGTTGCGGTTCCCCAATGACGAGATGATCTCCTGGAAACCACGACCCCCACCGGCGCCGCGCATGATGCCAAGGGATTGGAGCAAACCGTAGAGCGCCACGAGGAATGACGCCAGCAGCAGAGAGAAGAGGATCAACGTGACGTCCCGCCTCTCGCGGACCACGTTGGCGATGATCAGTCCCAGCAGTGCGAAGAAGACCACGAGCGTCAGACTCTGCAGCACGACCCGTCCGTTGACGGCGCCGAGCAGCGACAGCAGGGAGACGACCACCAGGCCGACTACCGGTGCCATCAGCCAGGGGACGCGGATCTTCCATCGCCCCTTCTGCCAAGACCAGAGGCTCCACACGACGACCAGAAACGAGATTCCGATGAGCGCGAGGATCGACTTCGTGTACCCGTACTCGGTGCTCCCGGGCCAAACGATGAGTGGGATCGCGAAGACGAGTGCTGCAATCAGCCAAACGAGGGTCCGCTCCATGGAGAGCGGCCATCGCCACCACGATCGCTCTTGGGTCTTTCCCTTCGTCTTCATTCGCCGCCCCATGGGCCGGATTATAGACGTGCGCCGTCCAGCGAGGCAACGATCGATCGCGCGACGCGGGACAGGGCTCCCCATCCACCGAGCACCGGAACCAGACCGAGAAGCAGCGGCCAGAGATCGCGTCGTCGGAGGAAGGCGCGCACCAGTCGACTCGGGTAGTCGATGTCTCCGTACTCGGCAACGAACGCACGGAGGCGCGGCCGATCCAACGCTTCGAAGATCGCATCAATCTGC
>Ga0272442_10010087_pt1 | contig 11682 bp, 8 predicted proteins | sample SSMForm2O_FD_200262 | JGI IMG/M metagenome (GOLD analysis project Ga0272442, IMG submission 200262) | Marine sediment archaeal communities from Little Sippewissett salt marsh, Falmouth, MA, United States - SSM-Form-2O | ecosystem: Environmental > Aquatic > Marine > Wetlands > Sediment ...
CGAACCGGATCTTCTTGGCCTTAGCCACGGCTGGCTCCTTGCACACAGCAGGGCAGTGTGGGTGGGCCGGCGCCCTGTGCACCGGCTCCGGCCCCGACAGCATAGCGATTCGTCCACACAGGTCAAGTCCCAAATTCGCCCTGCGCTCGGAACGGAACACAATGGACGGTGTGGGGCAGGGCGGGGAGGGCCAACCCATAGGTGTGGCGCGGTCGCCCTATGGGGGCCTATTTCCCGCGTGGTGTGGAGCGGATGGGCTCGCCGCGGGCAAGGGCCAGCCCCGCCTGGTAGGCATCGGCCATCGCCGTGGGGTGCTCCAGGATGTCGCCCTTGGCGTCGATCTGTTTGTAGCAGAGCTCGGCGGCGTACTGGAGTTCGAGGACGTTGAAGAGGGCTTTCACGGTGCGGCGCGGCCCGTCGAACATCCAGAGCTTGTCGTAGCCGCAGCACGAGAGGAACACGCCGCGGCGGCCGGGTCGGGGCGGGTCGAAGAGGGGCTTATTCATGATGTACTTGAGCGACCAGAAGCACTGGCACCGGTCGATGAGGATTTTGGCGTAGGCGGAGACGGCGGCGAAGAACACGGGGCTGGCGAAGGCGAGGTGGTCGGCGGCGATGAGCTTCTCGTGCACCTCGAGCGCGTCGTCCTGCACGGCGCAGCGGCCTGTGGTCTGGCAGCGGTTGCACTCGATGCACGGCCGCATCTTGCAGGTCCGGACGGCGAGGAACTCGACGTCGGCCCCTCCCGCTGCGGCTCCGCGCAGCAGCTCGTGGAGGAGGAGGTCGGTGTTGCCGTCCTTGCGGGGGCTGGCGGCAATGCCAAGGACGCTTGGTGACATAGGGCATGGCCTCCTGGGTGTGGACGTACTCGGGATCGCGGGGGCCACACACTCCCTTCCTCGGGCCGTGGCTCGAGGCAGGGAGGCAAACATCCGGTGCCTTTCGTTCCGCGCGGTCGACGCGCCGGTCAGCCCTGGTCGGAGCCTTCGGTTTCCTCGACCTTGCTGGCCATGATGAGGATGGCGTAGGCCACGAAGCACAGGCCGCCGAGGATGGCGAAACCACACGCGGTGCCTGCCGCCAAGGTCTCCTTGGTCTCCGCGAGGCGCATGCCGCTGGCCGCGATCAGGGCGATTGCGGTGGACAGCAGCCCGACGAGAATGAACAGTGCTTTCATGTCCGGCCGTCTCCTAAGAACGGAGGTGCGGGAGCGCGTTGCATGGCGTCACGACGCGGCGTCGCCGGCGGAGGGCGGCGCCTGGGGGATCAGGGGCTCAGGGGTGCGGACGGGGAGCTCGATTTCGCGCACGAGGGCGTCGGCGGCCTCGGGGGCATCGGGCAGGGGTGTCTGGCCGCCTGCCATCATGTCGTGGCCGCCGCCTTCGCCCAGGCCGTCGAGCACGGCGGCCATCACGGTCCCCGCGGCGCCCTGGCGCAGGACGGTGCGCAGGGACAGGTGGAGGCGGCGCTCGACGGAGCCGTGGCACAGGCACCAGCGGGTCGCCTCGATGCGGAGGAAGAAGTCCGCCATCTCGCTCAGCACGTCGGGCGAGTCGATCGGGCCGAGGGCGCAGATGACCGCCGTATCGTAGATCCGGCACTCGGTGAGCGCGCGGGCGAGGGTGGCGAAGTAGCTTCGGGGCAGGCGCTCGCGCTGGATTTTGGCGAGCAGCCGCGTGTTGGCGCGGGGGTAGAGGTAGAGGAAGGCCTTGGTGTCGGCGGGGGACGCGCCGCGCCCGAGGTCCTGGGTGTCCGTGCGGATGCCGTAGAGGAGCACGGTGGCGAGCTGGGGGTCGGGCTCGATGCCTGCTGTGATGAGGTACTCGGTGAGGATGGTGGATGCGGCACCGTACTTCGGGCGGATGTCGGCCAGGGTGCCGCGGGGGATGCCCTGGCTCCGAGGATGGTGGTCGATGACGAGGTCGACGGGGAGATCGGGCGGCCAGGAGTGGTTGCCGAAGCCGGGCTGCGTGTCCACGAGGGCGCGGAAGTCGAACGTGCTCAGGTCGAGCTGGTCGAGCGGCTGGATGGGTTCGCCGAGGAACTGGAGCATGGCGCGGTTTTCGGCGCGGCCGAGCGGAGCGCCGGCGGCGAGGACAACTTGGAGCTGGGTCTTCACGGTCAGGAGGTGCTTGAGGGCGGCCGCGCTGGCCATGCCGTCGGGGTCGGGGCCGTCCTGGAGTGCTATGACGGCGCGTCGACGGCTGCGCGCAGCGCGCAGCAGACGCGCCAGACGGTCGCGAGCCCGGTCGGTCCGCTTGCTCATGGGCGAATCCAGTCGGGGGGAGGGCACTCGGAGTGGCGCGGCGCCCGGGGATGCGCTATTATACGAAGTTAGGGGACGTGCGCAAGGGCACACAGGGGTGCGAACGGTGTGAGAGGAGAAGACATGGCAGAGGCGAGTCCACTCGAGTATGCCATCCAGTTGGAGCGCGATGGCCAGGCTTTCTACAGCGAGGCGGCCAACGCAGCCCGCAACCCGCTGGGCAAGCGTATGTTCGAGTCGCTTGCGGCGGATGAACGGCGCCACGAGGAAGTCCTGCTCCAGATCGCGCAGAAGATGGACGCGGCGCTCGGCGGCCCGCTGCCCAAGGAGCGGCTCGTGACGCTCTTTGCGGCGCTGGGCGACCAGATCCGGAGCGACCTCGGGGCCGACGCCGCGGACACGGCGGTGATCGAGAAGGCGATCGGCGTCGAGAAGGCGAGCGTGGAGCACTACAAAGTCCAGGCCGAGCAGGCGGATGCCGAGGGCGCGCGCGCCCTCTATGCGCGCCTCGTGGACGAAGAGCTCCAGCACGTGGACATCCTGACCAACACGCTGGCGTATCTGAACGCGACGGGCGACTGGTTTCTGTGGGAGGAGGATGGCCTGCTCGACGGCGGATGAGGCCGAGAGAGCCCTGTGTGGCTCCGTGGTCCGGCGGTGCAGAAGAACCAAGAGGAAGGGCGGGCGGCCGGGCCGCGGGGGCGAGCCAAGTTTTGCTTGACAGCCGGGGGCTGCACAGTATAATTGCGACCGGCCAGGTGAGTTACGTCGTACGTGCAGGCGGGGGCCTGCCCTGTCCGCATGGCGGGCGTGGGCGCTTTTGAAACTCAGCGAGGAGCCCCATCCGTGGCGCGCAAAGTGGCTTGGGGCATCGACATCGGCGAATCGGCCATCAAGGCAGTGCGCCTGCGGCGGGCCGGCGATGCGGTGGTCGTGCAGGACTACCGCACCATCCCCTGCGAGGCACGGATCGAGGAGGCCGCGGCCGGCGACAAGGAGTTCCGCATCCGCAACGCCGTGGCCACGCTCCAGCGCGAGGTCAAGCTCAAGGGCACCACGGTTGCCGTCTCGATTCCCGGCCACGACGTGTTCCCACGCTTCATCCCGCTCCCGCCCGTCGAGAAGAAGCGCATCCCCGAGATCGTCCGCTACGAGGCACGCACCCAGATGCCCTTCCCCATCGAGGAGGTCGTGTGGGACTACCAGCCGGTCACCGGCTACGACGTGCCTGGCGAGGAAGTCGAGGTCGCGCTCTTCGCCATCAAGAAGGCCACCGTCTACGGCTTCCTGACCAATCTGCGCCTGGGGGGCCTCGCCCCCGACCTCGTCGAGATCACGCCCCTGGCTCTCTACAACTTCCTCATCTACGACCGCGACGTGGATACCGGCACCGTGGTCATCGACGTGGGCGCGGGCAACACCGACCTGGTGATCATCGACGGCGAGCGCTTCTGGACGCGCAACGTCTCGATCTCGGGCAACGACATCACGCGCGCTCTCCAGGAGAAGTACCAGATCTCCTTCGAGGAGGCCGAGAGCCTCAAGCTCAAGGCCGCCTCCTCGAAGCAGGCCGAGAAGCTCTTCGGCGCCATGCGCCCCATCGTCGACGACCTGCTGGGCGAGATCCAGCGGTCCATCGGCTACTACAAGGCCCAGACCCGCAACGTGCGCATCGAAAACGTCGTCCTCCTGGGCAACGCCTTCAAGCTCAACGGCCTGGTCGACTACTTCCGCAAGAACCTCGACTACAACGTCTCGCTGCTCAGCAGCATCGAGCGCGTCCAGATGGCCGGCTCGAGCGACACGGAGAAGTTCGAGCCCGAGCTGCCGAACTACGCTGTGGCCATCGGCCTGGGCATCCAGGCTCTCGGCCTCGCCCGGGTGAACATCGATATGATGCCGGGCGACATCGTTCGCGAGCGGCTCCTGCGCCAGAAGATCCCCTACGCGGCCGCGATGGTGGCGCTGCTGGCGCTCCCCCCGCTGTTCGGCTACCGCTCCGCGTCGCGCGAGATCAAGCGGTGCGGGAAGGAGATCGTACCCGTCGAGACCGAGATCAAGAAGCACCAGGCCACCCTGGATGCCGAGCGGCGCGCACGCGATCTCGGCAAGGTGGGCGAGGAGATGGCGCGCCTCGAGACCATCGGAGCCAAGCGCTGGGAGTGGCTCCTGTTCTTCGACAACCTGAACCGTGCCCTCAGCGAGATCCGCCGCGACCAGTTCCTCCTCCACTCGGTGAGCGAAGTGACGGATGCCGACGCTGCGGCTGGCAGCCGCCGCCACGCCGCCAGCTCGCGCCGCAGGCGCTCGAGCAAGAAGGAAGAGGAAGGCCAGGAGCAGGGCCCTGCGGGGCTGAAGATCGCCGTCCGCTTCCAGAAGACCGACACGTTCAGCGCCAACGACGTGCGTAGCCTGAGCGAGTTGCTCGAGAAGCAGCCCTACGTGCGCGCCGTGGAGGGACGCGACCAGGAGCGCGCCGATGACCCACGGGGCGGCGCCGCCTCCAGCGCCACAGACGGCGCCGATGCCGGTTTGCGGGGCTGGGTCTACACGTTCTGGGTGACGTTCAACACCGAGTCCGAGGCAGACAAGGCAGCCAAGGCAACCGCTGCAAAGAAAAAGACCGCCGGCAGCCCAGGGAGCGCCTCCAAGGGCATCCCCGGCCTGCCTCCCATGCCGTCGGGCAGGTAGCCAGGCGGGAAGCAGACCCGAGCGCGCCGTGGTGATGCGCCTCCTCGCGAGCCCCGGCCAACCATAGGCGAGGAACCACAGGGAATGGGCTTCGTTCGCAAGTACTTCACCTGGATCCTCCTGGGCATTGTCCTCGTGGCCGAGGCGGCCGCTATGGTCGTCGTCCTGGGCAGGCGGCAAGAGGCAGGAAAGAAGAGCAAAGAGCTCGAGAAAAAAACCCAGACCCGCGACACGCTTCGCGTGAAAGTCAAGGGTGCGCCGGAGCGGATCACCCTCTACGAAAAGCGCAAAGTCACGGCCACCCGCGAACTCGGCGAAACGCTCCTGTTCTTCTGGCATCGCGGACAGGCCATCGAGGGGCTCTTCCCGAGCCCCGAGTTCGCCAAGTACAGCGTCACCCCCTGGCAGGCCCCGCCCCGCCTCGAAGTCTTCAGGGCCGACTATCAGGCGGCCTACGACCGCGAGGTCGCCAGTCTCCAGGACAAGCTCCAGGCCGTGGGCTCGACCGCGGGCGACATGCAATTCGCCGCACCCGGCGGCTTCATGCAGGCCAGTGTGACCATCGGCGACATCTTCGTTGTCCAGAAGGAATTCTACATCAAGAAAGCTCTCGTGGAAGCTGTCGCCAAGGCGAAAGCCAGGATCCAGCGCATGGACGTAGGGCTGAGCAGCCGGCGCCGCGAGCCCGAGGAGGACCGCCACGGCACACAGGCGGCCCCGACGGGCATACTCTTCGACAGTATCCCCGTGCAACTGAACCTCGAGGTCGAGTACGTGCGGCTCCACGAGTTGCTCGAGGACCTCCTGCGCTTGCCCGTCTGCTTCCGGATCACCTCCGTGCAGAAAGTGGAGCGGATGGACCTCAAGCGGGAGGCAGGCATGAAGGCGGCGGCAGCCGCGGCAGCGGCGGCGGCCGGCACCGCGTCCGTGGGCACGACCCCCGAGGCCGAGCCGTTCGAGCGAACCGCGCGCCGCGTGGCCGTGGAGATCGTGGGCGAGGTGCTCGACCTGGCCATCGACATCAAGCAGGTCGTCTTCACCAGGAAGCACTTCGCCACCAGCAAGGACAAGGTGCTCGGATGGCTCACGGCCGAGCAAGCCGGCCTCGCGAAGCTCGAACGCAGGTGCCAGGCGGCGATCAAGAGCGGGCGACGGGCCACCTGGATCGGCGACGAACTCGCCAGGCTCCAGCAGCCCGCCGCGGAGCCAGGCAGCGAGGAAGAACCGGCGGCTTCATCGGTCCTGATCCGCGACCGGCTGGTGGCCCCAGGGCGCGTCTACGAGTTTGCCGACGCCAGGGCAGCCAGAGACTGGCTCGAGAACCGCTACTCCTACGAACTCCTGCGCGTCCGCTCGCTCACCGGCCTCTGGGAGCGGGTGAGGCGCATCATCCAGGCGGGCAAAGCGAACGAAAAGGGCAAAGACGGCATCACGGTTGCCTTCCGGCCGGAAAACCACTTCGACAAGAAGCAGCTCTTCACACCCCAGCCCCTCGACGCCGCCGGATATGTCACGGCGCAGTTGGGGCTGGTGACTTTCCTGCCGGAAGTGAGCATTCAGGGCGTCAAGCGCGCAGAGCAGAAATAGCCGTGCACGGGGATGGCGCCCTGCCTGGATCGACCGACGTACATGGACGCGTGTCCCCTCGCGTTGGGGGTTTCGATGGACATTGGAAGCATCAAAGAAGGCGTGTTCCGCCACTGTGAGAAGGTAGCCCTCCTGGTTGCCCTCGTGTTTGTGGGCTACTACATCTACAGTGCCGGCGGCGGGGACGGCGGCAATGGCGGTTCGGGCTTGCGGCCCGGGGCAAAGCCGCCCGAGGTGGCGGAAGGCATCGGCGACAGCTTCCGCCAGTCCGCCAGGCCTTTCGTTCGTGTGCCCGACGCCACGGGGGCGGTCCACAACTGGTTCTATCCGCCCGGGGTGGAGATGCTGCCCGCCGTGCAACTGCGGATGGGCGCCGGCGACGAATCGAAGGCACGGCGCAAGGTCGGCGCCAAGATCGTCGGCCAGCCCGTGTCCGTGAAACTCACTGAGCCCGAACTTGGTAGCCTGCCCGAGCCCCCCAGGGAGAATCCCACCGCACCGTGCCAGGTAACCGTTACGGTCGACCCCAGCGCCCCCGATACCCTGCTCTTCGAAGCCACCAAGGCGGGCTTCTGGGCCGGCTACGAGGCCACGCTGGAAAACGAGGACAAGGTGCGCGTCCACGTCCTCGTCCTCGAGAAGGAGCTCATCATCAAGAAAGAGCTCCCCCTCGCCACCATCGATCAGGTCACGGAAGAGCCTCTGGGCACGGTGCTCATCCGCTTCTCGGTGCCCGAGGCCCCCAAGCAGGGACCCGAGTCGCGCACGCGGATCAACTACATCGAGCCCGACCACTTCGTGGTGTGGCGTAAGGGCGAGCGCGAGACGGAGCGCAAGGCCATCGGCCGCATCGAAGGCCGCAAGGCCGCAGCCGCGGCGCCGGGCACCAAGCCGAAGCCCGATGCGGGGAGCGGCACCCGCCACGGCGGATTCCCCGGTGGCTTCCCCGGCTCGGCGAAGCCCAAAACCCCGCCAGGCAAGCCGAAACCCGGCGGCCAGGCGGCAGAGCCCGAGGAGCCCGGCAAGTACGTGTTCCGCGACAGCGCGGTCGAATCCGAGTCCAGCTACACCTACTGGGTCGAGACCGTGGGCCCCGAGGACGCGGAGGGCAAGACCCCCCGCGCCGAGAGCACACCGAAGATATACACCACCGCCGCCAAGTTCAGCTTCGCCTACACAGGCGGCGGGTCGATCCGGGCCAACATCCTGGTCTTCATCGGCCCGCGCAACGACTACCAGGACGTCAAGAAGTTCGTCGTCCAGATCGGCGAACGTATCGGGACACTGCCCCAGGAGCTCCGCAAGGAGGGCGGTGCGGAAGGCGAAGGCGCCGGGGCCGCCGCGGCTGAGGGAGAAGATGCTGAGAAGGCACAGGAGGACACGCGGTACGTCACGCGCTTCGTCCTCGTCGATATCGTGCAGCGCAAGTTCCGTCTCGTCGAGCAGATCCAGCGGGTTCCTGATGGCAAAGAGCTCGACGGTCGCATCAAGTTCAAGCAAGTCGTCACGTACCGGGGCGACTACGCTAACCAGGTGATCCTGCGGGACCGCCAGAACCGGCTGATCCGCCTGTGGCTCGAGATCGAGAGCAAAGCTCTGAAGGCGGCGGGCAAGTAGGTCTGGTCCGGCTCCAGGCCGCGGCGAGGCGGCCGCCGGGCGAGTCGCAGGGGGGCGGGTCGGCCAGGATCGAGTGCACACGAGGTAAACCTTTATTGTGGTTGATCCTCTGTCGCCCCTGGGATACAATAGCGCGGTTTCCGGTTTCCAGCCGGACAATGCGTAAAGAGCGGGGCAAGAGCCCTGGTGATATGAAAGGAGTGTGGCGTGCCAACGCCTGAAACCCAGCGCACTCAGGCGAGCAGGCGGGGAGCGGCTCGGGCGCTCGCAGCGAGGGCCCTGGCCTGCGTGCTTGCCGTCCCCCTGGTCGCCGCGGCGCCGTTCCATGCCCTGGCCGATGGGGCCGGCGACCCTGCTCGTGTGCTCGAGCAACTGCGCCAGAAACGGGCGCAGCAGCAGGAGGGTGAGCAGCGCCAGTTCGCCACACTCCTCAAGAGCGGCAAGACCCTCCTCGACCAGCACGCCTACGAGCAGGCCGAGCGCGTGCTCGCCAAGGCCGCTGCCCTTCGGCCGGCCGACGAGGGGTGCGCGCGGCTGCTCGCCCAGGCGCGCCGCGCCGGCAAGCCCGCCTCGTCCGACGCCCTCCTCGCACAAGCCAAGAAGCGGCAGCACTACAGAAACGACGCCCTGGTCCGCCAGCTCCGCATGAGCCTCTTCGAGGCCGAGAAAGCCCTGAAGGCAGGCGACCCCGAGCGTGCCCGCCAGCACGCCGAGCGCGTGGCCGAAGGGGTGAGCTACGTGCGGGGAGACGAGCAGGCCGCGGCACTCCGCGGGCGGGCCGAGGCCATCGTCGCCCAAGCCGCGGCTGCCACACAGACGGCGAGGGCGGCCGAACTCCAGGCCGTCGTCTCCGCTCACAAGCAGCGAGCCGCAACGGACAAGAGCGCCCGGCTCAACGAACTGCGCGAAACCGGCTGGCGGCAACTCGACGCGGGCAACCACGCCGAGGCACTCGCGGCCGCCGAGGAGATGCTCCGCAGCGATCCCGGCAACAAACAGGCCGTCTTCCTCCGCAAGGAAGCCCAGCGCACCGGCGGCCAGAAGGACGAGCTGGCCACGTTGCGCGAGAAGCGCAAGGACGCCGCGAAGGACATCCTCCAGCGCCAGATCGAGGAGGAAATGGTCGTCGACGACGGCGTGCGGGCCAGCATCGTCCTGGCCGCCAAGCACGACCCGCGCCGCGCGGGCAGCCTCCGCGAACGCTCCATGGCGCTCTGGGAGCAGAGAATCCGCTCCAAGCTCAAGGACCAGATCGACATCGAGTTCAAGAACGCCACCGTCTCCGACGTGTGCCGATACCTCTCCGGCGTCAGCGGCTGCACGATCATGGTCGACCCCACGGTGGCGCGGAACCCCAAGCGGTTCGATCTGCCCAAGATGTCGATGAGCCTTCAGCACGTGCTCCACTGGATGTGCCGTTTGTGCCACGTCTCCTACAGCCTGCGCGACCACGCCATCCTCGTCACCACCCGGGGCGGCGTGCTCGACGAGCCAGAGATGAAGGAATACGACATCAGTGGGCTCATCGTCCCCGTGCGCAGCGTCAAGACGACGTTCAACGGGGCATCGCAGGTCGAGGAGAAGAACGCGCAGAGGGACATGCTGGGCATGCTCCAGCCCCAGACGGGCGGCACCGGCGGCGAGGCCCTCTCCGAGGACGACCTGGGCGAGGGCTGGGTGCGGTTCATCCGGTCCACCGTCGCCAGCGAAACCTGGCTCGATGCCAGCGGCGAGGCCGTGCTTCAGGAAGCCGCCCCGCAACGCACCATCCAGTACCGCAACGGCCGCATCGTCGTCGTCCACACCCCCGAAGTCCACGAGCAGGTCGAGCGGCTGCTCGACGACTTCCGCAAGGCCCGCAACCTCCAGGTCCATATCCTCACCCGCTTCATCCTGATCGACATGGACTTCCTCGAGAGCGTGGACGTTGACTTCGGTGTCGACGAGGCGCCGCTCGCGGACGACGGCGTGCCCGCGACCTACGGGTACGTGAGCGAGCCCAACGACCCCTTCCTGGCGACCCCCGGCGTGGCCGAAGAGCCCTGGTCGATCATCGGCAGCCTGCTCACCGACTCGCAGGTGGGCGCCCTGGCGAGCGGCGTGACGACCGCCGGCGCATTCAACCTCACCTACGCCTACCTGAGCGACGATGCGGTGAACGTGTTCGTTCAGGCGATCCTCAAGCGGCGCAAGGGCAGCGTGCTCATGGCACCGCAACTCACCTGCTTCAACACGCAACGGGCCAACTTCCAGGCGGTGACGAACTTCAACTACGTCCGCCGGCTCGATGCCGATGGAGAGCCCGAGATCGGCAACGTGCCCGAGGGCATCATCTTCGATGTTCAGCCCTTCGTGAGCGCCGACCGCCGCCAGATCACCCTCGTGCTCCAGCCCCAGATGCGCACCCTGATCAATCGAACGTTCCAGAGCCAGGACGAGGCGTTCATCTACGCGTTCGGCATCACGCGCATGGTCAACCTGCCCGAGACCGAGCTGCGGAGTATCGCCACCACGGTCACCGTGCCCGATGGCGGCACGATTCTGGTCGGTGGGCTGGCCAACACCCGCGAGAAAAGCGGCATGGGCGGTGTGCCCTTCATCAGCGGTATCCCGCTGATCCGCTACCTGTTCCGCGAGTGGCGCGAGACTGAACGGCGCGAGAGCCTGATCATCCTGGCCAAGGCCGAGATCGTGCCCGACATCTTTGAGGATTGATCCCCGGCGCGGGCATCGAACCCGCGCCGCTCAACAGGCTTGCAGCTTCCCTCGAAAGGAGGCGTTGCGTGAGAACGCCGCACACGCGCACGAGCGGGATGGGTTCACAGGCCCTCCGCTCTCCCATTCCCTTCGTTGCCGTCCTGCTCGCAGCGGCACTGGCGGCGGGGGGACTCCTCCGGCCTGCCCTCGCCGCTCCATCGGATGGGCCCGCAGCCGCCGACAACGCGGAGCGCGAGGCGGCCGTTGCGCGCCAGTTGCGCAGCCAGGAAGCTCAGATCCTCGTGGGCAAGGGACGCAAGCTCCTTGCCGCAGGGGCCTACGCGGAGGCGCGCGACGCGCTCACGAGAGCCGTCCGCCTGACTCCCGGCGATGCGGTCGCCCGAAAGCTCCTCGCCAATGCCCAAAGCGCCCTCGGCACGGGAGAGGGCGACGACCTGCTCGGCCGCGTCAAGGAGCGCCAGGCATTCAAGGCCAAGGCCCTTGTCCTCCAGCTCCAGATGGGGCTGTTCGACGCCGAGAGCGCCCTCAAGAAGAAGGACTACAAGGTCGCGGCGGAGCGCGCCGAGCGCGTCCTGGCAGGAGTCGGATACGTCCACGATGCCGAGCGCGCCGCCGAGATGCGGGCTACGGCCGAGAAAGTGCTCGCCGAGGCCCGAGCGGCCACGGCCGCTGCCGGGGCCGAGCAGCGTCAGGCCCAGCTTGCCAGAGCCCAGCACGATGCGGCCGGCCACCGACAGAAGCGGGCCGAGGCCGAGGAGATTGGCCTTCTCACCCTCAGGGACAAAGCCCAGAAGCAGCTCGAT
>Ga0272442_10010088_pt1 | contig 11681 bp, 9 predicted proteins | sample SSMForm2O_FD_200262 | JGI IMG/M metagenome (GOLD analysis project Ga0272442, IMG submission 200262) | Marine sediment archaeal communities from Little Sippewissett salt marsh, Falmouth, MA, United States - SSM-Form-2O | ecosystem: Environmental > Aquatic > Marine > Wetlands > Sediment ...
AAAGAAATAAAAATCACTTCTTTTATCTTTTTCAAGAAGCGTATTTCTTATTGCAGAATTCACACGATTTTTATGAAACCCAAGATAGCGCCTGATATTCCTTTCAAGCAGAAGATCGCCATGTTGATCAAATAACCTTTTTATTTCACTTACGGGGATTTTACCCACCAGTATCCGTCTGAAATTGAAATCTTCAGTGATTACTTTGCCAGTTAATATTAGCGTTTCTTTAACTTCCTTTTTTCTTTGCAAAATATTGACAATTGTATCATGATTTACATGGATCCATTCAACTTGGTCAGCAAAACCCTCATTGTCAATAATTTCTTGTGTGTTTTCAGTCCACTTTTTCCCATTATTACACAACATTACTCTCACATTAGGAATGAATCCGTCTCTTACCAAGGAACGAATTTCTTCAACCTTAAATTGCAAATCTCGATTTAAAGTCAATTTCTTATCAGGATTAAAAAGAGACAAAACAGTGTTAATTATCTTTTTAATTTCATTTTCTGGAAAATTTGAATTCCCCTCAAGACTCTTTTTATATTTCCCTTGAAATAGAGTTACTGTAAACTCCCCATCTTGAACTTCACCAATGTGAAGCCCATCGACCGCCGCATCACCAGAACCATCTGTCAAAAGTTGGGCGGCATCCTCTATTTCACATTCAAGCATTGTAGACATGCACAGTAATACAAAACCCGCCGATTTTTTATGAATAGGATCACTTCCACCTGGAAGTAAATCATCATATTTGGCAACAATAGATTCAACACGTTGGTCAATTATACTTGCATTAATGTTCATACAACTTCTCCCATCAAAGGACTATAAATTGTATTTAATTAAGGGAACATGATCTTATAAAATTGAAAGTGTACTAAATTTCTTAGAAGGAGATAATGTCCTTATATATATTAAACTTTATACCGGAAAAAGTGCCCAGCGTATTTTCATGCAAAAAAGAAAGAGGGAAGAAGATCAAGCCCCTGCAGCCGTTGATGCCTGCATCTGAGCCTAGGTTTTCTTGGAAAGCCAGAGGATCAGCCCCAGAACTCCATAGTAGCCGAGAAATGGAAACAGTCGGGGAAAATCCAATTTCACTCATTCCGGCCCCTGTCCCAGGATATTCCTTTTAATCCAGAGCCTGAACACGTTATCTGTTATCTCGTACAGGCCTTCTTTTGGCTTGCTGACCGTCATTGTGCTATAGAGGTCCCTCATGGAGGTGCTGAGGGAGGAGGCGGGTGTGCCCATGTCCTGAGCGATCTGGCTAAGTCGCCTTTGCTTTTCGGCTGAGAGGTGTTTAAGGACCTTTTTTTGCTGTTCGCTGAATTTTTCCATGTAGCGGGCTTCGTATTCGCTGTCGAATTCGTCGAGCATTGCGGAAAAAGCCCGGTCCACGTCTTCGGAGCCTATCCGGGTCTTTTCTTCGAGGAAGGCGTCCTGATAGAGCAGGAAGCCGAGTTTTTGGAAGTAAAAGGGGAAGCCTCCGGTCAGTTCGTGGATTTTTTCAAGAGCCTGTTCCGAGATTTCAATCTGCCTTGTTGCAAGCCGGTTCCGGATGTATTTTTTAACATCGGCTTCCTTTATCGGTTTGAGTTCGGTTCTGACGGCCATAAGGTAGAGGGGGGAATCGGGCTTTAAGAAAATTTCATGTAAAAGGGATATGGAAGAACCAGAAAAAATATACCTGACCTCCGGATACCTGTCCATCCGGCTTTTCAGCGTATTGAAGACGCTGCCGTTGAACCGGCTGAGTTCCTGGAACTCATCAAAAGCTATCAATACAGGCTCTTTTTTTTCACGAGAGAAGCTTTCAATAAACTCGAAAGTTTCCGAAATCAGGTTCTCTCCTTTCAGTTCGTTGTCCCGGAACTTGAGATAGACCTTTCCCACATGTTCGATGCTCCCTCCGATTTCTGCGAGAGTCCCGTAAGCTGCCGTAATTTTATCCCTGAAAATTCCGGAAAACTTTCGGGCAAGCCCCCTTATCCTGTGCTTTTCTTCATAGGCTTCAACCAGGGCCTGAGTCGTCACCTCAAAAAAATCGGCAACACCGGTCATTTCCCGGCAGTTGACCAGGACAAAGAGGACCTCTTTTTCCACTGCAACTTTGAGGTTTCCGAGCAGGGACGTTTTTCCGATCCTGCGCGGACCAATAATCACATTGTTCTGGGCCTGTTCCATAATGTCCATTGTTAACTTTTGAATCTCCCGCTCCCTTCCGATAAAGTACGGAGGCTCCACTTCCCCTCCAACCACAAACACCTTTTCGGCCATAGAATGTAGTTAAATTTGACGATATTTAAATTTAACTACTAATTTAGTAGTTTATTTTGACTAATAAACACGCGCCAAAATAACTAATGAGAAAATAACCGGTGTCTCACCCGAGTTGCACTTCCCGAGTTGCGCTTCGGGAGCACGCGTCCTTTTCGCTCGCTGCGCTCCCTCAAGAGGACAAAAAACAGGTGTGGGTATAAGATTCGAATAAAAAACCATGGCAACCGGAATACCGTATCATGTGTGTTTTGTCCCATTTGCGAAGCAAATGGCCTTTCCCGCAATGAAGACTGAAAATAGGAAGCAGCAAGAAAAAACACGAAACAAAAACCAGATAAAAGCTTTGTAAAAACCGCTACCGCCTTCAAAACCTCAGCATCATTAGCATCTGGCCCTACCAGAGGCAGCGGTTCGAATTCTCTTTGTCCGGCAGACACTGCCGCCCCGGATTACACGGGAAGAGCTATTGACGACCGCTAGCCCTGTATTTTATCAGTAAGAAGCCGCTGTGCAAAAAAGGAAAATTGTGAGTGAACAGGAGGAGTAGTTAAATTTGACGATATTCAAATATGACTAAGAATTTATTAGTTAATTTTGACTAATAGACATAATAGATTTTTTACATATCAACTACCCAATTTTACAAAACCACTGCGGAAAAGCCGTGCTTGTGCACTGAAAAAACAGACAGGAATACGGCAATAAGGCAGCACCGGCTTTCGACATTTCACCTCAAAAACCCGGTCTTAACTTCCAATACCCAAAAACAGTAAGCAAAACCAGCACAGGAAAACAAAGAAAACAAAAAATGAAAATCAAAAAGTGAAAACAAAAAACAAAAAACAAAAAAGAATTTAAATCCGGATATTCACAACACCCTTACTTCCACTGGACCTCCACATTTGATCCCCAGGCTTACTGCGGCATTTCCCCGGTTTACGGCAAGCTCCAGGAAGCCATGCCTGCCGATCAGAGCGAGGGGCTCTTTTTTCCCGACCATGCCGTAGGTCTCCAGGAAAGGAAATTTCCGGCCATTCACTTCTACTTTCGAGCCGAAACAACAGAGTCTCAAGACCTCTTCTTCAGGGATGTTCGTAATGATGTTTCCGAAGCTGTCTGCGAGGAGAGCTTCCCCGGAAAGGACAGTCCCGTTAATGCCGAAATTTCCGAAATCAAGGTCTACAAAGTCAGATACTTCAGGGCCCAGGTTTTCAATGGGAAGCCCGGCTACCAGGTGCCTTGCTACCTTTGCAAAGACCTCTTTTCCGGAAGCATTTTCAGTGAACCCGGATTCCCGGAAAAGGTCCGGGTTTGTGATTTCAAACACTTTCAGGCAGCCAAGCCTGCGGGCTGCGGGAATCAGAAGTCCGTTATCCGGACCGACAAAGAACTGCTTTTCACCTTTTCGGCCTGCCTTTACGGCAATTGGGCGGAAGGATTTTCCAGACCCGGAATCAACGACACCCAGGTGAACGGTCTTTCCCGGAAAGAAGGGAACTAAAGAATAGAGGACAAAAGCCCCTTCCCGGACCCCGGACTGCGGGGCACAATGGGTAAGATCAATAATCCGGCCCTCAGGAAGCTCACCCCGGAGTTCGGCTTTCATGGCTGCCGGATAAAAATCCACAGAATCAGTAGTAAGCGTTATTGCGGACACTAATAAATCACCACTCCAATTTTAAGATATATTCCCCATTTTTGAGCTACACATCCCATTTTTGAACTACACACCCCATTTTTGAACTACATACCCCATTTTTAAATTACATAATTCAATTTTAGAGTTACATATTCTGTTTTTAAATTACGCACTTAATTTTTAAATTAATTATCCCGTTTTTAAAGTACATATATAATTTTTAAGTTACATCCCCCATTTTTGAAGTACAAACTCCAATTTTAGATTACACAATCCGCTTTAAAATATAAGCAATACCCAATTTTAAAACTATACATAATAAAAAAATTTAAAATGCGATCAGGACTTCAAAATTCAGATGCAATCGCCCAAATGCAGCCAAATATGCCCCTGTCCGGTCATACCACCTTAATCTCCACGGGGTCCCCGCCTTCAATCCCGAAATAACGTGCAGCGCTCCCCTGGTTAACTGCAAGTTCCAGGAAGCCGTGGCTGCCTATAAGGGAAAGCGGCTCTCCTTTCCCTGCCATGCCGTAGGTCTGCACGAAAGGCACCTGTCTTCCGTTTACTTCGAGCAGGGTGCCGTAGTCGCAGAGTTCCAGGATCAATTCTTCCGGGATGTTCGTGATTACGTTTCCGAAACTGTCCGAAAAGAGCACATCTCCGAATACAAAGCGGCCGTCAATTCCGAATTTCCCGAAATCCATGTCCACAAAATCCGGGCTTTTCGGTCCCACGTCCTCGACCGGGACGCCCATGGAAAGGCGGGCTCCGACCGGCGCGAAGATATCCCTGCCGTGGAAGGTGGGAGAGACCTTTGAATGAAGGATCAGGTCCAGGTTTGTGATCTCATACACTTCCATTCCCCCGAGGCGGCGGGCTGCAGGGATCAGGAGCCCGTTGTCAGGGCCCACAAAGAACTGTTCATCTCCTTCGGAGCCGGCTTTCACGGCAAGAGCCCGGCGGGCAGTCCCGACCCCGGGGTCGACAACCGCCACGTGCACAGTTTTTGCAGGAAAATAAGGCACAAGAGAATAGAGGGCAAAAGCCCCCTCCCGGATTCCTGCCTGGGAAATGCAGTGAGTAATGTCAACTATCTGCGCCCCGGGATTGATCCCCAGGATCACGGCTTTCATGGCTGCAGGGTAGAGGTCCCCAAAATCAGTTGTTAGTGTGATTACAGGCATATTGCTCCCCAGTTTTAATTCAGCCGTTAAACTATAAAGTATGAATCGTTTTCCAACTTATATTGCTTAATTACTCTTGGATTTTAACGGGCTTTTGGGTATTTTTTGTTGCCCTTGTCAATCCAAAAATGAGGTCAAGTGGGAGTAAACTTAAAAGAGATTAAAATGAAGCTGTAAGGATGGATTTTTGAAGCTAAAACGGTAATATATAAGAACCTTTTTCTTATACATCCATTATATATTATCAAGTTAGGTTAAATTCACCCAGGCCAATAACATCAGAAAGTGATGTGTTGTCAATAATAAAATTTCTTCTAGGAATTATATGTCCGTAATCGCCAGTGATGAGTAGCAAGTTTTCAATAGTTAAACCTAAATCGTGGGCATCAATAATGATTTCAACATCATCAGCATCATCTGAAACAAAACCACATGATACACACAATTTATACAAATCGTCATGTGATACATGCCGCTGATGAAACATGATATTATCTAATAAGTGTTTATAATTTAAATGGCATCTTTGTTCTGTTCCACGCTGAAATTCCGTGAATTTTGTAATAAATTCATTTTTCGAGAGCCGTTCGTTGCGACTTAAAAATTCAAGGAGTATATCTTCTGTCACAACACATTCGTCTTGGAGGTAGGACTTTAAATCATCAAATGATTTTGACAAGCGAATTTTTTTACCGAACTTACGCAATTCACTTGAAACTCTTTTTAGCTTGCTCTCATACTTATAGGTGCATTCATTACAAACATCGAAGCTTGAGTACTTTGGAGCAGGGTGATTTACTACTTCTAAAGATTTCAAATTCCAATTATCAGTTTCGAAAATGTACCCTACAAGCACATTAGTATCGAGAAAAAAGTTCATTATCAATCCCCTGCATGATAATTACACACTTAAATTGTATGCTCTTACTAATAATTTTTTGACAAGATCTTCGTCAGCATTAAAATTATGATCATTTTCCACAAGTATTTTTTTTCGTACTTCTTCGATACTTTTCTCTGCTTCTGATAGAAAAGCTTCATATTCTTCTTTCCAATTAAGGACATAGTCAGCAGGGAAATATTTATTGAAAATAGATCTTATGCCCTTTGAATACACACTCCAAAAAAGATACATCAAATATTTTAGACAATCGTTTTTTGACTCACCTGGATAGTAATCAAGAACAAGCCTTGTAGTATCGTCCCACAATAGATTAATATCTAAAAGTTCAGGAAAATCATCTTCTGGAAACTCTTCCAACAACTTGTTTAGCAATGATTCTAATATTTCTTCTTTTGGAAACAGCGTCGATTGGCATGGATTGTCAACTATTTCAATATAGTCTTGAAAAGTAGTATTAAATTGATAAGGTGAGTTTAATTCATATGAATCTCTTTTTAATAGCTTCCCGTAATCACTTTTGAATCGATATTGATTACAAAGAGATTCAATAGTCGAATTAATAATTACCTGTTTTTGAGGATCTACATTATAAGTTCTTCTATGCATAAGAGGATAAAGGATATTTTCACCATCAAAATAACGACCAGAAAATCCTTTTGGTATCACTTGGTCTAAATAAGTAAAATCAGTTACAGAACCATATCTATACCAATAACTTGGATATTTGATATCTATTTCCCGATTTCTCAACCTTGCATCCAAGAGATCCATCATTTTATAAAAGTGAGCTTTCTTCATTATTGGCTTTCGATCGGGATTGAACGTTTTTAGAAGAGTGTCAATTGTGTATTCTAACAACTGATTTTGATCCCCATTCATTAAGTTAGGATAAGCAACTCATGATTAAAAATACTTTCCATTTTATCCACATAGGACATTTATAAAATAAGTGACATGCTTTTGTGCAAAATCAATACCCAGTATATAAAAGGAAGTTCAGTTACTACTTATTTCTAAAAGTTCGAAATAGAACTAATTGTAAGTATTACCCTATGCATCATTACTTTTACAGGCATATTGCTCCCCAGTTTTAATTCAGCCGTTAAACTATAAAGCCTATTTCAATGAGGACAGCACTCCACATCAGCGGAGATGCACCTCCACATAAGAGGAAATGCATCGCAACAGATCTATTTAAACAGGAACCTATTTCACCGCGACCTTAGAGCACATGGCCCAGTGGCGCATTTTCCGCATGCCATATCATTCAGTTCGGGAAAAGACCGGGCATTTTTCTGAAGATACTTGAAACATTTTTCCTTATCAAGGCCTGCCATAGTCAGAGCCCCTGCCGGACACCTGTCCAGGCAAACAAGGCACCTTTCCCCTTTCTTGTAGCGGCAGAACTCTTCGGTAGGACGCGGGGTAGGAGGGATTTCAGCAGAGATCAGGAGAGTCCCGAACCTGCCTGCACATCCGGCTTTCGTAATCAACAGCTGGTGGACGCCAAAAGTGCCCAGGCCCGCAGCGTAAGCTGCACTTTTGTGGGACCAGGCAACGTCAAAATCGGATTTGGCATAATCGAAAGCTGCAGTCGGGGCCACAGCCTTTATTCCATCTTTTGCCAGTTCGGCAGTGAGTTTTTCATTGATTATTTTGATCAGACTTTCGGTTTCACTCTTTGCCAGAATCCATTCCCTTACCGGGCCCGGGGATTTCCAGTTCAGGTCCACCAGTTTCTCTTCAAAGGGCAGGAAAAAAGATACCACGGTTTTTGCCTCGGGAAAGACCTCTTTAGGGTGCATGTGGTGCTGCCCTATGATCTCCTTCATTTCATCGAATATAGGATCGTCGGCGGAGGCAAAGCCGACAAGAGGCTCCCTGTAACAGGTTTCAGTGCCAGGATTTGAGGCTACGTTATTGATTATTCTTTCGATCCTCTTTTTCAGATCCGCGTTATTTAAGTCCGTACTATTCGGGTCATTCTTCTTTTTAAAATGCATGCTTTATACTCCGGTAAGCAGGATTTTTTTCAGGAGCTTTTTCATCGGGAGCTTTTTCATCGGGAGCTTTTTCAGGAGCTTTTTCATCGGGAGCTTTTTTTCAGGAGCTTTTTTTCAGGAGGTTTCCGTTAAGAACTCCAGGATGAAGAGTTTCCCGCTCATTAACCATTCTAACGCATTTAGCTCTTCTAACTCGTTTAGCTCTTCTAACGCATTTAGCTCTTCTAACGCATTTAGCTCTTCTAACTCGTTTAGATCTTCTAACTATTCTTCCTTACTTATTTTTCTTCCAGCTCTAATAAAAATGCTTTTACATCCAACCCGCTCGCATAGCCCGTAAGTTTCCCGTTTGCCCCGATAACCCTGTGACATGGCACAATTATAGCAATAGGGTTCCTGTTATTTGCAAGCCCCACAGCCCTGGAAGCCTTCGGCTTTCCTATGCTTTTTGCAATCTGCCCGTAGGTCCGGGTTTCTCCGTAAGGAATTTCTTCCAGGGCTTTCCAGACGGACTTCTGGAATTCCGTCCCCTCAGGGGCAAGCTTTACGTCAAAGGATTTGAGCTTCCCTGCAAAATAAGCTTCAAGCTGCCCGGAAACGTCCCTGAAAAACTCTTTGTTTTCTACCCAGTCATCCGGAACTTCTACCTGCTTTTTGCCTTTCCGGATGTTTAAGTATTTCAGCCCTTCTTCGTCTCCCGCAAGGAGGAGGGGGACGATTGGAGATTCGATTATGTGATAGTACATTTTTGTATTCTCCTCCGTACTCTCCTGCAGTTTACAGATAGTTCTACCGCTTCTGTTAAAAATGTTTATTCAATACCCTGCACATCCAGAAAAACAGCCGGAAAGCATTTAAGAGCAAGGAGTCTGGACTCGTGACCAACTATGTTTCTATGCCCTTTCTTTTTGATAGTCCTGCGTCATTCGGTTGATATTATTAAGTAAAATAGGATGGGGCGGGTTCCAAATCCCGAACTATGTCCCCATACAACCGGAAATAGCCGAATCATGTCGTTCTTGTCCACGAGCGACGAAGGAGCCCGGCCTTTACAAACAAAAGTTTAAAAAGATAAAAAGAAGAAGAAGAAGAAGAAGAAGAGAAAAGAAAGGTCAGGTTAAACATTTCCTGAACTCAACATATCACAAACTAACGAAAAACAATACTTCATCTGCTATTTCCTATGCTTCTTCTTTTCAATATTCAAGAAAAAGCCGGTCGTCGTAGACGACCGGTGAGAGCGTGGGGTAGTGCTAAAAGCCGAAAAAAACCTTTCATGGGGCAAAAATAAGCGAAAAGGAAAAAAAGTAAGAGGGTAGAGAGGGCACTTAAATGCCCTCGAAAGCCCCAAAATATTCAATTTATTGAGCCTTCTAATCAATCAACTTTCAATCGATCATCCTTCCACCGGAACCTTCCAGAAAGAACCCGAATAAACATTCAAGCTTCCCACGGCAGACTCAAATTCCGGTCCGCTTCTCTCCTTTTCCAGTTCCTCAAGCTGCTGGATCCTCAACTCCACGACGTCCATGGCGTCTTCGAAGAGCTGCCTGTTGATTTCGATTCCGAAGTATTTTTTCAGTTTTTCTTCGGGAGTCAGCGTTGCGCCTGCGGAGAGGTAGGCTATGTAGTTTTCATTGAAGGTTTCCGGATCTTCCTTGTACTGTTTGAAGAGGGCAAGGGTTATTGCTTTAGAAACTGCGTAGTTGAAGGTATAGTAGTTATTTGTCAGGTAGATGTGGTGGATGTAGGTCCATTCCGCAGAGTCTTCGGCATAGTATCCGATGGAATCGCTCCTGTACTCTTTATACAGTTCGGTCCAGAGGGCATTGAGTTCCTCTCCGCTTGCATTTCCGTTTTCAGAACATTTTTCAGCGCAGAGCCGGTGAGCTTTCCATTCGAATTCCGTAATCATGGGCTGGAAGCCAAAGTAGTTCTGGTATTCCCCTACATGCTGCGATAGCACTGCAACAGCGGTATCCCTGTCTGAGTTTTCAACCACATAATCGACAAAGAGTTCTTCACAGAACGTTGAAGGGACCTCCATTTCATAGATCGGACAGTTGCAGTAGAGGTAATCTACGGACTCGCCCATGAGATAGAAATGGATCCCGTGCCCCAGTTCATGGGCAAGGGTCTTCTGGTCTGAGATCAGGCCGTTGTAGTTCATGAAGATCAGGGCAGGATCCTGCTGGGCGCAGAGTTCGTAGCAGTATCCCCCGGGCTGTTTCCCGTTTTCAGGGGCAGGGTATACGTCTACGAAATTACCAGTCACCATCATTAAAAAGATTTCATTGAAACGTGGATCCATCCCTGCATAGGACTTCTGGATGCCGCCCAGCGCGTCCGCATAAGCATACCCTTCTCCGGGCTGTCCGGTTAACTGCAGGTAGAGGTCCCAGGGTTTCAGGGTTTCGAGCCCGAGCTTTGTTTTCCTGAAATCGTTATAGCCTTCGAATACGTCTTTTCGCTCCTTGAAGACCGTATTCATATCGTCAACCTGAGCTTCTGTGAGATAGAGAGCATAGAGGCAGGCTTCATAAGAGTCAGAGTAGTTAAGTTCCCGGGCAGAAAGATCGTCAAGCCGGGCTTTTTCAGAATAGAGGGATGCCATTGAATCCGACTCATCAATCAGGTGGTAAAACCTCAGATCATAACATTGTTCCCTGTCGCTCCTGTCAGGACCCGTTGAAAGCAGGGTATAGTAGGACTGGGAATTGACAGCATATTCCTCCCCGTTCTCGAGGGTTATGTTCCCTGCCCTTGTGACATTGTTTGTAATCATTGAAAATGCCTCGGTCTGGAGCTTCATGCGCTGGTTCCCGATATCTGCAAGGTATGCCGCCTGGGCCTCATCCAGGGGCCTGTGCTCTGCAAACCTGACGTAAGTTTTCTCCAGGTAGGGGCGGTACTCTTCAAGTCCGGGTTCCTCGGAAAAAAGCTGCTCCCATTCCTCCTCAGAGAGCGAAGTCAGCTTCACAGTAGCAAAGGAGGTAACTTTCCCATGTTCCGTAACAAGGTCCTGGGCGCCTGCAAAAAGGGATGAAAAAAACGGCTCATTTACGTTTTTGCTGAGCCCGGTATATCCGTAAATATACAGGATTTCCAGGGACTTTGTAAACTCCTTTTCGGATTCCAGGTAGCTGAGCAAAACAGGTCCCGAAAGGTCCTCGAACTGCGGACGATAGCTTTCACCGATTTCCCCCGACCTCCCCTTCAACCTCTCAAGCTCTTCCTGTGCAGCTTCCCTGCTGCTGAAAAGATATGATTCGTTCCATTCCGTCGTAATCTCATCCGGATCGAGTTCTTCAAATTCGTATCCCTCAACCACGCTTTCGGAAGCTTCCTCACTGCTATCAGGGGCACTGCACCCTGAAAAAAAAGCAAATAATAAGAGCATCCCGAGAATTGTGAATCCCGCAACTATTTTCTTATTCATAAAAATTCCGCCTCGATTTCATGCAGATTTTGCATGCAAATGTATCAATTCCCATTTCCGGCAAGAAGAAGCCGAAACTTCAAAAGAAATTATAAGAAAGATAGGAAGTAATTTCCGGAACGGGGTAAAAAACTTCCGATTTTAAATAAAACAGGATTTCAGAAGAGAAGTTGAGGTTCTGAGGCAAGAAATTTCCAACAGGTGAGAAGGAATTATTAGA
>Ga0272442_10010089_pt1 | contig 11681 bp, 11 predicted proteins | sample SSMForm2O_FD_200262 | JGI IMG/M metagenome (GOLD analysis project Ga0272442, IMG submission 200262) | Marine sediment archaeal communities from Little Sippewissett salt marsh, Falmouth, MA, United States - SSM-Form-2O | ecosystem: Environmental > Aquatic > Marine > Wetlands > Sediment ...
TATGAAAGTACTCGGAATCATTCCGGCGCGCTATGCCTCTTCCCGGTTTCCCGGCAAAGCTCTGGCTACGATCGCCGGCACAAGTATGATCGAGCGGGTTTATCGCCAGGCCGGGAAGGCCCGGACCCTGGACGATATAGTCGTGGCGACCGATGACGAGCGGATTGCAGCCTGTGTGCGGGATTTCGGCGGCAACGTGATGATGACCGCCGTGGACTGTCCGACCGGAACCGACCGCACCGCTCTGGTGGCCGGGGCCATGGAAGACTTCGATATTGTGCTCAACATCCAGGGAGATGAGCCTCTTCTGGAGCCCGGGCATATCGATTCCGCGGTGCGGCTTATCCAGCATACTCCACAGGCGGATATCACCACTCTGGTGCGGCCTGCCCGTTATCCGGAGGAGGCGGATGACTATAACTGCGTGAAAGTGGTCCTGGCCACGGACGGCAGGATTCTCTATTTTTCGCGCGGCCGGGTGCCGTACTGCAGGGATAAGGACCTGCAGGGCAAGTTCGCACCAGGCGGGGAGAACCCGTACCGGATACATATCGGGCTCTACGTTTACCGGAGGGCAAAACTGCTGGACATGGTCAGCCGGCCCACTGTGATGGCTGAACGCTGCGAGGGCCTCGAACAGCTTCGCGCCCTTGATTCGGGGATTACCGTATACGCCGCCGAGGTCAGCGAAACCGCCTCGGTCGGGGTGGATACCCCGGATGACATTATCCTTGTGGAAAAAGCGATCAGGCAGCTCGGTCTGGAATAGGCCCGGAATTCGCACATGTTTTTTCGCTTTCGGGGAAATTTATATCTTACCGGGAAAAATACTGAATGAAAAGCTCTCAGCCTGAGAGCCCTGTAAGTTGTTAAATATTTGCAATTTTCCGGGTGAAGGTTTATATTTTTCCTGAATTTCAGCAGCAGGGGAAACCCTTTATCTGCTTAGTTAATCGAGGGATAATTGGCCAGATTCGCCGGGATCAGGAGAGACAGGATCAGGCACACCGAGGGGGTAAAGTATATCTTTGTCACCGGTGGAGTGGTGTCGTCCCTTGGCAAGGGTATCTGCGCCTCTGCCCTGGGAATGCTGCTCAAGGCCCGCGGCCTTTCGGTGACAAACATGAAATTCGACCCCTATCTGAATGTGGATCCCGGCACGATGAACCCTCTTCAGCACGGCGAGGTTTTTGTTACCGACGACGGGGCTGAGACCGATCTCGATCTGGGCCACTACGAGCGCTTTCTGGACGAACCCCTCTCCCAGGACAACAATGTCACCACAGGCAGGATTTACAATGCGATAATCTCCAAGGAGCGCCGGGGAGATTATCTCGGCGCCACTGTGCAGGTGATTCCCCATGTAACTGATGAAATCAAGGCCTCGCTGGTGCGCCTGACTTTGAAACACAGGGTGGATGTGGTAATCAGCGAAATCGGCGGCACAGTGGGTGATATCGAATCCCTGCCATTTCTGGAAGCCAGCCGCCAGTTCGGGCTTGATCTCGGGCACAGCAACGTGCTCTACATACACGTGACAATGGTGCCTTACCTGGAATCCAGCGGCGAGCTTAAGACCAAGCCCACTCAGCACAGCGTAAAAGCCCTGCGCGAGATCGGGATACAGCCGGACATCCTGGTCTGCCGCACGAGCCACCTTTTGACCGACGATCTGAAACAAAAAATTGCGCTTTTCTGCAATGTTTCCGATCAATCCGTTTTCGAGGCCAGGGACGTGGAGTCGATCTACGATGTGCCGTTAATGCTGAACCGCCAGGGACTGGACGACAGTGTGACCGAGCACCTTCAGCTGGAAACCCCCAAACCCGCCCTGGGCCGCTGGAAAGAGATGGTGCGCAAATATCACAGACCCAAGCGGGAGATCGAAATCGCAGTCTGCGGCAAGTATGTCAGCCTGGCGGATGCCTATAAATCGATAATGGAGTCGTTCGTGCATGCGGGTATTGCCAACGATGCCAAGATCAACCTGACCTGGGTCGACACCGAGGAGATCAGCCGGTTCAACGCCAAGCGCAAGCTGGGCCGCTTTGCCGGAATACTGGTTCCCGGGGGGTTCGGTTGGCGGGGTATCGAGGGAAAGCTCGAGACTGTGCGGTACGCAAGATTGAACAAAGTGCCAATGTTCGGTATCTGCCTCGGCCTTCAGTGCGCCATTATCGAGTTTGCCCGCAATGTCTGCGGTATCGAAAATGCGATTTCCAGCGAGTTCGAACCCGGCGGCGCCAGTCAGGTGATAAGCCTGATGCCGGATCAGGCGGAAGTTACGGAAAAGGGAGGCACCATGCGGCTTGGAGCCTATCCCTGCGAGTTGAAGGAAGGAACCCTGGTCAGGAAAATCTACGGGGAGAGCCTGATCAGCGAGAGGCACCGCCACAGGTACGAGGTCAACAACAGATACAGGGAAAAGCTTGCAGCCCACGGTATGGTTTTCAGCGGCCTGTCCCCCAACGGGCGGCTTGTGGAGCTAATCGAGCTCAAGAAACATCCCTGGTTTATCGGCTGCCAGTTCCATCCGGAGCTGAAAAGCCGTCCGATGCGCCCGCACCCGCTGTTCAAGGATTTTGTCAGGGCGTCCCTGGAATATGACGAAAAGAGAAAGCATAAGTGACTCTGCACGATCGTGCTAAATCATCAGTTGTCGAACTTGCCGGTGGCCGCCTGGGAGGCGGTGAGCGGCTTTTTATTATTGCAGGTCCCTGCGTGGTCGAAGAACTGGACCTGATGCGCCGCAGCGCGGAGGCACTTGCCACAATCGCGCAAAAAGCCGGAATATTTTACATCTTCAAATCCTCATACCGCAAGGCCAACCGCGCTTCTGTCGGAAGCCCGGCAGGTCCCGGCCTTGACAGGGGCCTGGAGATTCTGAGCAGGATCAAGGAGGAATTTCACCTCCCGATCTGTACTGACATCCACGAGACTACAGAGGCAGCACCGGCCGCGCAGGTGGCGGATGTGCTGCAGATACCGGCTTTCCTGAGCCGCCAGACCGACCTGCTGCGGGCTGCTGCAGCCACCGGCAGGGTCGTGAATATAAAGAAAGGGCAGTTCATGGGGGGCGAGCTCGCCGTGCTTGCCGCTGAAAAAGTGCGGCATTTCGGCGGGGACAGGGTCTTGCTTACAGAGCGTGGAAGCTTTTTCGGTTACAATGACCTGGTGGTGGATTTCCGCTCGCTTCAGGTGATGGCGGCCTCCGGCAGCCCGCTGGTATTCGACGCCACGCACAGCGTGCAGACTCCCGGAGGCACAGGTCAGTCCTCCGGAGGCAAGAGGGAGTTCATCCCGCTTCTTGCCCGTGCCGCAGTGGCGGCCGGAGTGGACGGCCTTTTCTTGGAGGTCCATCCCGATCCGGCCGGCGCGCTGAGTGACCGGCAATGCATGCTGAACTGCAAGGAGGCGGAGGAGTTGATCCCTCCGCTCGTGGAATTGGGTGATTATGTTAGAGATAAATGGTAAGAAAATAAAGCTGGACAGCAGCCTGGACGTCCCGGCCGAGGTTATCGAGGCGGCGCGCAAGGTGGAGATGATTGTCATGGACGTGGACGGGGTTCTGACTGACGGGCATACCTACCAGTTGGACAGCGGCGAGCAGTTTCTCTGTTTCAGCTCAAGGGATGGCACGGCTCTGGCGCTCTGCACCACAGCGGGCCTGCACCTGGCAGTAGTCTCAGGCCGCGAGCTCGATTCGGCGCGGATCCGCATGGGGCGTTTCCAGATAGCTGAAATGCACCTGGGGTGTGCGAACAAGGAGCTTACCCTGCTGGAAATGAGCCGCCGCCTCCAGATACCGTTCGAGCGCATGGCCTATATCGGTGATGACCTGATAGACCTTCCGATCATGCTACTGGTGGGCCTGCCGGTGGCCGTGCCCGGTGCAATACCGGAAGTTCTCAAGGCCGCGGCTTACTGCACCAGGAATGAGGGCGGCGAGGGCGCGGTGCGCGAGCTGATTATCCTGGTGCTCAAGGCCAGAGGCCTCTACGAGCAGGCTGTTGAAAAATATCTGAGGGAACGATGAGCAAAATACCGCCAAAAGATGCAAGTAAAAAGCAGGCCGAATACGGGCCGGAGGAAATTCTGGAGGAAGCCCGCCGGGTGATCCGTATCGAGTCCGAGGGTGTGAGCGGCCTGCTCGAGCGTCTCGATCGATCTTTTGCCGAAGCCGTGGAGCTTCTCTACAAATGCAAAGGCAGGGCTATTGTGTCCGGTGTCGGCAAAAGCGGCATAGTGGGGCGTAAGCTTGCCGCCACGCTCACGAGTACCGGCACGCCTGCGGTTTATATCCATCCCGTGGATTTCCTCCACGGAGACATGGGGCTGGTCACGGGGGGGGATGTATTTATCGCAGTTTCCAAGAGTGGTGAAACCAGCGAAGTCGAGCGCATGCTTCACCTGTGCAAGAGACTCGGGGTCAAGGTGATTGCGATCACAGGGGAGAAAAACAGCTCTCTTGCCCGGCTCTCCGAGCTGGTGCTCGATGCCGGGGTTCCGCAGGAGGCCTGCCCGCACGACCTTGTCCCCACGACCAGCACCACGGCTGCGATGGCAATGGGCGACGCTTTGGCGGTCGCATTGCTCGTGCACCGGGATTTCCGGGCCGAGGATTTCGCCAGGCTTCATCCGGCGGGCTCCCTGGGCGGGAAGCTGCTTCTGCGTGTGGAGGAGCTGATGATTACCGGGAAGGATGTGGGCACTGTAAGCGATCGGGCGACAATGGAAGAGGTCCTGCTGGCGCTTGTCGGTAAGCGCGGTATCTGCGCAGTGCTGGGAGAGGGGGATCGGTTGACCGGAGTAATCACCGACGGTGATTTCAAGCGCCTGCTTCAGAAAACCAGGGATTTCATGGAGATAAAAGCTGTTGATGTTATGAATAAAAGGCCCAAGAACGTTCACCCGGAGGAGTTATGCGTTTCCGCGGTTAAAATGATGGAGAGCTTTTCCATCATTTCCATGCCGGTGGTGGACGAGAAGAATCGGGTGGTGGGCATGGTGCACCTTCACGATCTGATGCGGGCCAAGGTGATATGATCCCATTGTATCATCATCTGGAAAAAACGGTGATTTCGGGCTTTTTTTCACCACCCGCCCGCTTTCTGGCCGGGTTTTTTTTGATCACATTCGGTTTCCTCTCGACTGGCTGCGGGGAAGAGGAAGTTACCCCTGTACCAGCCGGGGAGCAGGCCGTTGAATTGCCGGACCAGATTTTCGACGGCTTCGAGATGACAGTCACGGAAAGCGGGATCAGGAAAGGCTGGGTCCAGGCTGACCGGGCTGAAAAATATACAGCGAAAGGCCTTTTCAAGGCCAGGAACCTGACAGTGCTTTTCTATACCCAAGAAGGTGCGATCAAGTCCGTGATGACCTCCCGCAAGGGATTGATCTACACCGATTCAGGGGATATGGAAGCCATGGACTCGGTGGTGGTGATCTCCAGCGACAGCACCAAAACGCTTCTCACCGAACACCTGGTCTGGAAAAAGAAAGATAACCGCATCCTCGGCGATTCCGCAGTGGAAATACGAAGCCAGCGGGGGGTGGTTTTCGGTGACGGGATCGAGGCGGATGCAGGCTTCGAGAATCTCGAAGTTAAAAATCCGACCGGAGACATACATGTCCTCGGGGATGATTTCTAGAATCTCCATTTTCCTGCTTTTAGCCACCGTAGCGCTTGTTGCGGTATCCTCGGTGAATTCTCAACAGGTCCCGGTTGACAAGACCGCGGCCAGGCCGGAGGATATTCCTTTCACCATCGAGCAAGCCGATCACCTCTTCCAGCGCAAAGACCCCTCAGGTGCCGATAGGTTCATCCTTCAAGGCAACGTCAGAGTGGTGCGTGGAGCCTCCCGTATCGAGTGCGGGGTACTCACTTACTACCCCTCGGGCAGCTACTTTCTCTGCGTGGATTCGGTTTTTCTCACTGACGCCGAACGCAGCCTTCACTCGGACACCCTGTTCTATTACGTGGAGCAGGCGTATTACTCGGCCCAGGGAAGCCTGAGATGGGCTACCAGGGAGTTTTCCGGCACAGGACTGCGGGGGGATTATTACAGGGGCTCGGAGCTGATGGTTGTCGAGGGCCGGGCGGTGGCCAGGGACAGCCTGAGGGAGATACGGGCCGATAAGCTGGAATACGATTATACGAGCGAAACCCTGCGTGCTTCCGGCAGCGTTGAGATGCTAGAGGTGAACTCCGGCTCGAACGCGTTGGCCTCCGGTGCGCTGTACCAGTGCGAGACAGGCCTGCTAACCCTTTCCGGAAGACCCAGAGTGACTTACTACGAGACCGATGATACGCTTTGCCTGGACCCGTACCACCTGATCTGCGACATTTTGAAAACCTACTCCAATGACAGCCTGTTCGCAACCGGCAGGGTCAGGCTCTGGGACGACAGCCTCAGTATCACCTCCGACAGCCTGTTTCATAACCGCGTGGCTGGAGTGAGCTATTTCCGCGGAGGTCCGCCGGCAGTTGAAAATCCCCGGTATAACCTGCGGGGAGAGCTTCTTGACGTGTTTATAGAAAAGCGCCGGCTCAAACGTATCAACGCCGAGCGCAAGGCCCGGGGAGAGTTTTATTTTGACGGCGAAAGGGGTGATCTGGGCAGGATTTTCGCAGAAGGGGAGTCCGCTGTGGGCAGCTGGATCGAGGGAGACCTTCTGGAGCTTTATTTCGGCGTGGAAGCCCTTGACAGTATTGCGGCAGTTGGAAACGCCAGGAGTTATTTCCGGGAAACTGCCGAATCGGGCGTGAACTACATCCAGGGAGCCAGGATGCTGTTGATCTGGCGCGATGCAGCGCTTGAAACGATAGAAGTTACCGATGGTGGCCGCGGACTCTTTCTTCCTGCCGATAGTACTGTCGGGATGACTGTCATACCTGACTCTGCCGGTTTCAAGACCCCCAGCGACAGTCTCTAAATAGTGATAAATGCATTGACTTTGAGCGATTTTTGGAATAAAATTAATCAAAGAGACGGCTTCGAGTTTGTAAAAACGGACTTCCGAATTCTGACACCGGCATCGAGAGATTTTCTCGGCCGCTGATTACAGATCCAAGGACCGAAACATTATTAAGCCGGAAATAATTTCTTTGAATAAAGATTCCACGCCGGAGAAACCCTGTTTACACGCAGAAGGTTTAGTAAAGGTTTATAAGAGACGCAGGGTTGTGGATGAAGTTGATCTGGAGGTGAGAAAGGGAGAGGTTGTCGGCCTTCTCGGACCCAATGGAGCGGGAAAGACAACTAGTTTTTACATGATCGTGGGTTTGATCAGGCCCGAGGCTGGAAAGATCTATATTTCGGCAAGAGAGATCACCGGGCTGCCGATGTACAGGCGGGCCGGTCTCGGAATCGGCTACCTTCCCCAGGAGCCCTCGGTATTCCGGAGGCTGACAGTCGAGGAAAACCTGATGGCGATCCTCGAGACTGTGAATTACTCCCGGCGGGAGAGAAAAAAACGCTGCGATGAATTGCTTGATGAACTGGGCCTGGCAGAGCTCCGGCGCAGAAAAGCATATTCGCTCTCAGGAGGGGAGCGGAGAAGGCTGGAAATCACCAGAGCTTTGATCACCGAGCCGCAGTTTATTCTGCTGGACGAGCCTTTTGCCGGGGTCGATCCGATCGCAGTCGATGATATCCAGGCGATAATCTCCAGGCTGCGGGAGCGGGGCATCGGAATTCTGATTACTGATCATAATGTCCGCGAAACCCTGCAGATCACCGACCGGGCCTATATCATGTTCGAGGGAAGAATTCATTTGAGCGGCGATGCAGAAACGCTGATAAACGACCCTACTGCGAAAAAGCTCTACCTGGGTCTTGATTTCAGGATGTGAGTGAGAGGAAGTAGTTTTTAACTGGATTTAATGAGCGTGGTTTAAAAATTACGGGTAACAAAGGTTTATCTGCTATGGCACTTCAAAATCGCATGGAGCTCCAGTACCGCCAGGAGATGACGATCAATCCGAGGCTTTACCAGGCCATGGACCTGCTGCAAATGCCTTTGCTGGACCTGCAGGTTCACCTCAAACAGGAGCTGCTGGTTAATCCGTTCCTGGAGCTGGCTGAGGAGTCCGAGGAGGGTGTCGAGACCACGGACGTGGAAGCTGCGGAGGATACCCCGGAGGAGGGCGCAGAGCAGTCGCCGGAGGATTCCAAGGCCGAGGATTTCGAAGACAGTATCCCGGAGCCGGAGGATAATCAGGATGTTTCAGCCGTTGAAGACAATCCGGTGGCTCCAGATGACGAGTCCTTGCCTGAGGATTATTCCGAGGATGGCGACCTGACAACCAAGACCCAGGAGGATATCAACTGGGACGAGATCCTCGAGGAGAATAATTTCGACTACGACAATTTTGTCCAGGAAGTCGACGACCGGGAGTTCTATGAGAAAGCCCCTTCCAATGGCCGCTCTCTATATGAATATCTCACCGAGCAGTTGGTTCTTCTCAAGCTCGATGAGAGCCAGCGCCGGATCGGTGAGGAGATGATCGGAGATATCAACGACGACGGCTACCTGACAAGCTCGGTCAGCGAGATCGGCTTCCGTCTGCGCGTGGACGAGGCCCAGGTCGAGCATGTGCTGGGGCTGGTTCAGACCCTGGAGCCGCTGGGCGTGGGTGCGCGGGATTTGAAAGAATGCCTGCTTATCCAGCTCCGGGAGAAGGGCCAGGATGAGAGCCTGGTCTTCAAGCTTGTCAGCGAATATTTTGAGCAGCTTTCCAAGAGGCACTGGCAGGATATCGCCAAATCTACCGGCTTGAGCCTGAAGGAGGTTCAGGACGCTGCGGACGAGATTGCTCATCTCGAACCGAAACCCGGGAGGCTGTACAGCAGCGGCAAAGATGAAAACTATGTCATTCCGGACCTGGTCGTGGAGAAGATCGAAGGTGTGTACATGGTCTATGTCAACGATTCCAACCTTCCCAGACTTCGGCTGAGCCGCACTTACCAGGAAATTGCCCGTGACCGCAAGAATTTCACCGGCGAGGCCAAGGAATTCATTTACAATAAGCTGAACAGTGCAAACTGGCTGATCCAGGCCATCGAGCAGCGGAAGCAGACCATGCTCAAGGTGATGCGCTTTATCGTGGACAAGCAGCACGGGTTTTTCGAGCACGGGATCAGCCACCTCAAGCCGCTGACTCTCCGCGAGGTTTCCGAGGCGATAGACATGCACGAGTCCACGATCAGCCGGGTAACCAACGACAAGTATTGCCAGACCCCGCGAGGCGTTTTCCAGCTTAAATTCTTTTTCAGTGTCGGCCTGGCGAGTGATACGGGCGAGGATGTTTCCGCCCGCGGAATCAAAGACAAGATAGACAAGATGATCGAAAGCGAGGATACCTCCAAGCCGCTCACCGATCAGGAAATCGTGGCCCGCCTGAAACAGGACGGCCTTCAGATTGCAAGAAGAACTGTCGCCAAATACCGGGACCAGATGGGTATTTTGCCCGCAAGAATGCGCAAAAGAGTCTAACGGCTGTTTAGGAAAAAATTTGGTTGTTCCGCTCCCGGGAGCGGCTTTTATCGGGTGGAATCCCCGTGAGCTGGTGGCTGATTTCCAGGCTGTGTTAATAAGTGGACCCGAATATTTGTACTCTATACTGCTATCTCAATAACATGCCTTGACAGAAAGGGAGGTTAATTCAAATTCAAAACCTGGTCGAGCCTGATTCGGGAAATGGAAAATGATTTGGATTGCTCTTTGCAGATGTTTATAGACATGAGGCATTTGACATGTTCTACGCCCTTTCAATATGAAGGAGGCAGTCGATGCAGGTAACCATCACGCGAAGGAATGCAGGCTTGAGCGAGAGTTTGAAGAGCTATGTGGAAGAAAAGCTTTCGGTATTGACCAAGCATTATAGTAAAATAATAGATGTGAATCTAGTGATGGATAATGAAGGGAAGGAATACAGTGTTGAGATTACCCTGCGCGTCTCCCGCCGAACTTTTTTTTCAAAGGACAAAAGCACGAATTTACGGGCTGCGATTGATTCCTCTGTAGATAAAATGGATAAGCAGTTGATCAAAGCGAAAGGGAAAATTCGCCGAAAAGGGCTTACTCCCGAGGAAGCGGTTTTACGAGGCAAGGTCATTGTTGCTGAAACTGCACGAGAGGAACCGGTGGAAAACGACGGCCCGGTACTCATTTTTGAACAGGAAGAAAACGCCGGGGAACCCGAGGAAAGAACCGGAACTTGAGCTTTGAACTGTTTATTCCGCTTCTCTGAAATCACAGCCGCGTCTCCCTTTGATAACAGGGAGCCGCGGCTTTGCTTAAGTCCTTCTTTACAGATGGCACTCTGATGAAAAAGACACTTAAAGTAAGCCAGTTTTATTCCCAGCAAAAAGAAAGGTTCCAGCTCAGCCTTTATACCCAGGAGCGTACCCTTGAAAGCCTGATCGTGAACCATGAAGTCAGCAGGCCGGGACTGATACTTTGCGGTTTCACCAAGAAATTCGCTTACGACCGGACGCTCATTTTCGGGGAGACGGAGATAGTTTATCTGGAAAACCTGCCTCAGAAGGAACTCAGCACTTATATCGAGACCATGTGCTCTTTCGATATTCCTTGCATTGTGGTTTCCAAGGGCCTCAAGCCGCCGAAGCGGATGGTTGAGGTGGCGAATCGACGGCGCATACCAGTGCTGGGTACGACCCTCGGTACGCAGGAGTTCTCCCGCAAGCTCACCGGTTTTCTGGAACAGTATTTTGCGCCACATACTTTCGTGCACGGCTCTCTGGCCGACGTTTACGGCGTGGGAGTGATGTATCTCGGGGCAAGCGGTATCGGCAAAAGCGAATGCGTGCTGGACTTGGTGGAACGCGGGCACAGGCTGGTCTGCGATGATGTGGTTCATATCACCAGGGTGGGGGAAAACACGCTTGTGGGAATGGCGGATGAAAAATTCGGCAATCACATGGAGATCCGGGGCCTGGGAATCATTGATATTTTCCGGCTTTTCGGGATCAGGGCGGTTCGCTCGCGCAAAAGGATCGAAGTCGTAGTGGAACTGGTTCACTGGGAGGAGAATGTGGCGTTCGACCGTACGGGCCTGGCTGACCGGACCACTGAAATCCTGGGAGCGGAACTTCCCCTGGTCCAGGTGCCGCTGGTGCCGGGAAAAAACATAACGGTTATCAGCGAAGTCATCGCCATGAATTATCTCCTTAAACTCAAGGGATACCATTCCGCAAAGGAGTTTAACCGCAGATTGCTTGAAGAAATGGGCCAGGGGAGTTATATTGACGAACTGTCCGAATGACCAATAAAGCTATTATAAACGAAATATTCAGTAAAAACGATTCGTTAATGAGAAAAACGAACCCACGAAGGTCGAATTTGAGATCATGCCGAGCTTGAGTGCAGAGTTAAAAATACAGAACAAGTTGGGACTTCACGCAAGACCTGCGGCTATGCTGGTTCAGGCTACCAACAAGTTTAAAAGCGAGATACTTATTAAAAAAAACGATATGGAGGTCAATGCCAAGAGCATTCTGGGTATCATGATGCTCGCTGCAGAACATGGCTCCAGCCTTGTTTTAACTGTCTCCGGCGAGGATGCCGAGCAGGCCCTTAACGCCGTGACAGAGCTTTTCGAGAGAAAGTTTGATGAGGCCGAAGAAGAGGAGAACGGATGAAATGCCTGGGATCAG
>Ga0272442_10010090_pt1 | contig 11680 bp, 12 predicted proteins | sample SSMForm2O_FD_200262 | JGI IMG/M metagenome (GOLD analysis project Ga0272442, IMG submission 200262) | Marine sediment archaeal communities from Little Sippewissett salt marsh, Falmouth, MA, United States - SSM-Form-2O | ecosystem: Environmental > Aquatic > Marine > Wetlands > Sediment ...
TTTTTCCTCAGGTTTAGCTTCTTCCTTTGGAATCTCTTTCTTTGATTCCTCTTTTGGTTTATCAGCTGGTTTTTCTATCTTTTCTTCAGCTGGTTTTTCCTCAGGTTTAGCTTCTTCCTTTGGAATCTCTTTCTTTGATTCCTCTTTTGGTTTATCAGCTGGTTTTTCTTCTACAATTTCTTTTTTAACAGTTTTGTTAGCTTCCTCTTTCTTTTCTTTTGCTTTTCTTTTCTGACTGATAATATCCATAATCATACGTTCACTTGGTTTATCAACAAGTATTCTAACTTGAATGCCTATTGTACCAAGCTTGACCTGCGCTCTCGAATAGGCTTTACTAACTAAAGTTTCTGCAGGATCACCAGCATACTTTAAATATCCAGATGAAAACTTGTCTACTCTTCCCATTGCACCGCCTATCTTTCCGCTAATTCTTATTGCAATTCCTACAGCGCCAGATTCCATCACTCTTCTTATTGTAAGGTTTGCTATTCTCTTGTAATTCAAACCTCTTTCAATTCCTGATTTAATTTGCTTTGAAACAATCTCAGCATCAAGATCAGGATTTTCTATTTCTTGAACATCCAATTGTGGGTTGTCAATTCCAAACTTGCTTTTCAAAAGCCTTGTCATATTCTCTATATTCTTTCCACCCCTTCCAATTACTAAACCTGGCTTTTGTGCCCAGATAACTATTCTAGTTGCAAGAGGTGTTCTCTGAATTTCACTGTGACTGTAACCAGCTCTGGAAAATTCTTTTGACATATATTCCTCTAGCTCAATCCTTTTCATGTTATCCTGTACAAATCCTTTTTCTTTAGTCATAATCATCACTTCTTTATTACCGGCCTCAATACCGCATGTATGTGGCATATCTTTATTTTCATTCCAAAGTTTCTTTTTCTTCTACTTCTAAATAATGTTGGACCTTGATGCGCTGATATTAAAAGCTGCATCTGGTCAGGATCAATGTTTCTTGAAGATGCATTGCTTCCTAAAATCTTAACAAGCTTATTTATTTCCTTTGAAGTTTTTGTATAATACTTACCATCGATTGATTTCTTTTCATTTGATATATCTTCAATCAGCTCCTTGGCAGTTTTGTATTTTTTTCTGTTTAATACCCTGCACACTTTTTCAGCGTTTATAGCTGAAACTGAAGCAGTAGTCTTTGCGCAGACCATATCTTTTTCAATAGGTATTGTATAACTCATCAATATCACTTCTTTGATGTATGCTTACTTCCTTTTGTTGCACCTACTCCTGGTGAAGAGTGTCCTACTTTTCCTCTTGTCTGAGAAAATTCACCTAATCTATGCCCAAGTTTCTCAGCAGTAATATCAACTACTTCCCATGTTTTACCTTGGTGTATTGCAACTTGTTTTCCAAGCATCTCAGGAACTATAACAGTTTGTCTTTCATGTGTTCTTGCTGGCTTGTTTGACCTTTTTATTTTCTCCAAAAGTTTTTTCTGGCCGTGTGACAAACCTCTTTTAAGAGAACGTCTCATTCTTGAAGGTATTAATTTTACAAAATCTTCAAGACTCATCTTTTCCAGTTCTTCAGGAGTTTTGCCGTAAAATGTAAACTTTTTAGCCAACTAATTCACCTCTTCCTCTTACCTGTTCTTTTTGATGCAATTGAACCTACCTTTGCACCTGGTGGTAAGTGTCTTGATCTTGATTTTGATGTACCAGGTTTTGTCTGACCTCCGAATGGGTGGTCAACTGCATTCATTGCAACTGCAGATGTTTTTGGCCACAATTTATTTCTGGCTCTCTTTGCATAGAAAGCTTTACCAGCTTTAAGTAGTGGCTTATCATGAAGACCGCTACCCGCAGGTATTCCTATCGTAGCTCTGCAGTTTGGATTCATCTTTTTGAATGCCTTTGACGGCATTTGAATCATAACTTTCTTTTCATCATGTCCGATTAATATTGCTTTTGTTCCAGCTGAGCAGCAAAGTTTTGGCCCTGAACCTGGAACAGTTTCAATAGCAAATATGAAAGCACCTTTAGGAACCTTAGATAAAGTTGTTATAGATCCCATTCTTTTTACTTCTCCTATTTCAACTTCCTGCCCTACTTTCATACCTTCTGCTGCAACAATTAAATGTTCAGACTTATTCTCCATTTTTAAAATTGCCAATGGAGCATCTCTTGCAGGATCATGAATAATATCAGCAACAGTACCTTTGCCTTCTCTAGGATAGCTTACTGCTCCTGCAAATCTATGGCCAGGTGACCTATATGTTGGTCCTCCTTTACCTCTTGCTCTTTGTATTATTCTTTTTCCCATAACATCACAACATTCCGAATCTCATTGCTATATCAGCTGCTGAAAATTCTTTGCTTAATTTTACAACAGCTTTCTTTCTTCCTTTTCTGTCAATCAATGTATTAACATTAACAACTTTAACATCAAGTGCTTTCTCAACAGCCCACCTGATTTGCTTCTTGTCAACTTTTCTTTTAACTATAAATACAAGTTTATTTTCAGTTTCAACTTTACCAAGTGCTTTTTCTGTCAAAAGCGGATGTGTAATAATAGTAAAAGGATCTACCTTCAATTCTTTTTTAATTTCTTCTTTAGCCATACATCTCACCTATTTTTTTGACAGCACTTTCACTCCATAATGTTAAACGACCAGGTACAGTTCCTGGTGCCAACAATTCAACATTCAAATCTTTTGCATTACAAACTTCAATACCAGGAAGATTTCCAACTGCCTTTAAAATTCCTTTATCATTACCGACTACAATCAACGCAGACTTTCCTCTTCTGTATCTTCTTCCTCTCATCTTTCCTTTTCCTGGCCTTACTTTTCTTTCTTTAACTCTTTCAAGATCTTCCTTCATTCCGACCTTATCTAAAATTGCCTTCAGATTGCTTGACTTCTGAATACCTTCTATTTGATCATCAAAAATTAATGGAACCTGAACTGAATTGACTTTATGTCTTACTTTAACTAATTCCAAACTTGCTGTTGCTGCAATTGCAGATGCAAGTGCAAGTTTCTTTTCTTTTTTATTAATCTTAATACTCCATACTTTTTCAGCTACAGGTGGATGCGCTTTCCTTCCGCTCACAGCCTGAGGAGTTCTTCTTGCTCTCATTTCCTGTCCTGGATTTGAACCGTGAGTTCTTGGCTGACGAGCCATTTCCCTGTTCATCATACCGTGTCTCTTATGTCTGACACCATGATAATGTGCAGATGTTCTAAGACCAGCTAATGGATCTACACCATAAGCTTGTCTTTTATTAGCCTGTATTGCCAAAACAACTTTCTTAATTAAATCAGTTCTCAAATCAGTAGAGAAAACTTTAGGTAAAGTTATTTCTCCTTTCTCTTTTCCATCAATACCAAATACTTTTACCATTTTATGCACCTTGCTTACTCTCTGTTGAAACTAATTTCAAATCAACATTAAATATTTTATTTGAAGTCCTTATAGGATTTCTCATTTTTATCAATCGTTTTGTCGGACCAGGAACAGAACCTTCAATTAAAACAGCCTCTTCCTTTAATTTACCGTATCTCAAAAAATCTCCTTTAGGAGTAACATCTTCTGCACCGATTTTAAGTATCCGTTTATTTAGTTCAGTTCTTTGCTGAAAACCTAACTGACCTGCTTGAGGCACTGTCGACCTTACCTTACCAGGCTCTTTTGAACCTAAAGGTGAAACTTTTCTGTGTCCTTGCTCATATTTTCTCCCTTGTATAAAAACACCGAATCTTTTTACAGGTCCGGCAAATCCTTTTCCTTTTGTTATTGCAGAAACATCAACCATGTCACCATCTTTGTAAACATCTCCCATTTTAACATCCTTTCCTAAAATTCCTTTTGCAAACTCTAACTGTTCTTCAACTTTTCCAGAAACAGCAATTTCAAAAACTTCAGGCTTTTTCTTGAATGTAGGATTTGTATGACATATTAGCATAACTCTTGTAAAATTCTTTCCTTCTAAATTAGATAATTGTTCTTGTGTCTTAGCTTTCTTAGGAACTTTGATCTTTCTCTTCATATTCTTATTAATATTGTCAGCATAAACATCGCAAACAGAACGAGAACCATTATAACATCGGAAACCGAAAACAGAAACAGGAGGACATTCAAGAACAGTAACAGGCTTTGCTATCACTTGACCCTTAGTTCTTGAATTTGAATTGGTGTCAATAATCATAGCATGTGTCATCCCAGCCTTATATCCAACAAAGCCAGCTGGTTTAGCCTCTGATCCAAGTAGCCATGACTTAATTCTAGGATAGATACGTCTAGCTCTTTTCTTAGGCCAGAAGCCCCTACTTCCTCTTATTGGTCTCTTAACTGATGGCATTTATTCACCTTTTTGTTATATTATAGGCGTTTTTCAGGTATTTAAACTTTTTCTCTAACCTGACTACCTCTAACTCAGAACACGTATTGCTAACGAAAACTTTCCAGCTTTTATTAGAACGAGGAACTTTATAAAGCTTTTGTAAAGTAGAATATGCGGCGCAAATGCGCCGCAACAAAAATTAGTCTCAATGATTGATTTCAATAATCTTCATCACTATTTTCTTCTTCGTAATCATCGTCTTCCCAATTCATAATCTCACCTTTATTCTTTCTTAGCTTTCTTCTTTCCCTTTGCCACAGGATTCGCCTCCACGAATTTGATGAGAGCTCTCTAATTTTTAAAGGAACATAAGTGATATTTAAAACTGACCATGTTTAAAAACCTGGAATTGAAAATCTCTTTTATAATATAGTGCTTAATTAAAAAGAAAAAATGGCGCTCGGAGTGTGATTTGAACACACGCATCCCGAAGGAAACCAGCTTACCAGCATGTTTCCAGGTTCGCCTTCCTTAAAAGGAATCTGGCGCTCTACCAGGCTAAGCGATCCGAGCACTAGCTAAATATAATCATTTATTAACATATTTAAGAATTAGTTTTATTCCTTCAGTTCAATAGAAATATTGACACCGTCTTGAATTTGAATCTTCATTATCTGTCTCAGTGTTCTTTCGTCAGCAGAAACATCAATCAGTCTTTTATGAACTCTCATTTCCCATTTGTCAAAAGTAGCATTGCCATGTCCTGTTCCGTCGCCACATGGAGTCTTCAAAGTAGTTACTTTCAATTTCTTAGTTGGTAATGGAACTGGTCCTCTCATAACTACGCCAAGCCTTTCTGTCAATTGCTTAAGCTCAGTAGATATACCATCCAGCTTCTTTGGATCAGTTGAACTTAACCTGATTCTTGCCTTTTGCATACATTCTTTATGTCAATAAAGTATTTAAATACTTATCTCTAATCAGAAAATTAAAATAAAAGAAAAGGAAAGGGCTAGAAGCCCACGAATTTATTTCTTCTTTAAGATTTCTAAACAAACACCTGCTGCAACTGTCATACCCATGTCTCTGATTGCAAATCTTGAAAGTTCTGGGAATGATTTACTGTCTTCCAAAATCATTGACTTTGTTGGAACACATTTTATGATTGCAGCGTCGCCTGCTTTGATAAAATCTGGATTTTCCTGTAAAACTTGTCCAGTCTTTGGGTCAAGTTTCTTTTCAATCTCAGTTATCTTGCATGCGATCTGTGATGTGTTTACGTGGAATACTGGCGTATATCCTTTTGTTACCACATTTGGATGCTGAAGCACAATTATCTGTGCTTTAAATTCTTCCACAATTGTTGGTGGGTTATCTGCATCACCGCAAACATCTCCTCTTCTGATGTCTGTCTTAGCAACACCTCTTACTGAAAATCCAACATTGTCTCCTGGGTTTGCTTGATTTACCTGCTCATGATGCATCTCTATTGTCTTTACTTCACCTTTTGCTCCTGAAGGCATGAAAACTACTTGCTTTCCAGTCTTCAGAACACCAGTTTCAATTCTACCAACAGGTACTGTACCGATTCCTGTAATTGTATATACATCCTGTATTGGCAATCTCAATGGCTTGTCAACAGGCTGTGGTGGTAATACAAAATCATCCAATGACTCAAGCAAAGTCTTGCCTTTGAACCAGTCCATCTTATCAGATTTCTTTGCAACATTGTCACCGACAAATGCTGATACTGGAACAAATGGAACTTTTGAAGCATCATATCCAACAGAAGTTATCAATTTTGTTACTGCTTCCTTAACTTCATTGAACTTTGCTTCATCGTAGTTTACTGCATCCATTTTGTTTATAGCAATAATTATTTGACCTACTCCAAGAACTTTAAGCAAGAATACGTGCTCTTTTGTCTGTTCTTGAATACCGTCTTTTCCAGATACTACTACAATTGCTGCATCAGCTTGTGATGCTCCTGTAATCATGTTCTTTACAAAATCCCTGTGCCCTGGAGCGTCAATTATTGTAAAGTAGTATTTATTTGTGTGGAACTTCTGATGCATAATGTCAATTGTAACTCCTCTTTCTCTTTCTTCTTTAAGTTTATCCATGACAAAAGCAAACTCAAAAGTCTCTTTTTTCAATTCTTTTGCTAACTCTTTTAGCTTTCTCATATCTTCTTCTTTAACATTTCCCGAGTCAAACAGCAATCTTCCTACTAAAGTAGACTTACCGTGGTCTACGTGTCCTACTGTTACAAGGTTCATGTGTGGCTTATCTGCTGCCATTTTTAATCTACCTCCGATTGATAAATAGGAAAGTCCTATTATTATACCCAATATAAATTAGGCAAGGTATTTAAAGTTTTGGGTTAAAAACAGAGATTAAATCTCTGCTCTTGGAATATCTCCTTCTAATCCCTTCCTTTGTCTTACCTTCTTAGCAACTGTATCGCTAAGATCTCTTGGAACTTTCTCAAATAGAACATCCATTAAAGACTGGAATCCTTTTCCAGCTGTTGCAGATTTCAAAGCACCTTCAAATCCAAACATTTCAGCTACTGGAAGCTTAGCTGTCATTATAGATGTTGTTTCTTCCTGCTCAATGTTCATTACTTCTCCTCTTCTGTTATTAACTTCACCTGAAACATTTCCTATATGCTCCTGTGGTGTGTCAATTCTTAGAATCTGCTTAGGTTCAAGGAAAGTTGTTCCAATCTTAAGCATTGCCTGATTAATAGCATATCTTACAGCTGGCATAACCTGAGCTGGTCCTCTGTGCACAGCATCTTCGTGTAGTTCAGCATCTGTTAATCTGACCAAAATTCTTGAACAAGGCTCTTTCGCCAATGGACCTGTATCAACAACCGACTTAAATGCATCTTTAACTAATTCCATTGCTTCGTTAAGATACTGTATACCTTTTGTATTATCCATCAAGATGCAGTTGTTATAAATCAGCTTCACAGATTTAGCATCGTCTTTGTCAACACCTATATCCTGAAGTGTCTTAGCAACATCAAGATTCTTTCCTTTGATTTCAACATCTCTTATATCGCCTTTGACCATAGCTTCCTTTATGTTGTCTGGAACAGGTTCAACAGTCATCCAGAACTTGTTGTGCTTATTAGGTGACTTACCTTCAACAACAGGACTTTTCTTTGAAACAGTCTCCCTGTAAACAACAATTGGTGGTGATACTATAATATTTATTCCTTTTTCCTTGATTTTTCTTTCAACCTTTGCATCTAAGTGAAGCTCACCTAAACCTGACACTAAAATCTCGCCAGTTTCTTGATTAACTTGAATCTTTAATGTAGGATCTTCTTTATTCAAAATCTTCAGCATATCAATTAGCTTTGGTAAATCTTGCGGTGATTTAGGTTCAATAGATTTTGTAACAACCGGTTCAAAAATATGCTTGATTGCTTCAAATTTGTCAATTATAAAATCAGGATCACACATTGTCTCTCCTACTATTGCATCTGACAACCCTACCAATCCGACAATATTTCCAGCTTTAACTTTGTCAATAGAAATTCTTTTATCTGCAATAAATGTTGTTACCTGCTGGACTTTTACAGTTCTGCCGACATCAATCAAATAAACATCCTGCCCTTTTTTCAAACTACCAGAAAATACTCTGGCAGTAGAAATCATTCCTGCGTGTGGATCATAAACTACTTTTGTTATTCCTGCAGCCAGATGTCCTTCAGCATTGCAGTCTAACAACTGCTTCCCAACCTCACTTTCCAGATCACCTGTCCATAATCTTTTCATCCTGTATTTCTGAGCTTCCAATGGATTAGGTAAGTGCTTGATAACCATATCCATAACTACAACATTCATTGGCGCTTTCTTTGAAAGTTCTTCATCCTTGTCCTGAGAACACATATCAATTATATCTTTGAATGTTACACCAAACTGCTTCATAGCAGGAGCAGAAATTGCCCACTTTCTTAACGCTGATCCAAAAGCAACTGAACCGTCTTCTACTTTAACTACCCAATCGTCTTTGAATTCAGGATCAATATATCTCTGCATAAATTTGTTAACATTAATAACTATATTTGTTAATCTTTCCTGTAATTGTTCAGGCGTAAGTTTTAATTCTTTAATAGCTCTGTCAACTTTATTGATAAACAGAACAGGTTTTACCTTTTCAGCTAAAGCTTGTTTAAGAACAGTTTCTGTCTGAGGCATCATGCCTTCAACAGCGCAGACTACTACTACACCGCCGTCAACTACTCTCATAGCCTGTGTTACATCTGCACCAAAATCAACGTGACCTGGTGTGTCTAATAAATTAACTAAATATGTATCATCTTCATATTTGTGAGGCATAGTAACTGTAGCACCGTAGATTGTCATCAGCCTTTCTCTTTCCTGATCATCAATCCACGTCAACATTCTTTCTCCTACAAGATCACCAGCCATCATACCAGCTGCTGCAGCCAGATTATCAGTTAAACATGTTTTTCCGTGGTGAATATGAGAAACAATTCCAATGTTTCTAATATTTTTAGGGTTATTCATTAATTTTTGAACATTTTCTGAATATTCTTCTCTTGCCATTTTTAATCTACCTCACAATCATTAATTTAATAGTCTATATTTGTACAAACAACGTTTATATATCTTCCCCAAACCCGAATTTTTAAATAAAAAGAAAATAAAGCTCCTTTATGAAAAGAGAAGTTAAAAAGCACCTGAAAAATCACCATAGAAAATATGTAAAATTCACATTATTTTTTCTGATAATAGTCTTAGCAAGCATAGCTAAAGAACTTACAATAGCTTACACAGCTTATCATGTCTTTGAATGGAAAGCTCTTGGTACAGCTTTCATATTATCAGTCATATTCACAGCTGCTGCTGAACTGATAGAAAATTATGTAGAAAAAAGATTAAAAAGATAATTTATCTTGCGCCTGCAGCTTCTCGTTCTATTCTTTCTTTCTCTCTGATAGCATGACTTGATGAAGCATCATTCTTGTAAGTTGCTAAAATCTCTTCAGCTAAAACAGGCGCCATTGGCTTGCCGCCTTTTGTAGCTTTCTGGTAAGAAGCTTGAACAAGTAATCTTAATGCTAAATCAATTCTTCTCTGAGGAGATGCTATTACAGCTTTTCTTGCTGTGATACCACCCAGCTGAAATGAAGTTATTTCTTCTCTCAAAGCAGCGTTTTCAATTGCCCTGACTAAAACTTCAACAGGATTCATTTTTGTTTTCTTCTCAATAATTTCAAAAGCATCTTTTGTTATTTCAAGACATGACATCGTATCTCCTGAACATCTGCCACTGCTTCTCAAGTGCTTCTTGCCTCTGTGTCCTGGGATATAAAGATGATTAATTAATCTTTCAACAATAGAAATTTCAGATTTGTAGAACTGCTTTCTGTGTCTTCCATGAGTCTTTGGTATAATAACAGGCTTTAATCCAATATACCCATTCAAACCTGGATCATTTATTTTTATTTTTGACGTATCCCATTTGTTGAATAATTTTATTTCACTCATATTATCCCTATCTTGTCTTCTTCTTTGATTTTCCTGTTCTTAATCCTTGCAGAGAAATGTTGTTAACCTTAGTTACCTTCCATTTAACTCCCCACATTGATCCAACAGGACCATTTTGTGAGCCGCCCATTCCTTCAACAAGAACTTCATCATGCTCATTAATATGATCAATAGCTCCTGTTCTTGGACAGAAAGCTGTAATCTCTTTGCCGTTTTTCAACAGCTGTACTCTTACACATTTAATAACACCAGAGTGGGGCTGCTTTTGGTCAACTCCTCTCTTAGCAATAACAATACCTTTAGCTTGTGGTGCTCCCTTGAGAGGATCTTTCTTTATTCTAAGACCTAATGCACGAGATTTATACTTAGTTTTCTTCCATCTCTTCTTCTTTGCTGTTTTTAACATTTGTCTTCCGCTAAATTCTCCCATTAATTCACCGTATTGTTTATTAAAAAGCTAACTATTTAAAGTTTCTTTTTGTTGAATGGTAGCCCCGGGAGGATTTGAACCTCCGTCAATTGGTTTCCTTCACAGCATAAAGCTCAGAGCTTTAGGCAATGCCCAAAGCCAACCATCCTTGGCCACTAGACGACGAGGCTATTGCTGTGTCTATAACTTATATAGAAGAATATTTAAATTTTGTTTATAACAATAAATAGTTGATACATATGGCTAAATATGAAAACGAAACTCTATGGCACAGTGCAGCTCACATAATGGCTGCCGCAGTCAAAAAACTATATCCAAAAGCAAGATTTGGTATAGGCCCGCCTGTAGAAAATGGATTTTATTATGATATTGACAATATTTCTTTAAAAGAGGAAGATCTGGAGAAAATTGAAAAAGAAATTAAAAATATAATAAAAGCTAACCTGAAATTTGAAAGAAAAGAAGTTTCTTTATCTGAAGTTAAAAATATCTTCAAAGACGAACCATATAAACTGGAATTAATAGAAGATAGAAAAGATCAGAAACTAACAATCTACAAACTCGGAGACTTTATTGACTTATGCAAAGGCCCACATGTAAAATATTCAAAAGAAGTCAAATTTATTAAATTAACAAAATTAGCAGGAGCTTATTGGAAAGCTGATTCAAACAATCCAATGCTAACGCGAGTTTATGGCATAGCTTTCCAGAAAAAGGAAGATTTGAATAATTACTTCAAATTACTTGAAGAAGCAGAAAAAAGAGACCATAGAAAATTAGGAACTCAACTAGATTTATTTTCTGTTCATGATGAAACAGGTCCCGGTCTGCCACTGTTCCATCCAAAAGGAACAATACTTTTCAACTTAATGAGAGATTATTGGGAAGACATTCACAAAAAAGCAGGATATGTTTTAGTCAATACACCACATGTATACAAATTAAATCTTTGGAAGCAGTCAGGGCACTGGGACAACTATAGAGAAAATATGTTCTTGACAGAATATGGCGGTGACGACTTTGGAGTAAAACCAATGAACTGCCCAGGTCATATGTACATCTATAATTCATCTTCAAAAAGCTACAGAGATTTTCCAATAAGAATGGGAGAAATGGGTGTTGTCTATAGATGTGAATTATCTGGAACTTTATCTGGATTGTTTAGAGTAATCAAAATTACACAAGATGATGCTCATATATTCTGCAGAGAAGATCAAGTAGAATCTGAACTAAAAAATGTCATTGAACTTGTATTTCAAATTTACAAAGATTTCGGATTCAAAGATTTCCACATTGAACTAAGCACACGTCCAGAAAAGTCAATTGGATCAGATGAAATTTGGGAAATGGCAGAATCTACTTTGAAAAAAGTATTAAAATCTAAGAAAATTGACTATCA
>Ga0272442_10010093_pt1 | contig 11678 bp, 5 predicted proteins | sample SSMForm2O_FD_200262 | JGI IMG/M metagenome (GOLD analysis project Ga0272442, IMG submission 200262) | Marine sediment archaeal communities from Little Sippewissett salt marsh, Falmouth, MA, United States - SSM-Form-2O | ecosystem: Environmental > Aquatic > Marine > Wetlands > Sediment ...
CCTTTGGCCAATTTTTCGGCTACCGTGGCCAATGCCCCGGATTTGTTGGCCAGGTTCACACATAGCACGTCCGTCTCGTTGTAGGGCATATTCAGGCGTTCCAGCACGCCCCGGGCCTTTTCCGGATCTTCGAACACCACGCGCATCACGCCGTGCTCGGCGGAATCCATCATCGTGATGGCAGTGATATTCACCTTGGCGCCGGCAAACTCCCCCAGAACGCGGGCCAGCACACCTGGTTTGTTCACCATGAAGACCGAAAACTGGGGTGCAACATACATTCTTTCGCCCTTCCAACATCAGTTACGCCGAGCATTCGCTATCCTGATTCAGGCATAAGCCCTCTGCGGACCATTATCGCGTGCCAGACAACAAAATTCAACTCTTATCTTACGTGGGCCAAAGGCCGGCGTTCGCCGCTTGGGGGGTGGATTTCGGGTATATCGCAGCCGGCAACCTGGAAGACTTCCAAAAGACCCCAGGAATTTGCTGGGAAATTAAATCTTGACGACGCCCGTGCAGAAGAGTATACTACGTATAAATGCGTATGTGACATAAGCGTTTTTTGAGCCCCTGGGTAGTCTCGCTTCCTCTCCCTCCGTTTGCTCAGGGGCTTTTTTTCAGGCTTGATACGCCTCCAGTTCGCCTGCCCCGGTTTGAATCAAGTCTCGGTCCCCACCTGCGTGTCTCCGCGTCCATATCCGGTTTCCGGGCCCCGAAAACACCTAAAAACGCACGGGAAAAACATTGACCGGGAGCGGGCACTGAGCTTATACTATATTGTATACGTTTGTCCGGACTTCCATTGAAGGGAGTTGCCGGCGAGGCGCGTATCGTCCCTCGGTTGGAGGCGCGTCGGCGAGTAGTGCGGAAACGACCCGGCCGGAAGCCAAAAGCGAAGCCGGCCGACGTAGAACTGCGAGAAAATGCTGTGTGTCTGATTGAGACAGCGGTGTCTGAGTCGCGACAATCCCGCCCGCAAGTGCTCCGCGCGCAGCGAAGCTGAACATACATGCAAGTGCAGGATTTTTTGACAGAAGGAGGGGAGCAAGAATGACGATTTCCGCTCGCAACCGCTTTCACGTCACGCACCAGCCAGGAGACAACGTAGATTCGCTGCAAAACAGGCTCAGACCCGGTGTCTGTGGCGCTCTCGGATGGGCGCTGCTGCTCTGCCTGGTGACGTGCGCGGGCGTGACCTACGCCGGCGGGGGGCTGAGCCTCAGCGCCCCGGGCGCCCACGAAGCGTATGTCGCAGAGTTGGCGGCCCAAAGCCAGGCCCGCAAAGCCGAGGCCGTCGTCTGGGCGCAGCAGCGCGGACTGCCGATTCGCTATGAAGACGAATACCATATACGCGAACTGATGGCGGTCTGGGACGACCGCCCTCTGTACTACGAGACCCAAAACGTCCAAGCGGCCATCTCCATCGGCGCCGACAGAATCAGGGACCTGGCGCCCTGGAATCTGGACGGGGAAGGATTCATCGTGGGCGTCTGGGACGGATCGGTCGTCTTCGCCGACCATCCCGAGTTCCAGGGGCCCGGCGGCGGCTCGCGCGTCGCGGTGCATGAGGCGGGAGAGATATCTGAACACGCGACTCATGTCACGGGGACGATCGCCGCTACGGGTCTCGACCCGGCAGCCAGGGGCATGGCGCCGCGCGCCTTGATCAAGTCGCACAACTGGTCCGACGATCTCTCGCAGATGGCCTTTTGGGCTGCTCGTGAGCCCGGTCAATCGGACAAGATCTACGTGTCGAACCACTCGTATGGTTTCATGGCAGGCTGGGAGTACTTCCAATTCGAAGACGAGCCGGAGTACGACGGGTGGTACTGGATGACCAGATGGAAAGGTCGCTTATCGTACGACGACTGGTTCGGACAGTACAATGAGATTTCAGGGGGGTGGGACTATGTAGCCGGCTCTCATCCCTATTATCTCGCCTTCACTGCGGCCGGCAACGACCGCAACGACAATCCCCAACCCGGCGACAAGGTCTTCTACTGGAGTGGCACCCAGTGGTCGTCCGAGACGTTCAGCCCCGACACCTGCCCGCTCGGCGACGGCGAGATGTGGGGCGGCTATCGCACAATCTCCGGGGCAGCCGTTGCGAAGAACGTCATGACTGTAGGCGCGGTGGACGACGCAGTCCTGGACGCGGCACGGGGTCTGTCAAAGGCCGCCATGTCGGATTTCAGCGGCTGGGGACCGGCAAATGACGGACGCATAAAGCCCGACATCGTCACCAACGGAATCGGCGTGTACTCCACAATCTATGATCCCAACGACGCCAATAACCTGTATGACAGCCACGACGGCACCAGCATGGCCTGTCCCACGGCGACGGGATCGGCGGTACTGCTGGTGCAGTACTACGACCGGCTCTTCCCCGGCCAGTCGATGCGCGCCAGCACGCTCAAGGGACTGATCCTGCACACCGCCGACGACCTGGGTCGTACCGGGCCCGATTACCAGTTCGGCTGGGGGTTGATGAACGCTACCGCCGCCGCCGAGCTGATCCAGGACCACCACGACTGCGATGCCGGCGACCTCATGATCGAAGGGCTGCTGAGCGAGGAGAACCCGGATGACACTTATTATGCCCACGTAACGGACAACGCACCGATTCGGGTGACGCTATGCTGGACCGTTCGCAGCAGTCGGGACCTGGATATCCGCACTGCCGGTCCGGGTGGCTCATCTGTCTATCATCCGTGGGTGCTCGACCCTGCCGACCCCTGCGCCCCGGCAGGGACCGGCGACAACCGGCGCGACAATGTCGAGCAAGTCTATATCGGCAACCCTCCCGAGCCCGGAATCTATGAGATCCGTATCTCCTGCAAGGCCAGCATGGAAGGTCAGGAGCAGCACTACTCACTCATCTCAAGCCTGCCGTTGTGGTTGGAGCAACAACCGGTTCAGAGCGGTAGTCCCCCTGTGACTGAGGACATGCAGGTCTACGTGGATTTGAACCGAACTCTGATGATTCCCCTAACTGCTACGGATGACGGTCTGCCCAACCCGCCCGGCAGACTGACGTACGCCATCGGTTCGCTCCCGAACCATGGCACGCTGGAATACACAGACGGTACTCCGATTGCCGAACTCACTGTGTTGGCAGATGACAGCAGCCACGTCGTTTACCGACCTGACAGTGACTTCACCGGAAGCGACAGTTTCACCTTCTGTGCGGACGATGGTGGAAACGCTCCGTATGGCGGGTCCTCAAACAGCGCAAGGGTAAGCATAGAGGTCGGAGAGTTCCTGAGACTGGAACTCCAGGTGGGCGCAACCTACGATGATGCGTATACAACGACGTCAACCGCGTCGAGACGCCCTCGTCACTCCGAGTCTGGAGATGTTCTAAAAGTAGGTCGATGGGATTATGAACGCTACGACAGCGGGATGCGGTTGAGAAACGTCGCGATTCCACGTGGCAGTACGATTGTTGGCGCGCACCTCAAAATATTGACGGCTCGAAGCCTCCAAGAAGGCTATTTTGAGGGCATCATCCAGGCTGAAGCCGTCGGCAACGCGCTGGGCTTTGAAGGAGAGGCCAGAGAGATCCCCCGCTTGGCGCGATCCGAGACGTCAAGTTTGTGGATTCGGAGAAGCGGCGATTGGCCATCGAATCTCTGGTGCACCAGCCCCAACATCGGGCCGGTCATACAGGAAATCATAGATCGGCCGGATTGGTCTCCTGGTAATGCCATTGCAATTATCTTCTCGAGCACTCAAGACACACTGCGTGCGTACACAAGTTTCTACTCCTTCGATTCGGACCCTGAACAAGGAGCGAAGCTCGAGATCATCCTTCTCGCCAGTACAGGCACGGATGAAGAAGTGACTCCCGCGAGCCCAGGCGTCAAACTGGCCGCACAAAATGAACCGGCGGCAGCGGCTGGGACTGCGCCGCGAGCGAAGGATATGATGGTGTGTGTGCGACCTACTTGGACGGTTACGTTCGAGTTGAGCGCTACGGACGATGGGCTGCCCGACCCGCCCGGGCGACTGAGTTACACCGTTGCTTCGCTGCCGCAGCATGGTCGGTTGCTCAACCACGGTGTGACCCTTACCGAGCCGACCACGCTGGCTGATTTCGAAAACGAGTTGCTCTACTGGCCGGACAACGATTTCTCCGGCCGGGACAGCTTCACCTTCTACGCCGACGACGGAGGCAGCGCACCGACAGGCGGCGTGTCCAATACGGCCACGGTGGAGTTGATGGTCATGAGGACCAAGACCTGCGAGCTTGAGATTCAGGCTACCGCCGACGACGCATATGTCGGGAATTCCGGCCAGAATCAGATTACCAATGGCAGCCCTCTCCTTGTCGGGATGCACACCAGCGCGATGCGCTTCGCGCAGGTGGACGTCCCGCCGCAGAGCGAGATTCTAAACGCCCGCCTGCAGATCAATCTTCAGACGACAGCAATGGACCATACGATCGACGGCGTCTTGCACGGCGAAGCCACGGGCAACGCCGCCAATTTCCTGGCCGAAGACCGCAATATCCTGGACCTGCCCAGGACCCAGGCCGCCGTGCCCTGGACCTGGCCGGTTGGTGACTATGGGCCGACACGCACCTACTTCGAAAGCCCCAACCTGGCTCAGATCGTGCAGGAAATCGTCGACCGCCCCGACTGGGTCCAGGGAAATGCGCTGGCCCTGGTCTATTCGAGCCGGGTATACAACGGTCAGGAGCTGGAGTTTCTCGCCTACGAGAGCATAGGCCACTATGGTCCTAAGCTCGAGATCACCTACGCCACCAACACCGACAGAGAGCCGGTCGTGGTTCCCCCGGCCGACCAAAATGCGCCGGTCGCTCACAAGACAATGGTCTCGACGCTGAGCACCGTGCCTGTGACCGTCCCCTTGAGCGCCTCCGACGACGGCTTGCCCGATCCGCCTGCTGCGCTGCGGTATGCGATCCTCTCGCTGCCGCAGCACGGGACGATTACGACCCTCGACGGAGGCTCGCTGGATCTGCTGCAACTGCTGCCCGCCGGCAGCAACGAGGTGCTCTACCGCCCCGGCCTCACGTTCATCGGACGCGACAGCTTCTCGTTCCACGCCCTTGACGGTATCGAGAGCCTCTCCGGCCGGATGTCCAACCCCGCTCGCGTCACCGTCGAGGTCCGCAGTATGGTGACCCGCGAATTCCAGGTCATCGTGGACGAGGACGATGCATACGCCTCAGATTCCGAGCAGACGGTCCTTTCCGAGTTCCTGAACGTCGGGCAACACAGCAGCGCGATGCGCTTCAGAAACGTCGATCTCCCCCCCGGCAGCGACATCATCAGCGCGTACCTGAAAATGTCCGCCGGCAGCGAGAGCGTCGAGGTGCCGCTCAGCACCGCCGTCCAGGCCGAGGCGACGACCCACCCCGCCGACTTCACCGAGGAAAATCCGCACCTCTACGACCGCCTCGTCACCGAGGCCTTCGTTCCCTGGCCCTGGGAGCCGGGCGTGCTGCAGCCGAGGGCCTGGTACAGCAGCCCCGACATCGGCGAGGTCTTGCAGGAGATCATCGACCGGGAGGACTGGCTGCCGGGCAACCCCATCGCCATCCTCCACTCAGGCGAAACCCAGAACAGCGCCGACGTCCAGTTCTACGCCTGCGCCCACCCCAACTTCGACCGCGCCGCCAAACTGCAAATCACCTTCGACCCCAATCGCGATTGGGAGCCTCCCGAAGAGCCGAACGAAATCCCACCGACAGCCGAAGAAATCGAGGTTGCTACCGCGTTCAACACGCCCGTGACGATCGCGCTGGCTGCCACCGACGACGGGCTGCCCGACCCGCCCGGAAGGCTGACGTATGCCATCGTATCCCTTCCGGATAATGGAACCCTCGAGCATCCTGACGGGACCGCGATCGCGGAACCCTGTGCTTTGTCGGCTCACAATAACGAGGTGGTCTACTGGCCCGATCCCGACTTCACCGGCCTGGACAGCTTCACGTTCTCCGCCGACGACGGTGGGGCTGCGCCCTACGGCGGCCCTTCCGACCCTGCCGCGGTAACGGTCGTTGTACGACCTTCTGCGACGCACACGGCAACTGTCGAATATCAGGTCAACAGAAGCAGCAATGACGCGGATGCCAAGCCGGGAGGCGTGTTCAACAGCATCTTCGAGGACTATCTGTACGTAGGCCGTAGGACTAGCGCGATGCGATTCGAGAACGTAGAAGTCCCTCCGAACAGTCAAATCCTCTCCGCTCGCTTGAAGATCTGCGTGTACAAGAGGACCTTCGAGAATCGCCTTGATGCTGCGATCTACGCAGAATCCATCGGGGACGCTCCAGACTTCTGGGACGTGAATCCACACATCTGTGACCGTGCGCGAACAGACACGGCTGTCCCCTGGAATTGGACGCCGGAGGAATTCCTGAGCCAAGACTGGAAATCCTATTCCAACCCAAAGTCTCCCATGTATCCATATACTTGGGCCGAATGCAGTAGTCCCGACATTAGCCCGGTGGTTCAAGAAGTCATTGACCACCGGGACTGGAGACAGGGCAATGCCATTGTCATCATCTACGGTCCTGGTGATGATTATTACGGCCAAGATCTACGCTTTGTGTCGGTGGATCACGCTTATCACGCCGAGGAGGCCCCTGAGCTTGAGATAACCTACGGATACTGACGGGGGAGGGCCGTTCGGCTTTGCTGCGGGTGGCGTCGTCTGCCCTATCCGGGCGCGGGGGCGAACTGGCTGAGGGCGGCGTCGGTGTCGCCGTAGAAGGTGAAGATTCTGTCGAGGTTGGTGATCTTGAAGACGCGCTCCAACTGGGGGCTCAGGGCGCTGACGGCGACGTTGCCCTCGCCCGCTTGCAGATGGGCCCGGGCCTCCAGGAGCAGACCGAGGACCTGCGAGGAAAAGAACCGCACGCCGGCGAAGTCGAAGATGACCTTGCTGGGCCGGTTCTTCTCGATGTAGTCTTTCAGTTGGGCCGAGGCATTGCTGATCTCTTCCACGTCGCTGATGCAACTGTGCTCAAACGAAGCAACCGCCACGTCCCTTTCGCTGCGAATAGCCAAGCCCGTTTTCGTTTCCATTGCCTTCCAACCTCGGTCGAACACTGTTGGGTCCGAATTATCGCACACTCATAGCCCCGCGTCGAGCCCTTTGTTCACAATAATCTCAGCCGCCGGCGGACCGGCGGTAGTTCTACTCGTCGAGGGCCAGCCTCCGGGCACCTCACGCGGCCAAGCGCCCTGAAGCGCCGGCGAGGAAAAGCGTTACGACCTGCCGCTTCAACGGCACTATAACAGTGGATTATGAAACAGCCGGGCAGACGCGTCTGACCCGATGCTTGGGGGTGTGGGCCGAAACAAAAGGCCCGCTGAACTGCAAGAGAACACGCCGCACGCGGTGCTCGCCGAGGGGAGACATTGTGCATCCACGTCTGGGACTGGGGGGGCGTTCTGCCTGCAGAACGCAACGCAACGGACACAATGTTTCATTTTGAAGGAGTGTATCATGAGTAAGAGATGGATTCTCGCGTGTGTGGTGGCTTGGTGCATGGTGATAGTTACGATAGGTTTCGCCCAGGAAGACCGCGACCTCGACGACGGTCGCGGAGACGTAGACCCGGTCCTGGCCGCGTGGTGGAAACTGGACGAAACGTCCGGGACCACCGCCGTCGATTCCTCCGGCAACGGAAACGACGGCAAGCTGCGCGGCGGGGCCGTCTGGGCCAAGGGCTTCAAGGGCGGCGCCCTGGAGTTTGACGGACGTGATGACTACGTCGCGATCAAGAACCTGAAATACGAGCGTGCCGGCCTGTCGGCCGTGACGGTGACGACCTGGCTCCGCACGAGCAGCGAAGAGGACCAGATCGTTGCCTCCTTCGACCGCAATGAATACTGGCGGTTGGAGATCAACGGCACCGCCGGTGAGGCCGGCCAGGTAGGCTGGGACGTGATGACCGATTTGGGTCAGGTAGACCTGCCCGGCCGGGCCCGCATCGACGACGGTCAATGGCACCACGTCGCAGCCGTCTTCGACAATGGCATTCTGATGATCTATGTGGACGGAAGCGTCGACGCCACCGCCTTCGGCGGACGCACCTTCGGAACCGGCAACGCGCGGTTCGGCTTCCTCGGCGTCGGCTCTGAGGCCGAGACGTTTGACGGTGAAAGACTGCCTGAGTCGTACTTCGACGGTGCGCTCGACGACTTTCGCATCTACGCCCGCGCGTTGTCGCGCATGGAAATCGAGGCGCTGGCCTTTCGCGGGCCGGGCAACGATGACTGCGCCAACGCCGAGCCGGTCACGGAAATCGTCGATTTGCCGTTCGACACGACGCGGGCCACGGCCGACGGCCCCGCACTCTGCTCAAGAGGTCCCAACCTCTGGTACGTCTATGCCCCCTCCTGCACCGGCATCGCGACCGTCAGCCTGTGCGGCAGCGAGTACGACACGATGCTGTCAATCTATGCAGGCAGCGAGTGCCCCGCTGACCGAGGGCGTCTGATCGCATGCAACGACGATTTCTGCGGGCTTCAGTCGCAGATTACGTTCGACGTCGTCTTGGGCGAGGAATACCTCATCGAGGTCGGCGGCTACGGGCGCAGCACCGGGGCAGGCGTACTGACCATCGGCTGCGAGGGGATCGCCCCGGCCGAATTCGATCTGGGAGACGCTCCCGACAGCTCGAACGACCACAGTGCGCGCATGACCGCCTACGCCGACGGCGGAACGGGCATGGTCCAGGCCTACTTCCCGACCGTGTTCGACGATAGGGACGGCCGGCCCCGCGGGCCCCTTCATCGCCAGCCCCTGGCGGTGGCCCATTTGGGCGAGGCGGTCTCGCTCGAGCATGAGGCCGACAAAGGCCCCGACGAGGACGGTGTCAACAACATCGATCCCGCCGGCAACCAGGCCGACCAGGACGGCGCCGACGACGGCGTCATTTTCCCCATCGAGATGCCTCACTGCGACTGGGCCGGCTTCGACTATCTGGTCAACGTGATCGAGCCCGGACAGGATCTGTGGGTCAACGTCTGGTGCGATTTCAATCGCGACGGAGACTGGGACGACGACAGCTTCACCGATCCCGACATGGTCTGCGGCGAGCGGTACATTTCCGAGTGGGCCGTGCAGAACCAGTATCTGTTCGACCTGCCGGAGGGCCTGCATCGCATCAGCGCCCCGGCGTTTCTGGCCTGGCACCGCGAAAAGGGACCCGAGGAACTCTGGATGAGGATCACGCTGTCCGAGCAGCCCTGGAAAGGCGGCGCGAATCCCGAAGCGCTGGGCAACGGCGGTTCGGGACCGGCCGAAGGGTACGAGATCGGCGAGACGGAAGACTATCTCTTCGTCCCCGAAGCCGGCTGTGCCTTCTGCCAGGACTACAACGAGGACGGCGAGATCGACTTCGACGATCTGATCGCGCTGATTTATCTGTGGCTCGACTGCTGCTTCGATTGATGCTCCTGATTTCCGGCAATCAAGGCCGCGAGTATCCTCCGCTCGCGGCCTTGATGTTTTTGTACGGATTAGGAGGAGTCCTTATAGGGATTCGGAAAGATGCTCGCGCGGTCTGTCATCCTGAGCGAAGCCCAGCGGAGTGAAGGATCCGGGCCTCGCAAGGGAGGAACTGCCCATTCTCAGACCATCCCGGCGCCGGGATTCACCTGCGGCTCAGAACCTGTCTCGAGCGTAGCCGAAGGAATGACAACATGCCACTGCGCGAGAAACCTTCGTAATGCGTATTACACGGTAGGACGCCGTCATCGGCAACCAGGCACAGCCCCTTTGAACTGGTTCACTGTCCGGCCAGCGCACCCATGTAGAGGCTCCTGGTGCGCACACCGGAAGGCAGGCGGTGGGGTTTGACCTTCGCGTAGCCGCGCTTCTTCATACAGCCGGCAAAGACGTTGTGCTGGTACGCTTGGCCCCAGGACAGCCAGGCGTCAAGAGGGTCATCAATAGGTCCGAACTCGTCTCGCGCTGCGACAGACGGATACGGTTGGCCTCCCGGGGAGGGCGCAAAGCCGGGATACTCATCTGCCAGGGCCTGGCGTGCCTCTGTTTGTGCGTAGCGTTTGCAGGCACAATAGTCTTCGCGGGCCCGTTCCAGCGTTTTTCCGGGCTGGTACCAGTAGTAGGCGGGTTGGCCGCAGCCGCCTGCAAGAAGAAGGAGCATCGCACAAAGTGTGGCCTGGGCTTTCATGGCACATCTTCCCCCCGCGGGTGCCGGTCGCGGCTGGGCCCGAAGACCTGCGCGGCTCACTGCTGCGGTGTCGGAGGGGTCCCGGCCACGGCCTGGCTGCGGGGCGGATCGGGCAAGGTCAGCGGCTCGTTGCGGCTGTTGCCTGCTGAACCATAGGTGAAACCGAGCCTGCCGACCAACGCTCCCGCCTGATTAGCTGCCCCAAACAGCCGGTCGTGTTCCGCCTGGAGGGCGTTGAGGTCATTCTGTTGTACGGCCATCGTCAGCGTCGCCTGCGCGGCGCCCAGCAACTTGCTCAAGGACTTGTTCTCAACTTCTGCAATTACGGAGGCCAAATGACTCCTCGAGACCTCCGGCAGAACCGCCTGTTGCTGGCCCTTGACGTACCTCTGAATGACAAAGGAGTACAACTGGGCAAAGCGTTTGGCCAGTTCCGGCTTGGCCGTGCCGCCGGACACCACTTTTTCGCTCAGCAGCCTCAGAACGGTGCTGTCCACCAGCTCGTATTTAACACTCCAGTCGGCATAGCGTGCGATCCGTGTGTCCGCGACGCGAGCAAGCAACTCGTCGGCCCCCGGCGTGCCGTAGCGGCCGGCAAATTCCGCCATGAGGTTCAGGGTCTCGGGGCTGCTACTCTCGGCGACCCGACTGCATTCGGCGAGAATCCGGCCCGCCAATTGCACGCTGCCGGCCTGATCCTGCCCAATTTTGGCCCAGAGCCCGCCACTGGTCGCTGCCCGGACCGCCCAATATCGTACGGCGCTATTGTCATGGGGAATCATCGCCACAGCCAGATCCACCAGCCGCGGATATTGCAGGCTGTCGACCAGAATCAGCAGGTTGGTCATGACCTTGAAACGCCGTTTCGGGTCCGAGATCGCCCGGGCCTCCTGCAGACCGGCTGATATACGAGCGTAGGCCGACTGCGAATATTGCTCGGCGTACTGGGCCTGGCTGCTCTGGTAATTCAGTATGATCGTGCGGGTTTTCGCCACCTCGGTGAAATTGGTGGTCCGCACGATATCCCCGACGGCATCCTCCATGAAGTCGTCAATGATCTGTAAGTCCTGTTGGGTCAGGACGTTCTTTCCCTTCACAGTCTCGATCCGACTCGTGTCGACCACCGCCCGTGAGATCGAGAAGGCCAGCACCAAACCACCGACAATGATGGCAAAGAACGCGCGTTTCACGTTCATCTCGTTAGCATCCCTTTCAAGAAACCCTCCATTCAATTTATCCAGCTTAACTTTTTGCCCCATTGTTGTCAAGCGAAATCAAATCAGAGGGCATTTCAGCCGCCTAAACAGGTGTCACGCCGGTCCAAACGGACCTGCCCCTACGCGGCACCCTGAGGTCCGGGAATACCGACGCAGAGCCCCGGGTCGTGCCCAGACTGCACCCTTCGGACCTCTTATACTCGACGACCCTGCCAATGGCAAGAGTCGCGACGTTATCAGACGTGATCTTGCCATGAACTGCCCCGCACCGTCAGGCC
>Ga0272442_10010094_pt1 | contig 11677 bp, 5 predicted proteins | sample SSMForm2O_FD_200262 | JGI IMG/M metagenome (GOLD analysis project Ga0272442, IMG submission 200262) | Marine sediment archaeal communities from Little Sippewissett salt marsh, Falmouth, MA, United States - SSM-Form-2O | ecosystem: Environmental > Aquatic > Marine > Wetlands > Sediment ...
ATCTGCGGGTCCTCGCCGGGCATGGCGACGCTGTACGTCAGGTCGAAGAAGGTGCTGGTGGCGACGAGGTTCTCCAGGAGCACGCCGGTCTCGCCCTCGATGGCCGGCAGGAACAAGCCCGGCGTGATGTCGTCGGGCAGGAGATGCGCGAGGCCAAGCCCGATCTCCAGGACCGTCGGCTGCGTCGGGTCGATCGGCTCGAACTCGACGTCAAGTGCCATCTCGGTGGTGGCACTGGGCTCCGGCTCGGCGTCGGGGTTGACCCGCAACTCGGACAGGACCGGGTGCATCGGGTTGCCAACGTCGGCGGCCCCTTCGAAGCGGATTTCGAGGCCGCCGATCCTGACGGTCTCGCCGGCCCGGCCGACGGGTATGGGCACGGGCAGCTTCCCGCCGGGCGGGATGGGATAGCTGTAGGAGGAGCCCCAGAAGCTGAGGGTGACCCTGGAGGCGTGGACGTCCTCGGTCTGGAAGTTGATCAGGCCGGCCCCGGTTCCGACGCCGTGGCCGTCGTACTGGACGAGCTTGCCGTTGGCGTCGAACTTCATCGTGTGGGTGCTGTTGGCTTCTTTGCCGTCGCCCTGGACGGGGTCGTCGACGGTCTTGATGACATAGCCGGTCGTGTTGCCGGAGGCGTCCTGAAGCTCCTGGACCTCGGTGACCATCGCGCGGTGGGAGCCCATGGAGTTTCCGTCGGCGTCCTCGCCCCACCAGACGCCGATCTCGACGTCGCCGGTGTGCTGGAGGGTGTCGATGGCCTTCTTGAAGTCCTTGGTCTGCGTGGAGGTAATGGGCAGGTTGTGGGCGGCGACGTAGGCGTCCTTGCCGGAGAGGATGTCGGCGGTATTCGTCCCGTTGGCGTCGGTGCCCATGGCGGTCCGCAACTGGCCGTAGACCGTCTGGGCGTTGTCGGGAACGTTGACGTTTTCGTGGGCGTCGGAGAGGTACTTGATCGAGCGCGCCACGGCGCCCGGCGCGCAGCCGTTGTCGTCCTCGTTGACCGTGGCGAGGCTGGTCTCGGGGATGGAGATGCTGCCCCGCGAGGCGATGACCTCGCCGGACTCGGCGCCGCGGAAGTCCATGGCCGCCTGGGGAGAGGCCAGCCCGCCGCCCTCGTAGTGGTTCGTTCCCAGCCAGAGGCTCTCGCCGGAGAGGATCTGCTCGAACTCCACGACGGCTTGGCTGGCTCCCGTGCCCGTCGTCGGCATGACCGCCAGCGGGGCCGGGTCGATCGTGAAGTAGTAGTCGAGGCTCCCGACGGGCGTTGTCGGCGAGACGCCCAGGTCGAACAGCACGCCCTGCGGAAGCCGGCCGTCCAACTCGCTCGGGTCGGGATAGAAGATCGGCAGGTTGACGATCTCCCAGTCATCGGGCCCGCCGGCGTTGGAGACAACGTTGATGAACCCGCCGGAGCCGGCCAGCCCGTCGACCACCATCGGATGGAACAGGGCGTCGTCGGCGGACGATAAGGAGATCTCCACGCGTCCCCAGTCGGAATAGCGGCTGACGGGGCTGCCGGCGGAGTCCAGCCAACTGACCTGCTGGAAGACCAAGCCGGCAGCGGGGACCTGTGAGACGACGGCCAACAACACAACCATCCCAACGGCATAACGTCGTTTGCAGTTCATGATCGCTCCCTCTTTGGCTCTGGATCCAACGGACACGAAGACGGCGGACATGCACGGGGACACGGCCGGGCGGGAGAAGGCGATCGAGCGGGCATCGCCCCTGCCCGTGTGAGGCGCGGAACGCACCAAGTACCTCCACATACGAGTATACCGCGCCCCGGCCGGGAGCCAAAGTGCAATCTGGAGACATTCGGAAGGAGTTTTCTGTACAGGAAACACCTGACCCCCCGCGTCCCGTTCCTGGAGGGTCGCAAGCCCGACGGAACGGCAAGCCAGGGGAACACACGAGCACACGTACCAGAGGTCCCCATGCGGGGGCTCCCTGCCAGGCCGCGGCACTTCGGCAAGCTCAGCGCCAGCAGCGACAGCCTGGCGGGCTCGGGCGCGGGGCTCACTCCCCGGCCGCGGGGCGGAGGGACAGGACGCTGCCGTCGCGAAGGGCCAGGAACAGGCGGTCGCCGGCGGCGATCATGCCGTCGAAGACGGGGGCGGTGTCGAGAGTGAGTTGTTGGAGTTTCTTTCCGTTCTGGGCGGTGACGGCGACGAGGACGGCGCCGCGTCGGCCTTCGAGGGCGGCGAAGGGGTCTTTGGGGTCGAACTCGTCGGGTTCGCCGGCGGCGAAGAGCACGTCGCGGGTCTTGACCATGGCGCGGACGCGGACGGGGAGCCAGAGCGTCCAGAGGGGCTTGTCGGCGCGGGTGTAGCCGATGCCCTTGTCCTGGCCGAAGGCCTTGCTGTCGAGCTTGCGGACCTCGTTGCCGCGGGCGCGGGAGTAGTCGGACTGGGGCAGCCAGCGCAGCGGCTCGCGGGCGCCGGCCTCGCCGACGATCTGCGGGGCGGTCGTGTTGCGGTCGGCGAACAGCAGGTAGCCCTGCTTGCCGGGGAAGAACATCGTGCTGTGAACGTTCCGTCGGTAGAAGACGCGGACGGCGTAGGTCGTGGTCTCATCGACGGCGAGCAGTTGGCCGGCCTTGGGGGCCTGGTTGGCCAGTTGAAAGCCGGGCCAGCGCTTCGAGTACATCCAGAACGTGCGGTTGTACCAGGACCCGTCGAGCAGGCCGCTGGTCGAGAACACGTGCAGGCCGACGTCCTTCTCGCCCTTGGAGGACAGGACCTCGGGGTCGATTTCCTTCAGGTCGGGCGTGAGCTTCTTCTGGCGCATGTAGAGGTGCCCGCCCTCGGCGACGAGAACGTCGGCGTTGGCGCCGGGGACGAAGAAAGCGACGTCGCGCTGGCCGTCGGTGCGTCGGTGCGGGCCGGCGAGTCGGCCGGCGTGGCGGATTCTGCCCGTGGCGGGGTCGAGCCCGTAGAGTCTCACGCCGCCGTCGAGGTAGGTGGACCGCCCGGCGACGACATAGGCGACTCCGTTGCGAACGAGCACGCTGCCGTGGACGGGCCAGGCGGACTCGACCTGGCCGAACGAGGCGATCCGGCGGTCGTGGGGAGCGGCGAGGAACCGCCAGGCCAACGTGCCGTCGGAGGCGCGGAGGCAGTAGACGTGCCCGTCGGCCGAGCCGAACAGGACCCTGTCGCGGTAGAGGGTCGGGGGCGAGTCGACGCGTCCGCCGGCGACGAACTGCCAGAGGGCCTTGCCCGTTCCGGCGTCGAGGGCGTGGACGGTGTGGGCGTCTACGGAGGCGACGAAGAGCCTCCCGCCGCCGGCGACGGGCTGGGTGAGCTTTGCGGACGGCCCGAGGGAGACCCGCCAGGCCTTGGCGAGGCCGGGCGCGACGGAAGCGTTCGTGCTTCCGTGCCGGGCGGGGTCGTGGCGGTACGTGGGCCAGTCGTCGCCGGTCGCGGCGGGGTCGGCCTTTTGCCCGACGGAGCCGTAGGCGGGGCCCTTCTCGAGCCGCAGGGCGTCGTCGACGGGCGGGGTGGGCGTCTTCGCGGCGGCCGCGACGGCGTTGTAGCCCCGCAGCTTCGCCCCGGGCTGGCAGAAGCACTGGTCGGCGGGGACGTAGAGCAGGCCGTAGCAGGGCATGATGCCCTCCTTGCAGGCCCCGCGGAGCCAGTTGTTCTGGTCGTGCCGTCCGCCGGTGAGGCTCAGGAACTCGGCGCCCTCCATGCCGCTGATGATGTACCGGCTGGTCGCCTTGTTGCGATAGCATCGGTGATGGTGCTCGGGGCTTCGGAAGTTATCCGCGACGACCCGCCGGACCTCGTCTCCCGTGCGGAGATCAAACCCCAGGGCCAGGGCCCGTTGGCTCTTGCGGCTCGGCTGGCCCGCCGCATCCAGCGAGATCATGCCGGGGAAAACCACGTTACCGACGACGAACAGGTCCGGCCCCTCGCCTCCGGCCCGCGGGGGGATTTTCTTGTGCCACAGCAGCTTGCCCCCGGCGGCGTCGTAGGACTCCAGCGTCCTGCCGCCCAAGATCAGCGCCACGCCGCCGGCCGCGACGAGCGTCCGCCCGGCGGGGGTCCTGGCCCGCGTCTGCCAGAGCTCCTTGCCGGTCCGCGCCTCCAAGCAGGTCAGCGTTTGGCCGGCCACGTAGAAGACCTTCCCGCCGGCCATCGCGACCTGGAGCGTTCGAATGCTCCCGGCCAGCGGCTTTCGCCAGAGGACCTTGCCCGTCTTGCCCTCTGCGGCGAGGAGCGTCGAGGGGCTGGCGACCTTCTTGCCTCGGCGGTTGCTGGCGGCGGCGACGGGGGCCTGGACGTGCGCGACGACCAGGCCGTCGCGGGCGAGGATCTCCCGGGTGGGCTCGGAGTTCTCGACGGTGGCGATCACCTCGCCGGTGGCGGCGTCGAGGACCGACAGCGGGCCGCGGAAGCCAAGGGTGGCGTATAGGCGATCGTTTTCGGCGACGAGGCGGCGGTGCGTCTCAGCCGGTGCCGAGACGCGCGCGGCGCGGAGGACCGTCCAGTCCTTTCCCTCGAAGCGGCTTCGGGCCCACTGTCGCCAGCCCCAGTCGGGCATGGGCCTCCGCCAGAGGAGCTTCCCGTTGAAGGCGTCTCGGCAGAGGATGGCCCAGCGTCCGGGGAGGCGTTCGTCGGTGATGCCGACGGGGCCCTCGTCGAAGATGTAGAAGAGCCGCCCGCCCGCGGCGACCTGGGACTGGATGCCCGAGGCCGTCTCGTGGCTGCGAAGCCACAGCGGCGGCGCGACCCACTGCAATCGACGAGGCGGGCCGACGACGACGTCTTTCGCGACGGCGTTGTTGCCGGCGTCGTGGAGGAAATGCCCCCACGCGTCGATATCGCCGGGGACGGGCTTGACGGTTTTCTTCCAGGTCCCGCCGAGCGTGGCCGGCGCCCGGACGTACGCCACGCCGCCGGGAACCAGGATGCGGAGGACCTCGTCGATCGTGACGTTGCCCAGGTCGTCGGAGACGAGCAGATTCACCAGGTTGTCGGCGTAGGGGAGCTTCGCGCCGGAGAACCGCTCGATGGAAACCGGTCCGTAGAGCCCCAGCGAGGCCACGTGCTTTCGCGCCGCGGCGACCGCGACGGCCGAGGAATCCAGGCCGTGGACGGTATAGGCCTCGCTGGCCCGCAGCGCCGCCGTAAGCTTGCCGTCCCCGCAGCCCAGGTGCACCACCAGGCCACCGCGAACGCCGGTGGCCCGGAGAAGGTCGCTCGCCTTGGCTACACCCGCCGGTGCCTCCGCAGCCAGCAAAGCCAGTCCACCCGACACGACCCATGCGATCGGCTTCATGGTAAGCTCCTTGTTGAAGTGGCTGCCTCGGAGCATACCGGATCGGACCCGGTGAGGCCAGCCCCGCCCCGGCCCGGCGTTTTCCCGGACATTTTCGGTTGACTTCCGGACGGAGTCTGGGACAATCCCCCTTTCTCGTAGCATCGCATCGTCATTTGTAGCTAAGGCGAAGTCTCGGCTTGCCGGGAGAGTTCGCCGGGTGGATTACTCGCCCTAACCGGCCCGGCATCTTCTGAGATGCCTGTATCACTTTATGCCCTTTGTGACCGTCGTAACTGTAGCCCGAAAGGAGTTTTCTGACACTATGGCTGAAGACAGCAAATCAATGGACTCCCTGATGAGTGAGGACCGGACGTTCCCGCCACCGGCGGAGATCCAGGCCGTGGCGCACATCAACTCGCCGGAGCAGTACGAGCAGATGTACAAGCGGTCCATCGAGGATCCTGACGGGTTCTGGCTCGAGCAGGCCGAGACGCTGGACTGGTTCAAGAAGCCCACGAAGGCTCGCGAGTACGTCTGGGACACCGAGGCGCGAAAGATCGAGCACACGTGGTTCGCCGACGGCGAACTGAACGTGAGCGTCAACTGCCTGGACCGCCATCTCGGGACCGAGCGCGAGAACAAGACGGCGCTGATCTGGCAGGGCGACGAGCCGGACGAGGATCGGACGCTGACGTACAAGGAGATGCACACCGAGGTCTGCAAGTTCGCCAACGTGCTCAAGTCGCTGGGCGTGGGCAAGGGCGACCGGGTCTGCATCTACCTGGGCATGATCCCGGAGCTGCCGATCGTGATGACGGCCTGCACGCGGATCGGGGCGATCCACTCGATCGTCTTCGGCGGCTTCAGCGCCGACGCCCTGCGCGACCGGATCAACGACGCCGAATGCAAGGTCCTCATCACGTCGAACGTCTCGAAGCGAGCCGGGCGCGACGTGCCCCTGAAGGTCACCGCCGACGAGGCCGTCAAGCAGACGCCCTCGATCGAGAAGGTCGTGGTCATCCAGCGCACCGACGCCGAGTGCAGCCTCACCGAAGGCCGGGACCTGCTCTACAACGACCTCATGGGCGAGGCCTCGGCCGAGTGCGAGGCCGTGCCCATGAACGCCGAGGACCCGCTGTTCATCCTCTACACCTCCGGCTCGACGGGCAAGCCCAAGGGCGTCGTCCACACCACCGGCGGCTACCTGCTGCACGTGACGCTCTCCCACAAGGTGATCTTCGACATCCAGGAAGAGGACATCTGGTGCTGTGCGGCCGACATCGGCTGGGTGACGGGCCATAGCTACATCGTCTACGGTCCGCTGGCCAACGGGGCGACGAGCGTGATGTTCGAGAGCACCCCGCTGTACCCCGACGCCGGGCGGTACTGGGCGATGATCGACAAGTTCAAGATCACGCAGTTCTACACGGCCCCGACGGCGATCCGGGCGCTGATCCGCCACGGCGACGAGTGGCCGGGCAAGTACGACATGAGCAGCCTGCGGATTCTGGGGACGGTCGGCGAGCCGATCAACCCGGAGGCGTGGATGTGGTACTATGAGAAGGTCGGCCGGAGCCGCTGCCCCGTCGTGGACACGTGGTGGCAGACGGAGACGGGCGGCATCCTGATCACCCCCCTGCCGGGCGCGCACACGCTCAAGCCGGGCAGTGCCTCTCGCCCGTTCTTCGGCGTCGAGCCGATCGTTCTCCGCGAGGACGGCACGGTGTGCAACACGAACGAAGGCGGCAAGCTCTGCATCAAGAAGCCCTGGCCGGGCATGATGCGAACGATGTGGGGCGACCACGAGCGTTTCGTCGACACCTACTGGACGATGTACCCCAACCTGTACTTCACCGGCGACGGCTGCCGGATCGACGCGGACGGCGATTACTGGCTGATGGGCCGCATCGACGACGTCGTGAACGTTTCCGGTCACCGGATCGGCACGGCGGAGGTCGAGAGCGCCCTGGTGAGCCACACGAAGGTCGCCGAGGCGGCCGTGGCGCCCATGCCCCACGAGATCAAGGGACAGGGCCTGTACGCCTACGTGACGCTGGTGGCGGGCATCGCCGACAGCGAGGAGCTCAAGAAGGAGCTCATCCTGCACGTCCGCAAGGAGATCGGCCCGATCGCCGCGCCGGACAAGGTGCAGTTCGCCCCGGCGTTGCCGAAGACGCGGTCGGGCAAGATCATGCGGCGGATTCTCCGCAAGATCGCCGAAGGCGTCACGGACAAGAGCACGCTGGGCGACACGTCCACGCTGGCCGATCCGAGCATCGTCGACGCGCTGATCGAGGGCCGACAGTAAAGCCCGCCCCCGCCCATTGGCGCCCCGGGCGGTTGATCCACCTTGCCCACGCCAGGTGCGCGTCGTTCGACGCGCACCTGGCGGTGGTGCGCCATGCGGGGCGATTCCCCGGCACGTCGGGATCTGGCCCGGCGTCGTGACAGGCAACCCCGCTGTTCCGTACGTTCATAGAGAGAAGGTCCATGAGCGAAACCGAACTGCCGCAGAAGAAGCTGATGAATCGGCAACTTGTCGTTATCGGCGCGATCCTGATCCAGCTATGCCTGGGTGCGATCTACGCATGGAGTGTCTTTACCCCGGCGTTGAAGGCCAAGAGCCCCAGTGAGGTCGCCGCGGTCTACGGCGCTTCGCAGCTCGGGCTCGACGCCGCCCGGTACGAGGCCCTGAACAAGGATCTCGAGGCCCCCAAGGCCATACTGAAGGAGACGTCGGCCAAGATCAAGGGCACGACGGACGCCGCGCAGTTGACGGCGTTGGAGGCCACGAAGACGAGCCTGACGGCGAGCGTCGACGCGATCGTCACCAAGCACGTCGCCCGAGAGAAGCTCGACGAGCTTGCCTTCGGGTTCACCAACGCCCAGACGCAGGCGATTTTCGCGGCGGGGCTGGCTACCTTCGCGATCGTCATGGTCATGGCCGGACGCCTCATGCCCAGGTTCGGGCCTCGCAAGCTCGCCATCGCCGGCGGCCTGGTCCTGGGGTTGGGCTACGTCCTGGCGGGCCTGATCGGCGACAAGAGCTTCCTGTCCATTCTCCTACTCATTGGTGTTGTCGGCGGGGCGGGTATCGGCTTGGGATACGTCGTACCCATCGCCGTCGGCGTCAAGTGGTTTCCCGACCGCAAGGGTCTGATCACGGGCCTGGCCGTCGCCGGGTTCGGCTTCGGCGCGTTGATCTGGGTCAAGCTCGCCGGCACGTGGGGGCAGCTCATCGCGACCGTCGGCCTGAGCCAGACGTTCATCATCTACGGCATCGCTTTCTTCCTGGCGTGCGCGATCGGGGCGATCTGGATGGCCAACCCCCCCGCCGGGTGGACGCCGCCCGGCTGGACGCCGCCGACGGCGAGCGCGGGCAAGGCGGTCGCCGGTTCGGTGGACTTCACCAGCGGGCAGATGCTCGCCAAGCCCCAGTTCTACATGATCTTCCTGTGCTTCGTATTCGGTGCCGGCGCCGGGCTGATGAGCATCGGGCTGATGAAGGCGTTCCCGATGAAGGCCATGATGGCCGGCGGGATGGACTGGAAGGCCGCCAGCGCCGCAGCCGGCACCGCCATTGCCGTCTTCTTCTCGCTGGCCAACGGCATCGGGCGAATCGCCTGGGGCGCCCTGAGCGACAAGCTCGGGCGCAAGGTCTCGATCGCGATCATGATGGCCATCCAGGGCGTCGTCGTCATCGCGTTCCCGTGGATGGCGGGCACACCGGCGCTGTTGTTTGTGGGCGCGACCCTGATCGGGTTCAACTTCGGGGGCAACTTCGCCCTCTTCCCGACGGTCACAGCCGACACGTTTGGCTCGAAGAACCTGGCACAGAACTACGGCTGGGTGTTCCTATCGTACGGCGTCGGTGGGATTTTCGGCCCCATGCTCGGTGGAAAGCTGGGCGACATGGGCAACTTCCCCCTGGCGTTCACCGTCTGCGGCGCCCTCGTGCTGGTCGCGGCGGCCATCATCTCCATGGTCCGCCCGCCCAAAGTCGCCGCGGCGTAATCCGTCGGAACAACCCCACTGCGCGAATCCCAGCCGCCCGCTACCCGACCCGGGAGCGGGCGGCGCCTTCTTCCGGGCCAACGCCGGCCCGGCCAGCGCATGAGACAACACGACGCCATTGTGCTGATCGGCCCGACGGGCTCGGGCAAGACGCCGTTGGGCGAGGCGCTCGCCCGCGAGGGCCTTTGGGGCCGGGCGTGCCGGCACTTCGACTTCGGGCGACGCCTGCGCGAGGCGGTGGATCTTCAGCCCGCGCCCCCGTGGCTTTCGGGCGAGCAGGTCGAGTTCCTCCGGTCCGTGCTGGCCCGCGGCGCGCTGCTGGAGGACGAGCACTTCCCCATCGCCGCGGCGATCCTGGGGGCATTCGTGGCCGGCGGCGAGGGCCTGATCGTGTTGAACGGCCTGCCGCGCCACGCGGGCCAGGCCGAGGCCGTCGAGGGCATCGTCGCCGTCCGCGCGGCCGTCGAGCTTTCCTGCCCGGGCGACGTCGTGCTCGAACGGATTCGCACCGACGCCGGCGGCGACCGCGCCGGGCGCATCGACGACGACGAGGCCTTCGTTCGCAGGAAGCTGGCGATCTTCGCCGAGCGCACCGCCGCCCTGCGAGACCACTACCGCGCCCGCGGCACGGCCGTCCTGATGCTGCCCGTCACCGCCGGCACGACCGCCGACGATGCCCGCCGGGCCCTGCTGGCCAGGCCCTGCCCCCTCGACGACGCCCCACCGGGAGACGAGACATGCTGACGACCGACGAGACCGTCCTGGTGGTCGTGGACATCCAGGGCAAGCTGGCCCGGATCATGCACCACAGCGAGGGGATGATCGACGCGGCCTCGCGGCTCATTCGCGGCTCGGCCGTCCTGGGCCTGCCCATCCTCTGGACCGAGCAGAATCCCGCCGGGCTCGGGGCGACCGTCCCGGAGATCGCCGAACTGCTGCCGGGCGAGGCGATCCCCAAGACCGCCTTCAGTTGCTGCCGCGAGGAGCCCTTTGTCGAGGCCCTCGCCCGCACCGGGCGAAATCAGATTCTCCTGGCCGGCATCGAGACCCACATCTGCGTCTACCAGACGGCCCTGGGCCTGCTCAAGACGGGCCAGAAGGTGCACGTCGTCGCCGACGCCGTCTCCAGCCGCCGCGGCGAGAACAAGGCGGTCGCCCTGGGCAAGATCGCCCGCGCCGGCGGCGAGATCACCACCGTCGAGACCGCCCTGTTCGAGCTGCTCGAGACGGCCGACGCGCCGGCGTTCCGCGAGTTGTTGCGGATCGTCAAGTAGCCCCGGCCGATCCCGGGGGACTCTTTACGAACCCGTTACGAACGCCGCCCCGCCTCTGCGCGACTCAATACAAGAGCGACAAGAGGTCTTTTGCGGGCGGCGGCACGGGCCGGGGCCCCCTTTGAGGAAAGGACACCACACCATGAACCGCATTCGACGCCATGGGGCGATCCTGTGGGCCGCGACGGCGCTGCTGGCGCCCGGCCTGGCCGAGGCGGGCCCCGCCTTCTTCGCGGGGACAATGAAAGGCGGGCAGTTCGCCCCGAACCCGGCGGTCAAGGGCTCGTGCTACACCGTGCGGTACAGCACGATCGCCACGAGCATCCGCGGCGAGACGGCCGAGACGAAGGTCACCGAGACGATCATCGGCCAGGCCGGCGAGCCGGTCGAGACGGTCTGCCTGATCGCCCTACCGAAGACGGTGGATCGCGAATCGCTGCGCGTGACGGTGGCCGTCGCCGATGCGCCGCCGAAAGCGCTCGCCGGCAGGTTCCTCGAGGCCGAGCAGGCCCAGGCCGTCTACGAGGCGCTGGCCAAGGGCACCGGCGCCGCGACCGTCGTCTCGATGGCGGGCAAGCCCGCGATGCTGGTCGAGTCGTTCCCGCTGCCGGCGAAGATGGAGTTGTGCGTCTCGTTCGCCCAGCGGACGCCGGTCGCCTCGGGCGTGGCGTCCTTCCGCTGCCCCATGCCCGCCACGACGTGGGCTCGCGGGCCGGTGGCCCGGCTGTCGCTGACGGCCAGCATCCAGGCCGATCGGCCCCTGCGAACGGTCTTCAGCCCGTCGCATGCCGCCACGGTCCGGCGGGAGGGTCTGCGGAAGGCACAGGTCCGCGTCCGGGCCGACGACTTCACCGGCGGGGACGACTTCCGGCTGTACTACGTCCCCGACGAGGATGACCTGGGCCTCCGCGTGCTGGCCCATCGCCCCACGGAGGCCGAGGACGGCTACTTCCTGCTGGTGGGCAACCCGACGGGCAGTGTCGGGGCGGGCGAGCCGCTGGCGAAGGACGTCCTGTTCGTTCTGGACACGTCCGGCTCGATGCGGGGCGAGAAGATCGAGCAGGCCCGGGCGGCCGTCGAGTACTGCCTCCAGCGGCTCGCCCCGCGGGACCGGTTCAACA
>Ga0272442_10010095_pt1 | contig 11677 bp, 12 predicted proteins | sample SSMForm2O_FD_200262 | JGI IMG/M metagenome (GOLD analysis project Ga0272442, IMG submission 200262) | Marine sediment archaeal communities from Little Sippewissett salt marsh, Falmouth, MA, United States - SSM-Form-2O | ecosystem: Environmental > Aquatic > Marine > Wetlands > Sediment ...
GGCGAGGTGTCGGCGGGGTCCGGATCCTTACACTGCATGGGACGGTCATATGACAGAGAACAGCGACACCCCCGTGGTGATCGTCGAACGGCGAAGCTCGGGCTTGGGTGCCTTCCTTGGAGGGACCATTCTCGGCGCGGTAGTCGCCCTCCTGTACGCCCCGAAGTCGGGCGAGGAGACGCAGGCGGAAATCCGTGACCGGGTCAAGCGGTTGCGTGACGAAGCCGAGGACCGTCTGCACCTGATGCGCGATGACGTCGAAGGCCGCTACAGGCGGGTGCGAGATGACGTCGAGGACCGGGTGGTCAAGGTCCGGGGAGACCTCACCGAACGCGTGGATACGGCTCGCGAGGACCTTCGGAGTCGGAAGGTCCAGGCCGAGGAGGCTGTGAAGGTGGGCCGAAGTACGGCGCGCAAGGCCCGCGAGGACCTCGAAAGGCGCGTGGCCGAGAGCAAGGAGGAGTACAAGCAGCGCGTGGCCGAACTCGCGGACGAGGCGGAGGAAGAACTCGCCGAAACCGTCGAGATCGCCGAAGAGCCGGCGGCCGACTGAGGAGCGGTCACGCATTGCAGCGGTTCCAGGCGGCGGCCGACAGTTCGTGACGTCGCGCCCCCCCATTCCGGATAGTGCGCCGGGCCGCAGGTCTCAGTCCGGCGCACGTCATGTCCCCGGCTTCGGCCGTGGCCTGCGCGGCGCCTGGGAATACGTTCGCGAAGTCTACGATCAGTCCGCGACGGACAACATCTTCTTTCTCGCCGGGGGCCTCACTTTCAGCCTGCTCCTGGCGGCCATCCCGTTCCTGATCCTGATCCTCTCGCTGGCGGGCATCGCGCTGGCACCCCGCATCGCCGCACCCGAGGACGCCGTCATGGAGTGGCTCGGAACGCTCATGCCGGTGAACCCGGCCACCGAGGCACAACTGCGCGAACAGCTCGCGGACATCGTTGAATCCTCACGGTCCGTGGGGATCATCAGCGGGGTGCTCTTCGTCTGGTTCTCGACCCGCCTCTTCGGTTCACTCCGAACCGTGCTCGAGGCCGTGTTCGACCTGCGAGAGGGACCCGGAATCATCAAGGGCAAGATCCTCGATGTGAAGATGGTGGTGATCGCCAGCATCCTGCTGACCGCCAACATCGGGATCACGACCACCATGACGGCCGTGGGCCGGGAGATCATCGAGCAGCTCGGCTTGCCCACCGCTCAGGCCCTGCAGGCCCTGGGTTACGGAACGGCGTACGGGGCCATCTTCCTGATGTTCCTGCTGATCTACAAGTTCGTGCCCGCGACGCGGCTGAGCTGGCGAATCGCGACCGTGGCCGCCGTGTTCTCGGCTGTCGGATTCGAGCTGCTGAAGACCGCCCTGCGCTGGTATCTGGCGGAAGTGGCCGATTTCAGCCAGGTGTTCTTCGCCTTCGCGACGCTGATCGTGCTCGTCGTGTCGCTGTACTACGCGGCCGTGATCTTCGTTCTCGGCGGTGAAGTCGCGAAGGTCTACGGGCAGCGCAGCGTCATGCATCGTCAGCGCGTGATGTTCGACCAGGTCTGACCCGGCCCGGTTCGACGGTAGCGCCTGCCGCCTGCCTCACCTAGATTTCCGCCGTCTCGTCCAACCGCCGTGCGGCTCGGGAGGTCAGGTGGCACGATCGGCCGGCGGCCGAAAATCCGTCCTGCGGAACAGAAAGGCCCGTCACGAGTTCGAGATTCTCGAAGAACTCGAGGTGGGTCTCGTGCTGGAAGGGGCTGAGGTGAAGTCGCTTCGAGCGGGCAGGGCGAGCTTCAACGACGCGTATGCGGCTGTGGAGGGGGGCGAGCTCTGGCTCCACAACCTCCATATCAGCCCGTACGAGTCGGCGCATATCGATCTTCCCGATCCTCTTCGTCGCAGGAAGCTCCTGGTGCACCGTCGTGAGCTCCAACGGTTGACCGTGAAGACGGCCGAACGGGGCTTCACTCTGGTACCCCTGGACCTGCATTTCACGCGCGGCCGGGCCAAGGTGTCGCTGGGCCTGGCACGGGGGAAGAAGCTGCACGACAAGCGAGAGAGCCTGAAACGTGACGTCATGCGGCGGGAGGTCGAACGTGCACTCCATGGTGGTCGAGATCGAGAATGAGAGGACTCCGGTGAGGCGGGCGCTGGGTCTGGCGGGGTGGCTGCTGCTGGCCTCCGCGGTACCGGCGTTCGGGCAGCCTGCCGTCGGTGAGATCGAGGTGGCCGGGGTGGCCTATTCCGTGGAGTTGGAGCGCCACAACGGGTACGAGGCGATACCCTGGAGGCAGGTCCCCGAGTCCGTCGTGTCGGGCTCGTTCCAGCGAGATGGAGCGGCGACCGGCCAGGTGGCGGGGGTCTCATTGGAACTGCGTTCCGGATCCCCGTTCGGGCGGTACGGCGATTCCGTATTTCAGCTCACCAACCCTCCCTATCGGCTGCAGGGCGAGGTATGGGTCCCCCTGGAGCTGTTCGCGGAATGGCTGCCACGGGTCCAATCGACGTCGGCCGCGGTCGCACCTGCCGCGACCACGGCGGAGGGGGCCCGGCCCATTCCGGCCGCGGCCGTCGTCGCGGATGACCGCCCGACACCCGGATCCCGTCGTCCGGGACCGTGGCGCGTGGTGATCGACGCGGGTCATGGGGGAGTGGATCCCGGTACGATCAGTCCGCGTAACGGCACGAAAGAGAAGGACATCACACTCGCTGTGGCGAAGAAGCTGGCTGCGGAACTCGAGCGCAGGGGAGGGATCGAACCTCTCCTCACGCGGGATCGCGACGTGTTCGTCGAAGTGATGGAGCGACCCAGCCTGGCCGTGGAGTGGGAGGCCGACCTGTTCATCTCGATCCACGTCGACGCCCAACCGGGCGGACGTTCGTCGGCGCGCGGCTTCACCACGTACCACCTGGGGCAGGCTCGTACGGACGACGCGCTCGCGGTCGCCCGGCGAGAGAACGCCGTCATCGAGCTGGAGGAGGGAGCCGAGCCTCCGAACCTCCAGCAGCTCGAGATCATCCTGGCCACGGTGGACCGAGACGCGTACCGGCGGGAGTCACGCCTGCTCGCCGGCCACATTCAGAACGGCCTGCGGGGCGCCGTGGACAGCCAGGACAGGGGAGCCAGGCAGGGCCCTTACTACGTGCTGATGACCCCCGGCCTGCTTCCCGCCGTGCTCGTCGAACTGGGGTACATCACGAACCGCGCCGACGAGGCGCAGTTGAGGGACGCGGACAGACAGGACCGGATCGCCAGGGCGCTCGCCGACACGATCGAGAACTTCCTCGAGGACACGGGGCGGCGGATCGCGGCCACGGAGGGACGCGGTTGAGAACGGCCCTCCTGCTCGCTCTCACGGTGGTCGGTGGCTGTGTGTACTTCAACGCGATGTACGACGCCAACCGCGAGTACGATGCGGCGCTCGAGTCTCTCCAGGAGCAGTCCGAGGTTTCGGCGCGGGTGCAGTTCGACAGTGTCATCGCCAAGACCGCCCGTGTCATAGAGGACCATCCCGGGAGCAAGTACGCGGACGATGCGGCGATACTGAAGACCCGCGCCGAGCTCTACAGCAAGATGTGGGAGTCGGCCGTCGAGACCTCCATCCAGGCGGAGGCGTTTGCCGGGAGCACCCGGAACCGGGCCGTCGCCGTCGGACTCAGGGGCGTGGCACGGCAGGAACTCGGCTCATACAGAGAAGCGGATTCTCTGCTGAGTCTTGGATTGTCGGAGGACATCGCCGCGGACGACGAAGCTCTGTTCCTGTTCCAGAGGGGGCTGGCACGGCAGGAACTGGGCCTCTCCGATCAGGCGGCCCTGGACCTCGAGGCAGCCGCGAACTCCCTGGACCTGTCCTTCGAGGGGAGTCTCTCGCTCACGATCGCTCTGCGAGACATAGGCGAGTACGGCCGCTCGGCTGAGGTGGCAGCCCGCCTCCTGGAGACCGCGAATACGAATCCGCAGGACCCCCTGTACCTGCACGTGGATTCGCTCAGTGTGCTGGCTCCGTCCACCGTCGATTCGATGGTGGCCGTTCTGATCACGGCGGCAGTCGTGCAGTCCACGCGGATGGCGGCCTACTACCTCGTTTCAGGCCGTGCGAAGCTGGGCCAGGGCCTGGAGCAGGAGGCACTCATCGCCTTCGATGCGGCGGTCGAGGAGGCGACGAGCAGCCAGGCCGCGGCCGATGCGGCCTACTACGCCACCGAGCTGCGGCTGCGAGACGCCACGCGGCCCGAGGACGTGACGGCACTGCTGGGCAGCTATCCAGTAGCCCGCCGGGCCAGCAAGCGCGAGATGCGCGAGCGCGCCAATCGATGGGAGAGCGCTTCCGCGGAGTTCGAGGGATTGATCGCCGCGTACGAGGGTCGGGGAACGTCGGCGGCGGAGGCGATCCTCCGGGCGGCCGAGCTGGCACAGATCGATCTTCAGGCGCTTGCGCTGGCGCGAGGAGGATACCTGCTCTATCTGGACCTCGTACCCGATTCGAGGTGGGCCGCCAAAGCGATCTACGGAGCGCTCAGCGTGTCCGATCATCGGCCGGATCCAGCCTGGGTGAATGACCGCGGCGCGGCCACGGATGATGAGTTGAGGACCCGTCTGGCGAATCTCCCCGCCGACGACCCGTACCGGCTGGCCCTCTACCCGGCGGAGGACCGCGGGGTGATGGCCGACTCGATGTATGTCCTGGCCGAGGCGGACCTCAGGCGACGGCTCACGGAGATCCGGATGCTGTTCGATCCCACCGCGGCGGATACCGTCCCGGAGGAGGACGAAGCTCCGGTCGCGTCGGACGAGGACGAGGTGATCAACTGATGACCCCTCCGGTACGAGCGTGGGGCCGGGTACTCGAGCGCCGGAAGGCGGCCGCTGACACGTTCTGGATCGAAGTGGACTGTCCATCGATCGCGGAGCACGCGAGGCCCGGTCAATTCGTGATGCTGGGGACGGGGCTGAGCGATGTCGCGGCTCCATTTCTCCCCCGGCCGTTCAGCATTGGCGCCCGTGAGGATGACGGACGACTTGGCTTTCTGCTGCGGGTCTTCGGTGCGGGCACCCGACATCTGTCGGCCGTAGGTCCGGGGGACGACCTCCTCATGCTGGGGCCCCTGGGCCGGCCCTTCTCGCTTCCGGCGGATCGATCGATCGTATGCCTGGCGGGCGGCGTCGGATTGGCGCCGTTCCTGTTCGTCGGCGCGGAGGCGAGAAGCGACGAGCGTGAGGTACGCATCGTCTACGGAGAGCGCACCGGGGACAGGGTGTTTGATCCGGAACTGATACGCCGGATCACCGGAGTGGAGCCTGATCTCAGGACGGAAGACGGGTCCCTCGGACGGCGTGGTCTCGTCATCGACGACCTCGACCTGGACGATCGGCCGCAGCTGCTGGCGTGCGGACCGGATCCCATGCTGCGGGCCTGCAACGATCTGGCTTTGCGACACGACCTTCCGTTGCAGGTTTCGGTCGAGGAGCACATGGGCTGCGGGGTCGGCACGTGCCAGGGATGTGTCGTCCTGTCGGCCGAGGGGGAGTGGATCAAGTCCTGTACCGAAGGACCCGTGTTCGACTCCCGGGAACTCGCATGGCGGACCTGAGCCAGCGGCTCCTCGGAGCGACCTTCCAGACCCCGGTTCTCCTGGCGTCCGGTACGTGCGGCTATGGTGAAGAGTACGCGAGTCTGATCCCGCTGGACGAGATCGGCGGCCTGGTGACGAAGGCCGTGAGCCTCGAGCCCCGGCCGGGGAATCCTCCGCACCGGGTCGCGGAGACGCCGGGCGGAATGATCAACGCCATCGGGCTCCAGAACGTGGGACTCGACCGATTCCGCAGTGAGAAACTTCCGTGGCTCAGGGAGAACCTGCGGTCCGCGCGCGTGCTGATCAACGTGGTGGGGCACTCGGCCGAGGATTACGAGGCCGTGGTATCCGGCCTCGATTCCGACGACGGCTTCCTCGGATACGAGATCAACGTGTCGTGTCCGAACGTGAAGGACGGGACCCTCTTCGGCACCGACGAGCGGGCACTTTCCGAACTGGTGAAAGATCTCCGCGCCCTCACCGACCGGCCGCTCGTCGTGAAGCTCACGCCGAACGTGCCGGACATCGGAGTCTACGCGAGGATATGCGAAGAAGCGGGTGCCGACGGGCTGAGCGCAATCAACACGTTCCCCGGGATGTTGATCGACGTGGAGGCTCGCCGCCCGGTGATCGGCAATGTCAGTGGCGGTGTCAGCGGACCCGCGATCCTTCCGATGGGCGTCTACCTGACCTGGCGAGCCGCCGCCGCGGTTTCGATCCCGGTCATCGGGATCGGGGGCATTCGTTCCGGCAGTGACGCCCTGCAGTACATCCTGGCCGGGGCCTCCCTCGTACAGGTCGGTACGGCCCTGTTCGTGGACCCGTCGGCTCCGGTGCAGGTGCAGGCGGGAATCGCGGAGTACATGGAGCGCCACGACGTTGCGCGAGTAGCCGATCTCGTCGGCGCTCTCACGATCCCTGAGCGGGAGTGATGCGGATGGAGAGTCCTCGATGAATGGGGCGGCGGAAGCGGTGACCGTTCCCGAGGTGATCGTGGCGCTGGACTATCCCGATCCGGATTCGGCGTTCGAGCTGGTGGGGCGTCTCCCGGAGGGGACATGGTACAAGGTCGGCCTCGAGCTGTTCACGCGAGGCGGCCCGCCCGTCGTGCGTCGCCTGGTCGACGAGGGCCGACACGTTTTCCTGGACTTGAAGCTCCACGACATCCCCAACACGGTTGCCGGGGCGACGCGTGCCGCTGCCGCCATGGGAGTCCGCTTGTTGACCCTGCACGCGTCGGGTGGAGAGGCGATGCTCCGTGCCGCTGCCGACGCGGTTCGAGAGGAGAACCTGCTTTCCGGGGGAGACACCAGGCTTCTCGCGATCACGGTTCTGACGTCCCTGGATGACGCCTCTCTCTCGTCGGTCATGGGAGAGGGGTCGGGCGTCGAACAGGCGGTGGGCCGCCTCGCGGGCCTGGCCCGGGAGAGCGGTGTCGACGGCGTGGTTTCTTCCGTGGGTGAGTGCAGGGCCGTCAAGCTGGCCTGCGGTCCTGAGTTTCTCGTGGTTACGCCCGGAATCCGTCTCTCCGGCGAGGGAGCCCAGGATCAGAAGCGGGTGGCCACTCCAGCGGTGGCGAAATCCGCTGGAGCCGATTTCCTGGTCGTGGGACGATCGATCACCCGGGCCGACGATCCAGCGGCCGTACTCGAGCGCATCCGCGCCGAAGTGGGCTGAGGCGTAGCGAAACCAGACGCACCCGGTCCCCGTAGTGCCACCCGGGGCCGCGATGCGTGCGGCGTCCGGTCAACCAGGAAATAGGAGTCGCTCACGATGCTGGAGTTCATTCTGCATCTCGTCGTCTCGGCCCTGCTGCTCTTAGTGGTCGCGAAGATCGTGGATGGCGTGGAAGTCGACGGGTTCGTCGCGGCCGTGTTCGCAGCGGCGGTGCTGGGCCTCGCAAACGCGTTTCTCGCTCCGATCGTGGCCTTCATGGCCCTTCCGGTCAACATCCTGACGTTCGGGCTGCTGTGGTGGCTGATCCGGTGGGTGATCAACGCCCTGATGATGTGGCTGACGTCGGCCGTCGTGACCGGTTTCAAGGTCGCGAACTTCAGCGCCGCCTTCTGGGGAGCCGCGGTGCTGACGATCGGGAACATCCTGGTCAGCTTGATCTTCTAGCAGGCTGACGGCGAATCAGGCAGCGGTCGAAGCGAGCCGGCCGGCGAGGTCGGCTCGCGCCTGCCGCGCAGGCGACTGCACCCGGAGTCGCGTGTAGAATCCGGCTCGCCCCAGTCCCTCGCCCACGATCGCTGCGAGGATCGTCCACGCCGGCAGCGGGGCACCCGATCCGATCCATATCGCGGCCGGCAGTACCAGTCCGAGCACGAGGCGCGAGCACGCCAGCCACAGCGGCCACCGTCCCATGTCCCTCGCCTGACGCCACGGGGCATTTCGAATTTCGGATCCCAGCTTGATGCACCCCACCGGGCCGGCGAGCCAGGCGTTCGCCAACAGCAGTCCGGCCAGGTAGAGGCCGGTGAGGAGGGTGCCTCCGCCGTCCAGGAGCGGATGGAGGCCGCGGTAGACCGGTCGGTACACCTGGTCCGCCGACACCAGGGTCAACAGACCGACGGCCATCACCCCGACCGCCAGAGCCGGCTGTGTCGATGGTCCGATCGCCAGTACCGCCGTTCCCGCCGCCGCGAACGACCCGAATCCGACCACCTCCCGGCTGAGCCACGATCGACGGAGGTTGAGACCGGCTCTCCAGGCCCTGGCGGGCCGGCCGAGGTGAGACAGGCTGAACCCGGCCGCCCCCGCGGCGGCTGCGGCGAAGAGCAGGGGTGGAACGGAAAGCGCGCCTTCCGCTGCTGCCGCAAAGGCGGCGAAGAGCAGCGCGACGAGAAACGTGAACGCGGCCAGCGACCACTCCGAGCCGAGCGTGATCCCGGGAGATGGAGGGGGCAGCGGGGCAACCATCTGCGACCCGTCACCTCCGGTCACACCCGCTTCCTGGTACAGCGAGCGGCGCACGGGCTCGATTCGTATGGACGGTCCCAGGTCGGTCTGGGGAAAGCCCTGTACAGCCGCGGTCATCTCGGAGACCGGCAGCTCCTGAAAGTCCAGCGCACCGGTCGGACACAGGGTGGCGCAAGCCGGTTTCAGGCCCTGGTCCAGGCGATGCGAGCAGAACGTGCACTTGCCCATCACGCCGTGCTCTTCTTCGAACCTGGGGGCCCCGTAGGGGCAGGCCCACGAGCAGTAGCGGCACCCGATGCAGCGATTCGGGTCGAGGAGAATCGCCCCGCTCGATCCATCCCTCTCGTAGGCCAGCGCCGGGCACGAATACATGCAAGCCGGCTCCGCACAGTGGTTGCAGGCCAGTGACAGGTGGAAGCTGGGGACTCCGGCTACAGCGGTGTCGTTGAACGTCACCACCTCTCGCCAGCTCTGATCGGTCCCGAGGTCGTTCTCGATCGAGCAAGCGAGCTCGCATGCCTGGCAGCCCGTGCAGCGATTCGGATCGAACACGAAGGCTGACGGCATGTCAGGCGGTCTCTACTTCGACCAGTGTGTCGTGGAAGGCCGCCCCGTGTCCCATGTCCGTCTCCCGCCCGGGAGAGCAGAAATTCACCGTCCCGCCTTCCTGGATCCACCATCCGTTGGTGACGCTCACGCACCCCTGCTTGAGGGAGGAGTCCAGGCGGGCCGGGAGCCGGAACTCCCCTCTCCGATTGAACACCCGGACCGGCGTGCCGTCATCGATACGACGATCCGCGGCGTCGGCCGGGTGCACGTGGACGGCGGGACCGGGATCGACGCGCCGAATCATCCGCAGGTTTCCAAACTGGGAGTGGATTCGGTTCTTGGTGTTCGGGGTCATCAGGTACAGGGGGAACTCCGGGGAGCCCTCCACGCTGCGGACGGACTCCTCGGGCTCACGGTAGCGAGGCAGACGGTCCACGCTCCAGCGCTCGGCGGCTTCGTCGGAGACGAGTTCGATCCGCCCGGACGGTGTGGGGAAGCGTCCGCCCGCGAAGGCGATCTCCTCGTGTCCGGGAGGAAGAACCGGGCCTTCCTTCAGCCGCTCGAGGCTGAGCTCGTCGAACGGAGCCAACCTGGCTTCGAGAAACGACTCGACCTCGGCGTCGGACGGTCCGGGAATCCTGCCGTCGAGCTCGACGGGGTCGATTCCGAGCCTGGGTGCCAGCAGACGATACACCTCGGTCTCCGGCTTCACCTGACCGGGAGGATCGATAAGCTTCTGCCGTAGCTGTACATACGGGTGCCAGTACGCCCCGATGACGTCCGTCTGCTCGAACATCGACTTGGCCGGGAGAACCAGGTCGGCCTCGCGGGCCGTGTCCGTGAGGAACTGGTCCACCACGACGCGGAAGTCGAGTGATCGGAAGGCGGCCAGCACCACGTTCGTGTCCGGGTTCTGCGTAACCGGATTGCCGCGCTCCACCCAGGCCATTCGGAGCGGAGGGTCCGCCTGGTCGAGCATGTCCCGTCCGAGACGGGCGGTGGACACCGAGACACGCACGACTCCATCGGGACGGTCCGGGGGATAGCAGGCCAGCGGGTCACGGACGTCGTCGAAGATGTGACTCTGGAGGTTCGCGTACACCCATCCGGCTCCCGGGCGGCCTACGTTCCCGGTGATCGCCAGGAGGGCGAGGATCGCGCGCATGGTCTGACCGGCGTTGGTGTAGCGCTGCATGCCGTAGCCGGCGGTGATGGTCATGGGGCGAGTCGAACCGATCCACCGGGCCAGCTCGCGAATCTGAGGGGCCGGTATCTCCGTGATCCCGGCTGCCCATTCGAGGGAGCACTCGCGAGCGCTGGCCGCAAACTCGTCGAATCCCATCACGTGGTCGCGGACGAAGTTCTCGTCCACACCTCCCGACCGGATGATCTCACAGGCCAGGGCCAGGGCCAGCGCCCCGTCACTCCCCGGTCGGGGTCGGAGCCACAGGTCGGCCGATTCCGTGCTCTCCGTGCGTCGGGGATCGATCACCACCAGGCGGCCGCCAGCCTCCCTGGCCTGCTGGATGAACGGCATCTGGTGAATGTTCGTCTCGGCCGCGTTCTTTCCCCACATCAGGATGAGACGTGCCCGGGCGATGTCCCACGGGACGCTGTGCCGGTTGTCACCCAGCGTGAGGCGCGTGGCCTCCAGCCCGGCCGGCCAGCAGAGATCGCCGTACGTGGTCGTGCACCCTCCGTACAGGCGCCACAGCTCGAGCCCGGCCCCGTTGAGCAGGCCCTTGGTGCCACTGCCTGAGTAGTAGAAGAGCCCCTGCGGTCCGGACGTGTCGCGAACCCGGATGAGTTGACCGGCGATCAGGTCGAGGGCCGCTTCCCACTCGATGGGCTCGAAGTTGCCGGTGGACGTTCGGTGGAGCGGAGTGAGGATGCGATCGGGAGACCGCACCCGTTCGACGTAACTGAGGCCCTTCAGGCACACGCCCTCCGGGGTGGCCAGGTTCCCCGGGTGGGGCTCGATGCGCCGGATCGCGCCGTCCTCCACGTGCACCTGCATGCCGCACGTGCTGTAGCAGTTCCTTGGACAGGCTGTCGTGTGCACCGACATCCGGGTCGATCTCCGCGTGGGGTTGGGGTTCACCACTGTCTATGATGGTGTGACGGCGGGCCGTCTGCGGTCAACCCGCGAGGCGGTTCCGTCGGGTCCGGGCGAAGACGAGAGAATAGATGACGACGTTGAACGCGACGAGCGAGAGCCCCAGCCACACGCGGAGCGCATCCCAGTCGCCTGGATACAGCAGGCCTCCCACGTAGTGCTCGATGAAACCTCCGGTGTAGCCTCTCTGGCCCGCCTGCAGCCGGAGATCCTGTTCGAGCGGTGTGAGCGGGCATATCCACCCGATGAGCTCCAGGGCAGCGCCGTACGCGAGGCATGGTACGTGAAGGAATGCCAGCCGGGGTCGGAAATACACGGCCAGAGCCCCCACCGTCACGAAGACGACGAAGCCCAGGTGCGTTACGAGGATCAGATCGGCAAGTGCAGCCTGCAGCACGCGTCTCGACTCCCTCCACGGAGCAAGTCCAGCTTCCCCGACTGCATACACCGGGGCGGGACTCCGGTCCCACGTCTGCAATGCTACTCGCGGAGAACGTCCTCACGTCGAAACTGCCGGCGGCTTCATGCCGTA
>Ga0272442_10010096_pt1 | contig 11676 bp, 10 predicted proteins | sample SSMForm2O_FD_200262 | JGI IMG/M metagenome (GOLD analysis project Ga0272442, IMG submission 200262) | Marine sediment archaeal communities from Little Sippewissett salt marsh, Falmouth, MA, United States - SSM-Form-2O | ecosystem: Environmental > Aquatic > Marine > Wetlands > Sediment ...
GAGCCGAAGATCTCCGACAACACCGCGACGCTCCACCTGGAGCTGGCGCACGCGGGCAAACGAAGAACGCCCGCCCAGCTCGAAATCACGATCCGCTCCGGCAGCCGACCCGAGCGAGTCGCGGCGACGATGTGCGAGACATTGGACCTGCAACCGGGTTCGAGCAAAACAAGCTGGACGCTGCATATCCCGGACGCGACGTACTGGTCGCCCGAGAATCCGCACCTCTACCACGCCGAGGTCAGCGTGGCATCCGGCGGCCTACTTTGCGACCAGTGGCAGGCCCGCTTCGGGATGCGCGAATTCACCATCCGCGACAACAGGTTCTGTCTCAACGGCGAGCCCCTGTACCTGAAAGCCACCTTCTTCGAAGGCTTGTACCCGGTGAAGCTGGCATACCCCGACAGCCGCGACATGGCGCTGCGCGAGATTCAGTTGGCGAAAGACGCGGGCTTCAACATGATCCGCCCGTGGCGCAAACCGCCGCCGCCGATGTGGCTCGATTTGGCCGACGAGATGGGTGTGCTGACCGTGGGCTCGCTGGCGATCGAGTGCATGGATTTTCCGTTCGAATCGGCCCGCCTGCCGGGGTGGGTGGAGAACGAGGTGCGCCAGAGCATCCTGCGCGACCGCAGCCGCACCTGCGTGGTCCAGTGGGAGCTTTTCAACGAGTTGAAACGACCCGTGCTCAAGCGCATGCTGCGTCCGATGGCGGTCCTCGCCCGCTCGCTCGATCCCACGCGTATGATCCTGGACGAGTCCGGCGGCTGGGCCCAGGGCGCCAACCTGTACCTGCCCTACGAATCCGAGCCCACCAAATTCAACGACATTCACTTCTATCCCGGCCCGCAGATCAACGAAGAGGTCTACAACAAGCTGCTCCTGACCGGCGGCAAAAGCCATGAACAGATGCGTGCGCTGGGACTGCGGGGCGGCTTGCCGGGCAGAAACGTCGTTCCCGGCCTGATGACGGTCTTCTCCGAGTTGGGCTACGGCAGTCTGCCCGATCTCGTAGACAACAACCAGCGTTTCGAGAGAGTCGGCAACCCGATCGCCCCGCCGACGATCTACCATCGCCGTCTCGCCGAGGGACACCGGCGTGCCTTGAGAGAAAGCGGCTTCGACAGGGTTTATCCCGATCTCAGGCAGTTCTGCCTCGATCAGCAGCAAATCCACGGCGCTGCGAACAAGCGCATGATCGAAGCGGTACGCTGCAACCGGCAGGTGATCGGCTACTGCGTTCACGCCCTGGTCGCCGGGGACTGGATCATGGGCGCCGGACTGCTCGATCTGTTTCGCCATCCCAAAACCTATGCGTACGAAGGCACGAAGGCGGCAAGCCGGCCGCGCATCGTCGCCATCCGCATGCATCCGCGCAACGTCTATGCCCGCCGGGGCACACAGATCGAAATCACCGGTGTCAACGAGCGGGATGAGATCGAGGGAGTCCTGAAGGTCGAAATCGCATCCGATGAGAACGAAACCATTTTCGCAAAGAAAATGGACGTCCATCTGGTCTCGGGTATCACGCAGCTTCTCAAAGAGAAACTCGACACGAAGGCGCTCGCAGGGACCCATACCGTCAGAGCGCAAATCACTGCCGACGACGGCACGCCGATGGCCGCCAACGAATACCGCTTCGATGTGTTTGCGGAGGATTCGCTTGCCGTTCCCCGCGGGCGCATCGCCGTACTGGACCCGAGCAATTCGCTCAAGCCGTTCCTGAGACGGGCCGCCATCGCGTTTGTGGAATTCGACGCGCGGACCGATCCGTCCCTTCCCGTGTTCGTCTCGCGCACCGAAGCGCACACGCCGGCGCAGAGGGAGCTGTTCGCCCAACTCAAAGAATTCATCAAGGCCGGCGGTACGGCTGTCTATTTGCAGGGGGGAGGGCCGAAGGCTCCCTGGGCCCAAGCCGCAGAAGCATCCCCGCTGTTGCCCGTTCCCGTTCGCATCAAGGCCGCCGTCGGCCTGTGGCTGGGCATCTCCCACCTGGTGCACGACCATCCGCTTTTTGACGGCCTCCCGGTCAACGGCATGATGGGCCCGGTCTATGAGAACGTTTGGGCCCGGCATACGCTGCTGGACGTGGACGGAGAAACCATCGCCGGCGCTATCGGCTTCGACTTCGCCCCCGATTTTGAATTGCGCAGGCGCCACTACTACGGACCGGGCGACACCTGGTGGGGAAGCGACGTGGCCATCGTTCCTGTCCGCCGCGGGCGCTGTATTCTCTCGCAGCTTCGCCTCGTCGACAACCTCGGCGCCGACCCCGTCGCCGACAAGATCCTCTACAACCTGATCGAGTTCACGACCAAGCAGTGAGCTGAACCGACGCGCGCAGGTCCTGCCGCACTCATGCCGAAGATGCAATCCTCGCAAGGACGAAGTGTCTGTGCAAATGTCCTGGCACGCGCGTGGCAGCGTCAAGCGCGAGCCTGGCGATGGCGAATATTCCCGCTTCCTGCGTCCATAGAGCATGCTCCCGCTCTGCGCCATCGCCAAGGCCTGCGGCCTTGAGGCTGCCACCCCGAAGGGCAACGAAAGACGGAGGCCCGGTGCTCCCAAGTTTTGGCACGCATGACGAAAACGGCCGGCTTTTTCCCTTGACGGATCCGACGGACCCTGGTATGATGTATATAGAACATATGAAGTAGAGACACAGAGGTCGAAGACGAAATGGCAAGCCGCAAACCATTGACTCCAAGTTACCCATTCTCACCCGCGCCCGATCCCGGGAAGAAGCCGCCGCCCCGCACAGAGCCGGGTATGCCAAACGAACCCAATCCGCGCCCCGGTCGGCGGGCAGTGGAGGTCCCGTGGCGCCAAACGAACCCAATCTGCCAGGCCCCGGGGAGTGGACGCCGGGCAGTAGAACACACGTCGCGCCAAACGAAGCCAATCCGCCCGGCCGCCGCGAGCGGACGCCGAGCGGCGGAGAATACGTCGCGCCAAACGAAGCCAATCTGCCAAGCCTCGGCGAGTGGACGCCGGGCAATAGAGGACACATCGCGCCAAACGAACCCAATCCGCCCGCCCGCCGCGAGCGGACGCCGAGCGGCGGAGAATACGTCGCGCCAAACGAAGCCAATCCGCCCGCCCGCCGCGAGCAAACGCCGGGCAGTGGAAAATACGTTGCGCCAAACGAACCCAATTGGCCCGCCCGCCGCAAGTCGACGCCACGTCGTGGAGGATACGTTGCGCCAAACGAACCCAATTTACCTACCAGCCCCGAGCAGACGCCGGGCCGTGGAGGATACGTCGCGCCAAACGAAGCCAATCCGCTCGCCAGCCGCGAGTAAACGCCGGGCGGTGGAAGACACGTCGCGCCAAACGAAGCCAATTGTCGCAGTTTCTGGCCTGAAAACAGGGTCAGCGGGAGAAACGAAGCGAATTTAGCCCGGCCTTGCGTCATGGCGGCCAGGCAGAGCGCGAAACCGCAAAGGCAGCCGGCGCTCTGAAGATCAGTCCGGATATGCCAAACGAAGCCAATGTGGCCGGCGTGCGGGCCGGGGCGATTTTCGTTGCGACGGGCCGCCGGGATTTGTTATCCATAAGTCACGTACGAAACCACCTTTGTGAGCCCGGACGAATCGGGCTGCATCGCGGCTGCTCGGCGAGCCGTAGCGAGAAAGGAGTTGGCATGCACGCAGAATCGTTTGTCAGACCGGTTGTGTTGGCGGTGCTCTGTCTGTGGGTGGCCGGGGGCATCCCGGCCGGGGAGTTGCCCGAGCCCAAACCCGTGCCCCGGCTCCAGATCGTCCCAATGCCCTACGACCAGGCGTCGTTCCAGCGCGACGGGGTCGAGATCACGCGATACCATTTCGGCCCGGGGCTGCATCGGCCCTTCCTGTTCCCCGTCATCGGGCCCGCCGGTCGCAGCCTGACGCGCATGGGCCATCCGCACAACCCCGAATCGCACAGCCACCACAACTCCGTCTGGATCTCGCACCACGACGTCGGCGGCGTCGACTTCTGGGGCGACCGCGGCGGTGGGGCCATTCGACACCGGCGCATCGTCAAATACGAGGACGAAGGCGAGACCTCTTTCCTCGTCGCCGAGAACGAATGGGTGGACACGGAAGGCAAGGTCCTGCTCAACGAGACCCGCACGGTGCGCGTCACGCTGCTGCCCGACAAGGAATGGCTGCTCGCGATCGACCTGAAGCTCAGCGCCGCCGACGAGCCCGTGACATTGGGCAAAACGCCGTTCGGCATGATCGGCGTCCGCGTGGCCAAGACCCTCGGCGTCCGCGACGGCGGCGGCCGCATCCGCAACTGCGAAGGTGCCGTCAACGAGAAGGCGATCTTCTGGAAGCGGGCCCGCTGGGTCGATTATTCCGGCGCGATCGAAGACAGCGTCCTCGAAGGCGTCACGCTCTTGGACCACCCCGGCAACCCGAACCACCCCTCGCACTTCCACGTCCGCAACGACGGCTGGATGGGCGCCTCGCTGACCTTCGAAGCCCCGCGCGAAATCCAACCGGCCGCCCCGCTGCACCTGCGCTACGGCCTCTACGTCCACAACAAGATAAAGCAGACCCGTGACATCGACAAACAATGGAACCGCTTCGCCCAAATGCCGGCGCCATAGGCACAGCGCAAGGCGTCTGGCAAGGGCTTGGCGGACGCGACTTCTTGGAGTAGAATGATCCCATGACAGCGAAACAGTTCTTCGATTGGCAAACATCGGGCGGCACCGACGACGTCATGCGACCTGTGGACTGTCTCGAACGCGCCGACATCACTTGGTGCGCCGTCGGGGACATGGCGGTGAACCACTGGGCAACCGAGCCGATGGTGACGCAGGACGTGGATTTTGTCGTCGTCGCCGAGGCCATCGAACGCGCCGTCTCGCTCCTGAAAGAAACCGGCTTTCGAGCGGAGAGGTTCGAATGGTCGGTCAACTTCAAAGGGCACTCGCGCGTCAGCATCCAGCTTAGCACGGAGGATTTTTACCGAGACTTTCCGAGCCGCGCTGTCCCCGCCGACGTGCACGGCATCCTTATGCGAGTGGCCTGCCTGGAGGACACGCTGCAAGGAAAGATCAGGGCCTGGGGCGATGCGGACCGCCGACAGAGCAAACGCATCAAGGACCTCGCCGACATCGCCCGCCTCGTCGAAGCCCATCCCCAGCTCTGGAACGCGCTGACCGACGAAGTGAAGCAGCAGCTCCAGCCGCCGGAAAGGGAATAGCCGAAACAAACGGCGACGGGCGATTGCATATCTGTCGCTTGCCGTAATCACAGTATCTGTTCACGAGGGGAATTAGACCATGGAGCAGAAATCCATCGAGCGTGTGACAACGATCGTCCTGAGAGTCGCGGGAGTGCTGGTCATGCTGATCGGAGCGATCCTGGTCACGCACACAATCGTCACATTGATCGCGGCTCATTCCGCGATGTCCGGCGGGTTGCCCCCTGGCATGAGCGTCAACCTCAAAGGAGCCGCCGGCCGCGTCGGCGCTTGGGCCGTCTTCGCCCAGGCGACGACCATCGGGTGGGGGCTGCTCCTGATGGCCCTGGCCCGCTCCATTGCCCAGAACATCACGAAAGAGCAGTAGAGTTCGCGCCTGCGAGACATACGCGCCCGCGCCGCACAATCACGTACGGTCTCTCGTGACGATTGTCCCGGCGCTGCGCGCAGAAGTAAGGCCCCGGCCGGACGGTGGGATGTTTCGCCCGGGCGAGGCCTGAAAAGCGGTCTTTGATACGTTTAGATTCTTGGGCGGCCGCCGAGGTATTCGGTTTTGGGCAGGCCGCCGGCGAGCGGCATGGCGTACTTGAGGAAGGCGTCGGTGACACCGTTGCCGTCGGCGTTCATAAACTCGGCCGGCATCTCCTTGGTCTTCTCGGCGACGTTCTTGAGTTCGGTGCGGAACAGCTCGGAGGCGTACTTGTCGCCCTCGCCGGTCCGCTTAATGGCGACCGAGCCGTTGTCTTCGACCATGGCGAACCGGACCGCCTGGCGGCCGCACTCGCGGGCCTCGGTGACATCGACCTCCGACTGCCAGCCCGGGAAGCTCCGCTGGAGGTAGCCGAACGTATCGGCGCGGACGCGTTTGATCTTGAGGTTCGCCTTGATCTCGGCGGCCAGGAAATCGGCCAGCGCCCCGGTGCCGGAGAGCTGGATGTTGCCGTGGGCGTCCTTCTCCTCGCTCTCGGCGAGCTTCTTGGCCCATGTCACGCCGTCGGCGTCGGCGATGCCCTCGCTGACCGCGATCACGCAGCGGTTCAGCTTCTTGTACACAGCGTCCACGTCGGCCAGCAGCTTGTCCATCGAGACGCCCCGCTCGGGCACGTAGACGAGGTGCGGCCCGTCGTCGTCGCGGGTCCTGCCCAGCGCGGCGGCGGCGGTGAGGAAGCCGGCGTGCCGGCCCATGATCACGTCGATCTTCACGCCCGGCAGCGCGCGGTTGTCTAAGTCGTCGCCGATCAGCGCCGAGGCGACGAACTTGGCCGCGGTGCCGTAGCCCGGACAGTGGTCGGTCACCAGCAGGTCGTTGTCGACGGTCTTGGGCACGTGGAAGGCCCGCACGTCGAAGTTGACCTCGTCGGCCACGGTGTTGATGATGTGCGCGGTGTTGGCCGAGTCGTTGCCGCCGATGTAGAAGAAGTAGCGGATGTTCCGCTTCTTGAAAACCTCGAGGATCTTGCGGCAGTACTCGGCGTCGGGCTTGTCCCGGCTCGTGCCGATGGCCGAGGACGGCGAGCCCGCCACGACCTCCAGCGTCTCGGGCGAGAGGGCGCCCAGGTCGATGAAATCGTCCTTGACCATGCCCGCCACCGCGTGGACCGCGCCGTAGATGTTCTCGATTTCCCGGTGCTTGCGGGCCTCTTCGACCACGCCGACCAGCGAGGCGTTGATCACCCCCGTCGGACCGCCCGACTGACCCACGACCGCATTGGCTTTCGGTGCATCTGCCATCGTCAAACGTTCTCCATAGAAATCCCACGTTCAGTTCTTCAGCGAACGGGCCATTATACCCCCAAACCCCCGCCACTCAACCCCCAGCCGGAATTTTCCGGCCGTCGCCCGCCGGAGCTCCTTGCTACAGGTACCGATCAATGTCGAGGACCGAGTGAAAAACGCCGAGGATCTCAACCACCCCCTGATCGAAAGCGAGGTATGCAAAATGATGAATGACTCTCGTATGTCATTGCGAGGAGCGCAGCGACGAAGCAATCCCGATCCCAAGACAACCAGAAAGCTCACGAAATGCGACATAGCTGGCCCGTGGATTGTCCTGGGCAATGTAGCGATAGATATCCTCAAGCCAGACAGCGGCTTCTTCGATCCATCTTATCTCTGCCATTGCCGTATGCGTCTGCCCATTTCGTCGTTGGAGATCGTGCGACCCGCGCGGGAATCCGACAGGCCACGCTCAACCATCCGCTCGAACGCGAGTTCGCGCAGAATCTCGTCGTATGAAGCATCGTCCGGCTGGGCGTCGATCAGGCTTTTCAGTCTTTCCTTGGCGGTCATAATATCATGGCTCCACAGGCTCCGTACAACGCGGTTTAGGACTTGCAGGTCGTCTCCTGTGACTCTATACTATACGCCATGTTTATCGGCTGGGTTTTCCAGTCGAAGTAATCTACTGACCCAGTCTACCACAGACCGAGCGGGAAAGAGAATACATGGGAGTGAATTGCGATAGACCACAACGATGGAAACGTGACATCGCCCTTTCCGTAGATCTGTACAATGATTGGTTCCTGGGTTTTGCTCCCAACACCTACCGGCAAGAACGCGTGACGGCCACGGCAAACGTGGAAGCCATGTTGGAACGGACGGGTTATCTTCGCAAGCTCTCGTTCCGCGAATTGAGTGAGCATCCGTCGGTTCTCTTTGGTCTTCGCATGTGTACCGCCCCTCCGATTGCCAGGGACCGTCTTGTTGGCTTGGCTGGTGTTCCGAGGGCTTTGGTCAACAGAATGGAAAAGGACGCCTGCCTTCCGCCCCAAATGAAGCGGCCTGCTTTGAAGAAGGCCGTAGAAAAGATGATCGCCATGATTGTGCGTCTCATTGACGTAGATATCTTCCCCTGGCTTCCCGAGAATCGGGTTCCGACACAACAGGAGGTCTACCGGGCCGCGACAATCGTCGCAGATCGTCTTTGCGGAGCCAATGCAAATCCCATAATTCGCAATGCCCAGGAACGAAGGCAGTTGGACAAGATCGGGACTTGGCTCGAGGGTCGCGGCTATACTGACGTTACAGGCAAGGCAGCAATGAATGATATGCAGGCCGGGACGTTTGCCTTTCGGCTTAACGTGCCCGGTCTCAAAGAGGATCACAAGACGGTTAACATCCCGGTGGACGCCGTGGTCATGCCTCGCAAAGCCAAGACCGGGCAATTGCCGGTCATGATAGAGGCCAAGTCTGCAGGAGATTTCACCAACACCAACAAGCGAAGAAAAGAAGAAGCAGCGAAAATCGGGCAGTTGCGAAGGAATCACGGACAGGCGGTCTGTTACGCCCTCTTTCTCTGTGGCTATTTCGATAGCGGATATCTCGGGTACGAAGCAGCGGAAGGAATCGATTGGGTGTGGGAGCACAGGATGGATGACCTGAAGAAGTTGGGATTGTAAACGATGGCGATAGGCCACAAACATGAGAAGGCTCGGCTGAGAGTACAAGAACGACTGAATGCCATGAAAGATCAGGCCCGGAGGAATAAACTCGGGCAATTTCCCACGCCTGCACCTCTGGCCCGCGATATCGTTCGGCTTGCCTTGTCGTTGCTACCACGCGAACAGAGAATCCGTTTCCTCGAACCGGGTTTCGGGACGGGAGCATTCTATTCCGCCCTGCTGCAGAGCGTGCCCAAATCACGCGTCGAGATCGCCACAGGCTACGAAATCGACGCCCATTATGTGGAGCCGAATGACGGCCTCTGGAAAGACACGGGGTTGCATCTACATCTCGCCGATTTCACCAGGGCGGCCTCCCCGGATAACGAAACAGACAGATACAATCTGGTCGCGTGTAATCCCCCCTACGTCCGACACCATCATCTCGACAAATCCCAGAAGCAAGAGTTACAAGCGATCGTATCGGAGAGGCTGAAGTTCCAGATGAACGGACTGAGTGGCCTGTACACCTATTTCCTGGTCCTCTCGCAACTATGGATGTCCCAGGGAGCCGTGGGCGCTTGGCTCGTCCCAAGCGAATTCATGGATGTCAATTATGGACGCCAGGTCAAGGAGTTCCTCATTCGAAGAGTGACTCTCGACCGCATTCACCGTTTCGATCCAAACGAGGTCCAGTTTGAAGATGCCCTGGTGTCCTCGGCTGTAGTGGTCTTCAGGAACGCCCCGCCCGGCGCGGAGCACCGAGTCGAGTTCTCCTATGGCGGAACACTGAACAAAGCGAAGGTTTCAACCTTCGTCGGGCTGGACCAATTATACAACACGCAAAAATGGACCCACTTGCCTCACCGTACAACAAAGCATGACAACGGGGACAGCCCGCACACTCTGGCCAACCTCTTCACTATCAAGCGAGGGTTGGCTACGGGGTGCAATTCGTTCTTCGTTCTCACTGCCGAGCAAGTGCAAGAACACAGCCTGCCGAAGAAGTTCCTTCGACCGATTCTTCCGAGTCCAAGGGAGCTTGAGAACAACGAGATACTTACAGATGCCGATGGGGAGCCCGCCATCCCCAAGCGACGTTACCTGCTCTCCTGTGACCTGTCGGAGGAACAGATTCAGGTAGAATACTTGCCCCTCTGGCACTATCTTGAGCATGGCAAGAAGAAGGGGATCCACGAGCGTTATCTTTGCCGCCATCGAGATCCATGGTACCGCCAGGAGAATCGCCCGCCCGCGCCGTTCCTTTGCACCTATATGGGAAGATCCTCGGCAAAAAGTGAGTCGCCCTTCCGATTCCTCCTGAACCACTCCCGCGCCACGGCAGCAAACGTCTATCTGATGCTGTATCCAAAGCCAGAGCTTGCGACCCTGTTGAAATCCACGCCGGAACTCTCCACGGCTATCTGGAAAGCCCTGTCATCTGTCAGAAAGGAAAGCCTTGTCGGCCACGGACGCACTTACGGTGGCGGCCTCCATAAACTTGAGCCTAAAGAGCTGGCTAACATCCCTGCTGAAGTCATTCTCCGCGTGCTGCCCGAGGGAGTGTCGCTCCAGTCGCAACGCCAGCTTCTTCTCTTCGCTCCCTGATAGGATCGAACGAAAGGACCAGACGCACGGCCTTCTGACGGCCGGTAAACCGACATGCCTGGAGGATAGCAATGAATACATGCAAGATGCGCTTGACCACAGCGATTTTGGCCCTCGTCGGGCTCGCGACCACCACCTGGGGCGATGATTCGCAGCCGGAGATGCCACCAGCGTTTACGTTTTTTGGGTGGTCGGATCAGCATGTTCAGGTTGATGGGGATGGGGGGCATTTGGTTGGGGCGATTGAGGCGATGAATGGGTTGCCTGGGAGGGCGTATCCCGAAGCAATAGGCGGCGTGGTGGGCAAGCCGGCGTTTGTTTTTGGGCTGGGGGATATTACGGAGTGGCCTACGCGTGCGGCCCTGAACACCTACGAGCAGCTTATTACCCAGCGGCTGAAGTTCCGCAGCTACGACGTTGCGGGCAACCACGACAGCGGCGGCAACTCGCCCAGCCGGACCGTCCTGGACTGGCTCATCGCCCGCCACGGCGGCTTGAGCTACACCTTCGAGAAAGGCGGCGTGCTGTTCGTGGCCGTATACTCCGAGTACGACGAGAGCCTCAACAGTCCCGCCCAGCCGATTACGAAAAAGGCGCTCGACTACATTCGCAAGACCTTAGCCAAGGCGCCCAAGGGCAAGCCCGTAATCGTGGCGACACACCTATGCTTCGACTCGATCACCAATCGCGACGAAGTCGTGGACGCCCTGGGCGACGCCAACGTCCTGATGGTCCTCGGCGGCCATTACCACAAGGCCAACGTCCGCCAGTATCGCGGCGTCCATTTCGTGCAACTGCCCTCCCCGACGCCGAACTTCCCCAACGAGGTCACCGTCATCCGGATCACGTCCGACCGCCTCGTCGCGATCCCCTTCAACTACGACACGGGCCAATGGGCCACCGACAAACGCAAAATCCTCGACAAGCCCATCAAAGGCCCGGCAATCCCAGGGCACCAGGAGCAACCAGCAGTCCGATAGATGGGAGTCACACCCGGTCTTGCCCATGAACGACAAATCCGTCTTGGTTAGGGGGGCGCTATTTGCGCCAAGTGTACTTGATCGGATTGGCCGCCCCTGGCTTGCGGTACTTGTCCGGGACGCGCTTCCCGACATACAGGTCTCTGATCTCCGGAGCGGCTTCGTGGCCAACAAAACCGAAGCGTCCAGGGGCATCTTCGCGGCCTGGGAAACTCCTGCCCGTCGCCTCCAGCCAATCATCCGCCACAAAGGCGCCGACGATCAAGCCCCGTATGGTAGCCAGAATGACCTCAGCCTTCTTCGCCTTAGCCCTGCTGACTTTCCAGGCGTAGCGGGTGGCTTCGTATAGCGAGGTTTCAGCCGCGCTTCTGTTGACGCTAATCAGTAGTAGTCTGTAACAACTATATTACTGGGTAGAGTCTTTTCAGTCTTACACGGGCGTCAGCGTTGGTGAACTGCCAGTCCACGGTAGCGTCAGCCTGGTTGCGTTTCTGCTCCCAAGCGGCGACTTC
>Ga0272442_10010097_pt1 | contig 11676 bp, 14 predicted proteins | sample SSMForm2O_FD_200262 | JGI IMG/M metagenome (GOLD analysis project Ga0272442, IMG submission 200262) | Marine sediment archaeal communities from Little Sippewissett salt marsh, Falmouth, MA, United States - SSM-Form-2O | ecosystem: Environmental > Aquatic > Marine > Wetlands > Sediment ...
CATTTGTTTCGTGCCACGCAGCATGTGCAACACGCATTGCGTGACTGGGTATAAGGAGGAAGTAAATAATGGACGCATGCGCACACCATAAAGAAACACTGGTTCTGGACGTGCACGGGGAACTTACCCCGGACGAGCGTACTGCCTGGCATCGGCACCTCGTGGAATGTGAAGATTGTCGCCGGGAGCGCGAACGGCTCCTCGCGCTTGTCGACAAAACGAAAAAGGAGCTTTGCGTGCCGCCGCTGTCTTCGGAAGAAGAACAGTTGCTGTCCAGTTCGGTACTGCGCACGTTAAGGACGGCAAAGCCGGAACCCCGGCCTAAAAAGGTGGGTTGGCTGCTCGCGCCGGCACTTGCGGCATGCATGGTTGTTGTTGTCGCCGGCTGGTTCGGTCTGAAGAACCTGGGCTCCGGAACGGTCGCCGTTCGTAGCGTTCCTGTTTCCGAGGAGCAGATCATACGCAACAATCAAGAGCTCCTTGAAAACATGGAGCTGCTTCAGGAGATGGATTCGGTGGAACAGCTGGTCAGGCTGCTTGATAAACAGACACAGAAGACGTCTCTACGTTGGAGAGAGGACTATGAGGATCGTGTCCGTGCGCATGCTTAACCTCAGATATTTTATTCGCAATCTGAAAATCGTATTTCCGATTGTGCTTGTTTTTTTGCTGGTTTTTTCAGCGTCCGGCTGGTGCCGATCAAATGTGAACAGGAGCAGCCGGCAGACTACGTATCAAAAGACAAACACACGCGGCAACCCGCGGGTGACACAGAAGAATCGATCCAACAGGTCGTCATATGACAAAAGCCAACGACTCAGGAACAAGGCGAAAAAATGGGAACGGATGAGCCCGCAAAAGCAGGATGAACTGCGCCACAGAATGGACAGGTACAAGAGCCTTCCCTCTGAAGAGCGCAAGCTGTACCAGAAGCGCTACCAGCAGCTGCAGCAGCTTCCGCCCGAGCAGCAGCAGGATATCCGCCGCAAGCTCAGGAAAATGGATCGGCTTACGCCTGAGGAAAAGGAAGAAATCCGCAGGAAGTTCGAGTAAGGGTGGTGGAAATGATCCGCCCCCGGGAATTAGCGTATTTTTCTGGATATCGTAGCACCCTTTTATTCCGAACGTGGCTGGGCGGCTGAGGAATATTAGAATCGCGATTCCTCACATTTGTTCGCAATGATACAATGGAGGTAAACTGTTATGCCGGTTTACACGTGTCATTGCGAGGCCGTAAGGCCGTGGCAATCTCATTGCAGCGTGGAGAGTACAACATCACACTGATCTGGCACTCACACGCCCGATCCGGGTCCTTGACATCGACCGTTTGAGAAAAAATCCCGGGGCGTTAGATTGTTTTGCCTTGCTCGACCCCCGTACTCGCTACTGTCCTTTTTAACCGTAATTCAACGAAAAGCGGACTGTGGTCGGACGGTTTGATGTCAGCAATAACTTCCTGAGTGCCGTCGATCACCTCCAGAGTATCCCTGCTGATATAGATATGATCCAGAGTATTGCCGAACATGGCGGCAATATGGTCTGCATCGGCACCAAAATCGACTTTTTCCAGCCTCATTTTCGCGGCCAGCTTCGCGAGAAGCTCAAGCCGGTCACCTCGCCACGTATTGAAATCGCCTGCCACGATAACCGGGCCGTCATGTTCCATAATAGCTGCGGCGATACAACGCATTTGTTCTTTGAAACCATCCAGTCGTATATTGAAGTTAATGGCGTGAATATTAATAACCAGCAACTCCGAGGATGGCGAACCCACAGTGAATTTTGCACACTGGAGTATTTTTTTTATTTCCGAAAACAGTTCGGTTTTTTCGGAAAGAGCGGATGTAACGGTTTTCGGCTTGATGTGTGACGCAGTCAGTACGCCTGAGTAGGCGTCATAGTACCCTTGATAAACATTCGGAGAGAATTTCCACCCGTAGTGCAGGTTTTCGCTGATAAAGCTGCCGACGTTCGCTTCAAGCCGTACTTCCTGCAGCACAAGAAAATCAGGGGCCTTGGCCTTTACAATGCGTGCAATTGCCTTTTCCCACTCATGTGTATTGCCTTCTTTATGAATATTCCAGTTCAGTAGTCTGATGCTGTCGTTTACAGCGGCCGTTTTGTCGTATCTGTCAGCACTGAGTGTAAACGGAGTGCGCACAGGATTGTAGCCGCATGCGGAAATGAAAACGGCAATATAAATAATCGACTGGATCTTCGGCTTCAGGTACATCTTTAATAATGACAGCTTTTTTATAAGAAATACAGGGGTAAGGGTTTTATTTTGTTAGCCCGGTTTTTTAAATACGGGAAGTGTCCCTCAAGGGTTCCCAAGGGTTCGAGAGACTTCCATCGTCAAAAAATAATCTGTTTAAAAATAAAGTTTTTTCGATAGGTTGCTCTGTTTATATGTGAGGCAACCTTAACACTTTTTCGCTCGTCGTTTTTTGAGATTAATCTTGAATCCCTACGGGCCATGTGCTAAAGCTCTATACATTCCACAGTATATTTTTTTACAGAAATAATTGCGGGTTGCAGGTTTTACCTGCGGCTGCGTATCATAGAGCTATTGGTGCTCTATGTAATTCATATTTTGAGAACAGTCGTGTAATGTAGTCACCCCACAAAAAGGAGAATTGCCATGAAAAAACGTAACGCGTGTATTGTGGTTCTTGTGGTGTGCTGTTTCGGGCTGTTGCCTGTCGGAGTTGCCCAGGCCGCCAAGATCGGTAAAAATTCCTGCGGCGGAACAGAGCCGCCCAATGCCTACTGCAGCTTTGAGGGCACCGGTGATGTCAATATCGGAAACGATTCCTGCAATGTTGTCGGTGCATGTATAAACCTGGGCGATGGAGTAAAGATCGGTAACAATTCATGTAATGCAGATGACGCCTGCGTTGATATCGGTACGGATGGCGGCATGGCGGTGATCGGAAAAGACTCGTGTAATAGTGAAGATGGCTGTGCGTATGCAGGTGAAGATGGATATGCGGACATAGGGAATAATTCGTGCAACAGCTACGAGGCCTGTTATGCGGCCGGATACAGCAGTGGCGGCAGGGCCACTATCGGCAAGGACGCATGCAATGGCCGCTATGCCTGTTATTATGCCGGCGACTCCGGTGGCGAACTTACGGTCGGCTCCGGAGCGTGTAATGGCTATCATGCCTGCTGTTATGCCGCCTACGATGGAGGAAGTGCCGTGATCGACAAGGGGGCGTGCCAGGGTAATTATGCCTGTTATGATGCCGGAGATTCGGGCCTGGTCGAGATCTGTTCCGGAGCATGCAAGGGGTACTATGCCTGTTCTGAGGCCGGTGATAATGGGCAGGCCATTTTTGACAAGGATTCTTGTGTCGGCTACTACGCCTGTTATCGCAGCGCCTATGGTACAGGCGCCATGGCCGAGATCGGCAAGGGCTCCTGTGTCGGGCACTATGCATGTTATGAGGCCGGATATGATGGTGAGGTCACGATAGGCAAGGGTTCGTGTGCCGGCAACGACTATGCCTGCTATACTGCCGGCTATAGCGGATCGGCTGCAATAAACGACAAATCATGCAATGGCCACTATGCCTGTTATGAAGCCGCCTATGCAAGCGGCATAGCCACCACTATTGGTCGGCAATCCTGCAACGGGTCTGAGGCATGCTACGAGATTGGAGATGACTTCAGTTCTACGGTTGGAAAAGGTTCATGCAATAACTATGAGTCCTGCTACCAGGTTGGCCACACTGCGACTGAAAACATCGGCGACAAGCAATGCAACGAGCCGCAGGAATGTTCAAACGAAACATAAGTCGCGGCTGATGAGGAATTAACCCGAAACAGGCGCTGGGCCTGTCATGCAGGTCCGGTGCCTGTCTTTTGGGTTGGGTTTGTCAGTCAGTAGGGGTTGCGCCGCGCGCACCGTCAGCAATTGCATAAGCGGTAGCGGGGGCAGCCGCGATAGGGTGGGTGTCAACCCGCCGATGCATCGGAAATTGCATATCCGGTTTTCAAGCCCCCTTTGCCAAAGGGGGTTGGGGGATTTTCCGGAAGAACAAATCCCCCTGTATCCCCCCTTTTAGAAAGGCCCTTCAGGGTTTTCAGTGGATACATACAAGATATAGAGCCTAAAGAATGCTGCTTAAAAGTCAAGATCGCCAAGCTTCGCTCGCGATGACAGCCCCGTGTGTGTCATTGCGAGGAGAGAAGCGACGAAGCAATCGTGTAGTACATTAATTTTGTGAAATTGGCAGATTATAGTTCTCCATAAACAGGATATAGTGTTAAAAGCGCTCTTTGTTTGTATCGTGGCGATCACGATATTTTCCCATTTTGGCCGGCTCAACCTCGGTTACGTATCGACGGGCATGGCCACAAGACAAGGGGACTACCCACTGAAAACCCGGAAGCTCCTTTTAGAAAGGGGGAAAATCGTTTTCTGTGCAGCAGGTAGGTCGATGTGCTGCAAACGTCCAAAGTGCCCCCTAGTGTTTCTCCTGATCAGCCGGGCTCTTTGTCGCGTCTTTCATCTGACCCACCCCCTGTTCATCATTTTCCTGCTCCGTGCTGCTTTGTCCCGTATCGATATTTTGCCTTATGCGTTCCCTGCGCCGTGACGGTTTTTTTCTGCCCCGGCCGGCCTTCTCGAGAGCGGCATCCTTTTCGTCTTCCGCCTTTTTGATCGAGGCCTTCATCTTTTCTGCGGCCTTCCGCATTGCTGCGCTGCGCTCTTCGCCCTTCAGTCCGGAGGCGGCTTTTTCGGCCTTCCTGAATTTTTGCTGGGCATCACGCACCGCCTGCTGGAATTCCCGTATGACCTCTTCCTGCGCCCGTCTGGTCCGGGCACGTGATGCACCCTGCGACATCATAGGCCGTTGCTCAGGGCTACCAGGGGCTTCCCCGGTAACCTCCAGGTCCTTTTCGGACTTCGAAGGGCCGTCGCCAGGTTCGGCCGCGAAGGCGCCTGTCAACATAACACTCACCATGAGCGCTGCAATCAAAAATACATCCTTTAACTTCGTCATTACAGTACACCCTGTCCTTATCTTTTGCCAGATCAGTTTGCAGCTCAGCCGTACGCCGGCCTTATGGTTTTTTAACGAGCTCTATGCCGCGTTCCGTGATTTTTATTTTATGCTGTTTATAGAGACAGCCGATCGCCTGCTTGAACACTTTCTTGCTTACGTGAAATGTGGTTCTTATATCTTCAGGGCTGCTTTTATCGTTAAAAGCGGCTTTGCCGTCGGCAGCCATAAGATGTTCAAGGATCCTGTCAGCGGTTGCAAAAACATGCCGGTCCTGCCGGGGCTGCAGGGATACGTCTATCCTGCCGTCGGTCCTGATACATTGTATATAGGCTTTCAGGTGCTGACCTTCGCGGTAATCACCGAACATTTGGTTGCCGTATGCCAGGCCCGTGTACTCGTTGTTTATGGCTACTTTTAACCCCAGGTCTGTAAAGGCCAGTATCTCGGCGTCGACTTCCTGCCATTGGACAAAATCTCCCGGCAGGGCTGTTTCTTTAAAATGCGCGGACCTTTTCTTCATTGTCGTATATTACAGTAAAGGCTGCGGAAAAGATTGGTTGAAAGTGCTCCGTGCGCACAGTATACTGCCATAGTGTGCTCACCGGTAGTATGCAGCAGGTGGACGGGCTGTGCAAGCCCATCCTGCTGTTTTTTAACCCCCCCCCAAACAAATAGCCGGCAGGCATTTACGCCTACCGGCTATTTTGCGCTCACCTGGTTTGCGTATAGCTTACAGAGGCTTAACCTTGTTCGCGCACGGCCCTTTCTGGCCCTGGCCAATTTCAAATTCCACTTTTTGACCGTCATTGAGCGACGCATAACCGTCACACTGGATTTCTGAATGATGAACAAAAAGATCTTTGCCGCCATCCTCGGGTTCAATGAAACCATAGCCTTTATCAGCGTTAAACCACTTCACGGTACCTTGAGCCATTATCCATACTCCTGCTGGTGGTGAATTATAATTTTGTTTATCTTCGAATTCACCGGTTCGAACATAAAAGGTGGGACCTACTTCGTATTTTTTTTGCCGGGGGACCGGCGTTTCAAGCTCTTTTCGTCTTTGTCGTTAGCGTGCTTTACATCTTTTGCCTCCTCTTTGGCGTCGCGTTTTAACTCCTTGGCGTCCTTGTAGGCATCACGTTTCAGGTCTTTGGCTTTTTGATGCGCAGCCTTTTTTTCTTCTTTGCTCAGGCCGCGCGCATCGTGTTTTATTTCCTTGGCCTCCCGGCGGGCGTCATGTTTCATTTCCCTGACTTCCCGGCGGGCGTCGTGCTTTATCTCTTTGGCTTCTTTGCGCCTGTCTTTTTTTGAGCGCTTGTCGTTTTTGCGGGACTCGTGTTTCAGCTTTTCGGTTTTCCTTCGGGCCTCGTGTTTCGCTTTTTCTTCGTCCCTGCGTTTATTGTATTTTTCGTCTCGGCCGTCTTTGCGGGCATTATATTTCAGTTCTTTTTTATTTTTTCCGTCCCCTTCCTCCGCCGCATTGGCTGGCAGCGCCAGGGTCGATGTCGCCACAAAGCTCAGGAAAACTGAGAGGATGATGGTTTGTACGATGGTATTGGCGTGCATGTGGTTTCCCTCCCAGCCGAATACATGTAGCAAGTGTGTTCTGATAGCTATAGGATAAGCGTAGCCTTATTTTTGATTTAATACAACTGTTAAATGAAAACAGGTAACCTGCTTCAGCCTTGCCCGGGCTCTGACTGTAAGGGTGCGAACCACGATGTCTCTTTTTAACTTTAGAGCCGACACAAGACGATCTCGAGATAAATTCCGTCCGGAGTCCAGTCTTGATAATATGAAAAAAATTCTGGATACCGGCCTGCATAGGCATGACGGCTGTTATTTCATGTATGCCGGTACACCCGTGTGAGAGGGTCCTGCCTGTAGTAGTTTTTCAAAATTCTGTACAGGTCGGGTGCGTGTTTGATCATAAGCCGTGGCTGCTCGAAGAAGTGCTCGGTAGCCACTGCAAAAAATTCAGCTTCATTGGTCGCAGCGTAGGCATCGAGAAACGACCTCCGGCCCTTATCTGTGCGGTTTTTTAGTCGCAGATACTCCTGCGTGCATGTCTGCACCCAGTCGCGGTATTCGGCGTGGTCCTTCAAAGGGGGAGTGCCGTCAGCCATGCCGTCAAGCATGTCAAGTTTATGAGCGAACTCATGGTAAATAACATTGTGGCCTGATTCAGGGTGGCGGCTGCCTTTGAGGGCTGCATCCCAGATGATGATGACTGGCCCCTGATGGAAAGCCTGCCCGATAATGGCCTGTGCCGGGTCGACCGGCTCGATCGTATGTTCGAAGAAACCTGGCCTGTGCGGAGGTGCGACAACGGTCGAAGGGTACACGATAATGGACTGCACGTTTTTATAGTAGTTGTGCGGCAGGCCCAGCAGCAGCAAACAGGCCTGGGCCGCGATTGTAACGCGGATCTCGTCGGTCAGTTCAAGCCCGCCGCCCCCTTCCCAATATTTTTCAGCGATGAATACCTGTATCAGTTCACGCAGATGCGTCTGCTCGGCATCATCAAGAAAGCGGTAATGCCCGACATTGCGGCGGAGTATTTCCTCCCATGCGGAAGGGAAGGGCGCATGGGTAAGTTTTTTCCTGCGGCGATTGGTAAACCAGTTGAACATTCACATCTCCGCGGAAGTTTTTTGCCGCATTTCATGTACATAGACCGTTGCGCCGATAACCGCCGCAGGGCCGATGATGATATTCAGTACCGGTACTGTCAAGCCGATCATGGCGGCTGCGCCAAAACTCAAAGCACCCAGCCGCACAGTTTTAAGCAATCGTTTCTGGTCAACGAACAGCAGGCCTTCATTTTCCAGCGGGTATGCCATGAATTCCATTGCCAGACACCATGCCCCGAACATTGAGAGGGCAAACGAGGCGATGATATTTACGACCGGGATAAGGAACAGAACCAACAGGGGCAGCGTTCGTGTCATGATGTACAGCATTCGTTTCAATTCCGCGGCAATTACGCGAGTCAGGGGCTGTTCCACAATGTGCGCATTACCGCTGACGACAGCCAGGGTTCTGGCGGACAGCATCCCATAAAAAGGGGAGGCAATCAGATTCGCCACTATCGTGAAGGTAAAGAAACCAGCGATAAAAAAACTGATGAAAAAGAGCGGCCATAATATCCATCGCAGCCACTGCAGGGAGGCAGGGATAACCTGGGCAATGAATATATCGACATAATAGTAACCAAGTACCAGTGCAGCGCCGTACAGGACGATATTGATAAAAACCGGGACAACGATAAACAGGCGCAGCCTGGGATTGGCCAGTAATTTGATGCCTCTCAGCAAAAATCCGGCGGCGACAAGAGGATTGTTGGATCTGCTAACCAAATGCATGACAGCCCCTGTCTGGATGTACTGACTGCACACCTTAATCGCGGCCGCGCAGCTTGGAAAGCAGCCTGAGTATTTCAATGTAGAGCCACACGAGCGTTACCAGCAGGCCGAAGGCGCCGTACCACTCCATGTACTTGGGAGCGCCGGCTTCGGCGCCGTTTTCGATAAAGTCAAAGTCCAGCACCAGATTCAGGGCGGCAATCACGACCACGAACAGGCTGAATCCGATACCGATAATGCCGCTGCCGTGAATCATGGGTATCTGCACGCCGAAGAAGCCGAGTATGATCGTAACGAAGTAAACGAGCGCAATGCCGCCTGTGGCCGCTACCACGCCGAGCTTGAAATTTTCCGTCGCTTTGATCAGTCCTGATTTGTATGCAAAGAGAAGGGCAAAAAGCGTCCCGAAGGTCAGTCCCACTGCCTGAATGACAATGCCAGGGAACCGGGCCTCGAAAACGGACGAGATCCCTCCGAGAAACAGTCCTTCAAGCGCCGCGTATACAGGAGCGGTTATCGGGGACCAGGTTTTTTTAAAAACCGTTACCATGGCGACAATGAATCCGCCGAAAGCGCCTACCATTATCCATGTTCCTACGGAAGCAGGGTTGCCGGTTTCGAAAAATTTGTCCCATGTCCATGTGGCGGTAATGAGGAGTACAAGCAACAGCGCCGCGGTTTTGTTTACCGTGCCCTGTATCGTCATTGCATTGCTTTTGTCGGCGGAACAGGGCAGGCCTTTGAAGGTTGCATTGTTTAATGCGGGGTTTGCTGTGCGTAACATAAAGCCTCCTTTACAGTATGAGCAGTTCGTAGGCGGGACTCGCGAATTATGTCCATCATGATACTTTCTTTAAGCATTTCTGTTTGTATTTTTTTTGTTCGCTTCCAAAGAAAAGTACCCAAAAAAAGCCGTCTGCAGCTTGTCCCGACTAATGTCGGGATGCCCTCGCTAAAGGTTCGCACGCGGGGGCTGTGTTTTTATCTTGTCACTCCGGCGCAGGCCGGAGTCTAGAGTTGAGCATATGGAAATATTTCTGGATACCGGCCGGCGCCGGTATGACAGTTGGTTTATGGAGCGGTGCTAAGTTGTCATTATCGTTGTTACTTGTCTGGCGGGTTGGCACCCGCCCTACATCTTGTTGCAAACGTCCATCCTAAATTTTTTATCACACGGCGCCGTTGTCTTTCAATAATTTGTAAATCGATTCTGCCATTTTGCGATACCCCTTTTCATTCAAGTGGATGTAATCCGATTTCAGGGACGGGCTGCGCAGCAGGCCGCCAAGGAGTGTGCCGTCAAAAACCAGCTGAAAATCATCAGCCAGTTCTTCGTACAGCGGGGCGCAATCGGAAAACAGATTCTTCTGCGGAACACCGATGAGAACCACCTGCATGCCCCGGCTTTGCGCTGCCTCGATCATCTTTTTCATGTTGGACTTTATCGCGGAGTGATCCCGGTTTTGCAGTAAGTCATTGCCCCCTTCAAGGATGATTACGAGGTCAGGAAAAAACGTATCGAGTTCCCCGGGCAGCCTGAGCACACCTTCTTCCGTGGTTTCACCGGACACGCCGGCATTGATTACCGTGCGCCCAATAAGCCCGGCAAGAACTGTGGGGTAGCTGTTTTCATCGGTTGTGCCGACACCGACGGTAAGGCTGTCGCCGAAGGCCAGGATCGTGCCATCCTCGGGTATCGGTTCTAAACCTGGGCTGCCGCAGCCCAGCAGAACAGCCATGATCGAGATGGCTGCGAATGCACAGAGATATGTCTTGAGCCTGGGCATGCTGTTTGTCCGGTTGGAGCTTAACGTTACTTTGCCATTCACTCTACAAGCGCCGGTTTGTAGGGCGGGCGCAAACCGCCAATGCATGGGAAGTGCATGGCCGGTGTAATATTATTTTTCCTCACTGTCCACTGGAATGAGGATTTCATTGCGCCGCATGAACCATGGCGTAAACGGAGGGTTATAGCGGGCCCAGACCGGCTTGCCAAGGACCTTGAAGCTGTTTTCCGCAATCCAATCTTCGAGCTCCTGAAGGTTGCTACGGTAGCGTTTTTCAGACCATGTGCCGGAATAGCGTACGCACGCCATGCGGCGCCCGGGTATCTCTCGCAATTTTACGGTCGGGTCATCCGGTATCGGCAGGGTGCCCATTGTATATGTTTGCGGCATCATGAAGGACACCATCCAGCCGTCCGGTGTGCTTTGCTGGGCCACAGGAGCGGTCATCGCGATCTTTTCCGATGAAGCTTCCTGGGTGACAGGACTGGTCATCGATATTTTTTCCTGTGACCGGTTTTCCCCGGAGATGTAATTAAAAAGGCGTCTGAAAGCCCTGTTGCCTGCATCCTCCATTGGTCCATCCACCTCGGTCTCCGCTACAATCTGAGGAGGATAATCTCGCAGTTCGAAGTTTTCGGCACGGCGTATAACGGTGTAGTTGGCCTCTTCGACGGTAAAGGCGCATCCTCCAGCAAAAAACGCCAGACAGGTTACAACAATTATTGCCAGTATGGGTTGCGTCGCAGAGTGGTTTTTCATGCTTGATCTCCTTTTACGTGGGTTGAGCGGGGTCGTACTTAAAGTTTGTAGGGCAGGGGCCAGCCCGCCAATGCATGGGCATTGCATATCCGGTGGGTTTCGCTGCGCTGCACCCACCCTACGGAATACCCTTTGTTTGGGCGCCAAAGAAAGGGCACTGAAAGATTCTTTCTGGATACCTCCCGGAGTTGATCCGTCGAGGCGGACCGGCAAGACGTTTGGTTCGCGGCGCGGCCCGGCCCGGCCTCATCATTATCCGGGCATGTTTCCTGCCTGCATCTCCTGCTGCATGCGCTGCAGCTGCCTAAACATTTCCACGGTTTCGGGCGGTACGTCATCTCGCTCTTGAAGCATTTGCATAACCTCCGGCGTCAGGCCTTCTTCCTGGATTTTCAGCATGATGTCCGGGGGCAGGTCCGGTCCGGCATTGGTGTTGCCTGCGGCCGTGTTGTGAGCCGTTTGCGGGGCCAGCATCTGCAGCAGTTCGCTGAAGCGCACGCGCTTTCCGTTCAGTACAACGTTTTCACCCGCCAGCTCGATATCTGCTTTCAGCCTCGAACCTTCGTCCACAATTATTCCCTGCTGAACGTAGGGCGCGAGCATCATGACGAACGTTTGCGGCGGCATGGACCGATCGATATCCAGGGCAATTGTACCTTTCATCATGTTTGCCCAGTCATCAGGACCGTAGCTGATCAGGTCCTGCATGCCGGGGGTACCCTTGCCAATATAGGTCAGGTCAATGTC
>Ga0272442_10010098_pt1 | contig 11676 bp, 5 predicted proteins | sample SSMForm2O_FD_200262 | JGI IMG/M metagenome (GOLD analysis project Ga0272442, IMG submission 200262) | Marine sediment archaeal communities from Little Sippewissett salt marsh, Falmouth, MA, United States - SSM-Form-2O | ecosystem: Environmental > Aquatic > Marine > Wetlands > Sediment ...
GCTCGCATGATGAATCGGAGGTCGTCTGGAATGCCCCTCGACTCTGCTCCGGCATTCTCTGTCAGAGCTCTGCTGTCGCCCCTCCCGTCCTCTTCTCCAGTGGCCGGGCCGTCCAAAGGGCGGGACCTGCATGTGACCTGAATTTCGCCGGTAGAACTGTCTGGGTTCTGTCCGGTCTGTGCTTGAGAAGTGTCATTCCGGGTGTTTTCATGTTCTCCGGTTGAATCGGCCAACGTACTGGAACTGTTGGTGTTGTGTTCGCCTTCAGTTGGGGAAATGTCGGCTTTTGGCGAGATTTCTCCTAGCCAGTCAAACGGGTTCGATTCCCGCCGCCTCCACCATAACTCTTTTATTTTCAATGGGTTATGTAAGTGCTGGATTTCCAAGGGTTTCCCGACGCCCTGAGATTCTCGCAGTCCTGTAAGCCATTTATGAGAAACAACTTAGAGAATGCCAGATCTCGGCACCTCCACTCGGTGGGCCACACAATGGCCACAAAAAGATCCCGACTCCTGCTCGCACGTAGCTTGATTCGGACGGTTGACCGTGACATCCGTGGTATTCTCGGGCGAGAAAGGAATTGGACTCCGCAACCACAGCCGGGCAGGGCGGCACGCATTCCTTACCACAGTCCGTCGCATTGACTTGTTCCCAGGGCCGTTCCCGGCTGTTGCCTTGGCCCGTGCAACCTACGGCTTACTGTTGGTTGCAGGGAGCCAACGTTCGAAAGTAGCACGCGGTCTCTTCAGGGGCAGGCAAAAAGGGCTTGTCATCAACTTGCCGTTGGCACAGTCAGGGAGAAAACCGTGGTGTCCCCGGAACTGTGTTCCAGCACAAGCTGACCGTGGTGCCCCCGGACAATTTCGCGGGCGAGGCTAAGGCCAAGTCCGGCGCCACTGACGCGCCGGGTACGGGCTTTGTCGGCGCGATAGAAGCGGGTGAATATCTTGTCATGGTCCTCGGGTGGAATCCCCCGTCCGGAGTTGGCGATAGTCAGTTGAACCTGTTGGTCGGTGGTGTGCAGCTTGAATTGAATGGAGCCGCCCTCGCAGTTGAATTTGACGGCATTGGCCGCAAGGTTCTGAATGACCTGCTTCATGAGGTCTTCGTCTCCCATGACCCAGAGGTTAGGGCAAAGCTCGCTATCGACTTCGAGGTGCGGCGCGAGCGTCTCGGTATCCTCCACAATCCCTTCCGTCAGTCGGCTCAGGTTGAGTGGCCGGAGATTCAGTCTGAGTTCTCCTGCGTCGATCCTCGCGAGCAGCAGCAGTTTTTGAGTAATGGTCTTGAGCCGCTGAAGTTCCTCTGCAACGGTCACATAGCGACGCTGTTCGTCTGAACCGGGTTCCGCCTCATCCACCGCCTCTTCGAGTTGCGTCTGAAGGACGGTCAACGGAGTCTTCAGCTCATGGGAAGCATCGGCGCTGAATCGAATCGCCTGGTGAAAGCTCTTCTCAATCCAGTCCATCATGTCGTCAAAGTCGGCTATCAGTGCCGAGAACTCCCTGTCTTCTTCCTGAGCCAGGATGCGTTGGTCAAAGCCCATGGCCTTCACTCGTCTGATAGTCCCCGAGATTGCCTCGATGGGCTTCAATGCCCGTTGGGACATCCACCATGCTCCTGCCGCCACGAACAGCAGCGCTATGGGAAGAACCACGAGCAGAGCATGGCGCACTTGAGCCATCTCGGCGTCTAGCCGACGCATGCTAAGACCCAGCGCAATCGTCAGGTCCGGATTTCCCATCATGCCGATGCGCCACTTAGCCTCGCCGGCTTCGCGCGTAGAAAACTCCGGCGTCTTGAGCGGTACTGGTGGTGGAGGTTGTTCGGCAAACGGACCGACGAGGCGCGCTTGAGGCCGGTCCGGTGGGCCTTGTTCCTCATATCTTCCTCGGGATCCCGGGGGGTACGGGTTTGAGTAATCCCGGCCTCGTGGGCGAGGCGGGGTCTCGACGCCTGGATAGCTACCCCAGGCATCGGGCGAGGGGAAGTCATCGGTGGCCAGCTCTTCAGGCCAATTGGCAGAGATGAAGTCCAACGTACCGTCGCGGTCTTTGACCAGCAGGATAAACGCATCCTCTTCCTCATCGCCAAGAAAGAAACTCAAAGAATCGCCAACCCGTTCCCAGTGCCTGGGGCCGTGAGGTTGCGTAAGGTGCTTGTGAGCAAACTCCTTGATATCCTCATCCATACGAGCCAAGTTGATGCGTTGCATGACGGCGAACGTGAGACCGCCAAAACACACCAGGGCCACCCCTGAGACAACGCCGGAAAGCAGTGCGATGCGGAGTCTGAAAGAACGGAACCTCATCAAGCGCCACGGCTTCATGGCTTCACGAACCTGTAGCCGACTCCACGAACCGTTTCAATGATGTCGTCCCCCGAATCGCGGCGCAGCTTCTTTCGCAGGCGCTTGATGTAAGTATCGACAAGGTTGGTCTGCGGGTCGAAATCGTAGCCCCAGACATGCTCGATGATTTGCATACGTGTGAAGACACGGCCCGGAGAGCGCATCAGATACTCGAGCAGGCCAAATTCACGGTTCGTGAGCCGGATCGCCACGTCGCCTCTTCGGACCTCCCGCGTGATAAGATTCACGAGCAACTCTCCCGTTTGAAGGATGCTCAGTTGCTCTCCGGATGTCCGCCGCAACAGGGCGTGAATCCGCGAGACCAGTTCCTCGACATAGAACGGCTTGGTCAGGTAGTCATCGGCGCCGAGATCGAGGCCCTCCACGCGTTCGTCCAACTCACTACGGGCGGTCAGCAGAATCACTGGGACGCAGTTCTTCTGCTTTCTCAGGTTTCGGAGGATGCTGAGCCCGTCGCGCCCGGGAAGCATAATGTCCAGCACGATGACATCGTATTGCCGTGTTGTCACCAGAGTGTATGCCTTGTCCCCGTCATGACAGACTTCGACCTGGAAGCCACGCTCCTCCAGGCCTTTCCGGATCGAGTTGGCAACCTTCTTCTCATCTTCTACAACCAGCACGTTCATACTGCAAAGAGTATAGCATTCGATTGCCGAGAACCCGCGCCACTTTCAATGACAGTTTTGTCACGAATTCGGCCCCGTTCTGTTCATCTTCGGCTGGTACGCTCTTGGTGATGACGAAGAAGCGCGACGGCGGACGGGCCGCGCTGAGTCCAGGTTGGAGGAGTACGCCATGAATGAGAAGATGCTCAAGAAGTACACGAAGTGGGCCATCCTAGGCGCCGTTTTCTGCCTGAGTGCCGGCTGCCCACCGGTCGTGACCGATAATGGGGGCTCTTACCGCGTCGTCGATACGGGGCAGCAGTATTGTTTCGACAACACAGGCGCGATCGATTGCCCGAAATCCGGAATGCCTTTCAGCGGGCAAGACTGTCAGTACATGGGAAGCGCCCCCAGTCTTGTCGACAACGCGGACGGCACGGTTACGGATAGCGTGACAGGGCTGATGTGGCAGCAGACGCCCGGCGACAAGATGACGTACGCCGAGGCTGTGGAAGGGGCCGGGGCTCTAGGGCTGGCTGGCTACGACGACTGGCGGCTACCGACTATCAAGGAGCTGTACTCGCTTATCGATTTCGGTGGTATCGATCCCAGTGGATGGAACGGCTCAGACATTTCAAACCTGGTCCCGTTTATTGACACCGATTACTTCGATTTCGAATACGGCGACATCGCCTCGGGTGAGCGAATCATTGACGCTCAATATTGGTCGAGCACGGAATACGTCGGAACAACCATGGGAGGCGATGCAACCGCTTTTGGCGTCAACTTTGCCGATGGCCGTATCAAGGGGTATCCGTGTGAGACGGGCCCGTTCGGGGCGCCGATGAAGCAGTTCGTCCGATACGTCCGCGGGAACCCCGACTATGGCAACAACCTATTTGTCGACAATGGTGACGGCACCGTCCTGGACATAGCCACGGGCCTTATGTGGACGCAGGGGGACAGCGGCTACTTTGGCGCGGGGCCGTTCTCGGACGGCAGCATGAATTGGGAGCAGGCCCTGGAGTGGGCCGAGAGCTTTGTCTACGCCGGCTACGACGACTGGCGCCTTCCCAATGCCAAGGAGCTGCAGAGCATCGTTGATTACACCAGGTCGCCGTCCACAACGGGCACAGCCGCCCTCGACCCCGTGTTTAGCACTACCATGATCATTGATGAAGGAGGCTTGACGAGCGCGCCCTTCTACTGGACGGGCACGACGCATGAGAACATGTCCGAAGCGCCTGGCGCTTTTGCTGTCTATATCGCGTTCGGCGAAGCGCTGGGGTGGACGGCACCGCCATACGGCGGCGAGGCGAACCTGATGGACGTGCACGGCGCAGGTGCGCAGCGAAGCGATCCGAAAGTCGGCGACCCAGCGGACTGGCCATACGGCAACGGCCCTCAAGGGGACGTTGTCCGCATCTACAACTACGTCCGCTGTGTGCGGGGGGGGCATGGCGATGAAGGTGAGGGCGAAGGCGAGGGAGAAGGCGAGGGAGAAGGCGAGGGAGAAGGCGAGGGTGAAGGCGAGGGTGAAGGCGAGGGTGAAGGCGAGGGCGAAGGCGAGGGTGAAGGCGAGGGTGAAGGCGAGGGCGAGGGCGAGGGTGAAGGCGAGGGTGAAGGCGAGGGTGAGAGACTACCCGTCTTCGAGGAACTCGACGTCAATGGCGACGGACGCCTGTCTCTGGAAGAATTTGTGGCAACGGGCGTTCTGGATGAGGCGTTTTTCCAGGAACTTGATGTCAACTTGGACGGCTATGTGTCCAAGGAAGAGTGGCCGCCACCGGACGGTGAAGACCCTCCAGATGATGGTGGCGACCCCATGAACATTGACGTGACGCTCTCCGATCAGGCACAGATGAATACCATTGCTTTTGATGCCCTGGCCTTCCTGACCGGCAATTTGGGCTGCGATTCCTTTCTGCCTCCGGGCAAGGTTGCCGATTTTTCCGGGTTTCAGTACTTTCGAGACAATGATCCTACCGGCATGGGGCACAATACCGATTTCGTGACCGTCATTGCCTTCAACGTGCTGAATATCCTGACCGAAAGCCAGATCGAAGAGTTGATTGCCGCTGCGGAGGTGCAGGTAGAGCAGATCCGAGAATACGGCTATATGCGCTTTCCTCTGATGAAGGCCTTTCGGCGTCTGCTGGAGGGTGATGTGCCGGAGGGCAGCCTGGGATTGGACAAAGACGCGGTGATGGCCTATTCGGCTGAACTCTACCGGCTTGACGGTGAAATCAGCTATGGCCGCGCGGAAGTGCTTGGTGGGATCTTGCGGTCGTTGACGCCGGAACAGCAGGCTCAGTTTGATGCGCTGACGACGCTGGGCGGGGTCGGGAATTGGAACGATTCGTTGGCCGACCCGCTTGCCGGACTCGGGCTCAGCCACGAAGAGAATGTTGCCGCCATGACCTACGCAAGTGAGATGTACAGTTGGTATGCCGGCTCCGTGGAAGCGGACGTGTATTTCTGTCCGGAACGCCAGGGTACGTACTTCGGTTCCTTCTACATGAAGGACATGCCCGCAATGGGCAACCCCGGTTTCAGCATTCCAGAGGAACTGACCGCCAACATGGGCAGCGCCTTTCTGGCTACACTCACGGAACCCCAAGCCAGTCTGGTGACGGACTTGGTCGATATTCAGCGGGACGACCTCTATGGGATTGTCGATGCCAGGACGGACATTTCCACCCAGTTGCGACGCTTCATGGCAGAGGATTCTGTAGACAAAGAATCGGTGTTGACCATGGCCGAAGACTACGGGGAACTGGACGGCGCGATCATCTACCACTACGCCACCAACTTCGCCGCAGTCGGTCAGGATATCAGTGGAGAACAGGCCTCCGAACTGATGGCAATCCGACAGGAGTGGAACGATATCCCCTGTACAGGAGCTTTCCTCTACTCCGAGCCCATAGAGATGCCTGAAATCATGAACACGGACTTCCTGTTCGGTGTCGAGGGGAGCGAAGGGGAAGGAGAGGGCGAAGGGGAAGGAGAGGGCAACTTCGTCCTGTCCAGTCCCGACGTCCTCGACGGCGGGAGATTGCCAACCGCATACACGTGCGATGGCGTCGGTGACACCCTGGCGCTCGAGTGGAAAGGTGCCCCGGCAGGAACCGACAGCTTCGCCGTCGTCATGCATCACCAGGCGCCCGATGGCGTCCACTGGTACTGGGTCCTCTACGACATCCCGGCGACAGTGCAGGAACTACCCACGAATGTGAGCGGCGTAGGGACGCTCGGTAACAACTACAACACCGGCGAGATCGGATACTCCCCGCCGTGCTCGCAGGGGCCCGGCGACAAGACTTACATCTACACCGTCTACGCTTTGTCCGAAGCACCGCAACCCGGCGTCCCTGCCAGAGATGTCAGCCGCGATGTTCTGCTTGCCGCAATGGAAGGGACCATCCTGGACAGCGCGCAACTCTCGGTTGTCTACGCCAGGTCGGCCGAGGGTGAAGGTGAGGGCGAGGGTGAAGGCGAGGGTGAGAGACTGCCCGTTTTCGAGGAACTCGACGTCAATGGCGACGGACGCCTGTCTCTGGAAGAATTCGTGGCAGCGGGCGTTCTGGACGAGGCGTTTTTCCAGGAACTTGATGTCAACTTGGACGGCTATGTGTCCAAGGAAGAGTGGCCGCCGCCACCGGACGGTGAAGACCCTCCAGATGACAGCACCGGAGTCATGAACTTGCCTCCAATCCCATCCAAGCCAGCACAAGTCCTTTGAAGGCGCGACACGCTAGACTGAGCGATGAACTTCCATGGAGAAATGAGTGGTATGAGAAGTGTCTTCTTGAGAATATGGATGGTTGCGATTAATGTCGTTCTGGTGGCCGTCGCTGGGAACTCGCAGGAAATGGAGCGCGGCAAAGACGGGCACAACCACGTTGGCAAAGCCCCATTGAACGCGAGACTCCATCGAAAGGGCCCTCCGTCCACTTTCTACACCGATGTGCCTGCGCATGATTTCGACATCATTCTTGGACGACCGACTGGCGACAGCGTGACGATAAGCGTCTTGGCTTACGCCGCTATGGAAGGATACGTTACGTATGGGACAACCGCCGGGGAATTGGCGCGAAAGTCCGGGCTGCTACGGTTTGAAGCGGGCCTGCCTCAGGAGGTCCTTCTCAAGGACTTAGTGCCCGATACGCAGCAATATTACCGATTGCACTGGCGCCGGCTCGGAGCGGACACGTTCACATCAGACGCAATCCGCAGCTTCCATACGCAGCGCTCGCCAGGCGCGTCGTTTACGTTTACCGTGCAGGCCGATTCGCATCTCGATAGCCCGGAAGCCCCTGATCTCTACGCGCGCACGCTTCACTCGGCCCTCAATGACGCCCCCGATTTCCATATCGATCTGGGCGATACTTTCATGACGGACAAGTATCGGCAAGACTACACGCAGGCTTCCGCGCAGTACCTCGCCCAACGGTACTACTTCGGCTTGCTTTGTCACTCCGCGCCCTTGTTTCTTGTACTTGGCAACCATGACGGCGAATCGGGCGGACGTTTCAACGGTGCCGCAAATAGCATGTCTGCCTGGTCCAACACGATGCGTACGCGGTACTTCCCCAACCCCGTTCCCAACGACTTCTACACCGGCAACGCCCGGCCCCTTGACCCGTTGGGGCTGCTGGAGGATTACTACGCGTGGGAATGGGGCGATGCGCTCTTTGTCGTCCTCGACCCCAACTGGTTCACGACGACTCGACCGCGGGGCGGGAACGAATTCTGGGGCAGAACACTCGGACAAGACCAGTACCGATGGTTAGAAAGGACGTTGGAAACGAGCGGGGCGTCCTTCAAATTTGTGTTCATTCACAACCTGGTCGGCGGGGCGGATTCCTCCATGCGGGGAGGCGCGGAGGCCGCCAAGTACTTCGAGTGGGGCGGGCACGACATGGACGGCCGGTTCACCTTCGAGGAACATCGGCCCGGCTGGAGCGCCCCGATCCATGAACTCCTCAAGCGCCATGGCGTCGATGTCGTGTTTCATGGCCACGACCACTTTTTCGCGCACCAGGAACTCGACGGCGTGACCTATCAGCTTGTTCCGCAACCCTCCCGTACAGGAGGACGGGACGCCGGGCGCATGGCCAGCGAATACGGATACGTGACCGGAGATTTCTTGCCCAGTCCCGGCTATCTGAGAATAGCGATCGACGGCCCAACAGCGAAGGTATCGTACATCAGCACGCGCACAAAGCAGAGCACAGTGGCGCACGAATACGAGATCAAGACAGGTCCCCCGAAAGAAAGTGAAGGAGTCTCGCCTTGAATTTAAGAACCAAACCAACAGCATCTGCGGTACTGATTTGCGCATTAGCCGCTTGGGGTTGCCTGCAGGCTGGCGAGCACCCCGCCGAAGCCCAGGGGGCTGACGCCTCGCCCACAAACCCGCAGGGGTGGGTGTTGGTTCCGTCCGGCGAGTTCGATATGGGCGACCACCATGACTTGGGTGGACGGGAACATCGCAGCGACGAAGTGCCGATTCATACAGTGCGCCTGGATCCCTTTTACATGGCGGCCACGGAGGTCACCAACGCCGAGTACTGCCGCTTCTTGAATGACGCGGCTACGGCCCGGTCTATCGTCGTCCGGGATGGTTTCGTTTACGCAGACGACGGCAGTACGCTCTACTGCGACACGGTCGATGCGGACCCCGCCAGCAGCATCCGTTGGGACGGGCAGGGATTCATCTTGGTGGGCAAACGGGAGGGCCATCCCGTAGTCTGCGTACGGTGGCACGGCGCGGCGGCATTCTGCAACTGGCTCAGCGAGGAGAACGGTTACAAGCCTTGCTACGATTCTGCAACCTGGAACTGCGACTACAGTCGGGACGGCTTCCGGCTTCCCACCGAAGCCGAGTGGGAGTACGCCGCGCTGGGCGGGCAACATGAGCCCTACTGCATCTTCCCCTGGGGCGACGATCCGGATGAGACCAAAGCCAATTGGCCCAACTGCGGCGATCCCTACGAGACAGGCCCTTTCCCATGGACAACGCCCGTTGGCTTCTACAACGGCGCATTGCGCGCGCGAGAGGACTTCGGCTGGCCGGGAACACAGGCCGAGTATCAGACTTCCGACGGTGCGAATGGGTATGGACTCTACGACATGTCCGGCAACGTGTGGGAATGGGTGAACGACTGGTACCGCCGCGACTACTACGCCATGAGTCCCGGCGCCAACCCCACGGGACCCGACAGCGGACAGCCCATGCCGGACGGCAAGCCCTATCGCGTTCTTCGTGGCGGAAACTGGTACAACGGCGAATGGGGCCATGGCCGTTCGGCAAACCGGGACCCCTCCTACTTCCGGGGACCGGATGATCCCAATCATCGCTGGTACCACATCGGATTCCGCGTGGTTCGTCCCGGCCCCGGCAACACCGGCAATATGGACGTCGGCAAGGCGTCGGTCAAGAGCGCCGCGCGCACCAGTTCCTACGACGCAGGCTCTTCACCGCAACGCCGCGAAGAAGGCCTGCGGTCAAGCGAAGATCGGCCACCCCGTCGTGAAGAAGGCCCACGGCCACGCGAAGGCCAGCGACCGCGGCACGGGGACAAATTTCAGGGAACCGATTCGAACGGCGACGGTGCCGTATCACTTGAAGAATTCCTGTTTCATGAGGAGAAGAAGTTCAATCGCATAGACGCCGATGAAAATGGCAGTGTATCTTCGGCGGAAATGGCGGCCGATGAGCGCCAACAAGGCAAGGGGCCAGCCCCCAGAGGGGGCAGGTTCGAACGCACCGATGCCAATCGCGACGGCTTCGTGACGCTCACCGAATATCTTAGCGCCGAGAAGACCAAGTTCTTTGAACGTGACAGGAATCAGGACGGCAACCTGTCAAGGGAGGAATTGGAGGCTGGACAGCCCGGCAGCAGACGTCCGGGAGCGCCGCGCAGGGATGGTGCGATGCAGCAGGGGCGCGGGAAAGCGCGCGAACGCGAAACAAACGCGCGGCGATCCGAACGCCGCGGTCCGCGTCGTCAACACGACAGGGATTCCCAGCGCCCATCAGATTCGCGGCAGTATGCGAAGAACGCCCAGAGACCTGATCGGCGCGAGGAGGGCCGAGGCTCACAGCGCCCCCCGGAACCCCGTGAGGGAGGGAGGCAACGAGGCGGAAGACAGAAGACGGCCCTCGATATCACCGCCCTCTCGGAAGGAAAGCTCGGCCTGGTAACCAATGCGGTGAAGGCTGCCCCCGGCTATACGCTCTTCGCGCCCAAGCATCGGAACATGACGTACCTCATTGACAATCAAGGCCAGAAGGTCCATGAGTGGACAAACTCTCAATACGAACCCGGACAAACGGTCTACTTGCTGGAGAATGGCAACCTGCTGCGCTGTTGCTTCACCCATGCGCGGGGATTCACCCGGGGCGGTGAAGGCGGCCGTATTGAAGAGTACGATTGGGACGACAACCTTGTGTGGGGGTTCGACTATGCGACGGATACGCACATGCTCCACCACGATATCGCGGTTATGCCGAACGGCAACATCCTTGCCCTGGCCGTGGAACGAAGGGGCCTGGAGCAGTGTGTGGAAGCGGGGTTCGACCCGGCCCTGATACGCGACGGCGAGCTATATCCAGACTACGTAATCGAGATCGAGCCCACGCGGCCGAAGGGGGGCAGAGTCGTCTGGGAATGGCACGTGTGGGACCATTTGATTCAGGAACGCGATTCGAGCAAGGCCAACTATGGCCGGGTCGCGGAGCATCCGGAGCGCATCGACGTCAACTGCAACGGACGTCGTGTCCCCGCGTTCTGGAATCACATGAACTCCATCGCCTACAACGAGAAGCTCGACCAGATTGTGCTGAGCGTTCGCGGCTGCAACGAAATCTGGGTCATCGACCATGACACGACAACCCAAGAGGCGGCGGCCAAGAAGGGGGATCTGCTGTACCGCTGGGGCAATCCAGCCGCCTATGGACAAGGCGGCGCGAATAGTCGCCAGCTGTTTCAACAGCATGACGCGCACTGGATTCCGGAAGGGCATCCGGGCGCAGGGAACATTCTCATCTTCAACAACGGCCTGGACCGCGGTTACTCATCCGTTGAGGAGATCGTGCCGCCCGTCAATGCGAGCGGAGACTACGCAATAGCGCAGGGCGGAACGTATGGCCCCGCCAATCCGATTTGGACCTACACAGCTCCCAACGAGACCGAGTTCTTCTCCTCAGAAATATCCGGCGCGCATCGGCTTCCCAACGGAAACACCTTGATCTGTGCGGGCGTGCTGGGTACCTTCTTCGAGGTTACGCCGGCAGGCAAGACCGTGTGGAAATATGTGAATCCCGTGGTGCGCGGTGGTATTCTGGCCCAAGGCGAACAACCCGGCGTGGATGATCGGGGACACTACTTGAACGCGGTATTCAAGGTGCATCGGTATCCGAAGGATTTTCCAGGGTTGGTTGGGAAAGATTTAAACGCTTTAGGCCCTATCGAACTGGCCGCAAGCATGAAAGGGGAAACCGGCCTTGACAAAGTAAACACCCAACCCGAACGGCGGCAACGAAACAAGGAGCATAGTCCGGATACCGCACCGCGTGATGACAGTGTGCTTCGTTCGCTTGGCTACTTATAAAGACGAAATAGGAGTGCTTGATCCATCCCCACAAGGAGAAATAGTGAACACCAGATTGAACCGCCGAAATTTTATTAAGAC
>Ga0272442_10010099_pt1 | contig 11675 bp, 12 predicted proteins | sample SSMForm2O_FD_200262 | JGI IMG/M metagenome (GOLD analysis project Ga0272442, IMG submission 200262) | Marine sediment archaeal communities from Little Sippewissett salt marsh, Falmouth, MA, United States - SSM-Form-2O | ecosystem: Environmental > Aquatic > Marine > Wetlands > Sediment ...
TCGAGAACCGTTGTTTCATCTTTCCAGTCCCAGGTTCGGTTGGGGAGAGGGAGATTGCCGACTCCATCATGATTATATAGACATAAGGGATTTTCCCAAATTCTGGGAAGACCTGGATGTTACAGTGGAAGTGGAAGCAAAGGCTAAGGAAATTGCGGTGTTGGATTTGAAAGTAAAGTTGGAAAGCAGCGATAATTCCCTAGATTCTTAATGATATATTTATTATTGCCTAATATTCTTAGAATTCCAGTTTGCAATTTTCTACGCTCATGATAAACTGCACAAGCAGATCGATAGCAGCCTTGATATCCTTCTTGTGCAGCATCTCATTTGGAGAATGCACATAGCGAGTTGGGATCGATAGTGTACAAACCGGTCCTTTACCGAATCTCTGTATAGCAGCAGCATCTGTGCCACCAAAAGGTAATATTTCCATCTGGAAAGGGATATTGTGTTTTTTAGCAAGGTTTTTCAGGAACTGGACAACCCCATGGTTAGATATACTAGCAGAATCATTGATCTTGATGGCTACTCCTTTACCAAGTTTGGAAACATGTTGGTGATCCGCTACTCCAGGTGTATCGAAAGCACCTGTAACATCGATAGCGATACCAAAATCAGGATCTATGCTTCTGGCAGCAGAAAAAGCACCCCGCAATCCAACCTCTTCCTGGGCTGTGCCAACCCCATACACATCTGCTGGTTGATTATGCAGCTTCTTCATTGTTTCCAAGATAATATAACAGGCAACCCTGTTATCAAAAGCTTTGGCTATCAGAACACTTCCCTGTTCAACCAAATCTCGGTCCAATACGATCATATCACCAAGATCTACGACTTTTTTCAGTTCTTTTTCATTCATCCCTGTATCAATGTATAGATCTTTTAATTCCGGTATCTTCTTTCTGTTTTCCGGAGGTGCGAGGAAAAAAGGAGATCCTTCCATTATTCCTTTAACAACCTTCTTACCATAAATCCTGACTCTTTGTGATATCAATACCCTTGGCACATGACCACCCCTGGGAGCAAAACGGATGAAACCATCTTTATCAATATGACTGACAACAAAACCGATTTCATCCATATGACCTGCCAGCATTATTTTAACCGGTTTATTGCTTTTACCTTGTTTATATCCAATCACATTTCCCATACCATCTACACTTACTTTATCACAAATCGGTTTTAGTTCCCTTTTCATGATCTCGATAATCTTTTTTTCTCTTCCAGGAATACCCGGAGCTTCACATAGTTCTTTTAATAATTCCATAAAATCACCTCTTATTTTTCTTGGTTCAAAAATTTAACCTTTGCCAGTTTCCACCCATCCGGATTTTTTCTAAATAAGATTTTTGCCATTTGATCAGACCTTTTTACTTTTATCAATAGAAGGGTAAGATCAAAATCCAATCTGGTTTCTGTAATTATTTCGAAATCATTTTCTGAGAGATATTTCATAATGCTATTGATGTATTTTTTCCGGTAAACATCTTTCCTTAATGATTCCTTAATTTTTTGTTTATTCTCCGGAGTTGATTTTATTCCGGAAAGATATTCTATATCGCAACATTCTAGAAAGGCATCTAGATCCCTGTTTTTAGCTGAATCAAGAAGATTATTGAAAGCAGCTGTTGGGGTTGCGGAGTTTTTTGTCCATGAAAGAAAAGGAGTAAAAATAATTATAAGAATAAGCAAAAATAATTTCACTCTATTTTCCTATGGGAACAATTCCCAATCCTTGTATCAACAACAATATTCCGCCTATTAAGAATGGAGAGTAAAGAATAAGACAGGTAAGATAAAAAAGTACTTTCAATTTCATAGAGCTAGAAAGTTCACTGAACTTATTATGTTCAGTTCTAGAGATAATAATCTTGGTTTCGATAAGAAAATAATTAACAGCAAAGAAACCGACGCACACAAGCATTATTCCACAAAAGCTATAAAGTAAATAAAGGTTGAATTTCCAACCAGAAATTATGTGGTAATATATATAACCAAGTAGCAAATAGACTAAACCAAAAATCGAGAAAACAAGCCAATATCGTTTGATGCCATTTAAGATCCAGGAAATGGAGATTCCTTTATAGAACTTAATTATAAATGCAATAAGTGGAATCAGAACATACAAAGATCGCAAATATATACGCCAGGGTAGGAATGGAATTGAAAATATAAATCGGTAGAAAAAAAGACAGAAGAGCAAAAGAAGAAATGAAATTGTTCTGCTTACATTAAGTTCAGTTTGATTCTTAGCTAATACGAATTTTTTCCCAGCTTTTGCGAAACCTTTCAACTGTCCGTGGATTGCAAATAAAACGTTCATATTTGTTTTAGGGATAAATTAAAGAAAGAATTCATAACCGGCATAGATATGAAAATCAGTTTTAACACCTTTTATTGGTCCCTTATTGCTCATCCCTATCTGTACTGTTAAACCAATTGAGTTTTTGAATTTTAAACCATATTCCAACTTTGGTTTCTTGTTTTCGGTTTGAGTCCACTTAAATGTAATTCCCCAGTTATTGCTGGCAAAATGAAATCCTAGAAGTGGTCTGATCATCTCGACATTATATTTTTCTTTATTTTTATAATCCCAGTAAAGAAGGTCTGTCTTTTTTACACCAGCAAAAAAGCCATAAATGAAGTAACCGGGTTTATCTTCGTAATTAAAAAAATTATGTAGGTAAGCTTCATAATATTGGAGATCCAGAAAATAATCATTGTAAGTTGTCAGTTTATAAAAACATGATCCACCAATTCCCACTGAGTTATAAACATTCATTATATCGGCATTAGCATTGAAACCGAGCACAGGACTGTCATAATCGTAATCAGGATATTCCGGATAATAAGCAGCTGAGGTAAAGATAAGTCTCAATCTTAGAGGTTTTCCCTGAAGAGGTGTATAAAATAAAAGGATAATCAGGATCATTATTATCGAGAGCGTTATAACTTTCTTCATCAGGATACCTTAGATAAACTATTCATGTTAAAGGAATAAAACTGAAGACTAAGTTATAGATCTGAGGTCTTAGAAAGTGATCGATTAGAATAAAGATCACCACAGGAAGTGCAATTGTAATCCAGGAACTACGATAAAACAGTTTTATTAAGATCAAGGGTATGAGAACAGGTAAACTCCAGATCAAACGTGATATGATAATGCTCTGATGCAGTTCTATCGGAATAACTATGGTCAAAATGTAAAGAGGATAAAAACTCAGACCGCAGACCAGTAGAGCTATTCCCAAACCATTCTTTTTCCATTTAAGAATTAGTGAATACAGCCAAAGAACAATGGCTTTTATTATAACAATGATCGTTAATCCCATGAGAGCATTTACCATATAACCTTCCTTGGCTACAGTTTGAGGGAGAAATTTTGCTGACAAGTTTTTTATCAAAAAAATAGCGATGCTGATTAAGCATCGCTTTAATCTGATTTGGATTAATTCTATTACATCAGCTTATAACTTATACCTAGTGACAAAGTTTGCTTGAACTGCAACTCATCTATACTTTTACCATCTGCGTCCAGATAGGTCTCATCGTAGATTGCCTGTAAATAAAGGTTCAAGCTAATCAATTTAGTGATATTGGCACTAATGATATTTTCCCAATTTACTCTGGGAGCTTTCCAGTCATCTTCATAATCTGTACCTTCAAGATCTTCTGATTCACTGTAGTAAAGTGCATTATAAACGTTCAATTTACTGTTGAAGGTAATATTATCAGCACCTAAAGGAGTTTTATACTCGGTAATAAATTCAATACCGCCATCGTTTGGAGTCTCATCAACTCTGGCATCGAGATATTGTTTGAGAGCAGCCCCAAGCCTGCTGCTTAATTCACTTGTTTCTGTTTTAAAAAAAATCCTGCTTACTCCGAAGCTTTCTGTGATTGTGTTAGGATTTAGCATTTTGGTATCGTCAGGAACCCGTTTATCAAGAAACTGGCTTTCTATCCTGCCACTTATAAATGGATCGACAAAACTACCGAGGGTGAATCGAAGTATTGATTCCAGATCAATCAGATCGGTTGTTTTGTCTGGGCTGTCCCATTTCTTATCATTTTCCGGGTCGATGTACTGGCTGTGGGTCTGTCCGAAGGCAAGTTTCAGGGTATTCTTATTATGCAGCTTTGTGCTTAGTTGTTTTTCAGCCAATAGATTTGCATTTGCAGCCCAGGAAATAGAAGCCATTTCTTCTCCTGCCCAGTTATTACTGTAGTAGTTCTGATTCATATTAAAGGAAACATCTGCTTCATATTTCCAAGCTTCGCTCCTTAAAAATGTAAAGGTTACTAAGATTACCAGAACAAGAAATAATTTAGGATTACTCATTAAGCCTCCTCAGGTAAATTTGTTACATAATAATTCATTTCCATTCTTTTGCCAATTTTTTAATGAGAAAAATTAACTTAAAGCATTAATTCTATTGATATAATCTTTCACATTAAATTTCCTTTTACATCCATTATAGCTCATAAAACGCACTTTACCAAATATTTCGCGTTCAAACCAGGGGCGATCATGAATTCCCGTAATAGACCACATGATACCGGCGTATCCATTCGGATCCCTACCATCCAGTTCATATTTATCATTGAGGTAGATTGCATTCTCGAGAGCAGTCTGTGGATCAGGTGTCCATTCCAATATTTTTTTTGCCCAGTACATCCTCATATAACCAGACATTTTACCTTTAATCACCATCTCCATCTGAGCCGCATTCCAGAGTTGATCGTGGGTTTGGGCTTTTTCAAGTGAATCCAGTGGATATAAATACGAACGTTTGTCCTTAATATGTTCTTTGAGAGATATATAAGCCCAGTTGGGTGATCCCTCAAAGCGATCGTAATTTGGATTATAATGACAAAAATTATCAGCCAATTCTCTGCGGATGATCAACTCCTCCAGGAAGGCTGATTTATCTTTTTCAGCAGCATGGGATCTCTGGATTTCAAGTGCGATCCTGGCAGCTGAAATCTGTCCGAAATGCAGGTAAGGTGAAAGATTCGACAGAGTCTGGGAATTAGGGTCATTTCGGTTTTGCTCGAAAGTTGATAGCTTTGATCGGATGAATTCAACCAGGGTGTTTTTGGCAGCTTTGGTTCCTGGTTTGATCCAGGTTACGGGTTGAGGATAGGAATTATATTTATAATAATTCTCAACAGGAATATTGATGGGATTTTGGTTAATTTGTTGTTTATTATAAGGATGTCTAATGAGTTGTGGAAACTCTTTCAGGTAATCAGGAAGGAGTCGCTGGATTTTTTTACGGATGGTATATGCGGCATATTCCTGTTTCTGAGAAGTTATCCAACAGGGTATAATGTTATGTGAATCAACTTCATGAAAAGCTATCTTAATCCGATCGCAGATTTGCTTTTTCCACTGTTTCTTTATCCTGAGAGGATCGAAATCAGTAACCAAGAGTTTTATATCATACCTCTGCAGGTAATCAATTATATTTGGGATCAGGTCTCCTTTGATCAATTCAAAACTGAGATTATATTTGGTAGTATTTTCTGCTGTTAGTTTTAGACCCTTGAGCATGAAATCATATTGTCGGTGGGAGGCTTCAAGAAAAGAGGGAGCAAGATAAAAGAAGATTCGCAATCCGGAATTTGTTTCTAGGGCTTTTTGTTGAGCATAGAGCAAAGCCCAATTATCCTCTATCCTCTGGTCCCGGGACATCCAGTAAGCAACAGGTCCTTTTATAACCCGATTTGAATTTAAAAATCTTACTCTATTTTTCATTAATGATTAAAAACCAAGATTAGTAAAAAGCTGAGTACAGGTAAACAAAAAAAAATAAAAAAGAATTTGACATTTCAACGAAGTAATTTAATTTAAGTTAGTGAATATTTACTAAGGAGTAAATGGTGCTGAGTCCTCGTCAGAAAGAAATAGTGGATGCAACCATTAAAATAATTGCTCAAAAAGGCATTCAGAAATTTACGATCAAAAACCTAGCAATTATGATTGGAATTTCAGAAGCCGCGCTCTATCGACATTTTCGTAGTAAGCACGATATAATGCTGGCAGTGTTGGAAAAATTTAGAGAATTTTCAAATTTCCAACTCAGAGAAAACAGCACAGGATTAACTTCTCTGGAAGAAGTGAGAGCATTTTTATTTGATCGATATAGGAAATTTACTGAGAATCCTGATATGGCAGTTGTCTTGTTTGGGGAAGAAAATTTTCAATATGATGCCGAACTTTCTCAGAAATTACTTTCAATCATGAATACCCATGGAGAAGTGATCAAAAAGATGATCAAAAAAGGGCAGGAAAAACATCAGATAAGAGATGATATTAGTCCGCAGTCAATGTTTAGGATAATTGTAGGCTCTATGCGCCTACTCGTCAATCAGTGGTGTCTGAGCAGATTCAGGTTTGACCTGTTAGATGAAGGAGATAAACTATGGCAAAACCTGAAAAAATTGCTGATATAATTTTTTTTCAGTTAAAAGTTAGTAAATATTAACTAACTCAGGAGGGAAATTGAAAATAAACAACTATCAGGAAATGGAAAAGATAAAAACCGTTCATGGGGTAAGTATTAAGCAAATGTATGAATCATCCCATGCTGTGATAAATCATATATTGCTAAAATCCGGCGAAAGTTTGAAACCCCATGTTACTCCGGTTGATGCCATTTTCTATATCCTGGAAGGAAATCCAACAGTAATGGTCGGTAATGAAAAGAGATTGGTAACCAAGGATGACATGATTGAAAGCCCTGAGAATGTACCTCATTGCCTGTTTAATGAATCATCAGGATTAGCAAGGATTCTGGTCATAAAATTACCCAAACCGAAAGAAAAAAGCAGAATATTATAACAACAGGAGAAAAAAAGTGAAGAGGAAGATCATCAAGATTGATGAAAATAAATGTAATGGCTGTGGCAACTGCATACCAGGATGCCCGGAAGGAGCTCTGCAGCTGATTGACGGCAAAGCCAGACTTGTCAGTGACCTGTTTTGTGATGGATTGGGAGCATGTATAGGCGAATGTCCGCTAGGAGCTATTGAAGTTGAAGAGAGAGAAGCGGAGTCCTACGAAGAAACCAGAGTCATGGATAATATAATCAAAGCAGGTTCCAATACGATCAAAGCCCATCTGCAGCATTTGAAGGATCATGGTCAGAAGGAATATCTGGAACAGGCTGTGGCAATATTGCTGAGAAAAGGACTGTCCGTACCCAGATTAGATGAGGATGCCTGTTCCAGTGGTGGATGTCCGGGAAGTGCCGCCAGAGCTCTTCATCCCAATAACATTCCCCAACCGGACTCTAGCGGAGATGAAGATGATTACAAACCTAAAAGCCATCTCAGGCAATGGCCTGTGCAGCTTCATCTGATCAATCCAGAAGTTCCTTACCTTAAAAAGGCTGAACTGCTGATCTCAGCTGACTGTGTTCCTTTCGCCTATCCAGATTTCCATAGAAAATTCATTAAAGGCAGGGTGGTTATAACCCTATGTCCAAAACTTGATCAGGGAATAGAGAACTACATCGATAAACTGGCCAGGATCTTCAAGAAACAGGAGATCGGAAGTGTCAACATCGTCAGGATGGAAGTTCCATGCTGTGGGGGTATCGAGCTGATAGTGCAGAAAGCACTGGAAAAAGCCGGAGTGATAAAAATGGTCAGGGTAAATGTTGTTTCCATCTCAGGCGATATTTTGTGATTAGAGGAAAGTTGAAAAATAAGTGAATTTTAAAAATGAAGGAGGAAAGATGAGTTTCCAAGTAAAGAACAATGTTAAATGGGTCGGCAAGATCGACTGGGAACTTCATAAGTTCCATGGTGATGAGTATTCTACTCATCGAGGTTCTACCTATAATTCATATCTTATTCAGGAAGAAAAGACTGTGTTGATCGACACTGTATGGGCTCCTTTTGCCAAAGAGTTCGTAGCTAAATTGAAAAAAGAGATAGATCTCAATAAAATCGATTATGTTATCGCAAATCATGCTGAAATTGATCATAGCGGCGCTTTACCTGAATTGATGAAGGAAATTCCGGAAACTCCAATAATCTGTACACATAACGGAATTAAATCCCTTAAAGGGCATTATCACAAGGACTGGAATTTTCAACCTGTAAAAACTGGAGAGGAACTGGATATAGGTAATGGAAAAAAACTTATTTTTGTGGAAGCACCTATGTTACACTGGCCTGACAGTATGTTCGAATACCTGACAGTTGATAATATCCTGTTTACGAATGATGCATTCGGACAGCATTATGCCACTGAATTCATGTTCAATGACCTGGTAGATCAAAATGAGTTGATGGAAGAATGCCTTAAATACTATGCCAATATCTTAACACCTTTCAGTAAACTGGTAACTAAAAAGATTCAGCAGTTCCTGGAGCTTGGACTTCCCTTGGACATGATCTGCACCAGTCATGGTGTGATCTGGAGGAAAAATCCTGAACAGATCGTTCACAAGTATCTGGCCTGGGCTGATGCTTACCAGGAAGACCAGATCAGCATTATCTACGATACAATGTGGGGTAGTACCAGGAAAATGGCTGAGAACATCGCCAGAGGGATCAGATCCGGAGATCCCGATACAAACGTGAAACTTTTCAATGTAGATTCCAGGGACAAGAACGATATCATAACCGAGATCTTTAAGTCCAAAGCCATCTTGGCAGGATCTCCAACTATAAACCAGGGAATCCTGACCGCAATGGCAGCAATAATTGAGGAGATAAGAGGATTGCGCTTCCGAAACAAGAAATTCGCTGCCTTCGGATCTTATGGATGGAGTGGGGAATCTCCCGATCAGATCGATGATAAACTTGAAAAAGCAGGCTTTGAAAGACTACTTAATCCTTTGAAAATTGAGTGGAATCCTGATGAAGAAGCTGAAAAGAAATGTTTTAATTTCGGCAAGAGTTTTGCAAAAGCACTTATTAGTCGGAAATAATAGAATATTTGAGATCCACTAAGATAATTTTGTATTTGCGAAATATCTAAATAAACAATGGTATCTGTTTTCAAATATTGATAATATTTTTATTATAGTTAGGAGAAATCTCCAAAAGGAGTATTCTTAAGAATTATCTTTACTATGTTATTCAGTCCTTTTTTCCATGTATTGTCGGTCATCTGGAATAAAAAACTTACTTGGGAGGTAGCTTTTCCATAAGCTACCATTTTACCCATTGAATTATCCCAGATAACATATTCAAATTTCTGCTGCAACTCGGATGAACTTCCACCGGCGTAGGCAGAGGTTCCATTAGTACCTGCGATCCATACCCCTTTAGTTGCAGGGATCCTGCTTGTATAGATATTCTGGATAAAAAGGACAAAATCAGCCTTTAGTGTATTCGTTATTACAGGTTTTCCCTCTTGTGGAAGATTGATTACCAGAACATCTTTTTTTCCTATATCATAGGTGTAGGTTTTAAAATTTTCTTTTTGATAGTTATAAACATATTCTATAGCAGCGAAATTTGAGTTTTCAATAAGGCTTTTCATAAAATTAAATTCAAAAAAATCAGTGTATACCTCCTGAGGATCACCTTTTCCAAGGTCGTCCAGAACAGCTTTGGTGTTGTCGATATAGATATCAGAATAGATTACTGCCAGTTTTTTGGCTTCAATTATCCGCCCTTTATATTCTGGCATAATGTATAAGGTGGTGGTGCATGAAATAAACAGACTAAGAAATACGAGTAGTGCAACAAGATATAAGAAAGCTCTTACTTTAACTATTTTCATCTCAACACCTTTAATTTCATAACACTGATTATCTCTTTAAATTTGGGTATTTCACTCATTGAATAATTATTTCAATAACATCATTTTCTTTATAATTTCCTGTTTTCCTGCTGAAAGTTTGTAGAAATAGATGCCGGAACCCAGATTTTTACCTGCATCATCTCTTCCATCCCAGAAAAGAGAATGTTTGCCTCTTTGTTTATTTCCTTTGAATAAAGTCTTAATTCTTTGTCCTTTAATGTTATAGATAATCAATTTCACTTCAGATTCTTTTGGCAGTCTAAAATTTATCCTGGTTTCAGGATTAAATGGATTAGGGTAGTTCTGGTCCAAACTCGTAGTTGTGGGGAATTGAATAACATTTTCATCATTTTCTATCATTCCGTATTCAAAAGCACCCATATCTGGTGCGATTCCCCAGTAAGTATCTTCTTCCATATCAATAAAGATCTGTTCTTCCCAGGCAAAATAAGCTATACCACTGTCGATACAGGGTGATGTGCTTTGAAGAGAAAAATCATTTGATTCCGGATCAAGGAAAAGTGGATCTGCATCAATATTACCTTCAAGCCATTGCAGGTTGTAATCACCCTGAATGTCAAGTGAGTCAATACCCCCTTGAATATCGTTATGAGAAAAAAGCAGATTATAATCATTGGAACTAACATTAATTCCCTTAATTATCGCAGGATCGTTATTCCAAATGATACTATTGAGCAAACAAGCACAGGAACCTTCTAAATAGATTAGATTTTGAGTATCGGAAATATTATTACTGATAGTTGTTTTATTCATTATGAAGTTAGAATCGAACTTCATGGATATAATAGAACCATTAACATTACCGGTAACATTTTTCGAATTTTGATAGAAATAGCAGTTTTCCAAAACCAAATCTGTATCCTTAGCGTAAATAATACTGAGATCAGTTGCTGTGTTGTCCTTTATAATTAAATCGTTCATTGTCAGATTTGCATCGAAGCAGTTAATACCTTTACCCTGTTGGAGAGTTATCCCTTCCATAATTAGAGAATCAACACCATATAATTCGAAATGGAAGTTGTCTGTTCCGGTAGAAAGAACAGTTGTAGTAGGATCTTCACCTTCAATTATCAAATATTGCCCAGTAAAAAGCGGAAAGTTTTCACCGTTGGTTGAACCGGAATATTCACCTGGTGCTAGGATAATGCTATTAACCTGTTCCTGGTTGTAGAAGATGATATCAAGTGCATGGGAGATTGTTCTCAAGGGAGATTCGGGAGATAGACCATCATTTAGATCTGAACCTGAAGGATTTACATAAAGGTTGGCATCTGTTTGCTCGATAAAACTGTTCTGTGCTGAAAATCCAAGAAATCTGTTGGGTGGATATGCATATTTCCCATTCAGATAAGAAACAGTAAAAGTATCGAGAACAGTATCCAGGAGATAATGATCGGTAAAGATATCAAATCCCGAAGATGTATTATAACTTGGGAAATTACTGTATATGCTGTTTAATTCGGTATCTGAAAAATCCGGAGTAGAATTCTCATCAATAAAAATTCCTCCTCCTGTTCCAAATTGGTTGAACCATTCAATCAGGTTATTGTATGAAAAGGAACAGCCTGTTAAATCCGGATCGGTGTTATCCAGATAAATGCCAGCACCGTTGAGAGCTGAGTTTTCCTGGCAGATGATATTAGTTAGAGTTAGCTCCGAGCTGTCGCTGAAGATTCCGCCTCCGTTCTTGGAATGATTATTCGTAAGCAAGCAATCCGTCATTATTAGATCAGAGTCTAAGCAATAAATCCCACCACCGGATGTAATGGAGTAATAATCGAGCAAATTACAATAGTTCTCTGTGATGAATAAATTCTCCATTTCAACGAAGGATTCTTCTATGCAGAATCCGCTTCCATAATTTGCTAATCCGCCTGTAAC
>Ga0272442_10010100_pt1 | contig 11674 bp, 12 predicted proteins | sample SSMForm2O_FD_200262 | JGI IMG/M metagenome (GOLD analysis project Ga0272442, IMG submission 200262) | Marine sediment archaeal communities from Little Sippewissett salt marsh, Falmouth, MA, United States - SSM-Form-2O | ecosystem: Environmental > Aquatic > Marine > Wetlands > Sediment ...
TCCTCATCCGGTACGAATTGTTTTTTGTGGTGATGCCAACGGTGATAATGCGGTAAACGTTGGTGATGCTGTGTATCTAATCAATTATGTGTTCAAAGGTGGTCCTGCACCAGATCCACTCTGTCAAGGTGACGCAAATGGAGATGGATCCGTGAATGTGGCAGATGCTGTTTATCTAATCAATTATGTGTTCAAGGGTGGTCCTGAGCCGGTTGATAGTTGTTGTGAAATACCACTTTTCTCTGGTGAAGCACTTGGTAGTTTTTATATCAATGATTGTGGGCAGCCGCATGGAGGATTTGAATACGCTGGTAGTTATTATGCAAATCTTTCCTTAGTTGATTCTTCTGGTGAGCTGGTTTTAGATTTCATTGCAGGTCTTGGTGATCCAATTTTAAAACATGAGTATTCTGTTGATCTCATTGATTACACTTATGATAGACTTAGGTTAATCGTTGAAAATGAATATGTTGTTTTAGAGCGAGTGGAAAATGACACTGAATGGGATACTTGGCATAACTACTTCATTGCATCACATACATATGGTATTGCTGAACGTGGTGGATTTGGAGTGGTTACACCGGATTTATTTCCAGGTATAGTACCTTCTTATTATGTGGAATTGCGACTTCCAGACATAACATAAAAATTATTTTTTCAGTCGATAACTTTAAAATAGGTATTTTTATAATATATAATAAATGGGGAATATTATGAAGTTTAAAATACTTGGAATTATAGCATGTATACTAATACTTCTAAGTGCTTCTTCAGCTGCTACATCAAATACAAACTTTGATGATAACGTCCCTACTTGGAATGTAGGTGACAGCTGGACGTATAGCATCGATGATTTTACCTTTGACTATGAATATGAAGGACAAACAATTTTTGTTGAGGGATCAATAGAGGATTTCACTTGGACTGTTGAAAGCACAGAAGGAAGCATTTACACCGTTGGATTCACAGGAGACATTTCAGCAAATTACGACATTTACCTATCGTCATCTTCAACAACATTTGACGTGGAAGGCACTTTTAACCCAAAGTATGTAAAACTAACTGGGACAATCATGTTTACAAAAACAGATTTGGAAATACAGGATGTAAACGCAGAAATCAAAGGTTTTACAAAAGCAACTATTGCACCAATACCAATTCCACTACCGATACCAATTAAAGTTACAGTTGACGGTGATTTAAGCACAATTTTTCCACTATTTGACTTCCCACTTAGCACAGATAAGTTTTGGACGATGCCAAATCTGGTTGCAACTATTAGAATAAACGCTGGGGGAATACTAGGTTTTATCAACGTACCAATTACGTTTACAACGGAGTACCCCTGGATTCCATTTGCGTTTCACTGTCAAGAAAAACAAGATGTAACCGTTGAAGCAGGCACGTTTTCTGCATACCGCATACAATCACTAATAGGTGATTTCTTTGACTACTACTACGCACCAACAGTTGGAAACCTGGTAAAAATAGATGCTAACATGCCAAATGGAGATGTACATGGTGAGCTTAAATCCACGAACCGGTTATGAGAATTAAACCAAATAATTTTTTAATAAAACATTGTTATCACGGTAGAAATACCCTGGGGAGAAAAAAAATAATGTCAGAAAGAAAATGTCCAAATTGCGGGCGTGTAATTCCAATGGATGCAATATATTGTCCGTACTGTGGCAAAAAATTCTAATTCAAACAAACACATAATAGGTACAATTACTATTTTATTTTTTTTTTAAATCAACTTCTCTGAATACGGCGTTGTCTCAAAACTCAAATATACAATCTGTTGAAGATATTTTATTTAATAATACTCAATAGCTATGTATCGAATACTTTTGAGACAAAGCCTTTGAATACTTTCAGTGGTCCCCTTATACACTTTATTAAAACCAACTACTATGCTATGTTTCTAAACTGTTTTATAAAGGGGGAAAATACTAGTGAAATCAGACGTCATTAAACGGGGTTTTCTAAAGCCGGAGTCCTTGGTTAAAGTTGATGTTATACTAGAATCAGGGATTATCGAGCTTGACAGTCTTTTAGGTGGATTCAAAGCAGCAGAGATCACTTACATCGATGGTGACAGCACACTCATAGCTACTATTCCAAATCAGCTTTGCGTTAACACGTATAGGACGTTTAACAGTTCGACGATTTATCTTGATGGAGGGATTTGTGCTGACCCCTATGAAATAGCAAGGTATGCAAGGGAAATGGAGCTCAATGAAAGAAAAGTCCTTGAAAATATTCATATAAGCCGAGCTTTCACGGTGTATCAGCTGGCGACGTTCATTGATAAAATACTTGAAAATGAAATCATAAAACATGAGCCTAGAACCCTGATAGTTGGAAAGTTTCCATCCTTGTTTTTTGACCAAGACGTACCATTTCAGGAGTCGCAGACTATTCTGCAAAACACACTTGAAAGACTACAGGATCTCACCGCAGATTATAACTTAATCACGGTTCTTACGAACAGACAGAGTCGGCTGTATTCAAATAAAGTTAGAAGTATTATTCAAAAGCAGGCATCTGAAACCGTTAAAATGAAATATATTGAGCCATGCACCTATGTTGATCTATTGCAGAAACAGAAGAGTGCAACGATTCTTCATATGGCAAAGGGTCAGATGCGGCTTGAACATTTTGGGTTGGTGAGCTAAAGTATGGGTCGTACTGTTCCTTCGTTTCGCATGGTAATTGAGCAGTTTGGATGGGAGTGGCATGAGTTCAAACGAGCACTAAGAGATATCGATAAACAGTCTTTTGAAAATTTGATTAATCATGCACGCCGGCATGCTGAGGCGGGTACAAACATGCCTAATCCAAACCCGTTTGAATCCATTGTTATGTCTATTTTGGTTGAACATGAAAACGAACTGAGAAGGCTAAAAGAAAATGATAAGGGGACACATCCTTGATGTTTATGTTGACACACGAAAAAACGTGATGGTTACATGGGTTATAAACAAAAAGCAAGCGTATCGAATTGAAGATTTTTTTGAGCCAACATTTTATGTTTACGCATCTCAAAACCAGCTTTTCAAACTAGCAGCAGACTTGCAAGACATCCCACTAGTAAAACATCTTAACATTACTAGTGCAAGGCTTGATTTAGGCTCGGATAAAGAAAAAATTGTTCTAGAAATCACTCCAAAAAACATAGTCTCTCTTGGAAAACTTGCTTGGATGATTGACTATTGGGGTAAATACAAAACATATGATTTTTTCAACGTAGACATCCGCATGCCAACACGATACCTGCAAAAAAAAGGTGTTTTTTGTAACGCAAAAATAAGATGGGATGGCAAAAAATTTTTTTTGGAGGATGAACAATGGAGTGTTGACTATCAAATTCCTGATTTTAAAAAAACTCATCTGAGCATTCCCCATAAATCTGGTTTTCAGTCGTTAAACAAACCAATAACATCGATAATAGTCGACGAAAAAACAATAAATGAAGAAAACGAAGCAGACACTATTCTTGCTGCCGCAGAAACTATAAAAGAAAAAGACCCAGACATACTCTACACTTTTAAAGGAGACAGCTTCCTACTTCCTTATCTTTATCATCGTGCACAAAAAAGTGGTGTTGCAAAAGAATTAAATCTTGGAAGAGATGCAACACAGAAAAAACACCCAGTAAAACAAGAAAAATCGTATTTCAGCTACGGTCAAATCGTGTACCGCCCAGCGTTTTACACTCTTTCTGGCCGTGCACATATTGATCAGAAAAGCTCGTTTTTATATGATGAATCCGGGCTTTTCGGCCTCATTGACATCTCACGTTGTGCAAATATACCGTTGCAGCTGCAATCACGTCTTGGACCAGGAACTGCAATCAGTCAGATTCAAGTTAACAAAGCCATGGAACACGGGTATCTCATTCCTTGGAAGAAGAATATGCCTGAACAATGTAAAACATCTAGTCAGCTTTTAGTTTCTGATCGCGGAGGGCTCATACTCAGCCCACGTGTAGGTCTTCATGATAACGTAGTTGAGCTGGATTTCGCATCGCTGTACCCTAATATTATGCTGAAGTTTAACATCAGCCCTGAAACCATGCTATGTGAATGCTGCAAGGACTCAAATATTAGGGTTCCACAGTTAAACTACCACATCTGCTACAAAAAAAACGGTCTTATCCCAGAGGTACTCAAACCAATTATCTATCGTCGTTTTTGTTTCAAAGCACGCATCAAAAATCAAAATTACAACCCAAAGACCTATCAAGAAATTCAGCAGGCGTGGAAATGGATTCTCATTGTATGTTTTGGTTACACAGGTTATCGTAACGCACGATTCGGCCGTATTGAATGCCATGAGTCAATCACTGCTTTTGCACGAAGCATACTTCTTGATGCAGTAGAAGAAGCAGAAAAAGCAGGGTACATTGTTCTTCATGGAATCATAGACTCACTCTGGGTGAAACCCAAAAAAGATGCTTTAGACCCAGTAAGACTGTCTAGAAACATTGGTAAACACACAGGAATTAGAATGGATATTGAAGGACGTTACAAATGGATTGTTTTTCTACCCAGCAAACAATACGAAGCAGGTGCTCTAACCCGTTACTACGGTGTTTTTGATGATGGAGAACTAAAAGTTAGAGGTGTTGAACTGCGTCAGCGTAACACACCAGAGTTTCTAAGAGACGTACAAAGAAAAATGCTTGAGATTTTAAAGCGTGCAGACAACAAAGAAGAATTTATTGAATTAATTCCCAGTGTTGTTGAATCACTTTTTGGTTTTGCAGAAAAAATCATTGATCAATCCGTTGACCATGAAAAACTTGTGTTTAAAAACAGAGTCTCCAGGCAGGTTACAGAGTACAAAGTACAAAACCTTGTTAAATCCGCGCTGCTGCAGCTAAGAAACATAGGAATACAGGTAAAACCAGGGCAATACGTTCAGTATATTGTAACTGATGAGCACTCCCGCAACTACAAAAACCGTGTATGTGTTGTTGAATCCTTTACGGATGACGAAAAGATAGATGTTGATTTTTATCTGCGTCATATCGCCAAATGTGCAGAAAGCATACTACTACCATTTGGCTACACTTTAGAAAAAATTGAAAAAATGCTTTTAAATTTTAAAAACAGGGAGGAGAGTTATGCATCCGTTTTATCTGGAGATAGAACTCATCAAACCTGTTTCTGATTTTTTTAAATCAGAAGGCTATAAAGTTTTTAGAGAAATCAGGATTGGTTTTTGCCGTGCAGATCTTGTAGCATTTAAAAATGGTAAGGTTACCGCGGTAGAGTTGAAGCTTTCTGATCGGAAAAAAGCATTTGTTCAAGCAAAAAATTATCAGCTTGCAGCAGACTTTGTGTATTTTGCGTTTCCACTACAAAAGGTGTATTCTCTTCTCAGAAAATGTGAACATACACTTAAAAAAGAAGGTATTGGTCTTTTGTCAGTTAACGAAAAAGATTGTACGGTTAGTAAAATTATCAAAGCGCAACAGTCAAAAAGAAAAATATCTACACTTACAATACAACAAATAACCAAGAATAGATTTTCCAGGAAATCTAAGTTCAAAGTTTATTAATAAATTTGATATTAAGGTGAAGGTATATGTGTTATCGTTATTCGATCTTTAGTCGTCCTGAGCTTTTAGAATCTCGGTTTAAAGCAAAATTTGAAAAACAGTTTATTCGAAGATATCATGTTTCAGCATTTGAACAAACCACTCTTCCAGTTATAACCAATGACAAACCAGATACTATTCAGCTGTTTTCTTGGGGACTTGTACCATTTTGGGTTAAAAACCAGCAGCAGATGCAAGAAATCGCAGAGAAAACTGCGAATGCACGCTCTGAAACCATTTATGAAAAACCTGCTTTTAGAACTTCTGCGCAAAAAAAACACTGTCTAGTCCTTGCTAATGGTTTTTATGAATGGCGAAATTTTCAAGGAAAAAACTACCCGTATTATATTCGACTTAAATCAAAAGAGCCTTTTGCTATTGCAGGTCTTTGGGAAGCGTGGACTAATAAAGAAACAGAAAAAGAAGTGAAATCGTATACGATTATTACTACTAGGGCTAATGAGTTGATGGAAAAAGTCCATAATAAAAAGAAACGTATGCCAGTAATTCTATCTAAAGAGCTTGAACGATCGTGGATTGCAAAGGATGTTACAAAAGATGAAGCGTTACAAATTCTTGAGCCTATTGATGATTCGGTGCTTGAAGCTTTTACGATTTCTAGGATGATTACCGCTCGGGGGGTTGACCCTGACGTACCTGAAATTCTAAACCCGTATGAATACCCTGAGCTTGCTGATTTGAATAAATCTGTTGGTCAGACGAGTTTATTTTAAACATTTTATACAAAATATTTTTAAGAAACACTTAAATAAAAATATGGCATAACTATTTGTATAGGGAGGACCTATAAATGATTAAAAACTTTAAAGTAGTGTACGTAGGAGTTTGTTTATTGCTTGTTTTATCAGTGATACCTACTGTATCAGCATATTCAACTGTTTTCTGTGGTTCATTGGGTGTAGTATACGTTGATGATGACTTTAATGAATCTACTTCTGGGTGGGGAGTTACCTCGTTTAAAACCATTCAAAATGCAGTAGATACCGTTTCAGATTCAACTCAAATACTCGTCTACGAAGGATCTTACACTCCTTTTATAATACAAGATAAATCAGATGTTATTTTAGCACCTGCAGATAACTCTATTCCGTTAGTTACTGGAAACCAGCAGGTAAAAGATATAACGGTACCCGGTTTAATTCGGTGTATTGTTTTTGTTACTAACTCAGAAAATATTGACATATCTGGTTTTAACTTTCAGGGTGAAAACCTTGATGGCAGAAGTTATGCAGTATTATACAATGACTCCTCTGGATCAATAAACAAATGCACTGTCGCCTCAAATCAGCGAGCAAACATGTACAATACCAACATCCGAGCGCAAATAAATACAACGCTTACCGTTGATAGTTGCCTCATAGAACAATATGGTCGAATAGGTGTGTACTGTCGAACTGGATCAACGCTTTTTGTGTACAATTCAACGTTAATAGGTCAAAAATATAGTGATGCAGATGGAGACTATGTAAACTATGGAATTGAAATTGAAAATTTGGGTTATGCCTCATATGCAACCATTGCATACAATGAACTCTACAATCATCATCATACAGGTGCTGCAACGTGGAGCTCAGCAGCTATAATTGTTGATGCATGGAGATATTATGAGGTAACTGAATCAATGTGTACTGCAACCATTCAATACAATGACATACATGATAATATGTTTGGTGTGCAAATAATTCCTAATGAAAACATCCATGTAAATAGAAATAAGATTTATGACAACATAAAATATGGAGCTGTAAGTGATCCTTATTGGGATGGAAGTGAATACGTTGATGTAACGCTTGATGCACGTTTTAACTGGTGGGGAGATGAAACTGGGCCATTACATGAATCTGAAAACCCAAATGGAGAAGGCGATAAAATCACAGATTATGTGGATTTTATTCCATGGCTTGAAGGAGTTGTACCACAGTTAACCTTGATAAAACCTGAACCCGGTTTTCTGTATTATAACTTCCAAGATGCAATAGAACTTAAGTTTCCGTTTATTACCACTTTAATACTAGGGGATATTACCATCGAAGTAGAAGCAAAAGAAGGTCTTTATGGTATAGAAAAAGTAGAGTTTTACATAGATGACGATCTTACATCAACTGATTACACCCCGCCGTATAGCTGGCGATGGGATGAAAAAACACCGCTGTTACAATACACAATAAAAGTTGTTGGCTATGATTCACAAGGAACTACATCCTCTGCAGAGCTAAAAGTTTGGAAATTAAAGTTTCTTCAGTAAAAACCATACAAACCACTCTTTTTTTTACTAAACTTTTTATACTATTAACTACTACATTAGAAATGTAACAAGGGGGTACTTGCTCTATATGTCTACAAACTTATTAAAAATACTTTCATTTTTTGTATTAACACTACTTCTAACAGGTACAGTTACATCTATTCCTACAAATACTGAACCATATGACTATTTTACGTATGAAGAGATGACTGATTTGTTTTTTGAACTGGCGAATAACCACTCAGATATAATGTCTGTTAGTTCAATTGGAAAAACATATGAAGGACGAGATATCTGGTTGGTAAAACTATCTGATAATGTAGAAGAGGATGAAGATGAAGCTGAGGTGTTGCTCATGGGTGCACATCATGGCAATGAACGACCTTCATTTGAAGTTCTCATATATTTTATTAATTTTATAGTTGAAAAATATAATCAGGAAAACACTGATGATGATCAAGATGGATATGTAAATGAAGACGTATTTGATGGTATTGACAATGATCTGGATTTACAAGTTGATGAAGACCCCTCCGAGACAAGAATTACTAATATTATCGATACGACAGAAATTTATCTTATTCCCATGGTAAATCCAGATGGTGTAGAGTTTGGTTGGAGGAAAAATCGAGCGCCAAACTATGGACCATATGGCTTTGCAGATGAAATTACTTCATACGGTGTTGATTTAAACAGAAATTATGGTTTTCGATGGTTTTTACCCTATATCTTCCCAGATAATTATTACTTTGAATATCTCACAGATGATGAAAGCGGCATATATCGAGGAGTTAAACCTTTTTCAGAAAATGAAAGCTCAGCGGTTAAAGCATTTGTAGAAGACCATGACATTCAAATTTCTCTTTCATATCATGACTGGGGGGAATGGATGATTTTTCCTTGGATGCATACAAGCCGACATACACCCCATGAAGCATTATTCCGATCTATAGGATATAATATTTCCCAGATTAACAAATATGAGTTGAAAATCTATGGCCAATATGGTGAAAAAGACTATCTCATACCACGTTTTTGTGGTACACCCGGTTCATCTGAAAACTGGTTGTATGGTCGTCATGAAATCTTAGCATACACGGTTGAGCTGTGTGAGCGAAGACCGGAAATAAGGCCAGATAAAGTGTTAGATGCCTGCTGGAAGCATGTTGGTGTAAACTTGTATGTATGTGAAAGAGCGCAAACAGTTGAAGAAGAAAAACAACAAATAAAATCATCAAGAAATTTATTTGAGTTCTTTTGGTAATAGTAATTACCATTCTTGTTTTTTTTCTCCAAATAAATCCCAAAATGTGCCTAGTGAAAGACCCCAGATGAATGCTGATGTAAGACCAATAATGACATTGAAAATAATAAAATAAATTATACTATCTACAAAGGGGTAGCCGAATAGAACGTCTAAAACCAGCCAGAATAAAAACGAAAATAGTACTGCTTTTGTAGGGCTTTTTTGACTTGGTATGAAATTGTACATTATTGCATAAAATACACCAAATACTAAACCTATAAACAAATAAATTATGGTGCCCACAGCAAATGATAGAAGTAAAATTATCATACCTGTTTGACCAGATATTTCTGGTATCTGTGGTTCATACAGCCCATATATATCTGATGATGTAGAAATCGCTACTAAGGTTATTGCAGCAAGAACTATACCATATACAACGCCTGCTAGGGCTCCTGATTTTATTCCCCGGGCATATTCTACAAATTCAGTCATTTGTATTCACTTTTTTTTTATGTGAAATCGTTTTTTGCTTTAACAATCATGATTATTGCAATTAGTGAAAGTATACTTGAGATAAGAAACGGGCCAATTAAAAACAGGCCTAGTATACTACACACAATTGTAAAACCCCAATATATTCTTTTTATTGCCAGTATTCCACCTAGTATCACTAGTATGGATAACGCTATACCTGCAGCCCCGCAAATAACAAGCCATTGATAGAGTAAATCAGCAAAATCAGCTGGGTTTTCTACAGATAATGATCCAGACACTTGCATAACTATTTCTTCTATTGCTACGGGGTCTGTAAAGGTTAAAGAAAGCCAGGTAATTAATGCAATGATACCTCCAATTATAAGAAGTATCCCTGCAATCATTGGGAGGTTATTTTTCTCTGTTTTTGTTGGTGGTTGATCTTTTTTTGTTTTAAAATTTGAGATATCTTGTTTTGCACCACAGACTTGACAGGTGAAATCACCTTCTATCAGATAAGCACCGCAGTTTGAACATTTTCGTGTCATGTAGTATCTTCTCCTCAAGATATGATATCATATTTATGTTATATAAACTAAGATGATACTGCAATAAAGCATTAAAATAATTAAGTTGTTACATTTTTTTATATGAACAAAAATGAAGTAGTGGAACTTTTTGATTCCAACTGGGAACAAAATGTTGAAAAATCTGAGAAACCAATAATGATTATGTTTTACAGTCCGACGTGTCCTCATTGTCATACAATGGAGACCTATTTTCAAGAATATGCAGAGGATTTTAAAGAAAATATCGTTTTTGGGAAAATAAATATTGTTGATAGTCAGATGACTGCTCGTCGGTATGGTGTTATGGGTACTCCTACGTTCAAGTTTTTTTGTTTTGGCCATCCTGTTGCTGAGCTTGTTGGTGCTGTGTATCCTTCGTTGTTGAAAAAAACCATTGAAGATCATCTGAAAAGTAGCCGTGAGTGTGTAGAAAACACTACGTGGGTTGATGCTGGTATTTCTGGGTATGCTTAACTTTTTTTTATCCGTACATTGATGAAGGTAGTGGTGGTAGTTGAGGTGCTGTTGGTTTGGATTGTTCCATGTATTTTCTAATACTGCTTTCTATGGTTTCTGCTTCTTTATATAATGGTTTAGCATCGATTTTTATTCCTGGAAGCATAACGTCTAATTTTTCAACGATATTTCCCGCTGCTCGTGAATCTGGGTATGTAGCATGTGCCTCTGATAGCAGGCAAATTATGTCGCGTTTAAGTAATACACCTTGATATAGGAGGACCCCTGTTACACCAGTAATCATTCCTTCTTGGGTATGCGTTATTTTGTATTTTTTTAGTAGTTTTTTCATTTTAGTGCTGCTTCCTACGCCGTATACTTTGAGTTTTTTTGCTTTGCCGTCGCCTACTGCGTGTGTTCCTTCTAGTGCTACTAGTACTTTGCATCCTTTTTGTTTTGCCCAAGTGAAAATTGCATCTGCAAGGGGTTTTATGATGTGCATTGGCGGCATAAATTCTGATATAATTACTGCTAGTTGGTCACAGCTATCATCTGGCCCGCATACTTTTTTTCCAGCATATATTCGTACAGGTGGAAGTGGTTTTGAGTTATGTATAACTGTTGCTGGCATAAATTGATCTGATAGTATTGATCCTACTTCATCAAGTTTTTGTGAGTCTACGATGTATCTTCCTGCAATTGAGCTTATTAGCCCTACGGTTGGAAATGCAACGACTAACATTGAGTTAGATAAATCTATTTGTTTATGTTCAATTATTTCAATTTTATTCATGTTACCTCGGTCCCCATATTTCTATTATCCTACAATAGTTTTTTCTTTATATAATATTTTGGAAAACATAGGGTTGTAAAATATGTTTTTTAGAAAAATCGCGAGAAATCTTCTTCTTCTTCTATATAGTAACTCCTCTCCACCATATTTTGCATTTTGTACATCCACCAACTATTAGATAAAAACATCTTTTTTGTATTAGTATTTTTTTCGCAGTTGCATGTGCAGATAATGGTGCACGTAGCGACGCATTTAT
>Ga0272442_10010102_pt1 | contig 11669 bp, 8 predicted proteins | sample SSMForm2O_FD_200262 | JGI IMG/M metagenome (GOLD analysis project Ga0272442, IMG submission 200262) | Marine sediment archaeal communities from Little Sippewissett salt marsh, Falmouth, MA, United States - SSM-Form-2O | ecosystem: Environmental > Aquatic > Marine > Wetlands > Sediment ...
CTCGGGCGCAAGCTCGTGCCGCCGGAAGGGGCCGACTGGCGCGTGCGGTGGGAGTAAGTCGATCAGGCAGATGAGATGGGGGTGACGCTCATGTATTACGGGATTCGCAGTTGTGGCAGAGGGATCAGTCGCGTGGGGGTCGTGGTTGTCATCGTGGTGGTGGGGCTTGCCGGGTTCGTCTTTCTGTCGTCGCGGCCGACGCGCGGCCGGATGCCGACCCGTGCGGCATGCCTCAATAACCTCAAGCAGCTCGGCTTCGCCATGAAGATGTATTCGTCCGACAATGGCGACGTGTTTCCTCTGTGGAAGGGGACGTCCGGCGATGCGATATCGCCGGCGGACACGGCCGAGGCTGCGACGGCCGTCGGCAGCTTCGGGGCCCTCGTGACCAATCAGTACCTGGGCAACTATGAGGTACTGGCGTGCCCCCAGGCGGAAACCGTCCCCGCGACCGACCCGCTTCGGCCTCCTTACGGGGCCGACTTCACGAGGCACACGCTGGACTATGCATACGTTGCGGGTCTAGCCGAGAATGCCGACAGCGATTCGCCGATAGCCCTCGACGACGTGGTGCGCGGCGACTGCCGGCGCATACCGGGTTTGGCCTGCGGGAGGGGGTCGAATCACGGTGCCGACGGTGTGAACGTGCTCTATGTGGGCGGGCACGTCCTGTTCGAGGCTTCGACGGCCGGCGGAGAGGGCCCCGTGGGGTTTCTCCCCGAGTTGGACAAGCGTCTGCAGCCGTCGGAGGGAGAGTCCTGGCGCGTGAGGTGGGATTGAGGCGAACCAGGGCTGGAAATCCAGAGGAGCGAGAGATGGCTGCAATGCGAAGACGCCGGAACCGCGGTCTGACGAAGCTGGGGCTTCTTGTACTGGTCATCGTGGTCGGCGGGGCGGCGCTCGTCATCCTCGAGCCGATCCTGCCGAGCTTCTTTGGGCCGCATCCGGCGCCCTACCGTGCGATGTGCATATGCAACTTGAAGCAGGTCGGGTTCGCTGTGAGGCAATACGCGTACGACCACGACGATCGGTTTCCTTCCTTCGCGTCGTTCTCCACCGATGCGGATGAGTTGGTGGGCGCTGGGCCCGGCGACGCCACCGCGGTGGGCAGTCTGGGGGCGCTCGTCACGCTGGGATACCTCGGCGACGAATACGAAGACGGATACGCAAGACTTGTCTGCCCGGAGACGAAACACCCGCCGGCGGGGTCCGTCGTCGATTACGAGAAGCCGGACGAGAAGCTCCCCTTCTCCGGCGATACGCTGGACTACGCGTATGTGGCGGGCCTCGGCGAGAGCGACGATGCGGACTCGCCCCTGGCGCTCGACGACGTCGGTGCGGCCAACAGGAACATCCCCGGATTGGCCTGCGGGGAGGAGTCGAATCACGGGTGTTGGGGCGTGAACGTGCTGTATGCGGGCGGGTATGTGATGTGTGATTCCCCGGAGCGCGGGCGGGGGTCGGCCAAAGGCGCCCTCCCAAGGATGGATGGGCTCCTACGACCCCCGCCCGACGCCCACTGGCGGGTAGCCTGGGAGCAGGGCTAGTGCGTCATCAGCTCGCCGAGAACGCGGTCGGCCTCGGCCGCGGTGCTGACCTCCCGCTCCCCAAGACGCGCCCACGCCTGGTAATACGGCCTGTCCCGGGCGAACATCCCGTCCGAGATGTAGCCCTCCAGCCAGGTGCACTTGCGGAGCTGGTCCCGAGGCGCCAGGAAGATGTAGCCGCGGGCCACGTCGGCCAGGCATAGGCCGGGCTGGGCGGCGTACTCCGGGTCGCGCCCGTCGCGAAGAGAAGCAAAGGGCGAGCCGACGACGTCGAAGCCGGCCGGCGAGCCACCCCCCAGCGCCATCACCGGCTCGAGCACCTCGCGCATTACAGGCTCGAAGTAGGGATCGTGGAGGGCGATCTGGTAGACGCCGTCGCCGTGCCGGGCGCGAAGCAGAACGCCCATGCGTGAGAGACGCCGGACGACCTGTCCCTCCACGACCATCGCCTGACGATAGTGCGTGTAAGAGTGGGCGGACCCGACCCAGACGATGCCGCGTTCGCCCAGCGCTAAGACCTGTCGTTCGACGCTGGCCGCCATGAGTTCGTCGCGCTTGATGAAGCGGGCCAAATCGTCCGGCAGGCGCAAGATGCGCAGCTTCTCCCACACGGCCGACTGCAAGCGCCCTCCTTCGGCGCCGGTGACCAGCCCGAGCGATGGGCCGTCGACGGCTACGTCGATGCCGACCAGGCGGAGCGCGGGGTCGCCATCCTCTCTGCCGGCGTTGACGCGCCAGACGGTCTCGAGGACGTCCCAGTACTCCTTGAAGCCCCACATGCCCCAGGGGCCGTGGCGGGCGATGCGCAGAGCCAGCTCCCGGTCGAACTCCGGGGCGGTCACCAGGCGCTGGAGCAGGTCGTTGTCCCGAGCCAGGCAGACCTCGAGCCCCACGCAGGTGACGCCGGCGCGCGAGTAGAGCTCGGGGATCAGGTCGTTGAGAAACAAGAGACAGTCGCGTTGCTCGTGGACCTCGCCGAAGATGACGAGGTCGTGCTCCGACGCGACGCGCACGGCGTAGTCGATGGGGCCGGCGGCGTTTTCGTCGAGCCATTCGGCCATTGCGGCGCGGTCATCTTCGGACAGCGAGGAGATCTCGATCAGGGCCGATGGGTCGCGGGACTCGCATGGCATCGCAGAGTCGGCCGGTGGGGACATGCGCGCGGCGGTCGCGAGGTCAAGCGCTGTTCGCAGGACGCCCGCTGTGACCACGAACAGACAGGCGACGAGGGAGGCGGCGAAGGCCAGTCGAACGCGCGGGGGCCGCACCTCCCTGGTTACAGTCGTTCCTGCGATGAGGTCGTGCCAGCCGCGCTTGCTCCGCGCAAAGGCTATCCACAGGAAGCCGAGTCCGATGGGAAAGACCGAGAGGGTCTTCGCGACAGTTTCGCGGAGCAGAGCTCGGGGGAGACCGGGGGGGCCGCCGGGGGTCTTCTCCACGCGCGCGCCGGCAAGCCACTTGCCCAGCGTCGCCCCGCACAATCCCACACAAAGCACGGCGTAGACGACGAAGGCGCATATCAGGGTGAGCTCGAATGGGATGTAGACCCCTGCACGACCGAGGAGCCAGGCTGCAGCCTTCACGGCCAACCCGGCCAGGAGCAGGTCGATCGCCGCCGCGGCCAGCCGCCTGCCGAAGCCGGCGCGCCCCTTGCCCGTGCTCGCGTCCATGTGCTTAATCCTCCAATGCCAGTAGCCCTATGAGACGGTGCGAGGGCGCCGAGTGTCCAGAAGAATCGGCGTGTGCCGGGACCTCACGTCCGCCCGCAGTAGGGACAGGGGTCTTGCGGCCGCGGCGGCGGGCGGTCTCGCGTCGGCCTTGACTTGCCGGCCCCGCCCGTGCAGAATACATGCCCAATCGAAACCACGGACACCCGGACACCGGGTGTCCAATTCGCGTCTATCCGACCGCCAAGGGGGCGTCACAATGGCGAAGCAGCAGTTCGGGCTTATCGGGCTGGCCGTCATGGGCCAGAACCTCGTGCTCAATATCGAGCGCAACGGCTTCTCCGTCGCTGTGTACAACCGCACGACCAAGAAGACCACGGGCTTTCTGTCGGGCACCGCCAAAGGCAAGAACATCGTCGGGTGCGAGACGATCGAGGAGTTCATCGGCGCGCTGGAGAAGCCGAGGCGGATCATGATTATGGTCAAAGCGGGTGCGCCCGTCGACGCCGTGATCGATCAACTGGTCCCCCTTCTCGACAAGGGCGACCTGCTCATCGACGGGGGCAACTCGTTCTTCAAAGACACCATCCGCCGGTCCGAGGCGCTCGAGGCCAAGGGGCTGCTCTACATAGGCACGGGCGTGTCCGGAGGCGAGGAGGGCGCGCTGTGGGGCCCGGCCATAATGCCCGGCGGCAAGCGCGAGGCGTACGACCTCGTCGAGCCCGTCCTCACAAAGATAGCCGCGCAGACCGACTCGGGCGCGTGCTGCACGTACATCGGCCCGGGTGCCGCCGGACACTACGTCAAGATGGTCCACAACGGCATCGAGTACGGCGATATGCAGCTCATCGCCGAGGTGTACGACATCATGGCGACCGTCCTCGGCATGACCGCGATGCAGATGCACGAGGTCTTCAAGAAGTGGAAGACCGGGCCGCTCGACTCGTACCTCATCGACATCACGACCGACATTCTCAAAGTCGTCGACCCCAAGAGCGGGAAGCCCCTCGTCGATGTGATCATGGACGCGGCCGGGCAGAAGGGGACGGGGAAGTGGACGAGCCAGTCGGCGCTGGACGTCGGCGTGCCGACGCCGACTATCAACGCGGCGGTCGAGTCGCGGATCATCTCCGCGTTCAAAGACGAGCGCGTGGCTGCGTCCAAGATCCTCAAGGGCCCGGCGGCGGTGTTCAAGGGTGACAAGACGGCGTTCATCGAGAAGCTGCACAGCGCGCTGTATGCATCGAAGATATCATCCTACGCCCAGGGCATGGCGCTGCTGCGGCACGCGTCCGCCGAGTACGATTTTGCACTCAACTACAGGGAGATCGCACGGATATGGAAGGGCGGGTGCATCATCCGCGCGCGGTTCCTCGATAGGATCATGAAGGCCTACGAGCGGAACGCGGACCTGCCGAACCTCCTCGTCGACCCGGAGTTCGCCAAGGACGTAAACGCGGCGCAGGAGGACTGGCGGGAGGTTGTGTCCACGGCGCAAAGCCTCGGCGTGCCGTGCCTGGCCATGGCGGCTTCGCTGGCGTACTTCGACGCCTACCGGCGGGAGCGACTCCCCGCCAACATGACGCAGGCCCAGCGGGATTACTTCGGCGCCCACACCTACAAGCGCATCGACCGCGAGGGTACCTTCCACACCGAGTGGGTGGAGGCGAGAGAGACCGGCCAAGCCGCCGAAGAAGAGATGTAACGGGGGGCAATCTTCCAGAGCAAGAGGTGGGGCGGGTCCGCTTGGCGCGGGCCCGCCTTTCTTCTGCGATGGCCTGCAGTCGCTGTCTGTTGGCAGCGAGGGTCGGCTCACTCAATGCACAGGCGGCAACGGGGAGAGCCCAGGCTTCCATGAACCACTCTCCGTTGGTCGTTGTCGCTGGAGAGGGTGGCTGGGCTCTCCTCACCCAACGCGACCCCGCAAGCCACCGTGCCCACACGGAAGCTCCCATAAACCACTCGCCTTTCACCGCCTTTACAAGCGGGCCGCATCTGCTACCATGAGGCCAACAGGGGAAAAGCCCATGAAGGTCTCCATCGTATCCGACGAGGTGAGCCTGGACTTTCGGACCGCGGCCGAGCTGGCAACCGACTGGGGCATAAACGCCTTCGAGGTGCGTTGGGTGGGCGGGCACCGCACGCCGTACCTCGACGAGTGGGGTCGGCGGAGCGTCGAGCGCGCAGTGCGCGACTTCGGCGTGACGCTCTCCGCCATCTCACCCGGCCTGTTCAAGTCGCAACTGGGCTCCGAGCAGATGCGGGAACAGGCGGGGGGCGGCCTCGACGACTCGCTGCGGCTGTGCAACGAATGGGGCGTGGACCTCTGCATCATATTCGGCGTGCGCTGCGGCGACGAAGATCGCAACGAAGGCCAGGGGCAGGTCGTCGACCTCATGGGTGAGGCGGCCAAACGCGCGGCGGCCGCCGGCGTGAGCCTCGCCATCGAGACCGAACCCGGGCACTACTGCGATACGGGCGATAACACGGCCGCGATCATCGAGGCCGTCGGCTCCGACTCCCTCCGCGTCAACTGGGACGTCGGGAACTCCTTCCACGCCGGCGAGAGTCCGCAAGAGGGCTATGCGCGGCTGCGGCCCTATATCGCAAACGTCCACGCCAAGGACCTGATCCGCAAGCCCGACGGGAGCTGGCAGACCGTCCAGCTGGGAACCGGGCACGTCGGCTGGGGAGAACTCATCCCGACCCTCGTGCGCGACGGTTTCGGCGGGTACGTGTGCGTCGAGACGCACTACGGCGAGAAGAGGGTGGCCGAGAGCCGCAAGTGCGCCGCGTGGCTGCTGGAGACCGTGGCGCGCGCGCAGGGACGGTCTCGGTGAAGCTCAATCAGCCGGACTGGGAGGGCATCGGCGCCAAGGCCGGCAAGTACGACTGGGCGGCGGGGATAGTGTCGTCCCTTCGCAGCGAGGTCGACGTGTGGATGGCCGCCGAGCGGCCGCTGCCCACAGAGGGCGCGGGCTGGTACCACAACTACTTCTGCCCGGCGGACGGCACACGGCTCTCGTTCGACATAAACAAGCCGGGCGAACACGTCTGCCCCGCCTGCGGCAGCGTGTACTCCGGCTCCCCCTACGACGAGGCCTGGGTAACCATGTTCCAGTTCCACCTCCAGCGCGCTGTGCGAGGGGCGGCCGCGCTCCACCGCATAACGGCCGAACCGGCATACCCCCGCTTCGTGGCGGAAGTGCTCGGCTTCTACGCCGAGCGGTACGCCGACACGCCCGTCCACGGACAGTGGGCCGGCAAGGGCAAGATAATGGGCCAGGGCCTGACCGAGGCGATCCTGCTGCTGAGATACGCGGAGGCGCTGGAGTTGTGCCGGGACGGCCTGGACCCCGCCACGTTCGACCTCATAGCGCGGAAGCTGCTCGTGGCCGGCGCGCGGTTCATCGTCTCCCAAGGGCCGGGCTCGGTCCACAACATCCCGTGCTGGCACAACGCCGGCGTGGGCGTCGTGGGGCTCGTAACGGGCGAGGAGGACCTCGTGAACTGGGCCGTGCGGGGCGAGTTCGGCCTGGACAGGCAACTGGCCGAGGGGGTCCTCGTTGACGGTTTCTGGATTGAAGGCTCCATCGGGTACCACTTCTACGCGCTCGATGCGCTTCGCAGCCTCTGCTTCGCCCTCGGCGAGGGCTACGCAGACCACGAGGCCTTGCTGCGGATGTTCCTCGCGCCGCTCGATTACGCGTATCCGGACGGAAGCCTCTGGTCGAACAACGATTCGTGGCATGAGGATAGCCTGGACAAGCGCGCGCCCGTCTACGAGTACGCGCACCACTTCTGGCCCCGCGCCGGCTTCGGCCCTCTGCTTGCGGAGACGTATGAGACGGAACAGCGGAATTCGGTCGATGCGCTCCTCTTCGGCGAGCCGCTCCCGCAGCCGGGGAGGGTGGTGCGGCCGTCGCGGGTGTTCGAGCCGTCCGGGTTCGGCATACTGCGAGGCGGAAGCGGGGACACGACAGCGCAGGCGACGCTGAAGTTCGGTCCGCACGGCGGCGGGCACGGACACCCCGACAAGCTGGCGCTGACGTACTTCGCGGCGGGGCGATTGATACTGCCGGATTTGGGCAGCCCCGGCTACGGCGTGCCGCTGCACACTCAATGGTGCCGGCGGACGGCGGCACACAATACGGTCGTCGTCGACGAGACCGACCAGGCGCCCTGCACGGGGCGGTTGCTTCACTTCGAGGCCGGGCCGCCCGCGCGGATAGATGCGGTCTGTGAGGATGCATACGACGGCGTGGCCCTCCGACGCCGCCTGCTCCTCGACGGCAGCCTGCTCGTGGACCTCGTCGACGTAGAAGCGGACGAGGGCCACACGGTGGACCTGCACATGCACGTGCGCGGTCGGCTCACCTCGCCCGCCAAAGCGCCACCGGCGCCGGCGTTGGGGGAGGAGCCGCCCTATTCGCTCTACACAAACGTGCGGGAGCTCGCGGAGATTCCAACGCTTGGGGCCGGCTGGGACGTCGGCGACGGGTGGGTATTTCAGTGGATTCCCGCGGGGCCCGCGGGCGACTGCGTCACCTACGTCGCCGACTGCCCGGATAACCCGGCGGACAGGATGCTCTCCGCGATCATCCGCAGAACGCGAGGCAGCGCCGCCTTCCTCTCCGTCGCGGATACGGGGAGGGGCAGCGCCCCCCTCTCAAGCGTGGGGGCCGAGCGGGACGGGGAGGCGGTCCGCGTGACCGTGGCCCGGGCCGACGGGACGCGTCTCCGCCTGAGCATCTGAGGCCCCTTTCACTCCCTATGGGCCGCGGGCCCCACATATGCTACAATAGGGGCTCGATGCCGGACCCCGCGCCGCCCGGCGGGCGAAACAAGGACACGGGGCCCCACCCCGCAACAGACTGGAGGATACCGAATGAAGCTGACGCTTGCGCTCCTCGCCGCTATAGCCGTCTTCGGCTGCGTGACCATGGACACGCAGCCGCCGCCTCCGCCGCCCGAGGCCTCGCTGGCCGGGCCCGAGGGGTCGACACCGCCTCCTCCGCCACCGGGGGCCAGAGCCGCCGCGCCCGCGCCCGCACCCGCCGCCTCCGCCACCGCCAGCCTCGACGAGATTGCCGCCGAGGTCAACGGCCGCGTGATCACCAAGGGCGACCTCTTCAACAGACTCCTCCAGTCCGGCGGCAAGCGCGTGCTCGATGAGATGATCTTCGAGATACTCGTGCGCGAGAAGGCCGATGAGCTCAAGATGATCGTGACCCAGGCCGACGTCGACGCCAAGATCGACGAGCAGCGACAACGCTTCCCGACCGAAGACGCCATGGAGCAGTATATGGAACAGGCCGGCATGACCATGGCCGACCTGCGGACGCGCATCGAGACCGACCTCTTGGCCCAGGAGATCGCCAAGATCGACCTCGAGGTCACCGACGAGGAGATCGCGGAGTATTTCGAGAAGTACGGGTCGAGATTGGGCCAGCCCGAGCAGTTCCACATCGGACTCATCCAGGTCGAGACGGCTGAGGAGGCCGAGGAGCTGGACAAGGCGCTCGACGCGGGCGCGGACTTCGCCGAGACGGCCAAGGAACACTCCAAGCACATCAGCGCCACCGACGGCGGAGACCTCGGGATGCTGCCGCTGCCCAGCGGCAGGGTGCCGCGCGAGGTCGAGCAGGAGGTCCGGCAGATGGCCGTGGGTCAGATCAGCGACCCCATCACAACCGGCCGCGGCGCCTTCATCGCAAAGCTCATAGATAAACAGGATGCCCAGGACGCGACGCTGGAGAACTCGCGCGATAACATCCGCCAGATACTCGTCGAGCGGAAGGTCTCGGCACGGGCATGGCGCATGAAGTCCTCCATGCGCGACGAGGCCGACGTCAAGGTCTACCTCCAGTAAGGGGGCACTAAGGGCGTCGTCACCTCAAGGGTCTGAGATCGGTCACCAGGGTCGCAGTTTCCGTCTCCGGACTTGACTCTCCCTTTGGGGGCGTGGGGGACGCTCAAGCCTGCATGAGATAGCGATAGTCCCGCGCACCCTAGTCGACATGACGTAGGTCGGCAATGGAGGGAGCGGTTGGCTTGGGGTGGGGAAGGGTCGGCCGGGCGCCGGGTCGGCGCGTGGTGGCGTCGTCGGTCTTCGTCCATTCGAGTCCGGCAGTACGTTCCGCACGAGAAGGAGCGGTAGGCCCCGGGCCCTTACTAGACATGACGTAGGTCGGGAGCGGAGGAGGGGTCGACGTTTGGTGAGGGACGGTCGGCAGCCGGGAGAAGCCGTCGACCGGGAGAGTATAGCAGGCACAAAGACAGGGTCGGGGGAGGCGGCAGAGATGCCTCCCGCCGGCCTTCTCTGTATGTTAGGTCGGACAAAACACGCGTCCCCGCCCATCACAAGGTGTGGTATACTAATGTGACGCGCACCGACCCCGTGGGTACATGCGTCCTAATAGTGGATTCAGCGGGGATAAGCCATCCGGGGAGCCCAATGAGACTCGTACCATGCATCGCGGCGGTCGCGGCAGCGCTCTCTGCGGCCGGCGCGTTCGAGAACGACGGGTTCGTCCAGACGTCCGGCGACCAGTTCGTCCTCTCCTCCCACCCCGGCACCGTGTTCAAGGTGAAAGGGTTCAACTACTACCCGCAAGACCACCCGTGGGCCATATGGACCGAGTGGGACCCTGCGGCGATCGACATCGAGCTGGCACACGCCGAGGCGATGGGAGCCAACGTCATCCGCACCTTCATCGACTACTACGCCGTCGGCGGCCCCGACATATCGCAGCAGACCCTCGACCATATCGTGGACTTCGTCGAGATGTGCAAAGGCCACGGCATGAAGGTGATGATCGGCCTCTTCGACGGGTACAGCGGCTACCCGGCCGCCGGGACCTCCGGCGAGATCTACAACGGCATCCACCTCAACAAGGTCGTCGGCGCCCTCGCCGGCAACACCGGCATCTTCGCCTGGGACGTCAAGAACGAGCCCGACTGGATAAACGATACCTACTGGTCGTGGAGCCTGCCGGGGGCCGAGACCTACGCCGCGCAGCGGATAGACTGGATACAGCGGGTCCGCAACCACATCAAGAGCATGGCCCCCGAGCACCTCGTCACCGTCGGCCTCATCTTCAACTACGACAACTACCTGCCTTCGGGGCAGACCACCGTGGAGTCGTTCGTCGACTTCTGCTGCTTCCACTACTACCCGCGGAACTACCCCGGGGGATCGCTCTCCGGCGCTATCGCGACGCTGGAGTCGCGCACGAGCAAGCCCATCAACGTCCAGGAGATCGGCTGGTACGCCGACTGGTCCACCGGCAGGACGGAGCCGGACCAGGCGGACAAGTTCAGCGGATGGCTTTCGGAGATAGCGTCGCGCGACTGCTCGGGGCTGGTCCAGTGGACGCTGTGCGATTTCTGGGGCGGCTACCCCTCGGGCTCGGAGGCCTGCTACGGCTTCCTACGCGATGACGGGTACTACACGTGGAAGCCGGCCGCGTACGTCTACCGCGATGAGATGAGCGTGGCGCAGTTCTTCTTCGTCGACGAGACGCCGCCCGGGCCCGTGAGCGACCTCTCCGCCGAGGACGGGATCGACGCCATCACCGTGTCGTGGACGAACCCGACCGACGAGGACCTCGTCGGTACGCTGGTGCGCTACAGCACGACCGGTTACCCGACGGGGCCCGAGGACGGGCTGCTCTGGTGCGACCGGCCGGCGCCGCTTCCGGGCGGGCCCGACTCCTACACGGGCGCCGCCGACCCCGCTGCCGCCTACTACTTCGCCGCGTACGCATACGACGATGCGGACAACTACTCTCCGGCGGCATACTGCACCGGCCGGGCCCTCGCCCTCCTCTCCAGCCCGCCGGGCCTGCTCGGCACAGGTTGGAACCTGACAAGCCTGCCCATCGCGCCCGAGGACCCCGACCCGGCGGCCGTCTACCTCGACCTGACCGCCGCCGGCAATATCCTGGCCGGCAACCTCTACGCCTACGACGGGGCGTACCGGGCCTACCCGGCGGCGCTGACCGAAATGCAGCCCGGCGCCGGCTACTGGCTGCGGCTGGACTACGCCGCCGACGCCGCCCTCGTCGGCTACCGCGCCACCGGCGAGAGCGCCGTGCCGCTTCGCGACGGCTGGTCGCTCGTCGGTCACCCCGCCGCCGACCCCGTGCCGCTCGCCTCTTGCAGCATAGACGATGGCGCGACACGCTTCGGCTGGAACGACGCCGTCGGCGCCGGGCTCGTCGATCCATACTGCTACTATTACAACGGCAGCTCGTACGAGACCGTGTGCGCCTCGGGCGGCTGCGATGACGACACGCTCAGACCATGGTACGGATACTGGGTCCTCGCCAACGAGGCGGGGTTGACGCTTATCGTCCCAGTTCCATGATCACCGCAAAGGGAGGTCGCACCAAGTGAAGGCCGTCCACATCATCGCGCTTGCAACAGCGTTCCACCTCGCCATCGTCTCGGC
>Ga0272442_10010103_pt1 | contig 11669 bp, 7 predicted proteins | sample SSMForm2O_FD_200262 | JGI IMG/M metagenome (GOLD analysis project Ga0272442, IMG submission 200262) | Marine sediment archaeal communities from Little Sippewissett salt marsh, Falmouth, MA, United States - SSM-Form-2O | ecosystem: Environmental > Aquatic > Marine > Wetlands > Sediment ...
GCCCCACGTACGACTCTGGCAGTACGAGGTGTATACACAATGGACAGCGCCACAATGGTATTCAGCTCCGAAGGGTTGAGAATGGACACAATCGCGAGCGCCAACAGAATGGCAGGAAGTGCCATCATCGCATCCATGCATCTCATGATGATATTGTCGAGCACCTTGTGAAAGCCCGCTACCAATCCTATGATACCACCCACAACCGTACTCACAAACGCAACCAAACACCCTACCCTCAAGGATACCTGACAGCCGAAGATGACCCTGGAGAGGATGTCCCGACCGAAACTGTCAGTACCGAAGAGGTGCTCTGCAGAAGGAGCAGCGTACATCGCTGAAATACTCAAGCGATACGGATCCTGAAGAGGAAGAAAAGAAGCCATAGCTGCTGCCAGGCTGATGATCAGGACCAACACACCGCCCCAGCAAGCCATCTTGTGTCTGAAAATGCGTCTTACTGTCTTCACTTCACACCTCAACCTTCCGTTGTCTGGCACAGCCGTAGTGCAACATCTGCACCAGATAGCCACACATCCTATTCATACTTGATCCGGGGATCTATCATGCCATATGTAAGGTCTACCAGCAGGTTCACTGCGGTGAAGTTCAAACCAATGATTAATATGATGCCTTGCACTACACTATAATCCCTTCGCGCTATTGAGAACACCAACAGCCTCCCAATTCCAGGTATCGAGAAGACCGTTTCGATGATTATTGCCCCTCCCAGCGCAAGGCCGAACACCAATCCCAGGACTGTCACGATGGGGATGACCGCATTCCGAAAGCCGTGCTTGAGTACTACGACACTCTCACGCAATCCTTTGGCCCTTGCTGTCTGCATGAAATCTCTCCCAAGGATCTCCAGCATACAGCTTCGCGTCATGCGGACCACCAATGCAGACCACTTGATCCCCAAGGCAAAAGACGGCAGAAAGATTGACTTCAGGAAGGGGAAGAACCCCTCACTCGCAGGCACGCACCCACCTGTCGGGAACCATCTGAGCCATACGGCGAACACCAGCATGAGATTCAGCCCTAACCAGAATGAAGGCACCGACAGCCCCATGATGGAAACCGTCGATATGGCCTGATCAATCCACGTGAGTCGCTTCACTGCGGCAATGATTCCAAGGGGGATCCCCACTCCCGCCGCGATTAGGACCGTGGCCACAGCAATGGCTAGCGTAACAGGGAACTTCGTTACGACAACCTCTGCAACCGTCGTCTCCATGTAAACTGATACACCTAGATCGCCTCTGAACACTTGTTTTGCCCAGGTGAAATACTGCAGGATCAAGGGCCTGTCCAACCCTAGGTACTCTCTCAGTTTGGCAACCGCCTCGGGCGTGCTTTCCTCGCCCAGCATGACCAAGGCTGCATCCCCCGGTGCAAGGCGAACCAACGCAAATGCAAAGACTGATATAAGCACCACTACTATCAAACTCGAACTCACTCTCTTCGCACTGTATCTCAGCACAGGATTGATGCCTTTCCTGCTATACCAGCAGCTGCTGTTCTGCTCTTGTGTGGCCAAAGAAGGGGCAAATGGAGAACCGAAAGACATCGCCTGTTCTCCATTTGCCTGCCAACGCACGTAGCGAAGTCTCCTTCCCAACTACAACTTAAAAACCCGCTTAGGAATCGTCAAGCCAGACATTCCAAGCTCTGACGAGATACCACGAATCGAAACCCTGAACTCTCGCTCTTCTAGCCTGCAATGTATATGCTTTTCCTAACTGTATTTCCGGCGCCACATATTGGTGAAGCAACAGCTGTATCTGTTCAAGAAGCGCATATCGCTCCTCGAACGGCAAGATGTTGCTCATATCCTGCTCAATTAGAGCATCGATCTCTGGTTCGCCAGCCCAGTTGTACTTGTGGTTCGGACCATACCATGTACTGTAGTTCCGGTACGGATCGAACCGCATCGATTTGCTGGTAAACGAGATATCCCAGTAGTCGTAGTCCGCCCTCAGGGCCTTCATGCCTGTGTAATCGTATACCTCGAAATCTATATTCAATCCTATTCTAGTCAGTTGCTCAAGGCAGACCATAGAAGCTCTGTAATGCGAAGGGTAGGAGTAGTTGCTGATCATCTTGATCGGCTCGCCATTGTAGCCCGCCTCTTCGAGTAGAGCTTTCGCTTTCTCAGCATTGCACTGATTGTAGTATTCATCGCCGATGTCGCTATGCCACGCGCTCTCGGTGGAGAAGAAACTACTGTCAACGTCGTAGAATTCCTCGCTGTTGTATCCAGCCGCCATCATGATCTCGTCTTCACAGAGGGCAGCCTGAATCGCCCTCCGCATAGTGATGTTGTCGAATGGAGCTTTCGATGTATTGAATGACATTGCGAGCCACGCGAAATAGATCGGCTCCGGGACAAGATTCGGATCGTTCTCGATCCTTCCCAATTCGCCGATTGGCGCAGCCATGATCACATCGTATTCGCCGGTCTCAAGACCAGCGAGCCTTGCGCTCTCCTCCGGGATCGGCTTGAAGATGACGCGATCAAGGTAGGCAATCCTCTTGCCGCCCAAACCACTCCCCTCGAAGTCATTTGGAACATACTCGTCGAATCTCTCCAACGTGTAGTGATCCCCTGTTTCATAATCCGTAATCCTGAACGGGCCGGTGCCAATGTACTCCTCGAGACTCAGCGAGCCAGGACCCCTTGGAACCCCATTCTCCAAGATGATCTCTGCCGGCATGATGTATAGCGGAGGATGTTCAGCTAGAAGTACGGGCAGATTAATCGGCTCCGTGCTTGTGAATTGCACCGTGTATGAGTCGAGCGCCACTGCACTCTGTGCGCTCATGTTGCTGTAGCTTCCCGCTGCCGGAGACACTTCCAGGTATCGCTTCCAAGAAGCGACGACATCCTCAGCCGTTACTTCCCCATACCCACCATGGTATTGCACTCCAGGCCGAAGATGGAACACCCAGATCTTTCCACCCTCGCCCATCTCCCAGGTTTCAGCAAGTTGAGGGATAACTTGGAGTTCCCTATCGAAGCTAGTCAAGCATTCGAAAACGTGCTGCATCACCATTCTCGGAGCCGAAGAAGTAGTCGCCATCCAATCCAGAGTTGTCAAGTCCGAACCCATCGCAACAGTCAGCGTTCCTCCGTATCGCCCGGACGTATCTGCCATGACGCTACATGAGGCGAGAAGCACCGTCATTACAACGATAGATCTTATTAACCTTTGGATTTGCTTACTGGACACAGTATCCTCCTTGATCAGTCGATCTGCTACTCAGAGAACATATAGCGAGAATCACAACTGTTGCGCCACCGCCTTGACGAATCTCACAACAGCTGTTTACAGATACCCCATCGATGCTCGCCGCGTCTTGCCTCCTTTGCCTACTCGCTCTTCGTGGAAAGGCACTCGTAGCGCTACTATCTACCACAATACTTGCCAGGAACCACCTCCTTCCGCAGAATGCTCTCAGTTCTCCTGGTGAAATGGACCGACCATTCGAAACCAGAATGCCTAGGCGACCAAGCTCAGGGGATGTCTCAGACCGACGACTCAACGTCAGCAGGCATCGCCGACGTAGCGACAACGCATTTGCATTGCCTGGCGACAGCGCTGCCTATCCGTCTCCCACGTTTGCCGAGCAAAACAGCTCTGCTCCCTTCCCGATTTCAGTTCGCTGTGGTGCGAGAGATACTGTACTCATAATCGACACATTATGCAACAACTCCGTTTTTTATGCTATTTGTACTCCTAGCATAGCGCGTATGTACTCCTTTGAGAGTACATTGATCTCGTAGTTGCTCCTAAATCTAGATAGCTTGAAGGTTCCAGTCGTCTTGAGAGTGCGGTTGAGAAGCCGCACCGCCCAGAGTGTTAAGCCGGAGAGACAGAGCGGGTACGATCACCTTGGGAGAACGAGAGGTGATCGTGATGGGCAGCAAAGGGAAGCGATATTCAGCTCGGTTTCGATTTCAGGTCGTGCTTGAGGTGCTCAAAGGGGACCGTAACGCAGTGAGATCGCTCGTGTTCATGACCTGCATCCAGTCACAGTAGCCTCACCTCCCGTTTCGAGTACTTCTCTTAGCTGAGGCAACGATCCTGTTTCGAGTACTTTGTGGTTGAGCCAATGCGGATCCTTGACAATCACAGGTCGCCGTGTCTATACTCCGTGGTGAAGTGGACCGAAATAACTCAGAGCACGTTATCTGAGGAAGCCAGCAGGAAGATACACGTCTAGTGCGATAGCTCCCTTTCTAGTTCTGTAAGGAACGAAACCGCAGTATTGGTTTGAGAAATGGAACCGAAGACAGGAGCTATCTTGACCTATCAAGTGCCACCGCATGGTGGTTATCTGAACCCGCTGGTTGTTGAAGGGCAAGAGAGAGAACGCCTTTGCGCCACCGCGCAACAATCCCCAGCGATCACTCTCACGTCACGCGAGGCATCCGATTTGGCCATGCTCGCTACGGGTGCGTTCAGTCCATTGGACGGATTCCTCGGCAAGGATGACTACAAGAGCGTCGTGCACGACATGCGCCTGGCAAGCGGGTTGCTGTGGCCTATTCCTATCACGGTCTCTCTCACGCAGTCCGAAGCATCGAGGATTCGCATTGGCCAAGATGTCGCCCTGATTGATCCGGAGCAAGAACGGATCGTAGCGAGCATGGAGGTCTCAGCCAAGTTCTCACGCGACAAACAGGAAGAAGCCCGTCTCGTATATGGAACTGATGATGATCATCATCCGGGGGTAGCCAGCCTGTATCGACAAGGAGATGTCTGTCTGGGGGGAGCGGTGCGGGTCCTAGAGGAACGCCGCTACTCCGAGACATTCCCGGAGTATGCGCGCCCGGAGGACACACGGCGGATCTTCGAGGAAAAGGGATGGACCACGATTGCCGCGCTTCAAACGCGCAATCCGATGCACCGATCCCATGAGTACCTAGCAAAGATAGCCCTGGAAGTCTGCGACGGGCTGCTCATTCACCCCATTGTCGGGAAACTGAAGGAAGGTGACATTCCTGCCGATGTCCGGATGGACTGCTATCGCGCCCTTCTCGGGAAGTACCTGCCCGCCGATCGGGTGGTTCTGAAAGTCTACCCAATGGAGATGCGCTACGCGGGGCCTCGAGAGGCTTTACTGCACGCAATTATCCGCCAAAACTTCGGGTGCAGCCATCTGATCGTGGGGCGGGATCATGCAGGCGTCGGCAACTACTACGGTCCTTTCGATGCACAGTCGATCTTCGATCGCCTGAACCCAGACGATCTCTACATTCGCCCGCTGAAGTTCGATTGGACATTCTGGTGCAGTAAATGCGAAAGCATGGCTTCCATGAAGACATGCCCTCATGAGAAAGAAGATAGACTGCTCATCAGTGGAACGAAACTCCGATCGATGTTGATGAATCGCGAGGCCCCGCCTGCTCAGTTCAGTCGTCCTGAGGTCGTCGACATCCTTGTCCAATACTACGAAGGAATACGTGGAGGAGCGCTTTGAGAAACGTCATACTACTCACACTTGATGCAACCAGGAAGGATGCCTTCGGCTACTGTGGAAGCTCGAAAGGCCTTACGCCCACATTCGATGATTTGGCGTCTTCATCACTTGTGTTCACGAAGGCTCATACTACAGGTCCGTACACACAAGCTTCGTTCCCCGGCCTCCTAACGTCATCTCATTACCTTGACTTCGGAGTCCCCAAGGGGCTTTCTCCCAAGCGGACTCTAGTCTCGGAGCCGCTTCGGAATGCGGGCATTGTGACAGCTGCCTTCCACTCCAATCCATATCTCTGTGGCTATCTCGGTTGGAATCGCGGTTGGGACACGTTCTATGACTCGATGAACGATGACGTTGAGCCACGTATTCCGTATGTCCGTGGCGATCAAGTGAATCGCAAGGCCATCGAATGGTTGACAGCACATCATCGCGAGCGTGCGGGTAAGCCTTTCTTCATGTGGCTCCATTACATGGATGTCCATGAGCCATACATGCCGGAGCGGCGATGGATCGACCTGGTCGACCCATCGATCGAGATAAGCCAAGATGAGATGTATACACTGTTCACGGACGTTCTTCTTAAGAGAGATGTCTCGATTGCCGAGAACATCATGCTCCTGCGTAAACTCTACGATATCCATGTTCGTGAAGTCGACGCCTATTTTTCCGAGCTGATGGACTGCTTGGACAAGCTGGCGCTTCTTGCCGAAACCACCATCATCGTGACCAACGATCACGGAGATGAATTCACCGAGCATGGAGGGCTATCGCACGATGACAAGATGTACTCCGAATTGATCGACGCGCCGCTTCTCATTTACGGTGCAGGGGAAGCAGGAACGTGCGAGGAAGTCGTTTCCAATGCCGATATCGCTCCAACTATCATTGACCTCTTTTCGTTGCCTGCAGTTGATGCATTCCAAGGGCAAAACCTTCTCGCACCAACCAGAGAGTCCATCGAGAGTGGTGCGTTTGGCGAAGCCATTGATCAGCGAAGCGAGAAAGGAGGAGATCCCGCACGAGACATCTACTTCTACCGCGAGGGCGATCTGAAGATCATCCATCGACCCGAACCGGAGTCCTGGGAGTTATACAATTTGGCAACTGATCCTCGGGAGATAGACAACATCGTCAGTTCATCCCCCGAAGCTGAACGTATGAAAGGTAGGATACTGCCTCGAGTAAGGCGCTGGCAAGCCAACTAGTAATGGCCTAGACAGGGAAATATCCGTTGCGCGAAGCGGTACTTACATCGAATCGATATCTGGTGGAAAGAGAACCCTAGGGAGGTATACCGTGGTACATAGCAAGCAAGAGATTGAAGGCGCCGTCGAGAAGTCGAAGGAAGTTGTCCGAGAAGCGTTCTCGAAATTTGCCGTCGAGGACATGGCGATCACATGGACGGGAGGGAAAGACAGCGGACTCGCCCTGTGGCTGATCCGTCAGGTTTGCCAAGAAGATGGACAACAGCTTCCTCGGGTTATGACAATAGATGAGTTCGATACGTTCAATGAGATCCACAGTTTCATGGAGAAATACTCAGAGGAATGGGGATTTGATCTCGATTGGCGTAGGAATGATGATGTGATCCAAGCGGCCGGAGAGGAACTCAATGCGAAAGTCCTTGTTGAGGACCTCAACGATCGGAATAAGGCTGAACTCAAGCGAATCGAGTACGATCTGGACGCTTTCCCGTTCGAGGCAGAATCCTACGTCGGCAATCACCTCATGAAGACCGTCGTCTTCAACACGTATCTTGAGGAGAAGGCCGTCAAGGCGGTTTTCCAAGGCCTGAGACGAGATGAGCAAGCTGCTCGAATCCAGGACACATACTTCGAGCACAAAGAGGCGGCCCACCTCATTCCTGACCACATCCGTATCAAGCCAATCCTGCACTTCACCGAACGTCTACTATGGGACACCTATGAGCTCTATGGCATCCCATACTGCGTTCTCTACGAACAGGGTTACCGATCGCTCGGAGCAAAGACCACCAGCGCTATCGGCGAAACAGGAGTACCCGCTTGGGAGCAGGATCTTGAGAACACTGAGGAACGAGCTGGCAGAAGACAGGACAAAGAGAAGATGATGGAACGCTTGCGACAGCTCGGGTATATGTAGCTGATGTCTGCCGCTGGCGTGTGTGTGGCAAGCGCATCTCGGTGGGCACGAGCGACGTTTCCCCCTCTCTCCTCCATCGGGGGGAGGGGGAGTTAATCGAGTAGTGTGGGTTTGGCTTCTTGATGGAAGTATCTCGAATATGAGGTTATCACTTGGTGCATCGATCGCGGTATCGTAGCTTTCCACCAACTGGAAACGCAATCTTGGAACAGCTGGTCGCAAAATTGTGAGCGCAGAATCGGCTGCGGCCTGAGCCAATCACGTGCCGCGCCAGTCTTGCAAAAGGAGAAGCAATGGGTAATGAGTGGCTACAAGGTATCTTTCGTCCGATCCCGGCAACGTTCGACAAACAGGGAGATCTGGCCCTTCCAGAACTCCGTAGAAATCTTGAATGGGGCCGAGGTGATCTTCTGCACGGATTCATCCTCCTTGGCTCCAATGGCGAAGCTGTTCATTTTTCGGACGAGGAGCGACGACAGCTCGTGAGTTTCGTGCGCGAGACGATTCCCGAGGACTATCGAATCATTGCAGGAACCGGATCCTTCTCCACAAAGCACACAACGCAACTCACGCAAGATGCAGCAGCAGCAGGGGCATCCGCTGCGATGGTTTTGCCACCGTCCTACTACCGATCTCAGATGTCGGCCGCCGCCCTGCAAGCGCACTACTACGAAGTGGCGGACGATTCCCCCATACCGATTGTGATCTACAACGTGCCGAACTGTACCGGCATCGACCTCAACGCAGAGATGATAGCTCAGCTTGCTGAGCATGAGAACATCATCGGTCTGAAGGCATCGACTGGGAATGTGGTGAAGCTTGCCACGCTGAGGCATACAGTGGAGAAGGATTTTCGTCTCATTGCAGGCTCCGCAGGATTCCTCCTTCCAGCTCTCGCAGTCGGCGCAGACGCGGCTGTTCTTGCACTGGCGAATTTGGCACCCGATCAGTGTTTCGAACTCTACCAGGCCGCCAAAGACGGCGATCAGGACAAGGCAAAGGAGCTACAGCTTCGCCTCGTGGAACTAAATACAGCCGTCACCGCCCGCTGGGGAGTCCCTGGATTGAAGGAAGCGATGGATCAGATCGGTTTGTATGGAGGACCTGTGCGTCGTCCACTCCTTTCCGTTGGCAGCGACGTCCGCTCAGCCCTGACCGATCTGCTCCGAGAAGCAGGATTGCTTCCTCTGGATCCAAAACGAGGATCTGCTCCAAGAAACGAGTGATCCTATGCACGCAATTGAGCACATCCTCGCCATGCATGCCGGCCTCGATCACGTGCATGCAGGAGATCTGATTACAGTTAATGTCGACCTCGCAGGCATCAATGATCTCTATCTGCAGGTTCTGGAGAGTTTCTGGGAAATGGGGGCCAGACAGGTCCGGAATCCCGAGAGAGTTGTCTTCTTGTTTGACCACTACGCTCCTCCGTCAACGATCAAGTCAGCCGAGAACCAACGGGCGATGCGGGCATTCGCAGCCGAACAGGGGATCGACAGATTGCTCGACATTCATGAGGGCGTTTGCCACCAAGCGCTTTGGCAGCATGGATGGATGAAGCCGGGGATGCTCGTTGCCATCACCGATTCTCATGCCACAACGCACGGAGCGTTCGGAGCCTTCTCGACCGGCGTGGGGGCGACCGATATGGCGGGTATCCTGCTGTCAGGCAAGCTATGGCTTAGAGTCCCTGAGGTCATCAAAGTGGAAATCAGAGGGGATCTTCCGCCGGACACAATGGCGAAGGATGTGATGCTTACAGTACTCCGCACCCTTCACGCAGACGGTGCCGTCTTCAAGGCAGTCGAATTCTGTGGGGAGGGCACAAGGAAGATGTCCCTGGATCAGCGCACTGTGCTCGCGAATATGAGCGTTGAGCTGGGTGCCAAGGCTTCCTTCATTCCGGTCGACGGAGTACTCAAGAGCGAACTCGAAAAGAGGGCTTCAGGACCATATACAGTCCCCACCACGGATCCTACCTATGCGTACGCTGACCAGTTCACCATTGACGTCTCAGAGCTGGAGCCCCAGATCGCACTGCCTGGTGCAGTGGACAATGCTGTACGGGTGGCAAGTGTTCTCGAAACACCCATCGACCAGGTCTACATCGGGGGGTGTACTGGAGGAGCACTCGAGGATATGGAGGCTACAGCGGCCCAAGTTCGCAGAGGCCGCGTGCACAAAGGCGTCAAGCTCATCGTAAGTCCGGCTTCGAGTTCTATCTACTTGCAAGCGCTTGAGAAGGGGTGCATTGCAGAAATCGTCAGAGCAGGTGGCACAGTGATCAACCCCGGTTGCGGCCCCTGCCTAGGCGTGCATCAGGGAATCCTTGCCAGTGGAGAGGTCTGTGTCTCCACTGCTAGCCGTAACTTCCCTGGGCGAATGGGAAGCAGCCCGGATCTACTCGGCTTCTTCTGCCACTGCCGCCGCCAGCGCCATACAAGGTTGCCTCGCATTGCCCGCCAAGGAGAGACCATGATCGCGTCGGTTCGAGGGAAGGTGCTATGTCTAGGAGACCATGTCGACACGGACCAGATCTATCCATCTCGCTATATCGAGATTACCGACGACTCACAGATGGCGAAACATGCTCTCGAAGGCATTGAGCCGACGCTTCCTGGACAACTTTCTCGGTATAGCTTGCTTCTGGGAGGTAGCAATTTCGGATGCGGATCCAGTCGAGAGCATGCAGTTCGCAGCCTGAAGGCAGCCGGGATTAAGATCCTGATCGCCGAATCGTTTGCTCGCATCTTCTTCCGCAACGCAATCAACCTAGGTCTCCCTGCCATACATCTGCCTTCCACGCATGGGATTGAGACCGACCACACGCTATCCGTCGATCTGGCGAAAGGTCGCTTGATGGATGAGACAACCGGTTCCATACTAGTGTTCGACGGGTTCTCAGGGTTCGTTGCCGACATTCTAAGCGCCGGTGGGTTAGTTGAGTTCTACAAGCAAGCCGAGGAAGTCACGGAACTCTCGTGACTATGCCAAACCTACCTTCAGTCCACGCTTCAATGCCACCGGTCAGACGGAATTGCGAATCTGACATCAGCAGCGAACGGTTGAGTCTCTCCCTCTTCTGATAGTACGATGGGGTTCGGAGGCGCCGGTCGCAACAGATGCCTTCAGTACGCGGGCGTGCAAGAGGGAGCGTGTGGAATGGAGTGGGTTTACCTGTTGATCGGGCTGATTGCCGGTTTCGTCCTCGGAGTGGTAGCCTTCCGATCACGTGAAGGGCACCGTACCGCCAATCTTCGAGTTGAGAACGCACAGCTTGAGCAGCGCTTGCTCGCCGAACAGGAGAAGCTCCAGTGGACGGACGCTGCAGAGCAGAAACTCCGCGAAGCGTTCACCGCCTTGGCCAGTCAGAGCCTATCGACCAACTCACAGCAATTCCTCACCGATGCGCAGAAGGAACTGAAGACGCTTGTCGATCCGCTTACGCAGAAGCTCGATACGATGGACCAGCAGGTGCGCACGCTGGAGTCGAAGCGAGAGGGTGCGTACGGGAAGCTCGGCGAGCAACTGCGAACCCTGGGTGAAGCACAGTCCCAACTCCAGCGAACAACCGTCTCGCTCGAGCAGGCGCTCAAGTCGCCGACCGCACGAGGTCGGTGGGGCGAATTACAGCTTCGCCGCGTCGTCGAGCTTGCGGGTATGGTCTCTCACGTGGATTTCGACGAACAGACAACAACCGCAGAAGGCCGTCCCGACCTTGTTGTTCGACTCCCCGGAGGAGGCATCCTTCCCGTCGACGCCAAAGCATCGGCAACCGCATATCTCGACGCAATGCAGTCCGAAGGCAACCAGCGGACGACCAAGCTCGATGAACACGTTCGTGCGATGCGATCTCGGATCCAAGACCTCTCGCGCAAGGCGTATTGGTCGCAATTCGAGCGTGCGCCGGACCTTGTCGTGATGTTCGTTCCGTTTGAGTCGGCGCTCTCCGCCGCGTTCGATCGCGATCCCGATCTGCTTGAATACGGTATTCGTCTGCACATTCTCATCGCCTCACCCGTGACGCTACTCGCCCTACTGCGAGCGGTCGCCTTCGGCTG
>Ga0272442_10010108_pt1 | contig 11666 bp, 6 predicted proteins | sample SSMForm2O_FD_200262 | JGI IMG/M metagenome (GOLD analysis project Ga0272442, IMG submission 200262) | Marine sediment archaeal communities from Little Sippewissett salt marsh, Falmouth, MA, United States - SSM-Form-2O | ecosystem: Environmental > Aquatic > Marine > Wetlands > Sediment ...
CGCCGGCGCCATCCCCGCATTCCCCGACTACTTCCTCAACTTCGAGCGCGAGACCGAGTACCTCTCCCTCACCCACCCCGACGAGTTCGCACTCTACCGCGGCGACATCAAGAGCACGGACACGGGCGAGGTCACGGACCACCGCGAGTACAAGAGCCTGATCAACGAGCGAGTCGTGCCCCACTCCACCGCCAAGTGGACATCGTCCCAGCGCTCGTCCTTTGGCGTCGGCGCCCTCGCCCGCTGCAACAACAACTTCGACCAGCTCAACGACCAGGCGAAAGCCGTCGCCGCAGCCGTCGGCTGGAAGCCCGTCTCACACAAGCCCTTCGACTACAATGTGGCGCAGCTCCTCGAAGTCGTCCACTGCTACTACGACGCGAGGCGGCTGATCGACGAGCTGCTGGACACCGGCTGGAAGCACGAGCCCCCGCAGGTCAAGCCCAAGGCAGGCCGCGGCGTGGGCATCTGCGAGGCGCCCCGCGGGCTTCTCATCCACGATTACACCTACGACGACGACGGCATCATCACCGCGGCCAACTGCATCGTGCCCACCTGCGAGAACCACGGGAACATCGAGGACGACTTCCGAGCCCTCGTGCCCCAGATCCTCGACAAGCCGCAGGACGAAATCGCCCACACCCTCGAGATGCTCGTCCGCGCCTACGACCCCTGCATCTCCTGCTCCGTGCACATGCTCAACGTCAAGTTCGTCTGAACGCAGGCCACAAGACAACCATCACGGCGGGTCGGGGCACGCAACGCCCCGGCCCGCCCGTCCATGTCCGCGCTCTGCACGCACCTGTGAATCCTCGTCTTGACTTCCCAACGCCCGCCCGTAGAATGCACAGGGACCGGGGTCGCGGCGTCGCGTGGCGCGCCGTGCGAGATGAGCCGCCTGTGCATCCAACCGGGAAGACCGCGGCAATGACCGACGACGACCGCACGCCAACCCTGCACTACGAGGGTGGACACCCGCCCCCCAGCGAGCTTCCCTCGGTCGGCGAGCCATGGGGCAAGTACCTCATCGAGGACACGCTGGGCACAGGGCGGGCCGTCGTGTTCCAGGCCTACGACCAGACGGGGCTGGCTGGCCACGTGGCCCTCAAGGTCCCACGCCACCCCGTCCCCCCCGACCGCGTCGAGCGCTGGCTCGAAACCGAAGTCAAGCCGCTCGTCCGCCTCCAGCACCTGGCCATCGTGCGCGTGGTGGACGCGGGCCGGGTGGACGAGACCCCCTACATCGCCACCGAGATCGTCGACGGCCTGCCTCTCAACCGGCGCGTCGAGACGGACCCTCCCACCCTGCGCGAGGTGTGCAACTGGATGGTGGCGCTGGCGGACGCGGTGCACTACGCCCATAGCCAGGGGATCGTCCATCGCGACCTCAAGCCGCAGAACATCGTGATCACGCCCGCTGGCAAGCCCGTTCTCCTCGACTTCGGGGTGGCCACCCTGGCGACGGCCTACGGCACCTTGCGCGACGCCGACGTGGCGGGCACCATCCCCTACATGGCGCCCGAGCAGGCGCGCGGCGACCCTGCGGCCAACCACAGAATGGATGTTTTCGGCCTCGGCGGGGTGCTCAAGTACCTGCTCGAAGGCCGCGGGCCGTATGGGGACGAGGCCACCTCGCTCCGCGTGGTCCAGGAGGGCAAGGTGGAGCCGGCAACGGCCACGCACCGCCCCGCTCTCCGCTGTGCACTGGCCCGGATCGCCAACCGTGCGCTGTCGGCGGACCCCGATGCCCGCTTCGCCAGTGCCGCTGACATGGCAACTGCGCTTCGGCGTGCCAGACAGCGTCACCTGCTTACCGGCCTGCCCGCCATCGCGGCCACCCTCGCCGTTGCCGTCATCGCACTGGTGGCCCATCTGCTCTCGACGGGTGCCCGCCAGGGGCATGGCCCCAAGGCGCCTCAGGGCGACCTCCAGATCCATTTCCAGCAGGCTGCACAGCGCGGCGCATTCCAGATCCTCACCCCCCACGCCCTCCCCCTGCACGCAGGCGACCGCGTGCAGATCCACGCTCGTCTCGCCGAGCCTCTCTACGTCTATCTCGTCGCCGTGAGTTCCGTCGGAGAAGCCACGCTCCTCTATCCAAGCCAAGGCGACCAGGAGCGCCCGGCCACTGAGGTGCACCTCCCGACGGACCGGGACGAGTGGTTCCCTCTCACGCCGCCGCCTGGCACCGAGACCATCCTCCTGCTCGCCCGCCGAACCCCCATCGCCGACCGCGCCGCGCTGACCACGCGGCTTCGGGACCTGGGCCCGCCGCCCTCCATCGACGGGGACGGACTGCTCGTCGTCGACCACAGGGGGCCGCGCCTCCTCCAGGCACGGGCCGAGCGGCCAATCGACGCTCGCCCCGTGAAAGCCGAAAAGGGCTTCCTCGATACACTCCTCGAACGCGCGCCCGATGGCTGGGTGCTCGTGCGAGCCATCTCGTTTCCACTGGCGAGCCGCGACTGACCGGCGCCAAGCCGCACGCAGACCAGACGACCCGCGCACCACCAGGAGCGCACGATGTCCTCAGAGGCAAGGCACTGCACGCTCAGGCAGTTCGCTGCGCCCATCGCGATGCTCTGCCTCCTTGCCCTCCGCGTGGCGGCGGGCGCCGAAGACCCCGCTGCGCTGGAGAAGCAGGCCCGTTCGCTCGAGGAAGCCCACAACTACGCGGCCGCCGAGAAGGCCTACAGGGCTCTCCTGGCCGCTCGCACCCGACAGCATGGCCGCCTCCACGCCGCCACCGCTGATGCTGCGAATGCTGCAGCGCGCATGTGCTTTCAGCAGGCCAACTACGCCGAGGCAGCGAAGCTCTACAGGGAGACCCTGGCCATCAGGCAGAAGGTCCTCGGGCCGGATGCGCACGACACGGCCTGGAGTCGCCACTGCCTGGCATGGGTCGTCTATTCCATGGGCAATGCCGCCGAGGCAAGACGCATGTACGCCCGGTGCCTGCCCGCTCTCGAAAAGGCCCTCGGCCGCGAGCATCCCACCGTCGCCGACTGCCTGGTCAACAGCGCGGCCGTGGCCAAGGCCCTCGGCGAGCGTGCCGAGGCGGCGCGTCGGCTCCAGCGCGCCCTGGGCATCTACGAGCAGAAGCTCGGCAAAGACCACCCGAACCTCGCCGTCTGCCTCTATAATCTGGGCGTTCTGCGCGGCGAACAGGGCCGCCTCAGCGAGGCCGTGGCACTGCTCAAACGGGGCCTCGACCTCAGGCAGAAGCACCACGGGCCGCAGGACCCCGCCATCGCCCATCTGCTGAACGCCATTGCCGTCCTCCACGGCAAGCAGGGCCTCTACGCGGAGGCGGAGGCCGAGTACCGGCAGTCCGCCAGGATCTACGAGAAGGTGTTCGGGGAGGGCCATCCGCTCGGCGCCGCGCCGGTGGGTAACCTCGGTGAGCTGTACGTCAAACAAGGACGCCTCGCAGATGCGCGGCTCTGCCTCCACAAATCGCTCGGGATGCTCGAGAAGAGACACGGCCCGCGCTCGCCGAGCCTGCTCACCACCCTCACCAACCTGGCGGTGCTCGAGGCCGTCGAGAAGCAGTTCCCGAAGGCCCAGGGGTTCCTCGACCGTGCGATCGCGATCGGCGAGGCGGCGTTCGGCCCCGACCACCCGGGCATCCTCTCCCCCCTGCGCAACAGGGCCGTCCTGGCCGTCGACATGGGCAGACCCGAGGAAGCCTGGGCCTACGCTGTCCGCGCCAGGCGCGCACTGCGGAGGGCACGCAGGAGCGGCGCCGCCACGGCGCTCGGCCGGGCGGCGCTCGTGCAAGCACTCTCGCCCCGCGCTTCCCTGCCCGGCATCGCACTCATGCTGGGGAAGCAGACGGACGTCCTGGCGCTGGTGGAAGAGGAACAGGCCCTGGCTCTCAGGGACCTCCTGGCCCAGGCACAGGTGCAGGCCAGCGTGGGCCTGCCACCCGCCGAGCGCGAGGCGCTCGACGCCGCCCTGGCCGAGCTGAACCGCTGCTCGGCCGCCGTGGCGAACGCCCGCCGCGCGGGCCGCCCCCTGCGATCGCTCGCCGATAACCTCGAGCGCGCCGAGAGGGCCTACGACACCCTCCAGGCACGCCTGAACAGCCAGTACGAGCGCTTCGCCGCGCAAGGCCGGCGCTCGCTCACCTCCGCCGATATCCAGCGCATTCCCGCTCTCGACGGCCATACCGCCGCCATCGGGTGGGTCACCTTCGACGAACGCACGTGGGCCTACATCGTCCGCAAGAACGGCGTCACCTGGATCGACCAGTCGCAGACCATGACGCCCGGCGAGGCGAACCGCCTCGTCGGCGAAGTCCTCGATTCGCGCAGGAAGTGGCCGCAGGACACCCCGCCCGCCGAGCCGCTGCTCGCCTTGTATCGGGCGAGGCTCGAGCCCGCCTTGCCACACCTCCAGGGCGTGCGCCACCTGATCCTCATCGCACAGGGCTGGCCCGCCATCCTGCCCGCCGGCATGCTCCTCGTGAAGCCACCGCCGAAGGACAAGGCCGACCTGGCAAAGTGGCCGTGGCTGAGCAACGCCTTCGCCGTGAGCACCGTGCCGTCGCTGACCGCTCTGGAGGCCCTCTCGCGGAAGAAACGGGGCGGTGCGGGCCATGCCCGGTCACTGTTCGCCATTGGGGATCCGCCCTTCTCGAGCCGACAGCTCGCCCAGATGAGGGCGGCCCCCGCCGCCCCTCCCGATACGCCCCAGACCGATGGGCTCCTCGCTCTCCTGCGTGCCAGCGCCGCCGAGCCGGGCGCCGCGCCGCCAAGACTACCCGGCACCCGCCGCGAGATCCAGTTGCTCGCGGACCTCTTCGGCGCGCGAGCGATTACCCTCCTCCTCGGCCCCGCCGCCACCGAGCGCGCCCTCGTCCAGACAAGCCGCCGCGGCGACCTCAAGCCCTATCGCTACATCCACTTCGCCACCCACGGCCTCGCCCACGCCGAGCGCCCCGAGCTCTCCGCGCTCCTCCTCTCCCTCGCCGAGCCAGACGACCACTACGACGGCGTGCTCCACATGCGCGAGATCTTCCACCTCGAACTGAATGCGGACCTCGTGGTCCTCTCCGCCTGCCAGACGGGACTCGGCAAGCAGTTCGCCCACGAAGGCATGGTGGGCCTGGCCACAAGCTTCTTTGTGGCCGGCGCGCGCTCGCTCGTGGTGACCCTGTGGAACGTCCCCGACGCCTCGACGGCGCTCCTGATGCGCCGCTTCTACACCAGCCTCCGAGCGGGCACCCCCAAGGCCGAGGCACTCCGCGAAGCGAAGGCATGGCTGCGCGGCCTCACCCGAGCGGAGATCGCGGCACTTGGCCGCGAAGGCCCGCTGCTCGCCGATCTGACCCGAGGCCTCGGCAAGCCCGTCGCCGAGCCCAAAGGCCATCTCACGGGCGACAGGCCCTTCGCCCATCCCTACTACTGGGCAGGCTTCGTCCTCACCGGCGACCCGCGCTGACTCAGGCTGCCAGGTGGGCCGTGGCCTCAGTGCTCGCCGGGCCCACGCACGTGCATCCGCAGGGCTTGCGCCCGCACGCCACACTCGGCATGATGGCGGTCGTCCTCTCACGGCAACTCAGCGAGGGTGCGAGCCATGGTGAAGGCCCTGCTTGCGGCAACCGCCGTCCTTGGAGCGATGGGAGCTATCATGGGTGAGGCCGCCGAATCCCCCAAACCCGGCGACGCGATGCTCCGCGACTATATCACCCGCGAGGCCGCACGGCTGGACGGCCAGTACCTGGACGGCATCGAGGCCGCCGCCGACTGGGCGAAGCGCCGCGACGCCTACCGCCGCGAGCTCTTCTACATGCTCGGCCTGTGGCCCCTGCCCGAGCGCACGCCGCTCAAGCCCACCGTCACCGGCACGCTGGACTGCGGGGAGTTCGCCGTCGAGAAGCTCCACTTCCAGAGCCGCCCGCATCTCTACGTCTCCGCGAACCTCTTCCGCCCCAAGACCGTCGAGGGGCGCCTGCCCACCGTCCTCTACGTGTGCGGCCACGCCGGACGCGGACGCGACGGCAACAAGACGGCCTACAAGCACCACGCCATCTGGTTCGCCACCCACGGCTACGCATGCCTGATGATCGACAGCCTTCAGCTCGGCGAGATCGCCGCCATCCACCACGGCACCTACCGCGAGAACCGCTGGTGGTGGCACTCGCGCGGCTACACCCCCGCAGGCGTCGAGTGCTGGAACTGCATCCGAGCCCTCGACTACCTCCAGACCCGCCCCGACGTCGATCCCGACCGCCTCGCCGTCACCGGCCGATCCGGCGGCGGCGCCTACAGCTTCTGGCTCGCCGCTGCCGACGACCGCGTCAAGGCCGCCGTCCCCGTCAGCGGGATGAGCGATCTCGAGGACTACGTCAAGCCCCCCGTCGTCAACGGCCACTGCGACTGCATGTTCCTCTATAACACCTACCAATGGCCGTGGACGCGGATCGCAAGCCTCGTGGGGCCGCGACCCCTGCTCTTCGCCAACTCCGACCGCGACGGCATCTTCCCCATGACCGGCAACCGCCGCGTCATCAAGCGCCTCCGCCGCTTCTACCGCGTCCTCGGGGAGCCCGGCCACGTGGACGCCTTCGTCACCCCCGGCGGCCACAAGGACACCCCGCCCCTCCGCCTGGCCGCCTTCCGCTGGATCAACCGCTTCCTCAAGGACGACGACTCGCCCGTCACTGAGCCCAAGGAATACCCCCAGATTGAGGGCAAGACCCTCCGCGCCTTCCCCGGCGACCTGCCGAAGGACGAGATCAACACGAAGATCGACCGCCTCTTTGTCCCTCGCGCAACCGTGGAAGTGCCCGATTCAGCAGCGAAGCTCCAGGCGCTCCGCCGCACGCTCCTTCGCGAGCTTCGCGAGACCACTTTCCGCGCCTGGCCGCAGGAGGCCGTGGGCAAGCCGCTCACCCTTGGCAACGAAGCCGCCTCGGGCATGTACCCCGCCGAACCGCCCATCCAGATCGGCTACCGCCTCATCCCGGCCGCCAAGCCATCAGCCACCCGCTGGCTCATCGTGCTCGACGAGAGTGAGAGCCCCGAAGCACTGCCCAAGTGGGCCACCGGCATCGTGGGCACGGATGCGTGCGTGCTGCTCAGCCCGCGCGGCGTCGGCCCCACGGAGCGGACGATCCGCAAGCCCTACTACTTCCGCCGCGCCCTCGTCCTCCTCGGCCGCACCCTCGACAGCGGGCGGGTGTGGGACGTGCTCGCCTTCGCGCGCGGAGCGGCAAGGCCGCGCACCACATGGAAGATCGCGGGGCATGGCCGAGCGGGCGTCATCGGCGCCTACGCCGCGCTCTTCGAGCCGAAGATCCGGGAAGTCGTCTGCGTCGCCCCGCCCGCCTCACACGACAGCGGCCCCCACTTCCTCAGCGTCCTGCGCACCCTCGACATCCCCGACGCCCTCGGCCTCCTCGCCCCCCGCCCCCTCACCGTCCGTGACACCAAGGCCAAAGCCTTCGGCAAGACGGCCGCCTTCTACCGCGCCGCGGGGGCAGAGAAGGGCTTCTCGCGAAGGTGACGGAAGCTAGGCCCGCCCGAAGTGCGGCCCCAACTCGGCAAGCACATCGTCCCTGAAGTGCGCGAAACCCTGCGGACACCGACGTGCCACAACATCGAGGTCCATCATCCTGCCCAACGCGACCACTCGGTCGAGGAACTCTCTGCTCCCGTCCGCATCCCGCGCGAAGTAGGCGTTCAAGACGCTCTTCGGGTGATCAGGCTCACCCGGCTTCCCACTGAGCTGTTCGGGACTACCCATCGGCTGGTCAGGGTGCGAAAGCCCAAGCACTTCGCAAAGACGCATCTCGTCGGCCAGCAGCCATGCCTCGACCGTCTCGACCGCCACGCCAACCGCCATGGGCACTGCAAGCGGCCTGTTTGGGTCGTGCCTAAGCCTCTCGCGTTGGTCGATAAGGGCACGCAATCGCCTTCTCGGTTCGCCTCTATCGCGGTCCACCACAACGACCGCCGCGTCAGCCCCCCGCAAGGTGCATTCCCTGACGAAGGGTGCGGCGCTGCGACACAGCCGGCCCGCCGGATTCCCCACCAGGTACGGCAGGCGTTCGTCCTCCAGGGGCTCAATCCGCCCCTCGGCATCCAGAATGCGCTCGACGATGATCTTGAGCAGGAAGTCGTGTCGCCAGGCCTCGTCCACACGCGCACCCGGGGCGAAGGCCAGCTCAGTGGCGCCCTCGCTCAGGAACGCGACCCGCATATCCCCTCCCCCATCGTGTAGATCAACTCCCCAGGGGCGAAATCCTTCAGCCGCTCATCGATGTCCTTCACTTCCGACAGGGGCGTTGCCTGCACACCTCCATCCGCCTCCCGCTGGAACACCAGGACCTCGTCCTTCGAGCAGCAGTCGAGCAGGTATGGCGAGTGGCTCGTGGCGATCACCTGCACAGGAGGCGCATCGAGCTCTCCCGAACTGATGGCTCTCAACAGGTGCACGATGTCCCTGAGGCGGCGAGGGTGCACGCCGTTCTCCGGCTCCTCGATGAGCACAACCCCCACGTCGTCATGCGCGTAGGCGATGGCCAGGTAGCCGAGGAATTCCAGCAGCCCGTCCGAGGCATCTGTAGCGAAGACGCTGGCCCCGCTGCTCTCGTGGAACAGAATCGTCTTCTCGCGCTGACTGATGCTCGGGAACGTCACCCTTTCCACACCAGCAACAAGCTGTTTGAGGGCACCCTCGATCAGCCGAAGCCTGTCTGGCTTCTCATCGGCAAGCCGGCCCAGGTACGCCGCCAGGCCCTGTCCGCTGGCCGATACCATGTCGCCCGGCCACGCCTCGCACGGAGTGGCAATCTCACGAGCGACCATGTGGTACACGGGTGTGCTCCGCAGAGCGCCCCGGACGGGTGCCAGGAGAGAATCGTGTTCCCTGTGGCCCAGAGCAGTGTGGCGTGGAGACGGCAGCTTTGCTTGCTTGCTCTCGCCTGAGCGTGGCGTGACAGCGACCGAGGTCGGCTTCTCGTCCTGTCGCTCGTAGAGGGCCAGCACACCCTCGGCATCGCGCAATTCCACCCGCTCGAAGCGCACAGTCGCCGGGCCGTCTGGCGCGATGCTGCCTTCGCTCCCCAGGCCCAGGCGCAGGACGTACCGGACACGCTGGATGCCTTCTTGGCTTGGTGCGAAAGTGATCGACGTATCGTACTCGAGTTCTGACGCCAAGTTGCCGTTCGTGAGAATTCGCCCCAGCGGATGGCCGCGTCTGTCTCGTCTGCCCTTAGGCAGCTCCCTGTCCGCGAAGACCTTCTCCACGTTGGCCGTGTGGGCACACGCGCACAGCAGCTCGACAGCCTCCAGGAGGCTGCTCTTACCCGTGTTGTTCGCGCCAACGAGGAAGTTGAGGGGGCCGAGGGAGAGCTCTACGTCGCGCAGGCACCGGAAGTTGCGCACGTGCAGCTTGTCGATCATGGCTGATCTCCAGCCAACAGGACACATCGGCCGTACAACTGAAGAATAGCGTGCCCGGCACGGCCTGTCAACACACAATCCCCGCCAGCCGGGTTCCTTGCATCCCCAGCGATCAGCGTGCGAAGCTCACGCCTCCCCCAAACTGACGCGTATAGGCGGGCGTGTGCATCACAAGCCCAGCTTCTCGATCATATCGTCGGCATCCCTACACACCACGATGTTCCTGCCTGCATCGGTATCCTCGAACGTCTTGCGGGTCGTCGCGGTCGGCACCACCACATCGAAGGGCAGACCGCCCCGCAGGTGCACCTGGCGATAGAAGAGCGTGATCGCCTGGGTCACCGACAGCCCGAGTTCATCGAACACCTCCTCTGCATCCCTCTTGAGCCCCGGCTCGATCCGTGCGCGCACCATTGCCGACTTGGCCATGATCTCATCTCCTGCGCCGGGAGTGTGGCGCAATTGGGATACGCTGTCAAGAACGTCCCACCGCACGCTCAGGCAGGTCTGGGCGTGGCGCCCTGCGGGACCGACCCCAGCCAGAATGCCCTGACCTATGGCTTCGCGCCGAGGTGGAGCTTGTCGAGATGGCCGTCCACCATGTTGCGGTGGATGAGGAGGAGTTCGTGGCGGCCGGCGGGGAGGGTGATCGTGCCGGACAGGCGAACGACGACCTCCTCGGCCACGGTCTTCGGCTTGACCTTGGTGTGCCAGGCAGGGCTGTCGAGCGGCACGTCGCGCGTGGCGGTGGCCGAGGGCTCCAGGCGGCCGGCGGGCTTGCCGTCGATGAGGACGTCGATGGCCATGGGCCTGCGGGTGCGGGGCACCAGGGTGTCGCGCAGGGCGAGAAGGTCTTCCCAAAGAGCTTGGGTGCGGGGACGCCGCTCGGAGGTGCGGAACGTGCCCTCGACCGTGATGGGGATGGGGCCGGCCTTGGGCACCTCGATGACCAAGAGCGTGGCGTCGGCGAAGCGCAGGTCGGCCTTCCAGGTCTTCCCTGGACTCCAGGCGTCCTCGTAGGCTCCGGCGAGGCGCACCTGCGGGAGGAAAAGCTCGGCAGGCACCACCGCCGGGATGGTGATGGGCTTGTGGGCGATGGGCTGCGGGGGCTGGACGGCGTCGGCCGTGGGGGGCTTCGCTCCCTGGAAGCGGAAGGCGAAGGGCTGCGGGGCTTGCGAGGTCTTGAGGCCGCGTGCGGAGAGCCACCAGCGGCTCACGGATGCCGGGGAGCCGTCGATGTGGAGTTCGCGGAGGAGGCGTGTGCGGGCCTCGGCCACGCTCTCGCCGAGCCAGTCGTCGGGCAGGCGGGTGAGTGCCTGGACGCCAGCCAGGAGGCCTGCGGCGTCGGCGGCCTGAACGACGATGGCCGTGCGCTCGGGGTGGAAGGCTTGCGCCACGGCGTGGACGATGGCTCGGCCCGGGCCTGGGAACTGCGCCGTGGCCTCGGGCCAGAGGGCTCCGACGCGGGCGAGGTGCTCGGCCATCTCGTTGTCGGGTTTGCCCACGAGGTCGAGGAGCACCACGTGGTCGGCGGCGCGGTAGCCGCCAAGCGTGGCGAAGTAGTCGTTCCGGTTCACGGTGGTGATCTTGAGCTTGCCGAGGGCGTCGCCGGCGTCCGCTCGTGCGTTTTCGGCGGCCTGCTCGGGGGTGGGGTCGTAGGCGAGCCAGTAGGTGGTGAGCTTGGGTGCCTGGCGGATTTCGGCGGCAGCACCGGCGCGTTCGAGGGTGTGCTTGAGCTTCTGCGCGATGGGGAGCAGTTCACCAAGGTGGGGGGAATCGAAGAGGGGGATGACGAAGTGCGCGGCATCGGAGCGCACGGCGTCGCGCACCAGGCGGGGGTTGCGCGCGAGGACGCGCCCGCGGAGTGGCGTGGCGATGGGGCCGCGGGAACGGGGGGCCTTCACCTCGATGGGAAGCTCGGCGGTGCGGCCCGTGAGCTGGGAGCGGACAGCGAGGGTCCAGGTGCCCGTGGGGGCGTTGAGCGGGATATCGTGCCCCATGGTGAAGGAGCCCTTGGCGTCGGTGCAGCGGTAGAGGTCGAGGGCGGATGTGCCGTCGGGACGCCGCAGAGCGAGGTGGAACGGGAGTGCGGCGGCGAGGCGTCGGCCGCGGTCGTCGGCGAAGCGGACGCGCAGGGCGAGTTGGCGGCCCGCTCGCACAGCCTGGGTGGCCCGCAGGTCGATGGCTTCGAGCGGCCTCGCCAGAAGGGCGAAGACACGCGCGGTGGTGGCCGTGAGGTCGCAGGCGAGGGTC
>Ga0272442_10010110_pt1 | contig 11666 bp, 8 predicted proteins | sample SSMForm2O_FD_200262 | JGI IMG/M metagenome (GOLD analysis project Ga0272442, IMG submission 200262) | Marine sediment archaeal communities from Little Sippewissett salt marsh, Falmouth, MA, United States - SSM-Form-2O | ecosystem: Environmental > Aquatic > Marine > Wetlands > Sediment ...
CGCGGCGTTGGAGGTGATCTGGGAGTGTAATGTTTCTTCCAGGACCATGTGCCCTGTGAGTTGACAACGATGCTTCTCGCACCATTCGTAGATTTGTTGAGTGAAGTTCGTGACGAACAATTCCTGTATCAAGTGCCAAAACCGGTAGCGGGTCCTTTCAAAGCCCGGCGTCTCCATGAAGAGATGCGGCAAAAAAGGGAGAAGGTCTTCCCCGTAGGTTTCTTGGTAGGCGCGGGGAAGGGTGAGGGACCAAGGGATTCCATTGCGGGAGACCTGTGGCTCGTCAGTGAAGAACCCCGGCATGCTTTTCCCCAGTTCCTCCCCGAAGATCCGACCATAGGGCTCGTAGATTTCTTGAAGGAAACGGCGGGTGGTTTCTTTGTCCAGAGTGTCCACATAAAACGGATTGACTTCGTAGTAAAAACGAAGGGAACGTCCGTCCTCCAGCGTGAGGTGGTAAATCGTCCGAGGATCCTCATTTCCCGCTCGACCCGCAGTTTCCTCGTAGCGGAGATATTTCTGTTGGAAGGCTTCACCCAGTCCGTTGACCCGACCGTCCCCAAACCCGCTGGGCCATCCATTTTCGTCATAGGCCCACGCCCCCATCCCTCTCTCTCTAGCCTCCTCGATGCCGGTTTGAATGTTGTCCATCCATTCTCGTCCCATATACTCGGTTTGAAGCCCCCCGCGGGCGTGCATGAAATAGCCGCCAATTCCCGCGTTGTCCATCTCTTGGATCTGTCTTCGTGTCTCTTCTACGCGCAGCTTTTCGTTCCAGGACCAGAAAGGGATGGGACGGTTGGACTTGGGAGGCGACTGGAGGCGGGCGAGAAAGTCCGGATTCACTGCAGTTCCCCGGGTGTTTCCAGGATGCCCCTGTTTTCCGCGTCCCTCTCCGCCAGCCAGGTGAGTCCTTCGTCAAGAATTTGCAGTACCACGGGTTGGTCTTGCTCTCTCAGACCAGGATGATCGCAAGGGTACCAACGGATCTCTTTGGGGTCCCCCAAGGTGTGGTACAACGCCTTTCCCGACGCAGGCGTGACTACCGTGTCCTGGTCTCCGTTTTGCATGAGCACCGGCACAGGAGAGGTCTGGGATGCGTACAAGGTGGGTTCAGCCGGGCGCATCAGACAGGCGATCATGGGACTCGCCAGAAAGCGGGCCCAGGGGGGCAGATATTCCTTCACGGCGGGCGCTTGAACCAGGGTGCGCAAGTTGCCGCCTCCCACAACGAGCACCGCCGCCTTCAGGCGTTTATCCCTGGCTACAACGGTGCAGCCTGTGATCGCCCCGTAGCTTGCGCCCACCAGGTATAGCCTGTCCCCGTCAATATCCTTCCTGGTCTCCAGATAGTCCAAAACCCTGCGAGCATCATTGACTGTCTTCCAGGATCGCTCTCGATAGGCAAAGATCCCTTGGATCTTGCCTTGTACCCGTCTTTCGCCTCGCATATGCTGATCGAAACAAGTCATGGCGAACCCGGCTCTGGTGAAGGGCGCGGCGACTTTGTCCAGGAATTCTTTTTCTTGGTGGCTTCCGTGAAGAAGGAGCACTGCGGGACACCTCTCCTTTGGGTCAGGAGGAAGGGCTAGCATGCAAGGAATGCGTTCCCCGGGGCGGGCCTGGATGGTATATTCGATCCTTCTGTAACGACGTATCTGCTTCTGTCCGTAGATTTCCTTCGTGTCGTCCATGATTTCGTCTGAAACGATTCCCTCCCCGCAGGGCAGTCCCGGCTCATAGTCATCGAAGAAGCGGGCATCGGCCCGATGCTTCTGGACGGTGGCCGCTATGATTAGCAGAAAGAGAACGCCTGCAAGATAGAGAATGCATTTGAACCATCGAGATTTCATCATAGACCTCCCAACGCCTCGCACCACGTTGGGATGGTAGACTGGTTTCTGCGGAGGGTCAAGTACGATATTTTGGCCGAGAGATCCTGAGAAGGGCGAGTCTATGTTTTTGCACAAGATTTCTCGTTTGCATCGCTTGCTGATTTTGGCCGTAGTAGGGTGGTTGGAGGTGTTCTTCGATGCGACCAAGAATGAAGAGCCAAAGCACGGGACAGGAGTTGCGCGATCCTAGGACGCGTGTATACGTTCAACCGACAAGAATGATCTGGCAAAGTCCTGGCTGTCCTGTCCCACCTATTGAGGACTTTCTTTTAAAGCCCGGTTCAGGCCAAGCCACGGTTTGGGCCGGGCCGGGGTGGATTTTGAAGAACGAGGGGATGCCGCCAGGATTCTGCGTCGATTTTGGGAAGGAGCTTCAGGGCGGGATTCAGATCATTTGCGGGGATATGCCCGAACACCAGCCTGTGAAATTGAGGGTGCGTTTCGGCGAATCGGTAAGCGAAGCCATGGGACAACCCAACAACGATCACGCGATCCATGACTGCATCGTCCATGTCCCCTGGATGGGGGTCACCGAGATCGGTAACACAGGATTCCGTTTTGTCCGAGTGGACTTGGTGGAAGAGGGATCTTTCCTGGAAATCAAAGAGTTGAGGGCGGTCTCTCTTTTCCGAGATCTTGAGTGGAAGGGCTCCTTTACATGCAATGACCAGCTTCTCAATGAGATCTGGCATACGGGCGCCTACACCGTACATCTCAACATGCAGGATTATGTGTGGGACGGCATCAAGCGGGACCGTTTGGTCTGGATGGGAGATCTGCATCCGGAGATTCGAGTGATCTCCACGGTGTTTGGTGATGTGGATGCGGTGAGGGATAGTTTGGACCTGGTGAGGGACGAGACGCCGTTGCCTGGCTGGATGAACGGCATGAGCACCTATTCTCTCTGGTGGATCGTGTGTCAGAGGGACTGGTTTCTCTACAATGGCAATTCCTCGTATCTAAAGCAACAACGTCCCTATCTCTTGTCCCTTCTACAACAGGTGATGGACCACGTGGATGAACGCGGGGAGGAGCGTCTGCCTGGAGGGTTCCTGGATTGGCCTACCAGCAAAGATCCTGAGGAAGTGCATGCAGGGGTCCAAGCGTTATTGAAGATTTCTCTGGAAGCCGGCGGCGCGTTATGCCGTGCCTTGGGAGACGAGAAAGAAGCTAGACAGTGTCATGTCGCGGCTGGAAAACTTCGTTCCCTAAGAGGGGGACGAACCAAGCAGGTGAACGCTTTGAGGGTCCTCTCGGGGCTCGCCGATCCCCAGGAAACCAACGCGCGGGTTTTGTCACGCGATCCATTCGAGGGAATCTCCACTTTCTACGGATTCTACGTGCTTGAAGCCAGGGCACTGGCCGGGGACCACAAAGGCACTCTCGACCTGATTCGCGCCTATTGGGGGGGCATGTTGCATCTGGGCGCCACGACCTTTTGGGAAGATTTCGATCTGGCTTGGATGGAAAATGCCTCTCGCATCGACGAGATGCCTCGGGAGGACACCGTAGACGTACACGCTACGTATGGCGATTACTGTTACAAGGGACTTCGACACAGTCTGTGCCACGGCTGGGCCGGCGGTCCCACAGCTTGGCTCTCTGAACACGTCTTGGGCGTGAGACCTTCCCAAGCTGGCTTCAAAGAGGTGCGTATCGCGCCCCATCTAGGCGATTTGGAATGGGTGGAGGGGACCTTTCCCACTCCGTACGGGATGATTTCAGTTCGCCACAACGCCAAGAGGGACGGCACAGTGTGTAGCGACATCCAGTTACCTGACGGAGTTCGGAGTGTGTAGGGGACTCCCTTGGGCCGCGTCTTGCAGTCTCCTGGCGGTCTGAGAGAACTCGGAGGGTTGCATCTCCCGAAGGAAAACGAATCCGCGGGTTCCTCGGATCAGTGCGCTTGGATGTTCGGCGAACCATTCCCTGCCGAGACAGATTTTGAGGACTTGATACTGTTCCACCTGGATGCGCTGGGCCAATTCGCAGAAGGGACCGTCGTGGTCTGGACTAGGGAAGCTGGCGTCCCTCTGGGAGACAAAAGTGTTCAAAAAGGCGCTTTCCATGATGGAAAACATGTTCAAGGAGACGGGAATAAATACGTTGGCTTCACTGGGGTGGAATCTGTACCAGACGTTCCTGTATCCCCATATTCTCAACTCCGAGGCCTCAGACTGTTCTCTATACCGCCGCGTGGCTTCATTCACCGCCTGAAGGGCTTTGTAGTGGGTGTCCGGTCCGCTTGCCTCAGGATCCAAGGCCACCGAGACGATCTCCGGCTGAAGTTTAACCATGAGGTCAAGGATGGGTCGCACGTCCCTGTCTACTGTGGGCTCCGGATTGAAGAGATCGCCAGTGTAGAAGCCGAGACGTAGATGATGAATGTGGGAGGATCTCCATCCGAAATAGCCCCAAAGGCATTCGGCCTCCCATTCTCTGCACATTCCCTTCAGCCTTTGAACGGGCTCAGGATCCTTTTGGCCGGGATAGGCGGCTTCAAAGTGTCGGGTGAGTTCGGATAAACGTCCTTGTATCTTTTCCAGATTCTTCTCTCCATAGACTGCGATGATATCCCTGAGAAAGCGCCTGCTGGCCCCTTTTTTTCGCATCTCTTCGGATTTTCCTGCGATGCCGTCTAGATACTGCCAGACATCCCTGTTCCGACAAGATTCTCGCCCCGGCTCGAAGTATCCTTCCTCGTGAAGGGTGAGGAAAGCGGGTGTGAAGAGAAAGTCCTCCAAGTTCTGGATTCGCTGAAGCATGTATCGATTGGTTACCGCGGTGAAGCCGCTAGTCAGAGTGAGAAAATGGTGATCGTTGGAGGCATCTCTCACATGACGCACGATCCAGGGAAGATATCCCAGCATCAAGTCATCATGGTGGGGTTCTACATGAAGAAAGCGTGTGTCCGTTCGGACTCGGGTTCCAACTTCAATCTTGGTGATCAGGGAACGCTCAACACCGATGGCTATCTCAGAGAAAGATCGTCCAGAGGTCTTCAACGCCTTCTGAACCAGTTCATCTCCGGCTGCGTTCTCCGGAGTGAGATCCCTCAATCGAGAGCGTTTTCTTAGGGCCAAGTCGACCCATGTCTTTTCCAAGACCTCATCCGAGAGTCGATCCCCTTGGGTCAAGAGAACCTGCTGTCTCTTGGGTAGAAGTCTGCCGGCCCCGAGCGTAATATACAGCCGGGCCTGGGGGAGTGTGCGAAGGGCGGACGATGGAATCTTGACCGATTTTGGACCGAGAACAGCGTCTGCCACGACACGGGCCTTGGCCTCTCCCGCGGCCAAAATCAGCGCAACGCAGGCTGAGTTGTAGGCGATCGTGCCTAGACCCAGGGTCACCACGAGCCTGGACCGCGCGTTCTCGATCCCACCGAGATCCGCGGCAGCGGCAGCCTGGGTCTCGTAGTTTGTTTCTGTGAGACGCGTGGTGGAATGATGATCGCTGCCTCTGACATTGAAACCGATATGTCCGTCAGGGCCTATTCCTCCCATGAAGAAGCCGATTCCTCCCAGCGACCGGATCTCGTTTTCTCTTTCTTGGCACCAGTCATCGATTCGGAGCAGCGCATCCCGTTGTTTCGCTTCAAGCCTGGTGACGGGTTTCCGCGTTCTCAGAGAGAGATCTACGCGGTCATTGGGCCAAAGGTCTTGAAGCGTTTCATCGGATCTGAGGCTCAACTCCTCGCAGTTGATGAGAAGGGCCCTGTTGGGATCGAAGCCCAGTCCCTCCAGATAATAGTGGGTTACGTACCAGAGGAAACTGTTCTTCTGTTGGGGCTGTATCGGGTAGAATTCGTCGATCTGGACGAAACGGATCCCCTTGGTCTCGGGGCGTACGGACGAATCAATTCCAGCTTGATCGAGTAGTTTCAAGACTTCCCGCTTTTCCCAGAAGCGCAACAGGTGGGTAACCCAGTGGATGAAATACTCGGGCGTCTTGCCTGTGGGGAGGGCAACGACGCCTTCGGGATGCTCTTGGATCCATTCGATGAAACGGAGGGCTGCCAGCTTTCCGAGGCCGGGGAAGGTCGGAACCGTAATCACGGGGATCCGTTCCTCCTGCGGATAGATGAGCTTCAAAGGAGAGGCTTTGAGGGCCTGCCGCTCCACCGGGGAAAGGGTTTCTGTGGGTGAATGGGTCATCGCCTCTTGGAGTCCTTCTGTAGGGGATGATGCTAAAACCGGGGCGAAGACGAGACCGTTTGATTTCGTCTTTCTGGGAAATTATAGTGGATTTCAGGGGATGTGCCCATATGGATTGGGAACGCGGCGGATCCGATAGCGCAATGGAAGGGCTTCTCAAGACGGCCAGGCTCCGAGACAACGGAGGAAGTGACAATAATGGACATAGGGGACGTCCGGGGGGACCTTGTGATCACAGGTGGGAATGAAGCCTCCTTCTTCCATGAGGGGCCTGAGACGGCGAACTTCCTCGTCAATTGCTGACGGCCCCCTGGATAGAATCCGCTTGTCTACGCCGCCGATAATCCTCAGGTCCCTGCCAAACTCTCGTCGCAGTGAGACAGGATCCATGCCGGTGGTGCCGATCTCAATGGGCAAAAGGCAGTTCACCCCAGCGTTCAGAAAGAGAGGAACAATCTCATTCACCCTACCGTCCGTGTCCACAATGATCGTTCTGACTCCGTGCCCCTCCAGAAATCGACAGATGGCCTCGTATCGTGGGGACAATAGCCGACGAAAATGTGTTGGAGAGATCAAAGGACCGTGGTTATAGCACATATCCTCCCAAAACAGGCAGGCATCATACGTTCCGCCTCGATCCAGGGTCTTTTTCAAGACTCCGAGAATGCAATGAAAGACGGTGTCCACCATCTTTTCGAACCACACAGGGTCGTCATGGAGCGCCAGGGAGACGTTTTCCAGTCCCATCCAGTTCCTGAGCCAGCCATAGAGAGATCCCCCAGGAAGCAACAGAATGTGCTCTCTGTCGGTGTCTTTAGCGGTCTTAAGAAGGGGAGCCCAGTTTTTCGGATATCGTTCCCCCGTTGTTGGATCGAGTTTGGGGGCATAGTGCTGTTCCCAGGACCTCTTGTCCTTGAGGAGATGTCCCATGTGGAAAGGAATGGAACTCATTCGCTTGTGTCGCCGCAGCAAGGCGCCGTCCCCGCATTGGAAAATCTCCTGGCCTCCTAGGTCCTCTATCACCCTTTCCTCAAAAAGCGGAACGAGTCCGACTCGGATGCCTTCCTGGACGACCATGCCACGATCCACTAGACAGTGGGCATCCGTGGCTTCAGGTGAGACATAAAAGCGCATGAAGCCATCCATCCCGAAGAAGCTGTCCGTATGGGGAACCTTCACGTCGTCGGGAAGTCCTTCTTTACGCCAGGCATCCAAGGTTTCCGCCCAGAAGCCGAGATCCAACAAGGGGACCCGATCCACAGACTCATAGCTCATGCAGCGGAGAAAACGTTCCTTGTCTGTCATCTTTGATCCAACTTCTCCAGATCGTTCTGTATGAAATGCAAACAGTACACCGTTCTTGTCCGACATGGAGAGCAGAGTGGACCTGGCACGCTCTCATCGTAAGTGGTGCATTCTATTGATCTCATCGTAGACCATGTTGGAGACTTCTCTCAGCACATTCGCTCTATGGCTGACCCAGGATCCGAAGTGCCTGGTCCTTTTATCCCTTTCAATGATGGCGATGAAAGTATACGGATATCGGTTTCCATCCCTGCCCAAGGGAACCAAGATAGCGATCTGTCCGCAAAGCATAGCCGTGCTCCCTGTCTTGTCGTAGACCAGGGTGCCTTTGGGGATATGAGAGGCCCCCCAGTAACAGCGGTCCTTGTTGGGGAGCGCCATGAGCCTTTTGATTTCAGTGGAGTAGGGGATTTGATCGTTCCACAAGGCGTATAGAAAACGGCTATAGTCGTGGGCTGAGGCCTTGTTCCGATAGGTCCTTCCGCCTGAAGGAATGTATTCAGTCACCTGGGTTTCCTTGAAAATGTGGCCGTAATGCGTTTTGAGAATGCGTTGTACGCCGCTGGGTCCTCCAGCGTGCTTCATGATCCAGTTGGTGTCGGAATTGTCGCTACACTGAAGCATCCCTTTCATCTTGGATTTGCTTTTGGATCCATAGATCAATTCGTCCATCTTGACCCGATGGAAGAAGCTTAGGGCCACGAACGGCTTGATCATGCTGGCGGCCTGCCGGGGGGTATCCTCGTTGATGGTGACCAGCTTCCTATCGGTTGTGAAGTCGTAAACCGACCAGGACGTCCGTTCCAAGGAAGGAATGACGCCCTTGTGCCGCAGTCCCTTGATGTAGGTTTCGATGCGGGCTTCCAGGGGGGACATTTCTTCCACCGGCTGAGAACGCGTTCCCGGCCCGGCCGAAGCCTGCGTAACGCATACAATCACAAGACTCAGCAGCGGCAGCGATGGGAGGGAAGGCTTCATGGAAAGAGTTGAAGTCTTATGCCGATTTCATTGCTATCGAACGCGTCCAAATGGTAGGTACGCATTGTACGGTAGAACTCTTGCGGCATCAAGGGCGAGTCGTGTCAACAGAGAAGCTCGGTGGCCAGGGCGGTGCTGATAGGTTTGCCTGTCGCCAGGCTCGTGGAGATGAGTCGCTGCAGGATCCCTGCCAGTTCTTCGCGTCCCTTCCCCTCGGAATGTGCGGCGATGTGAAGGAGGACCTCTTCAGGCAGGGTACAGTCCCATTCTTGACACAGTTCCAGCAATGAAGACATTCTGCCTTGGTATTTCCCGAGAGCGTCATCTCTACGCGCATCCTCGGGGACCGGTATCTTGGGACTCGTGGTATGGGATTTGGCGCGCTCATCAGCCGAGATGAGTAGTTCCCTGACTTCCCCCAGCACGGCGTCCAGCTGATCGGAGCCTTTCCCCTCTTCGGAACGCTTGTCTGGGCGGCGTTTTCTGAGGGGTGTGTCCGTTCGTACGGAGAAAGGCAAGGGATCCGGCTTGATTGCGCCCACAGGGGCCATCCAGTCCAACTGCACCACGTTCTCCGACGCATCTCCGAGTGCGTTGGCTAGTTCCCTGCAGTCGGTATACCGGTCGTTGGGATCTTTCTGTAGGCATTTGAGCACCACTTGATCCAGCCAGGAAGGCAGGTCCGGGTTGATTTCAGAGGGACGAGGTGGTTTGGCATTCATGTGTTTGATCACCACAGCAAACGGATTCTCCGCCTGGAAAGGCAGTCTGCCAGTCAACATTTCGAAAAACAGAACCCCCAGCGCATAGATGTCGCTTCGGTGATCAAGAACTCTGTCTCCCCCCTGCTCAGGGGACATGTAACTCGGGGTTCCCATACTTACCCCGGGACGGGTGTTGGAATGCCCATCGGAAAACCGGGCCAATCCGAAATCAGCCACTTTGACCTGGAGCGTTTCGTTGAACATGATGTTGTCGGGCTTAATATCCCTATGAATGACGCCCCGGCAGTGGGTGTAATAAAGAGCGGAGCACACCTGGTACAGGATTCGGCAGGCTTCGTTGACAGGAAGGCTATTAATGTTGTTCAAAAGGTGTCGAAGGGTGCCGCCTCCAGCGTATTCGCTGATAATGAACCAGTTTCCCTCCACCTGCCGGATGTCATGGATGGCCAGTACGTTGGGGTGATTTAGCGCGGCTACTACGCGAGCCTCGCGACGGAAACGCTCGATGAACTCCTCGTCTTTGGCAAATTGCTCGATCAACATCTTGACGGCCACGATTCGGTCCAAGGAGATCTGATTGGCCCTGTAGACAACGCCCATGCCCCCGCGTCCCAAAATTTCTAGTATTTCAAACTCAGACTCCAACGCTTCGATCAACTAGGCAACCCTTCCATCGTCAGACAGACCTAGAATATACGCAACCAAAGGTATACGATACTCAGAGTATTGAGTAGATGTCAAGTGGGTGTAGTTCAGGGAAAAGATGAAAGGAAAACCGTTTATATCCTTACAGTTTTAGGTTATACGAGGATATATGTTGAGGATTTGACTGCATCTTTTTGAAAATCTCAAGCGGTGAGGGCGAGTTTTGTGTCCTGAAGTGCTGGGAGGCGCATCTTTCCCCCCATTGCAGGCATATTGCAGGCATGGCGCCGCAGGTCGACAAATTCATTGCCCCCAGGTTCATTCCGGTTGCTGAGGCCCGTCCTGGAAACAGAGAACACGGCCATCGAGTGTGCAAAGCACCAAGGCTCCTTTCGCCGCAGCCAGACTGTCCCACACCGGGGGAGCGTCCAGTTGGATCTCTCGCATGGTTTGTCCAGTAGTCGCATCCACAGCGAGGAGAGATCCTCCTTTCCTCCCCATGGAATGGGCGTCCTGCTGCTTGAGAAGCGACTGTGTTCTCCTGGCATAGGGCTGCCTGTAGCTGGCTTCCTCATCCAATACGTCGGCAGGCCCGGCCACGAACAACACCTTGTCGGTTAGGACCATGGCTCTGACATGAATAGGAAAGTCCCTCGTCCAATCGTACTGGAATTGGCGTTTCAGCGTTGGAATATCTTTCGTTTTCTCGCCCTTTCCGTCAAAGGCCATGGCCTGACCGAACCGTCCCTCGGTTTGTTGCGTACCCACCCCGCCGTGATTCTTGTTTCCAGAAAGGTCGACGGCGTCTCCGTCATCGAAGCTGAAATGAAGAACCAGTTGCTTTCTTGCCGTTTCGTCCCAGTGTCCCTTGGCATGCTCCTGAATCTCCGAAGCGTCCAGGTCCCGTTGATAGATGCGAAACTCGTCCACCAGGCCCCGAAGGCGGATTGAGTCATCCTGGCCCATGACCTGTGAGCCTTGGTCGGTTCCTAGCTGCATGGCTTCATGGGGATCAGCGGTTAGGAAGCTAGGTGCCCGCGCGGACTGCGTTGCCTGTCCATCCACGTAGAGAAGAAGCTCCTTGTTCTTCGTGAGCACGCAGCAAAGATGCGACCAACGTCCCTGGACGTCCACAGGGGACTTTACTTGGTAAACCTCTCCATCAATGCGCACGCCGAAGCAAGGTTGTCCTCCAGACAACGCCAAGCTGTATCCGTGGGAGGCCCCGCCCCGGGCGAACACCGTGCCATCGGGTCCCTCCGCCTTGAGCCATAGTTCCACGGTGAAAGCCGAACCAGCCGGATTCAAGCTGTCCGACTTCTCCACGGTGATCACAGAGGGAGATGCCTGGGGAATCGGAGCGACCTCAGGGTCTTTGGGACAACGGAAGAGGTGGTAGTCCAGTGGCACGGACCACTGAAAATAAGACGGCTTTCTGCCATAGCCGTAGACCCATTCGTCATCGTATGCCAAGATGCGCCCCGCAGGGGTAAAACGACCGGCGTTGGCCCACCAGTTGCAGCCGGAAGAGTAAAGCCTTCCGTAAAGCCAGTACGAGCGGTGAAACCAGTCCCCGTCCAAGAAACCCGCGGGACAGAAAAGATGGCGGTCTTCTCCTGCCTGCTGGGTCGCCTTGACGGACGGGTCCATAGCAATCATCGTTTCTTCTTGGCGCTCTCCATTTGGGAGAAGGCGTTGCGACCTCATGTAAAGGTATCTCCCGTCGGTGGAAAGGATATCAGGCAGAGCCACAGGCATATTCAGCACTTGCACGCGTCCTTGCAGGTTTTTCCCTGTGGTAGGATCCGTCTCATTCATCGTTTTTTCCGAAAGGAGTTGCCCTGTAAGCGGGTCCAACCTGAAGATGCGCAACCCGCCATCCAAAAACATGGAACGTCCCGCTACGCAAACCAGAACGTCTCTATCGAGTTCAGGATCCCTATAGACCAAGACGTTGCCATGGA
>Ga0272442_10010111_pt1 | contig 11664 bp, 11 predicted proteins | sample SSMForm2O_FD_200262 | JGI IMG/M metagenome (GOLD analysis project Ga0272442, IMG submission 200262) | Marine sediment archaeal communities from Little Sippewissett salt marsh, Falmouth, MA, United States - SSM-Form-2O | ecosystem: Environmental > Aquatic > Marine > Wetlands > Sediment ...
ATGTACTGCGAGATTGCTTCGTCGCTTCTCTCCTCGCAATGACACGCAGGGCTGTCATCGCGAGCGAAGCGTGGCGATCTCAATTTTTAAGCTGTATGCCTCCACTGAAAACCCGGAAGGGCCTTTGGCAAAGGGGGTTGGGGGATTTGCAGGAAGAATGAAATCCCATTGTATTTCTTGCTTCAGCTGCGCTGCCGATGGTGCGCAAGGCGCACCCTACACCTGTCCCAAAAACCTTTATCGTTTCGAAGCCGATCCGCCGTATCCGTCAGATCGGTCTGAGTCTACAAAACGACAGGCTGTGTACAATTGTTTTCAACGGCTGGATTCCGGCCTGCACCGGAATGACGGCCCGGAGAAGGCGGTTTTTTTAGGTCACTCCGGCGCAGGCCGGAGTCCAGGTTTTATAATGTGGCAAAAGCATCAGCCGTACGGCTGGAGTTTATACCGTTACGGCGAAACCGGAATGACAAACTGCCGGATGCCGCGTCGCGCGCGGTTTTATGCGGAAGGCGCGGGCGTTGCCGGGGAGGGTTTTTTCCTGCGCCGCCGTTTGCGCCGTTTCTGGGGATTTTTGTCAGAGGCGGGCGCATCCGCCGAGCTTTGTGCGGATTCTGTTTCATTTTTGAGCCATTGATTTTTCAGGTTGGTCCAGTAGGTAAGCCCAGAGATATCCTTGCCGCGCGCGCGCAGCGCGAGCTCGCGAACGAACATCGCATCCGTAAAGGTATTTTGCAACACAAAGCGTTTTTTCGAAAAACGGCCCTTGGGGTTTTCGAAACGCCGCTGCGCATCAAACGCGCGCGCAAGGCTGTCAATTACCCTGCGGGGAACCGGCAGTTCACCGAGCAGGTCACGGAGCACTTCACGGGCCAGTTCCTGGTGCTGAACGTGGCGGGCCTGGTCGCTGTGTACATGCTGAAGGCGTGCTTCAAAAATCGGGTATGCCAGCGCAGCGAGGATCGAGGTTTCGCGTGCTACACCTGTTGGGGTGGGCATGTCGTCAAAGGCTGCAAGGTAGTTCCACAGCGGCGCTGTCGTTGCAGGGGCTGTGCGCAGATGGACGTCAAGCGCGGGCAGCAGCACGGGCAGGATTTTCGTTTCTGCCAGCAGCCGGACGGCCGCCTGTCCTGTACCGAATCCGAAAAACCGGTATATTTCCTCTACCAGGCGGGCGGGAGCAGCCTTTTGCAATTCGGCGCGATGGCGTATGATCGCGCGGAAGGTTTTTTTTTCAATGGTGAATCCGAGACGTGAGGCAAACCTGACCGCGCGCAGCATGCGCACCGGGTCGTCGGGAAAACGCAGGCGCGGATCGCCGATGCAGCGGATGAGTCGGCGTTCGAGGTCTTTTTTGCCGCCGACATGGTCGATGACCGTGTAGTTGCGGATGTCGTAGAACAGTCCGTTAATGGTGAAATCGCGCATCCGTGCGTCTTCTTCGGGCGTGCCGAACGTATTGGTGCGTTTGTGCCTGGCGTGTCGGTCGCGCGCGTCCGTTTCGGTCTCCGGCCCATGCGAGCCCGGTCTCCTGAAGGTACTGGTTTCAATGATCGTATCGCTGAACCGGATATGGGCCAGGCGGAACCTGCGGCCGATCAGCATGCAGTTGCGGAACAGCTTTTTTATCTGGTGGGGGTGCGCATCCGTTGAAACGTCAAAATCCTTTGGTTTACGATCGAGCAGCAGGTCGCGCACGCCTCCTCCGACCAGATAGGCGGTATAGCCTGCCTGGTTGAGGCGGTAGAGAACTTTGAGCGCATTACGGTCAATCAGTGCCCGCGAAATTGTGTGGTCCTGTCGGCGGGTGATGACGGTTCTGTTGCGTGTGCGCCTGAAGTATTTTTTTATTCGTGACAACATAGGGGGGTCGGAGCCGGCGGATTACATCATCGGAGCAGGTGCGGATTGCAGCGTGTCCGGATTAAGGCTGCATGCATGAAAGCAGTATCCATGATTATGTTGTTAGCAGTTGTCTGGCCAGAATAATTAAATATTCTAACACGTTGGTGTGCCCAAAGCAAAATATTTCTGCGATACTGCCGCACAAGTCCGTGTACGTTGAGCGGCCCCCGCGTTTCGGCGCTGCCCCCTGTTATTTTGATATTTACAAAGCAGGGTATTTTTGCAAAAATTACCTACGATTATACATCTTACAGGGAGGCGAATGCCATGATCAAGAGTATCCTCATTGCGACAGACGGATCCGCAAACAGCATGGTTGCCACGCAATACGGCTGCTGCCTCGCCAAACTTTTTCAGGCCCGGGTGTGCGGGTTGAATGTCGTCGACATCAGGGCGCTTGAGGGGCCGCTGATGAGTGATATTTCCGGCGCGCTCGGTTTCGAGCCCTTCCAGAGCTATCTGCCGCAGTTCGAGAAGATACTGCAGCAGCGGGCTGACAGTGTGCTTGAAGATTTCCGGAAGCTGAGTGCAGAGTATGGCATTACGGCCGACGTCAAACGCCAGACCGGTATCGTGCCGAATGTGATTGCCGAGGAGGCCAGGCGGGTCGATCTGGTTGTGATAGCGCAGCACGGTGAGCATGCCAAGTGGTCGTCCGGGCTGCTTGGTTCGACCGCCGAGGGCCTGGTCAGAAAATCATCCCGCCCGGTTTTAATCGTTCCGCGGCAGTACCGTGAAATCAGAAAGGTGCTTATTGCCTATGATGGCGGCAACGAGTCGACAAAGGCGCTTAAGGCCGCCTGTGAAACGTTCGCGGGTCTGTCCTGCGAACTGCATGTGGCCTTCGTGACCGATGATGATGCGCATGCCGACGAGCTCGGTGCCGAGGTGCGCGACTATGTCGGACCGTATGGCATCCAGGCCGGCCTGGTCCGTTTGCGCGGTGAAGCGCCCAAGTCCATCCTGCAGCATGCCGGAGAGCATGCATTCGATATGATCGTCATGGGGGCGTTCGGCCATAGCCGCCTGCATGACCTGATTCTCGGCGGCACGACCGCCTATATGATGCGCAATACTGTAATTCCGATACTGCTTATTCGTTGAAAAAGGAGCCAGAATGGACTGCATCGGCCAAAAACCGCTGGGTGCGCTGCTTGCTGAAAAATGCGAGCTGTTCGCCGACAGGGAATGTATCGTTTTTGAAGACCGCGACGGTCGTCAAACAGCCATCAGCTACCGGCGTTTCGGGGCGATGGTTGATCAGTATGCCGCGGTCCTCCATGCCGGCGGCATACAAAAAGCAGACCGTGTCCTCATCGTCATGATGAACTGCCCCGAGTTTATCGCTGCATGGTTCGCGTTGGCACGCATCGGCGCCGTCTGCATGCCGGTCAATGTGCTCGCGGGTGCCAGGGAGCTGAAGGTTATAGCGGATTTTACCGAGGCCGCTGCGGTTATAACGGAACCGCGTTATGCCGCTCTGGTCGCAGGCCTGGGGCAGGCGGCCCGTGTTTTTGTTGCCAGGACCGCCAGCTGGTATCCCAACGCCGAACTGTTCCCAGATGCAGTTGTGCTCGACGGCGTCGAGACCCAGGCCGTCGAGCTGCCCGATGTCGAGGTGAGTGCCGATGACGACGCGCTCATACTTTTTACCGCCGGCACCGACAGCGAACTGCGCGCGGTTGTGCTGACGCATGCCAACGCCCTGTTTGCAGGTATATTCGGCGCATTCGCGTGGCAGCTCACCCCCCGGGACCGGCATCTCATGGTGCTCCCCCTGTTTCACATCAATGCGCTGTTTATTTCGGTCATGCCGACCCTGATGGCTGGTGCGGCCCTTGTCATGACCGATCAGTTCAACGAAGAGATCTTTATGCGCCAGGTACGCGAGTACCGCGCAACGAGCGCGAGTCTCGTCTCGGCCAATGTCAAGCTGCTGCTGGAGCAGCCGGCCCATCCGCAGGACAGCGCCAACGAGCTGCGGCACATTATGTATGCGTTCGCCATTTCCGAGCAGGAACGCTCCGATTTCGAGAAACGTTTCAATACGCGGCTTTTCGATCTGTGGGGCCTGACGGAGACGCTCGGTGCGACAACACTCAGCCCGGTTTTCAGGACAAACAAGCACAATTCGATCGGTATCGTGCGGCTGGGCAACGAGGTCAAGGTCGTCGACGAGCAGGGCAAAGAGCTGCCGCCCGGGCAGGAAGGCGAACTGGTCGTCAGGGGCGTACCCGGACGTACCCTCATGCGCTGCTATTTCAATGATCAGGAACTGACCTCGCGCAAGATGCGTGACGGCTGGCTGTATACCGGAGATATCGGCAGCATGGATGCTGACGGCTATTTTTATTTTTCGGAGAAAAATTATTCCTGAGTCTCGGGACCCGTGTGTTCGCTCGCGGCTTTTGGAAGGGGCTTGCTCAGGTTGGCGCACAGGTCGCGGAGAACCTGCTTGCAGACGGTCAGGGCCTGCGGATCTATGCCGGCCTGGGCCTCCTTCATATTGTCAATGCCGATCGGAATAAGTTCATCCTGAAGCCCGCTGCCAAGGGGCGTAAGGTGCACGTGCTTGCGGCGCCGGTCCTGCCGGGAGGTCCTGCGTGTTACCAGGCCGCGGCGCTCGAGTCCGTCGATCTGCGGCGAAATAGTTCCTTTGTCTTTTCCGATAAAGTCGGCAATGAACTGCTGCGATACCCCATCCTGCAGCCAGAGCAGCAGTAGTATCATCCATTGCTCGACGGTTACATCATGTCCGCTGTTGATGAGCCTCGCCTGCATTCTCCTGATGATGGCCCTGCCGGCCCGGTCGAGCAGCAGGAACAGCACGTCGTTGTCATCGGTTGTTTTTATATCCATCGTATCACCATGGCCGGAGATTTATTTTTTCATTTCCAGCACCATGAACGAGGCGCCTGCCTGTGCAATTATTTGCTGTTTGTCGTCGGCTACCTCGGCCTGCAGGGTCATGATCCGGCGTCCTTTTTTGACCAGGGTCGCCGTAGCTGTAAGGCTCCCGGAAGGGCAGGCCTTGAGGTAGCGGGTGTTCATTTCGATTGTGGCCGTGGTTTCTCCGGGATCGAGGCTTGCCAGGGCGGCATGCGCCATGGCCTCATCTGCCAGCGTGGCGATGATGCCCCCGGCTATCATGCCACCGCCCTGGATGAAGTCGGGCCTGAACGGCAAGCGCAGTACTACGCGCCGTGAAGATATCTCGTCAACAATTACCCCGAGGTAGGTAAACAGGGGGTTGATGCTCTGGCCGGGCTGCCGGACTTCCTTCAGATATTCCTTCATAGGGATGGCCTGAAACGTTTAAGGTGCAATGTCAAAAGTCCAAGGTCTAAAGTCCACAGTCCCTAATCGAAATCGCTCTCGGGATCCAAATGGTCTTTCGCGCATCGAGCCCGCTGCTGCAGGGTGCGCCATGTGCACCGCTCACAGCTTGACAGTTATACCGGCTTAAAGGCTGTGTAGCAATTGAAAAAGGGAATGTCATTCAAGGTCCTTTATTTCGTTCAGGATAAATTCAGCGAAGGATCTCTTGTTGAGCATACGATGTCAATGTATATAACACCAGAGATTCTGCGAAGCCTTCGGCTTCTCAGAATGACAATTTGTACATTACGACACAGTCTCACAGGCCGTAATTCATGCTTCTGCGTTAACAACACACTGGACACCGGCCTTCGCCGGTGTAACGTTGACGCACGGCCAGATCACAGAACCGCGGCTTACGATTGTACGTATGACAATTCCGCCCCGCGTATGTATCATCCCAGCGGTTTACACAGGACCTGGCGTATCCGCAGGTCGAACATCGCGGCAGCATAGGCCGGCCTCAGCACCACGGCCGTGTCGGCGCCCTGGCCGCTGCCACCGATCGCGACCACGTCTTCGCCGGGAGTGATACAGCCGTGCTCGGCCGCCATGATCGCGATCTCGACGCACACTTTCATGCCCTGGCCCAGCATGCGCAGGCTGTCCGCGACTAGGTTGAGCGGTATCAATTTCGTTGCGTATTTGTTTTCAAAGGTCCGCTCGGTCGCACTCAATGCGTGTATGCCGCGCACGATACGGATGCCGGCCGCCTCGAGGCGGGGCCGGTTCGTGTTGAATGCTTTGACCTTTTCGACGAAACGGCTGCCCGCACCGTAGGTGACGGCGATTATTTCGCATGCGGGGTCGGCGGCCTCGCGAACCTTCAGGGCAGTCTCACCTGATGACGAGGCGACAACGATTTTTGAGATTGACTGTTCGCGGCAGCACGCGGTCGCGCAGGCGATCGTAGGATCGGTGTTGGCCGAACCGCGCTCGGCAAAGTAGATGATTGTTTTTTCAATGTCTGTGTTCATACTGTATCGCTCCGGTTCGAGGGGGGCGGATTAACATTATATGCGCCTCGGTATATGGCTGCGCTGTCCAATGCCGGGCTGCTGTGCGTAGTCGAGCTGCAGACACCGGTCGACTTTCGGGTAAAGACCGGCGATTTTGTTTGCGTGGGCCGGCATGGTGCGCTCAAGGGCCGTGCCCGGGCAGCAGGGACGTCTGTGCAGCCAGTTTGCCCCGGTTGTGCGCGGGTCAGTGAAATATGCCGGTGATGGCGCCATAACGTCTCGTGATTACGGGATACTGCGGCGCAGGTGCGCCGCGTTGCTGACCTTGCGGTACAATAAAATATGGCTGTTCGGGTGTCAAGAACTATGCTGGCCTGCAGAAATCGGCGGGCGTTCAGGAGAACAACACAATTGCCCGCCCCTGTGATTTTTGGTATAGTTTCAGGGTAGTCTTGGAACGGGGCCATGCTTGTTCGCACCTTGTAATGTGATGATTGATCTCATGAGATTGAGCTTGCGATGAAAAAATATGTAGAATTTTATTCTGAAGGCTGCCGTATCGCCGCTGACCTGTATGTGCCCGATGCAGCTGTTGCCGGACAGAGCCTGCCGGCCGTCATACTGTGTCACGGTTTCGCGGGCATCCGTACCATCCTGCTGCCACCATACGCAGAGGAACTTTCCCGCAACGGGTTCGCGGCCCTGCTGTTCGACTACCGTGGGTTCGGCGACAGTGACGGCGAGCGCGGCCGTCTTGTGCCGGCCGAGCAGCGGGTTGATATCCGCAATGCCATTACCTTTATGCAGACACTGGATGAGGTCGATCCGGAACGCATCGGCTTGTGGGGCACATCGTTCGGCGGCGCCAACGCGATCTGCACAGCCGCACTTGACAAGCGCGTGAAATGCCTTTCAGTGCAGATCACGTTCGGCAGCGGAGAGCGTATGGTCGGGGCAGGTATGAGCGACGAGGAGAAGCGGAAGCTGCATGCCACGCTTGAGAAGGCCTGGCAGCGCGCTGTTGTCAGGAACAAGTCCATGATGCTTGCCATGGAACAGATCCTCACGGATGATGATTCCAAGGCATTTTATGAGAAAACGGTTGCAGAGCATCCTGAGTTCAAGACAAAACTGCCGTTGACCACTATTCGAGAAAGCCTCGAATACCGGCCTGAGGAATGCCTTGCCAGTGTCAGGGTGCCGGTCATGTTCATCGGGGCGACTGATGATATCGTATGCCCGGTTGCCGAGACGCACGCGCTGCACGAAAAGGCGTATGAGCCCAAGGCGGTCCTGATCATAGAAGGCGCGCGGCATTACGATGTATATGAGGGAGAGTTTTTCAAACAGTCATGCGGGGCAGCGGTGGGCTGGTTCAAAAAGTATTTGTAATGTGTGTGCGTATTGTATCAGCCGGGGGGCGTACTATCCGCCCGGTGCATGTTAACAATCATTGGTTGTCTACGGTATTAATTTTTCTTGTCACGCGGGTCTGTTTTGTGACAGTATAGCCGTTACTATTTTTTTGCGGCTTGCTGCTGCGCATAACTTATTCCAAGGAACTATGCTGATGGCAAAAAAAGTGATCGTTGTCGGTGGCGGGACCGGAGGACTGACTGCCGCAATGCTGCTTGCGCATAAGGGGATCGAGGTCACTGTATTCGAAAAACAGGACGAGCTCGGCGGGAGAAGCGGGGCGCTCAGGATGGGCGACTATACGTTCGATCTGGGTTGCACCATGCTGATGCTGAAGTTCGTGCTCGATGAAATATTTGAGCTGGTTGGCGAAAGGTCTGATGAGCACCTTGTTTTTGAGCGGCTTGATCCGCTGTACCGGCTGTGTTTCGGCGATATATCGCTTAACATGTTTGCAGACGTTGAACAGATGCGAGCTGAACTGGAGCACCATTTTCCCGGGAGTGCACGGGGCTATGATCTGTTTATGCGCAAAGAAAAAAAACGTTTTCAAAGGGTTTTCGCCGGGCTGCAGCGTGATTATTCTTCCTGGACCAGCCTGTTGAGCTTGAAGATGCTGGCAGCACTGCCGTATCTGGCTATCGGACAATCGATGTACGGGGTTGTCGGCAGGTATTTCCCCGAGGAGACCTTGAAGATCGCAATGACATTCCAGTCACAGTATCTCGGCATGTCTCCATGGAACTGCCCCGGCGGATTTACAATTATACCGTTTCTTGAACATTATTACGGCATTTATCATGTCAAGGGCGGTATCAACCGCATACCTGCCGCTATGGCAGCGCTTACCGGCAAAATGGGAGGCAGCATTCATACCGGAACAGGCGTCCGTCAGGTGCTTGTCAAGGACAGGCAGGCAACCGGCGTCATGCTGGATGACGGTTCCGTGCATCATGCCGACGCGGTTTTTGTCAATGCCGATGTCGCCTACAGCCTTTCACAGCTGATGAAAAACGAACATCGCTCCCGGTATACCCCCGACAGGCTGAAAAATTTTCGCTACTCGTGTTCGACATTCATGATCTATCTTGGTCTGGATACAGAGTGGAAAACACCGGCGCACCATACATTTTTTTTTGCAGGTGATGTCAAAAAGAACATGGATGATCTTTTTTCCCATTATCAATTGCCGGAGGACATCTCGATTTACGTTGCCAATCCGGGCGCCACGGATCCTTCCATGGCGCCCCCCGGTGGTTCGGCACTCTACATTCTCGTGCCGGTGCCCAATACGCGCGCTGAGATTGACTGGAACCGGCACAAGCAGGGTTTCAGGGACAAGGTCCTCGGTCTGCTCGAACAACGCGATGAGTTCAGGGGGCTGAGCGGCCATATCCGGCGCGAGACAATTATCACGCCCCGGAACTGGGAGCGTGATTTTAATATTTTTTTCGGAGCTCCCTTCAGTCTTGCCCACAGTCTCGACCAGCTGCTGTGTTTCAGGCCCCGCAACCGGTTCGATGAAATCAAAAACTGTTTTCTGGTCGGCGGCGGTACAAGTCCGGGAAGCGGGCTGCCGACCATCTACGAGTCAGCCAGGATTTCGACAAATAATATGCTGCAACAGTTCGGTATGGCTCCGTATCCGACCCGACCGTTGCCACGATAGCGTTTTTATTGCGCAGTGTCAGTGGTATTCAAGCCCACCGCACACGTTGAGTGCCTGTCCGGTCATGTAGGCGGCGTCCGCCGAGCACAGGAAGGAAACCGCACCGGCGATTTCTTCAGGTGTGCCCGGACGGGGGATCTTCAGCTGCAGTGAATCGATCGACGACTGCACCACCATCTTGACGGTATCTCCGGGTTCCATGCCGAAGTTTTTGTCGCTGCGGTGCCAGATCGGCGTGTCAATCAGGCCCGGGCAGACCGCGTTGACCCGTATGCCGTAGGGCGCGAGCTGCATGGCCAGCCCCTGGGTCAGGCTGATCAGGGCCGCCTTGGAGGAACTGTATACAAGTGAGCCTCCGCGGTTGGTTTTGCCTTCGGTCGAGGCGATGTTGACGATGGAGCCGGCCGTTTGTTTTTCGATCATGTCACGCGTGATGCGCTGAACCAGGAAGAAAGGGTTCCGGACATTGATCGCGTAGATGCGGTCCCACAGGGCCTCGTCGATATCGTCGAGGCCTGAGTTCGAATCGCCGGTGCCGGCATTGTTGACCAGGATGTCGACGCGGCCGAAATCGGCAAGGACACTGTCGGCCATGGCGGCCACGGCCTCGCGTAGACTCATGTCGCAGATATAGGCCTGTGCCCTGCGGCCCATGCCTTCGATCATGGCAACGGTTTCTCGAGCGCCATCGCCGTTGATGTCACAGACTGCAATGTCGGCTCCGTCGCGGGCAAGCCTGCAGGCGATCGAGCGACCGATGCCGCTTGCTGCGCCGGTTACCACAGCGATCTTTGTGTTTTGTTTAGTCTGTTCTGCCATGTCGGGCTCTCCAGTGAAAGTTGAATGATTTTAATGTTTAGTGTGCAAAGTATAGGATGGTATGGACGGGGTGTCAATGGAAATGCTCATGGAAGCAGCAGGCGTGTCGTCTTCTGAGTTGAAAACCCCTGCCGCGGCAGGTATACTTTCAACAAAGCGATGAACCTGAGGGGGAGATGATTTATGCCTGTTTGTTTTTCGTGCGGCACCCAGCTTGATATGTTCGGAAAACCCGGCAGGGCTGACACGTGCCCGGCTTGCGATGCCGACCTGCATTGTTGTCGTAACTGTGCTTTTTATGACCCGGGTTCGTATAACGAATGCCGGGAGCCGCAGGCGGAACGCGTGCTTGAAAAGGACCGTTCGAATTTTTGCGATTATTTTGCTTTCAGCCAGGGCGCCGGTTGTTCTACCGATCATGGCGCTCCGCAGGAAAGGAACGGCAACCCGCTCGATGACCTGTTCAAGAAGTAGCAGACGGACGCAGGGGATCCGCCCCGTATCGCAGCATACGAGTATGAAGTCCTATGAAAAATTATGATGTTATCATAGCCGGAGCAGGTCCTGCGGGGTTGGGAGCTGCGCTGCAGGCATCGTCGCTGGGACTTTCGACAGCGCTTATAGAGCGGCGGTCGGTCGTGGCACCCTTGACCCGTGCCTGCTCCGAGGGGCTCCTGCATGATGAATTTTATTTCGGCGACAGTATTACGGTACATCGCGATACCGCATCGATCGATTTCAATCATGCCGGCCTTTCGCTTGCCTACAGCGGGGAGACCTATGCTGTGCCGGCGTTTATAAACATTTCCCGGAGCAACAGGCATATGCGCATGGTCCGGGAAGCCGGGCTCCCCATACACCTGGTGTTCGACAAGGCACGCTACCTTGAAGAGAATCTGCGCCGTGCCGTTGACGCAGGCATTGTGTTTCTCCCCGGTCATACCGTTGTCGGGGTCGACACAAACGATGGCGGTGTCACGGTGCAGACGCACCGTGACAGGTTTCGTGCGCGTTTTCTCATTGCCGCTGACGGCCACAACTCAATGTGCGCACGTTTTGCCGGTTTTGACCGGGACAGGAAATTTTACGGCACCCTGACCGCTGCCTGCTGGCATATCACCGGCTTTGAGCCGCCCGAAAGAGCCCATATGCACCTGTTGGAGGGTGCTGATGATCCTTCCGTGTTTTGTGTCTGCCCGCGTGTCGCGCCTGATGAATGGAGCGTTGTGATCAGCGGTTTCACCCGTGCTCCGGATTATCAGCGGCGTTTCGCGCAGGTGCAGACAGCGTCCCCCCTGGCACAGTGGTTTCGAGGCGTGCGCATCCAGCGCCGGCTGGCCTGCGTTCTCAACCTGTATGAGCCTCTTGCCGATCCGTGTGGCGGCAATGTTTTTGTGGTCGGTGACGGTGCCTGGTTCGGACAAACCAGTAATACCCACGCAGCCCTGACTGGAGCCAAGGCTGTTGAGTGCATCGGCAAAGCGCTGCAGGAGCGTCGTACGGGCGATGCGGCCTATG
>Ga0272442_10010112_pt1 | contig 11664 bp, 8 predicted proteins | sample SSMForm2O_FD_200262 | JGI IMG/M metagenome (GOLD analysis project Ga0272442, IMG submission 200262) | Marine sediment archaeal communities from Little Sippewissett salt marsh, Falmouth, MA, United States - SSM-Form-2O | ecosystem: Environmental > Aquatic > Marine > Wetlands > Sediment ...
TGAAGATATTAACTCATTGTAATGCAGGTGCTCTTGCAACTGTTGATTATGGTACTGCACTTGCTCCTTTTAGAATTGCTCATCAAAAAAATAAAAAATTTTTTGTATTTGCAGATGAAACAAGACCTCGTAGTCAAGGTCTGCTAACTGCTTGGGAATTAAAACAAGAAGGAATTAAACATGCAGTCATTGCAGATAATGCAGCAGGATATTTTATGAAAGAAGGTGAAATTGATATGGTTATAACTGGTGCAGATAGGATTGCGAAGAATGGTGATTTTGCAAATAAGATTGGTACATATGAAAAAGCTGTTCTAGCACATGAAAATGATATACCTTTTTATGTAGCCGCGCCTATAAGTACCTTTGATAGTTCAATTATTGATGGCAGTATGATTACAATTGAAGAACGGGATAAAAATGAGCTTTTAAAAATTAACGGACACTTTGTAATGCCTGAATGGGTAGATGTTAGAAATCCTGCATTTGACGTTACATCTGCAAAATATGTAACTGGTTATATTACAGAAAATGGCATTCAAAAAAAATAATATATAATAAGATATAAAATTATATAGTTTCGGCTACCTTCATTTTACATTTATCTACTAATATACACAATTTCTTCTGTGAAAAAATGACTATATGGAAATATATAATTAAAGGAGATTCATGTACAATAATTACAAAAAGTCATAGATATGCTGAGAAAAAAAGTAGATTGGGATATCTTGTATTTTGTAAACGCGAAAATAACATTTACAGATATCCACATTAAATATTATTTATGATAATTATCCTTCATTAATTGGTTGATATGGGTTAAATGCTGGATCTGCATAAAGGATAAATTCATGTAAAGCTACATATTTTTTATCAAGTACTCTTGTTCTATCTTCATCATCTGAATTAAATAGTTTTATACTAGAAATTTCTTGATCTAAATATATATTTTCAGATGAAAGTGAAAGAGGTGGAGTCCATAGAAATGTTGAATTTGCATCCTTATCAAGATATTTATTTTTCGCATTTCTAAGCGCAAGACCAACACTTGAATCGTTATCAATTAAATCCAAAATAAAATCCTCAGCAATGACCGCACCAAAATGAAGATCAGGATATTCTCCCTTAAGTTTTAAATCAAGAATAGCTTTTGTTAAACCTAAAATACCAATACCCCATCCTCCAGGCAAAGGTCTTGGCTCAAGATATCCAGGATCTGCAGTAACTCTTGAAGCACCAATATAAGTGTTAACACCTGCATGTATAAAAGTTTGTGACAAAAGATTTTCAGCATCAATACCATCAGATCTACCAGTTATACAGCTTTCAACAAAAATAACAGACGGTCCATATTCCATATTATCAACAGATCTGATATCATAAGAACCCTTTGAAGATAAACCACTTCTAATAGTTGGATACATTCTTGATATCATAGTAACAAATGGGAACCCTCTAGAATCAATAAAGACATCACCATGTTCAAATAGATTATAAGAACCATGCGCAAAGGTGAAAATAATATTACTATTAATATGATCAGATCCACCTGTCACTTTCTCATCGGAATTTAAAATGTATATAAGATTTAATGGGAATAATAGTTTATTTAAAATACCTGCATTTTTTATGGATTCAAGTTCTGTCATATTAAAACCTTCTCGCTGAGATTGAAGGTGGAAGGTATTTTTAACATTAAATTCACCTGTTTCCATGCTTTCTCTTAATTTCATATTTATAAAATTACTTTCTCCAGTTGGAAACTTTGTTGGTTCTCCTCTTCCTTCATGTAACATGTGTCCAATTCTTGTTATTAAGGGTAGATTTTGAAATTCTAGACCGCATCCAGTCTGTACAAGCCCATTATTTTTCCATTCATCTAAATCCTCAATAATATTATTGTAAAATACTGTTCGAGCTACAAGTGCACTACAATCTTGAATATCTCTACCAGTTACTCGTCCGACATTATTTTCTTGGAATGGCCAATATGAAAATGAATTATTTTCAAGATCACCTGGTTTTGGATCAATATCACCATACATAAAATCACTTGGTAATGCATAACCAAGCATATATGCAGCACTATCTGGAGCTCCATCAGGATTATAATAAAAATACATTGGAATCATTGTCGGGTCACCTGATATCGCTATATATATTGGATTTTCTGCATAATGATTCGTTAATTCTTCTATATTTTCTTCAGGAATTTCTGCAATTTGAGCTAAAATACCATTAAGTTCATCATGTATTTCCATTGTATGAGTATTTGATGGTTCAATTAGATTTGGATTTGTTCCAGGTTGAGTTACTCCAGGACAAGTTGTTCCATTGAATATCACGTCATCGTCAGCTGCAAATGCAAATTCTGGTTTTGCAAAAATAATTCCCTTATGATATGCTGTAATATATGGTGATAATGATGATAAGTTATTCATTAAAGGAACAAGTGGGCTATCAAGTTTTTCCACAGTAATTTTAATACCATAACTACCTTTTGTTAATGCAAACCACTGAGCATAAATTTGAACACTATAATTCCCTGGATTATCATAAATTGTAATCTCGTAATGAAGTTTATCTTTAATTATAACTTCATTTTCATCTCTTTCTGGAATACCTCCTCCTGTTGAGGCAAAAAAATAACTATGAGGTTCAGGAGCAGGGCTTGTTAGAAGCATTGTTATTCTATCTCCTAATGCTTGTGCATATTGAGAGTCGAGGTTTTCTAAATCAAATTTAATTTGTGCATATTTATAATCCTGTGGGACCTCAAATTTATGAACGGCGGCAATTTCATTAAAAAGTACAGAAAGAGTTTGAGACGGAAGAGCTACTCCTGAAGATATTGTTCCGCTAAAATCATAGTTAACAGTATCAAGAACGTTTGGTTGATTTATATCAAGTGGATTAGTCATTGTAATATATCCAACTGATTCGCCAAATAAATCAGAAATTATGGTAATACATAAATCTCTAATCTCTTTTTCTGAGTTGAAACTTGTTATATTATAATTTGTACTATAAAGATCCCCACATATATAGAGGTTTTCTACACCAAGATCATCAAGAATTGTTGTTACCTCTAAGTTAATATTATCAGTTACAATAATAGGTATTCCAAGATATGATGATATCGGTGCAGCTACAACTCCAAGTTCATATCCTTCTTGATTATCTTTAATCAATAATGCTGAATTTGTTTCTATCCAAAATGTTTCAGCAATTGATAATGAAATCTCTCTAGGAGTATACTCATCTGTTATTACAAAATCAACAGATATTCCTATCTGTTCTTCTGCTCTTTCAATAGCTTTGGATGGATTTTCAAAGTCTTTAATATACAAAGGAATTACCGTTTGTGTACCTCCATCATATCTTACAGCAAGAGGTGTTGCAATAATTGAATAAAATGGATTTTTATCTGTAACAATAATTGCTGAAGGCATATCTTCAGACTTTATAGAGCTTACCTTAAAAATTCCATTTTCAGAACTACTCATGTTTTTATAGTTTAATGATTCTTCTCGATATACTTCACCAATAACACTAAATGAAGTTGATATCAAGATGAAAACAACCAGCATCGAAATTATGTTAATTTTATGTGTCATTTGTACCATACATAAATATTAATAATTAAATATTTAAAACTTTGTATAACCAATATCTTATTAAATGCATATTAAAGAGGTTATAATTAAAATAAATAACATAAAAATATTAAAATCCAATAAAATGTTTAATCCAATACATTAATAATCCAAATATAAAACCAAATTATTATTTTTAACACATATATTATTAAACACTTCATTATTTAATCAAATGAAAAATATATAATGTAGGTATTCTTTTCTTCTTACCCGTCCAATAACCACAATTTGAACATCTTAATTCAATTGTAACCTCCCCACCCCAAATTGTAAGATTTTTCACACGCTTTAAATCAGAACTACAAACAGGACATTTGCTTAAAATTTTCTTAGGACTTCCCTCACGACTATGAATCTCAACACGGGCCAACTTATTTTGTAAAACCAAAGTTCGAAGCCTTTTAACACCTACATAAAAATCCTTAGATTTGGTTTTAAGATCCTTTTCAACAAGTTTTTTTAATTTATTTTGTGAATAGATACTATGATGTTTTTTTAAAACTCTTAAAACCGCCTTATTAACCTGCTCATCAGAAGGGATATAATATTTCATCTATAGTTCAATATACCTCCATATATTTACCTTTTATAACGATACTGTTTTTAATAAATCAGTTCGAGTTACAATCCCAATTAATGCCTCATTCTCAATAATTGGTAGAGAACCAATATTATTTTTCATCATAATCTTTGCTGCCTCAGAGATATTAATTTGTTTAGTACTCCACATAACTGGAGATTTCATAACCTTTTTAACAAGCAATTCATCTAAAACATGTTTCTGACGACCAATAGAAAAAGATTTTTTTAATTTAGCAAAGGCAAAAGCAATTTCAATATCAGATATGATACCAAAAAGCATACCTTGATCAACAACAAGAAGTCTTGCAACATTTTCATCAAACATCATTCTTCGAGCATGAATAATCCTATCATCAGGAGAAACAGAATGAATCTTCCTATTCATTATTGATTCAACTGACTCAGTACTATCAACAAGGAATAAAAGATCGGCCTTTGTGACAACTCCAACAAGCTTATCTTCATCAACAACTGGAAGCATAGTAGGCCCTGGCCTACCAACCATCTTTAATATATCACTAACCTCGGTATTTGAAGTCACAATATCAACTTCTTTTTCAGTAACAGAAGACGCATGAAGTCTCGAAGTAGAAACATTTCTTTTTCTAATAGAACCAAGCTTATACGCTATAAGATTATCTGTTACAATACCTATTATTTTTTTATCTTCAACAACTGGAATTTTAGTAATATTATGTTTTTTCATTAAATCTAAAACATGTGCTAAATCTTCATCTTTATCCACACTAATAATATCTTTTGTCATTACCTCTTTAATTTTCATTTATTCCACCAAATTTTATAAAAAATTATTCATAATTCAATGCATCAATACAATCCTCACAAAGTATTCTTCCATCCACACGCCGTAAATTTGTAGAAAGTACATTACAATCCTCACATTTACCTGAAAAAATCTGAAGTTTATAATATGATTCATCTTTCATGGTAATATCATGCCAAGCTTGAGATATCTCATGTAATATAGGAGATACTCTCAGAATATCTTTCTGCGTAATTATTCCAATTAATTTACCATTTTCAACGACCGGCAACCGACTTATATCAAATTTTCCCATTATTTTCATTGCTTTCTCAAGATTTATAAACGGGTCTGCGACAACAATAGGTGTACTCATAGCATCTTCAACTAAAGTTGTATTTGAATTTTTCCCTTCAGCAACAACTTTCCTTATTATATCGTTTACTGTTATTATACCAATAGGTTGGTTATTTTCTACAACAATAACATTTCCGATTTTATTTTTTTTCATTAGTTTTGCAGCTTCAAGAATATTAGTTGATGGTTTTACCATTATAAGATTAGTTTTCATTATCTCTCTTATAATGACTTCTTTTTTCATATAAACACCATTTAGTTATCATTTTATATATAAAGCCCAAACATTAAAAGATTTCTAAGTATTTTACCTTTTTCGTAAATATGGTATAATAAGGTGTGGTTTCATGGTTTCATTTGTAATAAAAGGAATTCCAAAAGTTAAAAAAAGACCAAGATTTGCAATTAGAAATGGTAAAGTTTTAACATATACTCCTAAATCTACAGCTATTTTTGAAAATCTTGTTAGATTAAAAGCAGAAAAAGAATTTACTCACCCTCTTAATGGTGCCATACGCGTTGCTATAAGATTTCATCTACCAAGACCAAAAAAAATGATTTGGAAAACTAAACCAATGCCAGAAACATATTCTGATAAAAGACCAGATATTGATAATCTAGCAAAATCTGTTATAGATGGATTAACAGGCATAGCTTTTAAGGATGACGGGCAAATAGCTGATTTGCATCTAACAAAAAAATATCATGCTGGAAATAATGAACCAAAAACAATTATCATAGTCGAAAATGTAATAGATACCCCACATCAAACAAAATTATAATTATACAAAATCTTTTTAGTATATTATATATTACTGAACTTGATTTTTATGAAAAAATTACTTATAGCATACGATGGCTCAGAAGCATCTGAAAAGGCGATTGACATAGCTTTAAAATGTTGTGAAGATGAAGATGAAATAACAATTCTTACTGTAATTCCTGCAGCTTTAGCTGAATCAACATTTACAAATATGCTTCTTCCAACAATTAATCTAAGTACTGTAGTTCAATCCGGAAGTTTTAAAGAGAAAGCTATGGAAAATATTAATAAAATCGCAAAAGACATTAAAGATAAGGTAAATAAAGTCGATGTTGTAGTTGAGGCGGGCGATCCAGCGGATGAAATATTAATAACTGCAAAAAAGCTTAATTCTGATATAATAATAATTGGTTACAAAGGTTATGGTAAGGAAGGAAGATTTTTATTAGGAAGTGTTACTGATAAAGTTGTTAGACATGCAAGCAGATCTGTTCTTGTTGTAAGATAAAAATATGTGGTGATGATGCATCCTGCTGATGAGATACGTGGGATAAAAAGTAATAAGCTCCATAACAAAAGAATTATACTTGGAGTAACTGGTAGTATTGCAGCTGTTGAAACTGTTAAACTTGTTCGTGAATTAATACGTCATGGAGCAGATGTTATACCTGTTATGACAAAGGCATCAACTAATATAATACATCCTGATGCTTTGGAGTTTGCATCATCTCATAAACCAATTATAAAATTATCTGGAAAAACTGAACATGTTTTTTTCTGTGGTTTAATAAAAAATCCAGTTGATTTGGTTCTTATATGTCCATGTACTGCAAATACTTTGTCAAAAATTGCCCATGGTATAGATGACACATCTGTTACAACATTTGCTACAACAGCTATTGGATCAAAAATACCTTTCATTATTGTACCTGCAATGCATCTTTCTATGTATAATCATAAAATAATCCAAAAAAACATTGAAATTTGTAAGAAATTGGATATATCTTTTATTGAACCTGAAATATCTAATAACAAAGCCAAAATGCCAGGAATTTCAGAAATATGTACAAATGTTATAAGAAAAATAGGAAAACAAGATCTAACTGGTAAAAATATATTAGTAATAGGCGGTGCAACATCAGAACCTATAGATTACATAAGATTAATTACAAACAGAAGCTCTGGTAAAACTGCATCATCACTTGCAATAAATGCTTTTGAACGTGGAGCAAATGTCGAATTATGGCATGGAAATATAAAAGAGATAATACCTAATTATATATCAGTTAAAAAATTTGAAACCGTAAATGATATCATCAAGTTATTAAATGAAAAAACAAAAAGATTTGATATGATTATTGTTTGTGCAGCTATTGCAGATTATATTCCAAAAATACACCACGGTAAAATAAAATCTGGTAAAGAGAAGCTATTTGTTGAATGTGATCCTGCTCCTAAAATTATTCAGAAAATTAGAAATTTACACCCTAAATCAAAATTAGTCGGTTTTAAGTTAGAAGATTCAAAAATTGAATTAGAAAAAAAAGCTTATGATCTCTTAAAGAAAAATAATTTAGATATAGTTATTGCAAATACAATTTCAGCTTTTGGTAAGGATGAAAATGATATTTTAATTATCGATGATAAAAAAAATTGTATTAAAAAACATGGAAAAAAGGATAGACTTTCGGATATTATATTAGATTTTGTTAAATAAGGGATTTCAATGATAGCTACTGCTTTTGCTCCGGGCCATATCTCGGGTTTTTTTGAACCTATATATAATAACCACGATATGTTAAGATCTGGATCTAGAGGAGCAGGTATCAATATAAGTTTAGGAGCAACAACTAAAGTTGAGATTGAAAATTCAATACATCAAAGTATAAATATATTTCTAAATGGAAAACGATCTAATGCAAATGTTACAAGACTTGCAATAAAATATCTAATTGAAAATACTCCAATTAATATAAATATTAATACAAAACTTGACTTACCAATAGGCCAAGGATTTGGTATGAGTGGTGCAGGTGCTCTAAGTAGTTGTTTAGCGCTTTCAAAACTTTTAAATCTCTCTAAAGAAAATGCCTTAAAAGCTGCCCATATGGCTGAGATAAAATCTAACACTGGCCTTGGAGATATTTTAGCTGCCAGCTTTGGTGGAATTGAAATAAGAAGAGAAGCGGGTCTACCCCCATGGGGTATGATAGAACATATACCTGGTAAATACGAATTAACTTTATGTATAATAGGATCAAAAATTGATACGAAAAAAATTTTAACAAACCCTAAAATAATCCAAAATATTTCATCATATGGACGCTACTGTACAAAAAAAATACTTGAAAAACCCTCAATAGAAAATCTATTTTCACTATCACAAACCTTTACAAAAAAAATAGGTCTTGCAGAAAAAAAAATACTTGATGCAATAAATGAAGCAAATAAATATGGTATATCAAGTATGTGTATGCTTGGTAATTCGATATTTGCTTTAGGTAACACAGAACTATTATGTCAAACCCTTACTAATTTTGGACAAGTTTATATTTGTTTAGTAGATGAAGTTGGTGCTAGATTAATAGAAACGATTTAACAAATAAAAAAATATTGGCTTTGTATATAAGCCAATTTTGAAATATTTTTTTAAATTTTATAGATCCTATAACAAAACAACTATCATCTTAGGTACTAAAGTCTTTTCTGTAATTAGACCACTATCACCATATTGTCTAGCAATTATTGAATATATTCCTGCAGGTATATTTAATTCACAGAAACATCCATCATCAAGATCTTCATCTGTAAATAAAAACTCTTTTCCACGAAAACGCTGTTTTGCAATAATATCAATATACGTCGCTTCCTCATTTAAATCAGTCACAATTATCGGCAGATAATTCTGATCTATAGCAATAGAATAACTAAGTGCACTCATCAAAGGAAACGGCCCATATGGATTACCAAATACATACAAATAGCCAATTTCATAATCTGGATTACCGAAAAATACCCATATATTATATTCATACATATGACCTGCATAATCATAGACCTGAGCTATTATATGCTTCCATTGCTGTTTATCATAAGATCGATCACATAACCAGCTATATATTCCTGATCCAGGTGGATCATCTTCGTATATTGGGACAGGATCTTCATAAGGAGTACCTACATCAAAAGCAACATAGTGAACACCTGAACCAATATCTGTAGCATTCGCTTTTACCCAAAAACCTCCATCCAAAGGAACATTATCTCTATCCCCAGGTTCAAAAATCTCACAATGAGGTGATGCTTTATCAATTTTAATATTAACAGGACCCTGAGGATCTTCTACATTTCCAGCTTTATCATCTGACCAAAACCAAACATCCCATATACCAAATAGCTCATTTGGATCATCCCAAGGAAGTCTAATACCAATAGAATCATCATATTCTACAGGAGTCTCATCATCTATCTGATAATAACTATGATTAACACCCGTACCAAATTGCCCATCTGTCGCATCAAGCGTTATTTTCACATTACTTATATACCAATCATTTTCACCTAAAGTACCCACTATCTCACGAACAGTTGTCTGAGGAGGATCATCATCTATACCAACATAAACAATACTCCACCAATCAATAAAAGGACTGCTAGACGGATTTGCCCTTGAAAGATAAGCTTGTATACGAATCCCAGGGTATTGAGTCGGAATTATACCACTTAAATCCTCACCGGGACCTGCATTTGAAATAAGTTCAACTGTTCCTGTGCTATCTAATATATCAAAACCAACAGCTCCATTAAATAATACATCAAATTCATACCAAGCAACTAAATCATCTGGTGCAATTACTTTAGATGTTACCTGTGCATTTAAAATAAGTTTCTTTTCAGTACCCATAACATAGGAAACCTCAGATCCACTTGGAATATTAAGACGCCAGATATTACCAAAAGCATCAGGCATGCCATTATAAGGTGGTGGATAATAAACACGGGTATCTTCCCAGGTAACAAAAATTTTATTTGAACCCGAAGCTAAATTTACCCAATCACCATCTGTAGCTGTACTTGCAGATAATTGTATATCTCCGATAAAAACATCTCCTTCAGACGAAACAAGTTTTCCCCATATTGTAGCTCCACCATCAAATGCAACAAGAAATGAGCTACTGAGATAAGGTATTATATCCGTTCTGACAAAATTTCCATTTCTTATCTGAAAGGTATCAACAACAATGTTACCTGATGAGTCAAGAATTATTCCCCAAACATTTCCATACCAATCTCCATCACTTATATCACAATCATTCCAGGTTATTAAATAGCATTCAGTCTCCTCACTAAAACTAACAGATGGGAAATTGTAATCTGTATCTGTTGTTCCAGTTGCTATACTCATAATATTTCCTAACTGATTTAGATTTTCATCAAAAAGTGCAGCCTTAATACTAAAAGGACCATTATCTGGAGTTAAACCTTCTTCCCAGACAAATAAAAATTGTTCATTTATAGGATCAAAACTTGCCCAAGGCTCACATTGATTATTTGCATCAGAACAAATTACTTTTTCAGAGCTTGCAGGGCTACCAGATGTAGTAAATAATTTTGCATAAATATTGTAATTAGACATACTTATACGAGCATCCTCCCAAACAACACAAAAATGATCATTTACTGAATCAAATACGACCATTGGATCTGCCTGGCAATTTGAAGCACTACATACAGTTGATACACTGCCAAGTTGTATGTTATCACCACTTTTTGTGACAGTTCGAGCTTTTATATCCATAGTTGTTGCATCTGGATTTGCAATGGTATCATAATTTTCCCAAGCTACAAACCAATTTCCTCCTCCATATGCAACAGATGGGTTTTCATTTCTAAAATATGTTGTTGAATCTTTATATATTAATTTATCAAAAACTAATAGTTCTCCATCTGGAGCATAGATTGATGCCCTAATCTGTTGTTTATAACCCCAGCACCATGGTGGATCATATGCCTGTCCTTCTTCCCATGAAACAATGAAATCTTCATTTCCATAGCATACATCAGGATCCCATGCTCCTTCAGTATCTAGATGATATGTAATCTGTTCATCGTTTATCCATTCTTCCTCCCAATCGGAAAAAACACTATAAAAATCACTTAAATCTGTAGCACTTGGATTACCATAAAATAGATATAGCATACTATCTCCAGTAGGAATAACAGGTATTTCAACCCATACGCTAGCTGATATAGGATCTTGTGTTTCAATCCAATAATCAAGCCAGGTAGAAGGGGAGTTTTCATGTTTAAATCTTATGTCTTCATATCCAACCTTCATATCTGAATCATAGTCAATTGTTAAATGAATAGCATAATTTGTTAATGTCTGACCTATATTGTTTGTAATATCAATAGGCTTCATTCTTGTCCAGGAGGGATCATTCCAAATATCATAAGTATTTTTGATTTGAACAGTATCATCAACTAGTTCAAAATCATAAGAAAAAGAAGGATCTGGATCAATAAATTCCATAGTA
>Ga0272442_10010113_pt1 | contig 11663 bp, 9 predicted proteins | sample SSMForm2O_FD_200262 | JGI IMG/M metagenome (GOLD analysis project Ga0272442, IMG submission 200262) | Marine sediment archaeal communities from Little Sippewissett salt marsh, Falmouth, MA, United States - SSM-Form-2O | ecosystem: Environmental > Aquatic > Marine > Wetlands > Sediment ...
ACAGTGCCGTCGCCGCGACCCGCAGCAGGCGTGCTCACGACGTGCTCACGCTCGTCGAGCGGTCGGCCAGGCCCCGCCGCACCCTGGCGCGTACCCACACGCCGGCGAGCGTGACGAAGAACGCCGCGATCGGCACCAGAGCCATGGTGGCCGACGCTGCTGTCCCAAGGTGGTAGCTGAGCACCAGACCCAGCCACACCGACACCACGGCTACGCCGACCGCTACCGCCATCATCATCGGCACCGTGCGCGAAACGAGGGCCGCGGTGGCGGGGGGGCCGATCAGCAGGCCGAACACCAGCAGGGTGCCGACCGACTGGTAGCTGCCGATCACCGCAGCAGCGATGAGCACCAGCAGCACCGCATGCGTGAGCCCAGGACGCATGCCCAACGCCTGCGCTTTCGTCCGGTCGAAGCTGAGCGCCAGCAACGGTCGGTAGAGCAGCACCGCCACGGCCACGACGACCGAAGCCAGCAGCCCCTGTCCCAGGAGCGCCTCGCGCGTCACGCCGAGCGCGTCTCCGAACAGGATCGTCGTCAGGCTGCCGGTGTAGGACGAGCTGCGCGAGATGATCACGACGCCCAGCGCGAGCATGCCGACGAACAGCAGCCCGATCGCGGTGTCCTCCTTCAACGCCGTCTGGCGATGGACGAGCTCGATGCCTGCCACCATCACGACAGCGGCCACGGCCGCGCCGAGGAAAGGCGAGAAGTCGAACAGCACGGCCGCCGCGATGCCGGGGACGACCCCGTGCACGAACGCGTCACCGAAGAAGCTCATGCCACGCAGCACGATCCAGGTGCCGACGACTGAGGCCATCACCGCGGCGATGACGCCGCCTACCAGCGCTCGTTGCTGGAACCCGAGCGCGAAGGGGTCGAGCAGCCACTCCATCACGCCAGGCCACGTCCGCACAGGGTCGTCGGGCCGGCGAGCACGGGCTCAGCGTAGGCCGTGCCGTGTCTCCCGCAGAGACGCCAGCACGGGTGCGACGTAGGGTGCGGTTGTGGCGCAGGGAGATGGGGCGTGAGCCGTCCGCACATCGGCTACGCCGCGATGCTCGAGCAGTTCGGCCCGCAGGAGGTCACGGACTACGCGGTCGCGGCCGAGGCCGCAGGGTTCACCGGGGTCATGGCTGCCGACCACGTGCAGCCCTGGGTTCCCGCCCAGGGGCAGGCACCGTTCGTCTGGAACGTCCTCACCGCCATGGGTGAACGAACGACCGGTGACCTCGGCCCCGGGGTCACCTGCCCGTCGTTCCGGTTCCACCCGAGCATGGTCGCCCAGGCGTCGGCCACGCTGGCCGCGATGTACCCGGGTCGGCACTGGCTGGGCCTCGGCTCGGGCGAGGCTCTCAACGAGCACGTCACCGCGCAGTACTGGCCGGAGGCGCCCGAGCGGCTCAGGCGCATGTGGGAAGCCATCGACATCATCCAGAAGCTGTTCACCGGCGCCGACGTGAAGCACCGGGGTGAGTTCTTCGCGATGGAGACCGTGCGCCTGTGGACGCTGGCCGAGCCGCCACCCATCTACGTGGCCACGGCCGGCCCCGTCACGGCCAAGCGCGCCGGACGTACCGTCGACGGCATCATCACCCCGGCAGCGCCTGTGGAGAAGGTGGCTGGCCTGCTCGACCGGTTCGACCAGGGCTCGGAGGAGTCCGGTCGCGAACCGGGGGTGCAGGTGAAGATCCTTCAGATGCACCTCTCGTGGGCGCCCACGGACGAGGAGGCATTGGCGAACGCCATGACCGAGTGGCCCAACGGCGGCATGAAGTTTCCCAAACAAGACATCCGCTCCCCGTTCGAGTTCGAGCAGATCGCCCGACTTGTGCGACCGGAGGACTTCGACGGGCGCATGGTGATCTCCAGCGACCCGGACGTGCACCGAGCCGAGCTGCAGAGGTTTCTCGACCTGGGCATCGACCGCATCTACGTGCACAACGTCGGACGCAACCAGGCGGAGTGGATCGACGTCTTCGGTCGTGACGTGCTCCCGAAGCTCGTCGCCTGACGCCGCCGGTGACATCGCTGCTCGGCGCTTCGCCGACCCGCTCGGCGATGCGGCGTGCGTTGCGCCGGGCCGGGGACGCAGCGTCGCTGGATGCGACCGAAGCGCAGACGCTGCTGCACGCGCGCGGAGACGACCTGGTCGCGCTGTGCACGTCGGCTGCACGTGTGCGCGACGCCGGTCTGGCCGCCGCCGGGCGAGCAGGAGTGGTGACCTACTCGCGCAAGGTTTTCATCCCCCTCACCCGCCTGTGTCGGGACCGGTGCCACTACTGCACCTTCGCCACGGTCCCGCACCGGCTCGACGCGCCCTTCATGTCCCCGGACCAGGTGCTCGAGGTCGCCCGGTCCGGTGCTGCGGCCGGCTGCAAAGAGGCGCTCTTCACCCTGGGGGACCGTCCGGAGGATCGGTGGCCGGCTGCTCGAGACTGGCTGGAGTCACGCGGCTACGACTCGACGTTGGCCTACCTGCGGGCCATGGCGGTGCTGGTGCTGGAGGAGACCGGGCTGCTTCCGCACCTGAACCCGGGGGTGATGTCGTGGCAGGAGATGGTGCGGCTGCGCCCGGTCTCGGCGTCCATGGGGATGATGCTGGAGACGACGTCGCGCGAGCTGTTCGCCGAGCCGAGCGGGGTGCACTTCGGCAGCCCCGACAAGAACCCGTCCGTGCGCCTGCGGGTGCTGGCCGACAGCGGACGCCTGGCGGTCCCGTTCACCACGGGGGTGCTGGTGGGTATCGGGGAGACCTACGCCGACCGGGTCGAGTCGCTGCGCCGCATCCGGGCGGTGGCGCGGGAGTTCGGGCACGTCCAAGAGGTGCTGGTGCAGAACTTCCGGTCCAAGCCCGACACGGCGATGCGCCACGACGACGACCTGCCCGCTGAGGAGCATCTGGCCACGATCGCGGTAGCGCGGCTGCTGCTCGGCCCCGGTGTGCGGGTGCAGGTTCCGCCGAACCTGTCCGAGCCGCAGCAGGTCCCGCTGCTGCTCGCCGCGGGGGCCGACGACTGGGGTGGCGTGAGCCCGGTGACAGCCGACCACGTGAACCCGGAGCGTCCGTGGCCGAGCCTCGGAATGCTGGCACACCTGTCTGCGCAGGCTGGGTTCGTGCTGCGCGAGCGCCTCGCAGTGCAGCCGGAGTGGTCGCGCGAGCCGTGGCTGGACCCGCGGATCGTCCCGCACGTGAGCGCCCTGCGCGGGCCGGACGGGCTGGCCGACCCCGCCGCGACGATCGTGGGACGTCCGTGGCAGGAGCCCGACGGCGAGTGGGCCAGCAGCGGTCGAGTCGACCTGGCAAGCGCGATCGACACCGACGGGCGGCGCACCCGGCAGCGCGGGGACTTCTGCGAGGTGTACGGCGACTGGTCGGTGCTGCGGGAGAAGGTGGACGTCGACACCGGCCGCGGCTCGGCGCGGCAGGGCGGCCCGCCCCGCGTGGACGGCGAGGTGGCGGCGGCGCTGCGCAGCGCAGAACGCGACCCGGCCGGCCTGACCGACGCGCACGCCGTGGCGCTCGCCGAAGCCGATGGTGACGCGCTACGCGCGCTGGTGGCCATGGCCGATGGGCTGCGCCGCGACGCGGTCGGCGACACGGTCACCTACGTCGTGACCCGCAACCTCAACTTCACCAACGTCTGCTACACGGGCTGCCGCTTCTGCGCCTTCGCCCAGCGGCGCACGGACGCTGACGCGTTCACCCTCTCGCTCGACGAGGTGGGGCAACGGGTGGATGACGCGGTAGCGGCGGGTGCCACCGAGATCTGCATGCAGGGCGGCATCCACCCGGACCTGCCCGGCACCGCGTACCTCGACCTCGCCCGCGAGGTGAAGCGCCGTGCCCCGCACATCCACCTGCACGCCTTCAGCCCGATGGAGGTGGTCAACGGCGCCACCCGGACGGGCCTGTCGATCCGCGAGTTCCTCCTCGCGCTGCGTGAGGCCGGTGTCGGGTCGATCCCGGGCACGGCCGCGGAGATCCTCGACGACGACGTCCGCTGGGTGCTGACGAAAGGCAAGCTCCCGGCCAGCACCTGGACCGAGGTGGTCACCACGGCGCACGAGGTCGGGCTGCCCTCGTCGTCGACGATGATGTACGGCCACGTCGACCAGCCCCACCACTGGGTCGCGCACCTACGGGCCCTGGCCGGCATCCAGGAACGCACCGGTGGCTTCACCGAGTTCGTCGCACTGCCGTTCGTGCACCAGAGCTCGCCGATCTACCTCGCCGGCGTCGCTCGCCCTGGCCCGACCGCCCGCGACAACCTCGCCGTGCACGCCCTGGCCCGTCTCATGCTGCACGGGCTCGTCCCCAACATCCAGACCTCGTGGGTGAAGCTCGGCGTCGACGGCACCCGGGCGATGCTTCAAGCTGGTGCCAACGACCTGGGTGGCACGCTCATGGAGGAGACCATCAGCCGCATGGCCGGGTCACAGCACGGCAGCAGCATGACCCCCGAGCAACTCGCCGACATCGCCACAGGCATCGGCCGTCCTGTCCGGGAACGCACGACCACCTACGGGTGAGTCAGCCAGCCGGCCGCACGCCCCAGTCGGCCAGCACGGCATCGGTCTCGTCGATGGCCGACGGTGCGTCCGGCTGCGCCAGGACGCTGCGGGAGAAGCGTGGAGCCGGGGCCGCCTGCACCATCCCGCCTACCTCGACGACGGTGCCCCGAGCGCGTAGGTGCGCGTCGGACTCGGCCTCGTCCCAGGTCAGCACCGGCGTCACGCAGGCATCGGTCCCCGCGAACACCTCGGTCCACTCGTCGCGGGTCCGCGCAGCGAACGCCTGGGAGAACGCCTGACGCAGTCGCGGCCAGCCGGACGCGTCGTACTGGGCGGGCAGGTCCGTGGAGTCCAGGCCCAGGCCGTGCAGCAGCGCCGCGTAGAACTGCGGCTCCAACGGGGCGACGGCGACGAAGCGGCCGTCGGCACAGGCGTAGCAGTCGTAGAACGGCGCACCGCCGTCGAGGAGGTTGGCCCCGCGGTCTCCCGGCCACGCCCCGATGCCCCGCATCGCCCACACCAACTGGGACAGCAGGCTGACCCCGTCCACCATCGCCGCGTCGACCACCTGTCCCGCGCCGGACCGGTCCCGCTCCACGAGGGCCGCGAGCACTCCGACCAGCAGCAGCATGGAGCCCCCGCCGTAGTCGGCCACCAGGTTCAGCGGAGGGGGCGGGGGCGCGTCCGGGCGACCCATGGCCCCCAGCGCGCCGGTGAGCGACAGGTAGTTCAGGTCGTGGCCCGCGCGTGCAGCCATCGGGCCGTCCTGGCCCCAGCCGGTCATCCGCGCGTAGACGAGCCGCGGGTTACGACGCAGACACTCCTGCGGCCCGACGCCGAGCCGCTCGGCGACGCCCGGACGAAAGCCCTCGACAAGGACGTCAGCGACGGCCACCAGCGCCAGCACCGTCTCTCGGTCGTCGGTGTGCTTGAGGTCGGCGCGCACCCAGCGGCGCCCGCGCAGGGCCGGGTCGTCGGCACCGAGCCCACCGACGGGCCCCGGCCGCTCCACTCGCACGACCTCGGCGCCCAGGTCGGCCAGCACCATGGCCGCATGCGGAGCGGGCCCGATGCCGGCCAGCTCGACCACTCGGATGCCACTCAGCGGGCCTGACGCTGCTGCCACGACGCCTCCTCGCGCTACCCGCCGAGGTTACCGGCGAGTAGTCTCGGCTGAAGCATTCACGACCCCTACCCCGGCCCTCGACGTCGGGGTACGTCTGCGCGAAGGGAGCGTGCCGGTGAGCACGGAGGCATTCATCTACGAGGCGATCCGAACCCCGCGGGGCAAGGGCAAGGCGAACGGCTCGCTGCACCGGGTCAAGCCGGTCAGCCTGGTCGTCGGGCTGCTGGACGAGCTCACCGCACGCCACCCCGGCCTCGACCCCGCCGCCATCGACGACATCGTGCTCGGCTGCGTCACCCCGGTAGGAGACCAGGGCGCCGACATCGCCCGCACAGCGGCACTCGCCGCGGGCCTGCCCGAGACCGTGGCCGGCGTCCAGGTGAACCGGTTCTGCGCGTCCGCACTGGAGTCGATCAATCTCGCCGCGCAGAAGGTGGCCTCCGGCTGGGACCAGATGGTGGTCGCAGGCGGCGTCGAGTCGATGTCGCGGGTGCCCATGGGCGCCGACGGCGGGGCGTGGGCCATGGACCCGGAGACCGCCTACGACACCTACTTCGTGCCGCAGGGGATCAGCGCCGACCTCATCGCCACAACCGAGGGCTTCACTCGAGACGACGTCGACGCCTACGCCGTGCGCTCCCAGCAGCTCGCTGCTGCGGCCTGGAGCGGCGGACGCTTCACCAAGTCCGTCGTGCCGGTCGTCGACCGCAACGGCGCCATCGTGCTCGACCACGACGAGCACATGCGTCCGAGCACGACGGTCGAGAGCCTCGGTGCGCTGCCGCCGTCGTTCGCCGCGATCGGCGACATGGGTGGCTTCGACGCAGTGGCTCTGCAGAAGTTCCACTGGGTCGAGAAGATCAACCACGTGCACACGGCCGGCAACTCCTCCGGCATCGTCGACGGCGCAGCCATCGTGCTCATTGGCAACGAGCAGGCCGGACGCGAGGCGGGCCTCGCGCCGCGCGGACGCATCGTGGCTACCGCCGTCACCGGGTCGGACCCGACGATCATGCTGACCGGACCTACTCCGGCCACCGAGAAGGCGCTCGCCGTGGCCGGGCTGAGCAAGGACGACATCGACCTCTGGGAGCTCAACGAGGCCTTCGCCGCTGTCGTGCTCAAGTGGGTGAAAGACCTCGACCTACCGATGGAGAAGGTCAACGTGAACGGCGGCGCCATCGCCATGGGGCACCCGCTCGGCGCCACCGGAGCGATGATCTTCGGCACCGTGCTGGACGAGCTCGAGCGCACCGGCGGCCGCTACGGCTTGGTCACCTTGTGCATCGGCGGCGGCATGGGCGTCGCGACCATCATCGAGCGGATCTGAGGCGAGACGATGACACAGAACATGATCACCTGGGAATCGGGCATCAACGAGGTCGTCGTGCTGACGATGGACGACCCGAGCAGCAGCGCGAACACGTTGAACGACACCTTCCGGCACAGTTTCACCGAGACGGTCGAGCGGCTGGAACGGGAGCAGGACCAGATTCGCGGAGTCATCCTCACCAGCGCGAAGAAGACCTTCTTCGCCGGAGCCGACCTGACATGGCTGGCCACGGCCACCAAAGACGACGCCGATGCGCTGATCGAGCAGATCGGTCACTTCAAAGACCTGCTGCGCCGCCTGGAGAAGCTCGGCAAGCCCGTCGTCGCGGCCATCAACGGGGCCGCACTCGGCGGTGGGCTGGAGATCGCCCTCGGCTGCCACCACCGCGTCGTCCTCGACACCCCCGGTACGCAGCTGGGGTTCCCGGAGGTGAGCCTCGGTCTGCTGCCCGGTGGCGGCGGGGTCGCGCGCACCGTGCGCATGTTCGGCCTGCAGAAGGCGCTGATGGAGATGCTGCTCCAGGGGCAGAAGTACCGCGCCGCGCAGGCGGTGGAGATCGGGCTTGCCGACGAGGTCGCTCACTCGCCCGAGGCCATGATGGATGCCGCCTACGCCTGGATCGAGGCCAACCCCGAGCCGGTGCAGCCGTGGGACGTCAAGGGCCACAAGATCCCCGGCGGCACCCCGTCCAACCCGAAGCTTGCTGCGATGCTTCCGGCGTTCCCGGCCAACCTGCGCAAGCAGGTCAAAGGCGCCCCGATGCCCGCGCCTCACCACATCATGGCGGCGGCTGTCGAGGGCTCGCAGGTCGACGTCGACAACGCACTGCGCATCGAGACCGAGTACTTCGTCGACCTGGCCACCGGCCAGGTGAGCAAGAACATGATCAAGGCTTTCTTCTTCGACCTGCAGCACGTGTCGAAGGGCGGGAGCCGTCCAGCCGAGCACCCGCAGTGGAAGGCGACCAAGGTCGCTGTGCTCGGTGCTGGGATGATGGGTGCGGGCATCGCCTACGTCTGCGCCCGAAACGGCATCGAGGTCGTGCTCAAGGACGTCTCGGTGGAGGCGGCGACGAAGGGCAAGGCCTACAGCGAGAAGCTGCTGGGCAAGCAGGTCTCTCGGGGCCGGCTCTCGGAGGAGAAGGCGGCGGCGATCCTCGACCGGATCACCGCGACCGACAGCTTCGACGACGCCAAGGGCGCCGACCTGATGATCGAGGCCGTGTTCGAAGACGTCGAGCTGAAACGAGCGGTGTACGCCGACCTCGAGCCGATGCTCACCGACGACGCGCTGCTTGCGTCCAACACATCCACCCTGCCGATCACGACTCTCGCCGAGGGAGTGAGCCGTCCGGACGACTTCATCGGCATGCACTTCTTCTCGCCCGTCGACAAGATGCAGCTGCTGGAGATCGTGGTGGGGGAGAAGACCACCGATGCCGCGTTGGCGCGCGCCGTCGACGTCGCGCTGCAGATCAAGAAGCTGCCGATCGTCGTCAACGACAGCCGCGGGTTCTTCACCTCACGCGTGATCGGCACGTTCACGATGGAGGCGCTGCGCCTGCTGGCCGAGGGAGTGCCTGCCCCGTCCATCGAGCAGGCCGGCCTGCAGGCCGGGTACCCCACCGCCCCCCTGGCGCTCACCGACGAGGTGAGCCTGACGCTGTGGCGACGTATCCGCGAGCAGACGAAGGCCGGCATCGAGGCGGCAGGCGGCACGTACCAGGCGAACCCGTCCGACGAGGTCATCGACCGCATGGTCGTCGAGCTCGACCGCGGTGGGCGCGCGTCCGGCGCGGGCTTCTACGACTACGACGAGGGCAAGCGCACCGGGCTCTGGGCGGGCCTGCCGGAGCAGTTCGGGGGGAAGAACCGGGACGTCGCCCTGCGCGACATGAGCGAGCGCATGCTCTTCGCCGAGGCCATCGAGAGCGTGAAGTGCCTCGACGAGGGCGTGCTGCGCTCGGTGCCGGACGCCAACATCGGTTCCATCTTCGGCATCGGGTTCCCGGCCTGGACCGGTGGCGTGCTGCAGTACATCAACGGCTACGACGGCGGCCCAGCCGGCTTCGTGGCCCGCGCCCGCGAGCTTGCCGACGCCTACGGCGAGCGGTTCACACCACCTGAGTCGCTCGTAGCACTCGCCGAGTCGGACGGGCGCTACGAGTGACCAGGACTGCTCGGTGAGCCCCCCGGAGAAGGGGGCGCCGACGACCCGCACGACGCGGCAGCGCACAGCCATCGAGGCGCTGCTCGCCGACACCAGCAGCTTCACGAGCGCACAGCACCTGCACGCGAGGCTGTCCGCCCAGGGCTCGTCGGTCGGGCTGTCGACGGTGTATCGGACGCTGCAGGCCATGGCCGACGCCGGTGAGGTGGACGTGCTTCGCCAGGGTGACGGCGAGGCCCTCTACCGACGATGCAGCCCCGCGCACCACCACCACCTCGTCTGCCGGGAGTGCGGACGCACCGTCGAGGTCGAGGGCCGCGACGTGGAGGCTTGGGCCGTGCGCGTCGCGCAGACGCACGGGTTCACCGATCCCACCCACGACATCGAGGTGTTCGGCACCTGTCCTGACTGCAGCCGCTGACCGTGGCGTCTCTGCTGCGTCCCTACCAGGACGTGCTCGCTGTGCCGGGGGCCCGACGGTTCTCGGCCAGCGCCTTCGTTGCTCGTGTGCCGATGGCGATGCTCGGCGTCGGCCTCGTGCTGCTGCTGACCTCCTACCGGGACTCCTACGCCGAGGCAGGTGCGGTGGCAGCGGCGTCTGTCGCCGCCGGGTCGCTCATGGCACCGTTGCAGGCCCGGCTGGCCGACCGGTTCGGGCAACCGAGGGTGCTCGCACCGCTACTGGTGGTGCACGCCGCAGCGCTCACCGCCGCGGTGCTCGCGGTCGTCGCTGGGCAGCCGTTGCCAGTCATCGGCCTCGCCGCCGCGGCTTCGGGGGCGTCCCTCCCGCAGTTCGACTCCTTCGTGCGGGTGCGCTGGGCCCACCACCTCGACGGCACCGGTCGCCTTCCGACAGCGTTCGCCTGGGAGTCGGTGCTGGACGAGGTCATCTTCGTGGCCGGCCCCGTGCTGGTGACCTTGGTGGCGACAGCCATCAGCCCTGTGCTCGCGGTGCTCGGCACCCTCGCTTTCACGCTGAGCGGGGGCTTGGCCTACCTGGCATGTCGTGGCACCGTGCCACCGACCCACACGCGGACGGTCGGCGAGCGCCGCGAGCCGCTGCCTTGGCGCACGCTGGTACCACTCGTGGCGGCCTTCACCGGCCTCGGTGTGGCGTTCGGTGCCGTCGAGGTCAGCGCCATCGGGTTCACCGACCAGGCGGGGCAGCCGGGCGCGGCGGGGCTCGTGCTCGCGGCCTTCGCCGGTGGGTCCCTGCTGGCGGGGCTGGTGTTCGGGGCGGTTGTCAAAGGCCCACCCACCCGTGGCCGCCTGGTCGTCGCCCAGGTGGGACTGGCTGGCGCGTTCGCCCTCACCTGGCTCGCCGAGACGCCGCTGGCACTGGCTGGTGCCCTCGCCGTTGCGGGGGTAACCATCTCGCCGTCGCTCATCACCGGCTTCGGGCTGGCTGAGCGATCGGCGGCGCGTTCGCGGGTCACCGAGTCGCTGGCGTGGACCATCACCGCGCTCGGGATCGGCGTGGCGGTCGGCGCTGCCGTCGTCGGGCCGATCATCGACTCGCGTGGCGCGGCCGACGCCTTCGTGGTGCCGGTGGTGGGTGCGCTGGCCGCGGTGCTCGCTGCGAGCCTGCTGCCCCGCACCATGGCGCCGGCACCAGCACCCGCCCACCCGGCTGGGCACGCCGTGTAGCAGCCTGGGCGACCATGCGAAGCCTCGACACCACCATCGCCGACGGCCAGGTCGCCGCCACCGTTGTCGCGCCCGGCACACCTTCGGGGGCGGGCGTGCTGTTCGTCCACGGGCTGGGCAGCGACCGCCGGACGAACATCGAGCGGGCGCAGGCCCTGGCGGCCTCGCACGCGACGACCTGCCTGGCCATCGACCTGCGCGGGCACGGCGACAGCAGCGGGCGGCTCACCCGGGTGACGCCCCGGGACAACCTGGCCGACGTCGTGGCCGGATTCGACGCCCTGCAGGGGATGGCCGACGTCGAGCCGTCGCGAGTCGGGGTGTGCGGAGCCAGCTACGGCGCCTACCTGTCGGTGCTGCTGAGCGCCGAGCGCACCGTGGCGCGGCTGCTGCTGCGTGCGCCCGCGTTGTACGCCGACGACAGCCTCGACGCTGTGCTCTCGCAGCGTCGGGCGGGGAGCACGGCGGGCTCCCCGGCCTTCGTCCACGCGTTGCGAGCGCTCCCCATGCCCATCTTGCTGGTGGAGTCCGAGCACGACGAGGTCATCTCACCGGCAATCGTCGCGACGTACCTGGCCGCGCAGCCCGCAATCGACCGCGTCGTGCTGCCAGGGGCCGGCCACGCCCTGACCGACCCTGCCTGGCGTGCCGACTTCCAGCGCCTGGTCACCGACTTCTTCGGCAGCCTCTGACCCGAGGTGACTACCGCCCGTCGGTGTCGCGGGTGTGGAAGTCGCCTTCGAACGTGGCCGGCGAGCCGGCTGTCACCCGGAACGGCTCGTCGTAGTGGCTGAGATCCAGGCTCTCTCCGGACTCCAGCGTGTACGTCACTGAGTGCGGCTCGATGTCGACGCGCAACCGGTTGCCGCGGAC
>Ga0272442_10010114_pt1 | contig 11662 bp, 3 predicted proteins | sample SSMForm2O_FD_200262 | JGI IMG/M metagenome (GOLD analysis project Ga0272442, IMG submission 200262) | Marine sediment archaeal communities from Little Sippewissett salt marsh, Falmouth, MA, United States - SSM-Form-2O | ecosystem: Environmental > Aquatic > Marine > Wetlands > Sediment ...
CCTGTAATCGTAAACCCGGCCAATGTGGATGAGTTGCCGGATGTAAAGATAACCGTATCACTACCAAAACCATCTATGATCGTAGAATCCACTACATTCCAATCGTCAGGGTCAGCGCTTCTTAAGGTTACATCTACACCGTGAAATTCAAAGTTCCCGGCATATCTGCCCGGGTAAACTATGATCTCGTCATCCTGGTCGGCACTGTCGATCGCTGCCTGAATGGTAGGATACCACAATTTCTGCGTGTTATTAAATACGCTGCCCAGCAGAACACGCTGCGGGAGGTGTTTATCCGATCTCGACCCGATGCCAAGCTGGCCACAGTAATTACGACCCCATGCCCAGACAGTACCGCTTTCGTCCATAGCCAGACAGTGCCAATACCCCGCCGAAATAGCTACTATCTTTCCATAGGGTTCGTCTCCAAGATAACCGTCTGGTTCACCATCGCCATCCAAATCTGCCATTACTTTCACCGCTGTTAAGCTGTCATCAAAGTTCCAATTGCCAAGTTGTCCATTATCGTTCTCACCCCAGGTCCAGACATGCCCCTCATTATCCAGGGCCATACAATGACCTTCACCTGCAGAGATGGCTACAATGTTTTCAAGATATGTTGAGGGTGGATCAAGTATCTGATCACCAGAAAGAACTGTCACAGGAGTATCTGCATTGTTTACAAAACCAACAGTTCCATTACCCAGACGGCCACCAGGAGATGAATAGTCCGTGTAAAATCCAGGGCCGTTATTGCCCCACGTGTAAACCCTGCCGTAAAGACCATTTTCCCGGTCGAGCTTCTCCAGTGCCATACAGTGGTCCCAGCCTGCGGAAACAGCTACAATGTTTTCAAGATATGCTGATGGTGGCTCAAGTACCTGCTCACCTGAATGAACTATTACAGGGGTAGAATACCAATTACCAACAGTTCCAATGCCCAGACGACCACCATCATAGTCCGTTGTCCATTGCCCCTGGTCGTTATTGCCCCAGGTATAAACCCTGCCATAAAAACCGTTCGCTCGATCGAGCCTCTCCAGCGCCATTGAGTGTTCCGCACCTCCAGACACCTCAATAATATTCTTAAGAGTACCGGAACCCTGCTCGCCTGCACGAACCTGTGTGGGAAGAAACTGGTCGACGCCAAGATAATCGTTGCCAATCTGGCCATAGTTATTACGGCCCCATGCCCAGACAGAACCATCAGAACCAGCAGCCAGAGAGAACAATCCGCTTCTGCCTGCGCCGATACTGACGATATCCTGCAGATAGGGATAGCCGGCAACATACTCAACCAGATCGCCCCTAAATAATTTCAGTCCACCGAGCCACACGTAAGTATAACTGGAAAAGCTTTCAATTGATGTGATAAGATGGCCATTATCAAGGATACAGGCGGCATCGGTCTGGCCTGAAGAACCGGGGTAGCTACTCACTAGAGCCCCGTTAAAATACCTTGTTGCAGTGATGCTGGCATCACCACCAGGGCCGAGGAGGAAGTCACCCAAATTACCCTCCTCGAGCTCAATAAGGTCCCTTGCATCGAAGTCCTGTCCATTGATCGTCACATCATCGCTGGTTGATACAATAATATTACCATTATCAAGAACGTGGACCGCGTCTATGTTTTTTTTAGGTTCGAACCAATCACCATTGAAGAACAGTTCTGCGGTAACATTACCGCTCAGATAGTCACCTGAAACTTTGATCAGGTCATAAAGCGAGTAAGTAACTCCTTTGATTGTCACGTCACCAAGGGCTGATAAGATAACATCGCCGTTACCACAAACATGGACGGCGTAGATGTCTTCTTCATCTACAAATACTTCTGATCCATCGAAAAAGAGTGTTGCGGTATCTGTGTCCGGGTCATACTTGACAAGGTCACCTTTGCGAAATTCCTGGCCTCCAAGCACTGAAAGATATTGTACAGCGGTTGATATGATAACGTCACCATCAGAATGTATACTGACGGCGTCGATGTCTTCACCGCTTTCGTAGGGCCCGAACAGGCTTTCTTCTAAATACATCCAGGCATCATTATCAGGTATATTGTACTCAACCAGCTCAGAATCAGTAAATGTGCACATATTTAAGCCCCAACCGAGTTCCTGAGTTGTCCCTTCAATGGATAAAATTATATTGTCGCCATTACAATGTATTGCATTGGTATTATTAACAAGACGATTACCATAAATACCACTACCATCCAAGTAAATACTTGTGTTATGTGGAGATGATAGTTTATAATATACAATATCTTCTTCGTCGAAAGAGACATCAGGCTCACCGACAAGTGTAGCACTACCAGTTGTTGATAAATAAATTTCCTCCTGTCCTTCAGTCTCGTTAATAACATAGACTGCGTCGATATCTGCATTAGGGGTAACAAAGTTGCTTGCTCCATCGAAGAAAAGTGTTGCTGTGATAGGTCCGTTAATATAATCGCTTAAATCTCTATCTATTCTCACCAGGTCATAACGATGGTAAGTCACATCATTAATTATAACATTATCATTGGTTGACAAGATAATATCGCCGTTAATACAAACATGGACTGCATCGATGTTTGTATCTGAGTCACCACAGAGCAAACTCCCATTAAAAAACAGTGTTGCGGTATCTGTGGCCGGGTCGTACTCAATAAGGTCATCTCTATCAAACTTCAGGCCATTGGTCCAATTGTTGACGCTGTCGCCGAGTATCGCATCATAGTAGTAGGTCGATAAAACAATATTGCCGTTATCAGGAAGGATGCAGACGGCGTCGATATCCCATCCATAAGAATTGTCAGCAAACAGGGTTCTGCTCAAATACAATGTCACCTCCGAACCCATTGCACCGCTTTTGACCTGCACAGCGGTTGGGCTTCCAATAAGTTGGGTCCCGATGCCAAGTTCCCCTTCATCGTTATCACCCCAAGCCCAGACACTTTTATTTGTATCCAGGGCCAGCGAATGGCGCCAACCTGCGTTTACGGCCTGAATCTGGTCAAGATAAGTCGGTGGAGGACCGGTATCAAGTTGTACTGCCCCGGGTATTTCTTCAAAACCTCCTATGAGACCATTACCGAGTTGTCCACATGAATTATAACCGAAAGCCAATACGGCCTTATCTTCCGGGACAATAAGACTGTGACGTTCCCCACCGCCAAGCTTTGTGCCGGGGTTTGCTGTGATTGTGACCAGGTCCGATTCAATCATCAGCCCATATGTGCCTGTTAATTTCAATACATAAGTTCCGGGCACAGAAAATCTGACCGTGGTATTAACTTCCGTCTCCTCATCAAAATCAACTAAACCGGGACCGGAAACTTTAGACCACAACGTGTCAACATTTTCCTGTACACCCCCTATAATCTCAACCTCAGCATCATCCAGAGGCACCGAAGCCGGCTGGGTTATCTGTTTATCCTCACCGGCCTCAACCGTAAGTGTTAAACTGGCAGGATCGCCAACTTCTATAATCGTCGTATCAGTAATTGCACATTCACCATTAATTTGTCCATCATCAACTGTTACCTGCAGTACATAAGTTCCGGCCATATCAAATGTCGCTGTAGGATTAGATATCTCCGAGTAAGGCGCGCTCGTATCGCTGAAAATTACTGAGCTTCCATCTGGTCCGGACAAAACATCCCACCTGAACGACACTTCTCCCGGAGGATCGGGGTTACCATCATCACTATAAGTAGCGTTCAAATTCAAATTGGCACCTTCATACGCTGACACCAGATCGATTGGAGGGTAATCGCCGGCATCGACATCATACGGGCATAAATTATCCCGTTCCACAATAACGACAACCTCACCATCGGTTTCTTCATCATCATCTGAAGCCGTGAGCTGAAGTACATAACCTCCGGTTATATTGTCAGGGAATATAACTTTCGGGTCCTCGATGGTATTGTCCGGCTCGAAAATTACATCCTCAGCACTGGCGCCGGGTGGACAAGACACTACCGACCACTCCAGTCCGAGAACACCATATGGCCGTCCGTCATCTGTAGCGGTAGCATCCATATCAGCATCATTATCCGGCAGTATAATAGTCTGATTTTCGCCGGCATTGACTACAGGCGCTTCGTTATCCACATCCGAGTCCACCACTGTAATCTTAACCAGGTCAAAAGCGATTACATTTAACAAATCCGGCCCGTCATAGCCGGTTAACATCAACCAATAGTCCCCTTCTATACCAGGAGTAAACGTAACTATAGGGTCCAAAATTGTCTCTGAAGTATCAAAATCCTCAACCGTTCCACCTGTGGGCCACTCAACTAGAGTCCATACTGTGTTTGTTATCAAACCTGTAAAATCGTCTTTAATTTCGCCGTCCAACTGCGCTTCATGATCAGGCAGTACAATAGTCTGAGGATAACCCGCATCAATCCACGGCATCGGATGCACTGTGATTATTACTTCATCAGATGCATCCAACTCACCATCATTGGCCGTCAATCGCAGCGTATATTGCCCTTTCAAACCGAGACCTCTTACGGTGGTATGTAACTCTTCGGGATTGTCGAAAGTAACTGTAGCAGGACCACTTATTTGTTCCCACGTAATCGACACGAATTTGGGTGGATTCGGTAGGTCATCGTCGGTGACTGTAGCGTTATCCAGATAAACTTCACTTGTCGGCAGAAAAATTGGTGGATAAGTCCCGGCGTCAACTACCGGCTCCGCATTTAGACGCTGCTCATATACACCCATATCTACATATGCATTCCCTCCGTCAGGTGGGACACCGGGGAAATCAAAAATGCGTGGATAACCGTCCAAATCGAGCGTAACGTCAACTGGAACTGCGTCATTATTACCAACATCAATACAAGGAGAATCGTTCAGAAGGTGATAATCACCGGGACTAAAGTCCGCTGGCTCCAATTCTAGTGAAGTAGCAAAACGTAAGTTTGCAGATCTTTGATGTCGTTCAGCATAGAATAAATCGAAGTCGTAATTATCTGCTCCTTCAAATAAATCTGATATTGTATATTCAGGTACCCAAGGATCACCTTCGTTGTTTTTCGTGTAGATGATTGCATCATTACCATTCAATTCAAGTTTTTTGAATTTAGCACTATGGACGCCACCAAGGTCAATGACTAGTTTATCATTAATATAAAGATACATATCATCATCAGAGCCGTTTATTTCATAGTATTTTGTAGTCGCTGCGTCGTAATAGAAAGTAGCATGTAATTCCATTGTGAAATGATAATGGTGTGGAGTCATATCCGCACTTTTATCTTTACCGTTATAAAGTGTATCTTCCCCAAACAAACGGCCATCAATCGGGAAGAAATAGGGATTTTCGAAAAAGTAAATATTAGTACTGCCCTGTCGAGTGAGCAGTAAATTAATTTTTGTTGACATATTCCAACCTGGCGTATCGTTATACCACATATCAAAATTAACAGGTCCAGTAGTTGTAATTGAATAACGATCTCCCTCCGGCCACTCCGGCCACTTTTCAGCTGTATTGTAAATCGGTTTCCTTTCGGGTAGACTTAACACCCCACTTTCTTGATCAGGATAACCAACAATACCGCTCTCTTCACCGTTGTACTGCTCAAAATCAGGATGACCATTTTCCGGGAATATTTTACTGGTCTCGATCGGATCACCATTACCATCAAACTCAGTATACTCCCAGTACCCTCTAAAATCACGCACAGTCGCCTCAAGAACTAAGCTTCCAGGAAGCGCTGCACCTTCCCATCCCCCAGCAATAACGAACTTAGGATACTTATCGATGTTGCCTGCGCCGGGGAACACAGTCCCGCCATCCTCTTCTTCATCATTCACACAACTATAGGTAACGTCTACAGTTCCACCAGCAACATGTATTTGCGCATCTTGGACTGACACATCGCCAGAACCCTGATTATTCCAAAATATGGAATTATCTGCATTGAAGTTCCCTGCTACAATATAAATACCACCTCCTAAACCAGCCATATTATCAGCTAAGGTACAATTAATAAGGGACGTGGAACCGTAATTGATGTATACAGCTCCACCGTAACCATAATCAATTACTGCTGTTCCGTCATTGAACTTAGCTGCTGTGTTACCTACAAAAAGACAATTAATAAGTTCTATATCAGTATTGTCGTTGAATATAGCTCCACCATGATGAGTATCCCCTGCATTGTTACAGAGGAAATGACAATTCCTGACCTCGACAGCGGTAACACCATTATTAAGCATACCACCGCCACCCAGATTATCAGTATAATCAGCTACCCCTCCGGCGATAACAAAACCATCGACTATGGAATTGTTTGCTCCAGTGACTACATGGTAACAATTACTAGCACTCGGAATCCAACCATTGTCGTTGTCGTCGATATCGCCGCTGAGAATGGTCTTATTTCTGGCTAAATTGCGCTCTTCAACGGATGTCTCGCCTGGCTCTGTTTCACTCTGATAACCCCTGAACCCGCCATATATCGCCGTGTTTTCGATGAGTACGAAAGAGTCGCCACGCTGAGTTCCCGGTTTATATGTTCCTTCAGCCACCCAGATTTCGTTACCGCTACTGGCTATATCAAGGGCATCCTGCAGTTCGGCGAACGCCCTCTGCCACGTAGTGCCGTCGTGGAAGGGGTAACTGTCGACATCGACATAAATAATATTACTCACATAGAACGTGCGTTCGATGGTATCCATAGCATTGTACACGTCATAAACTCTCAACATTACTCTCTGTTCACCTTCTGTGAATGTGTTTTCGGCAATGCCGTCAAAATCAGGATCGTTGGCGATTTCAGAATGCTCGCAATTGAAATTTTGACCGTCATAACTGAAATCCCATTCAAATTTCCATATACCGTTAATAAGATTACCCGCACCCTCATCATCCGGGTCATAAGAAGAACTTCCATCAAGCGTTATACTCTGGCCAGCGAATCGGGCATATGGAATCACTGCCAGGTTCGCTACCGGACTCTGATTGCCGCATCCATGGATATCAGTAGTGTTGACGAATAATCCGATTAAAGCTAAAATTGTTGCTAAATACTTTGCTCTCATTTGTATTCTCCCTTAATTAGAGGTGTTACGGTCCAACCAGTCTTTGGTAGCTTCGGCCGCCTTGCAGTCAGGATATTTCTCAACAAGCTGCTCATAAGCAGCCTTTATCTTCGTATCCGCTTCGGATTCTGGAACAAGCCCCAACCTTCCAAGGTCTTCGTAATTGCGACCCACCATAAACAGTGCATGCCAAGCCATACTGTTGCCCGGATAATCATCAACTATCTTTTGATAGCACGCAGCCGATTTTTCATATTCGCCCAACTTGCGATAACAATCCCCCGAGTAAGAGCACGCCTGAGGCACAACAACTACATCTTTATTGTCATTTATCACTTTCTCCCATATCGCTATTGCCTTTGACAGGCAATCTCGAATATCTTCGGTCTTGGCAGTTCCATCATTTTCCAATTGCTGAGCCTTAAACTGGTACTGTTCAGCAATACGGGAAACAGCCACGGCCAAAATGCGGGAGTCCTTAAAATCGACAGTTAAGCTGTCAAGTGCCGTTTGAGCCTCACTATCTTTAGCCGAATCAATAAGGCTCAGAATATTTACCTTAGAAATTTCCAAAGGTGCCGCACCTGCATATGTAGTATCGGGATACTGCTGTGCGATTTGCTGGTACATACTTTGGGCCTTTTCATATTTACCTGTCCATTCATATCTGTGGGCGATGTTGTCAAGTGCCTCGGGCAGGTCAGGATGGTTTGAAAAATCAACAACAAGCTTGTCAATAGCAGCCTGTGCTTCCACATCTTTGCCTTCTGTGATAAGAGAGACTATATTCGTCCTCGGCACAGTCAGGGGTACTTTACCTGCCCAAGGACTACCGGGATACTTTTGTACAAGCTGCAGATAAATCTTGTTGGCCTGTTCATATTTATGCGACCATTCATACCTTTTGCCGATGTCGTATATAGTCTGAGGCAAATCCTCATGGCCAGCAAAGTCAACCGGCAATTTATCAAATGCAGCCTGTGCCTCCTGCTCTTTCCCTAATTCAATAAGATGCATAATATTTGTCCGCACAACCGCCAGATTCGCCCTGTTGACATACCAGCTCTGGGCTTGTTCATCCAGTATTTGCTGAAAGACCTTATTGGCCTCTTTGTATTTCGCAGACCATTCGTATTGTCGTGCTATATCGAAAAGGGCCTGTGCCACATCATTAGGCTCTGAATACGTCGCAAAATCAGCCGTTAATTTGTCAAGGGCAGCCTTGGAATACGTGTTCATTTCGATTTTGTTATATAAAATTACAAGTTCCTTCTGGGCCTGTAAGGCATCTGCGGTAGCCGGAAAATCTTTTACGATTGTCCTGTAAATCTCCTCAGCCTGAAGATAATCGTCATTTGTCTTATACGTCTCAGCCTGCTCAAGCAGGGCCGACACATCCGCAAAACAAAGCCCTGTCATTACAGACAACTGGAGACTTAATAGAATTAGAGTTGCTAAAAAAGTTTTCTTAGTCATTGCTATAACCTCCGTTCAATTTAATATAAGTTTATTCGTTTTCCCTCTTTAGGGGTATTATTGGTAGGCTGAGGATTTCCCTCTGCATCGGCCTGGATTATAAAAAACACCGCTCCTTCAGAATGTGAAATCAAAACTTATCTCTCCAGCATAGCCCAACTACCACAGATAAACTGTTAACCTATTGGCCCATCGTACTTTGTACGAATTCCCACTAATTAAGTACAAGACCAAACAACTCTATCACACTTCATATCGAGAAGCTCCCTCTTGGGGAAAGAAATCACCTCTCATTAAGAGGGCGAAAACACTTAATCAAATATTGATAAACATTTTTTTAAGTTTTAGTTGAAGAACAACCAGAACCAGAGACATGAGTTAAATTTTCAATGTTCACATAAGTGTTTGTAAATAAAGGCTTTGTTTCGAAAATCAAACATGTATTTCAACACTTTTCTTGGTGTTTAGAAGATTTTCCCCAAAAAAATTAGCCATTTGGAAAGAAATTTATAGGAAAAGACTACTTCATTTTTTACCTTTTGCTACCTGATATTTTACCTTTGGCTAAGGACAGACAGATTTATAACGCTCGGTTTTCCTGTGGTTGAGTGATTCCAGGTTTGGAGAATGTTGACTGGTTGGATTTGACTTATGAAGATGAGGACAATCAACTGCTATTATAGTTACCTCAGCTGTAGAAAGGTTCACAATTCTTACGGGAGTCGAACCTTTTTTATAATTTGCAATTACACATTGCAGGGAATCATCGACATATTGCCTGCTCACTTATACTGACGATTTCATCTGCTCACTTGTGCCTATCTTTGTGGCAATCTTTTTCAGGACTGACCAACTATGATTGTCAAATAGAAAGCCAGAGCAACGCTTGATATTATAGTCAGGGCTAAGTCACATATGAGAAGACAAAATGGACACTTGCTTTTTAAGTCTTATCGTATTATCATATATACAAAAACAGGTTTTGTTGGATGGTACCATGAGAATCATAGACTTGACACAAAAAATATATGAAGGGATGAACGTTTATCCTGGGGATCCAGAAGTGAAGATAACAGAGGAGTGTACACTGGCAAAGGATGGGTATACCGTTTTTAAAATACAAATAAACGATCAAATTGGCACACATATAGAGACACAGTATCACATGCTGCAAGGCAAGCGTTTGGTCGACGAGCACATAAGCAGGTTCATAGGAATTGCGCATGTAATCGATGTTCCTTGCAGAAAGATCACAAAAGATGATCTTCAACAATCCGGCGATTCTTTGAAAAGTTGTGAATTCTTGCTTCTAAGGTCAAGATATTCACAGACGAGAAAAAACATAAACGTAAACGATATAAATCGTCCCGTTTTAGGGATAGAAGCTATCAAATGGATAGTCGAGCAGGGAATCAGGCTGATTGGCATAGATTGTTTTGACTTTGATGAACCTCCTCATTACCCCGGCCATAAATACCTTCTAAAGCATAACGTATTAATAGTTGAAGGTTTAACGAACTTAGGTTCGTTAGTGAAAAAGAGAATTAAGCTTTTTGTGATACCTTTGAAAATTGAGCGAACTGGTGCATCGCCATGTCGAGCTTTTGCTATCGAGGAGTAAAATAAATTGTACGAAGTCAAAGTACTCAGAGCAGGGTATGCAGAATGGCATGGTCCAGCGGTTCAAAAAGCCAACGGAACAATCACGCTAATAAAGGGGAAATATAATTTAATTGTAGATACCGGAAATCCTACGGACAAAAATACAATACTTCGCGCCCTTAGAAAGGAAAAACTTGAACCGAATAACATAGACTATGTCATCTGCACACATGGCCATTCAGATCATGTCAGTAACAATAATGTGTTCCCTCAGGCTACTTTTATTGTTTCTTACGATATATCTAAGGGTGATGAGTATACGTTCCACAATTTTGCTAAACAGGGTCCTTATAAGATAGACGACGATATAGAAATTGTATATACGCCGGGACACACAAAACAAGACATTACTGTTGTATTAAAGACCCCTCATGGGATTGTCTCTGTCACTGGTGATTTATTTGAGTCCGAAAAGGACTTGAGCGATGATCAGCTATGGAGACAGTTTAGTGAGTATCCAGAGGAACAACAGATCAGTCGTAGGAAAATACTGGAAGTTTCGGATTATATCGTGCCTGGTCATGGAGACATTTTTGAAGTAAAGAAGTCTCTCGTCTATCCTGCGAAACATGAGGAAGGGGGTAAATCCAATTTGGGCATCTTTTTTCTACAGCAAGCATCCGAAATACATAGGCAAGCAACTCGTTTCACCCACTTTTGGGCTCCGGTGGATGAGTCCCTTTTACTCGCATGGCTGAAGCAATTTCCTGAGACTGAAGGCAAGTGTGTAGCCTTGAAACTTTTGAGAGGTATAGAGTTCTTTGGTCCCTTGAAGATAGCCGAACTTATGCAGAAGCTGCATTTGCTATTGCCAAAAGAGTATGAGAAAGTTTATTTAACTGGACTTGGGCCGGAAGACAAAAGTGGTTATCACCTATTATATGAGTATAGATTAGCTAACCAGATTGAAGAAAAGGAGCGTACCATCGAGATATCCAATATAGATAAGATTTTGGACGGCCCAGAAATCGAGCAGAAAACAGTAATCTTTTTAGATGACATTATAGGAACAGGAAACGAAGCAACTAAATTCTACTCTGTGTTAGCTAAGCAACATGACAAGAAGAAGTTAGATAGGGTCCAAAAGTACTTTATTGCTTTAGTTGGGACGGAATGGGGGATAAAGGAGGTCAAGAGTACAGGTGTTTTTACCAATGTGCTAGTAGCGCGCACCTTAACGGAAACCGACAGAGCATTTTCGTCCAAACGGGACATTTTTGATTCTGAAGAGGAGCGAATATTCGCTAAGAAAATGGTCGGCTCGATCGGCCGAAAGCTTTGTCCAAGAGATTTTGAAAAGAAGGGCCTCGGTCCATTTGGATATGGGGATTGTGAATTGCTTATTGTATTTCATTATAACACGCCGAATAATACTCTGCCAATTTTTTGGAAAAGCGGAATTATAAATTCCCATCAATGGGTTCCTCTTTTACCTCGTAGAGAATAAATTTCCTTGAGAGGATTGTGTTGTCATTATTTAT
>Ga0272442_10010115_pt1 | contig 11660 bp, 10 predicted proteins | sample SSMForm2O_FD_200262 | JGI IMG/M metagenome (GOLD analysis project Ga0272442, IMG submission 200262) | Marine sediment archaeal communities from Little Sippewissett salt marsh, Falmouth, MA, United States - SSM-Form-2O | ecosystem: Environmental > Aquatic > Marine > Wetlands > Sediment ...
TCATGCAATCCGAAAAAATGGTCATAGCAGGTACGCTATCCTATATTTCTGTGCTTGCATTCTTCACCTGCTATGTTTTTATCCCGTCAAATACATTTTTACTAATTACAATTATCACCCTGGGGCTCATCCCTAATAGTTATTACTGGTACAACAGAACAACAAAAGGAGAAAGAAGGAAAGAAGCACTTATTCTGGCCGTATTAATCCTCGCGGGGATGATGTATTACCTTACCAGGATCTTCTGAGAATAATCATACATGAAGTGAGATTCTTAATAAATCACTAACTTTATTCCCATCAATATAATAAAACACAAATAAACTACACAATGAAAAGAACACACCCTGTAAAAAGGATCCGCTTTCTTATGATCCTTTTAGGATTAATTATTTCAGTGTCATCATGTACTGAGAAAGAACCTTCCAGCTGCGTCATATGGAAGACAGAAATTAATGGCTCAACATTTTACCTGGCCGGATCAATACACACCGCCAGAGAAGCAGATTATCCCCTTCCGGATGTATATATCGATCACTATAAGAAAGCCGATAAGGTAATAATGGAACTGAAAAAAAGTTTTGATGAAATTCAAAATGATATTTTTAGTTATGCACAAAAAGACACACTGTCTCCGGAGGATTACCTCAACAATCACCTTAAGCCTGAGAGCATTGAGATGCTCAAACAGGTAATTGAGGAAGATAAACTGGAAAAATGTTTTAAATATGAAGGATGGCTTCTGAACATGACTATTTCAGGAATGAAATCAAAGCTCATAGGCTATGATCCAATGCTGGCCATAGATAAGTACTTCCATGACATGGCAATAAAAGACAACAAAGAAATTATCGGGCTTGACGACATCAAAACGCAGCTCGTACTTTTCGAATTTGATGCCCCTTTGCCAATGCAGGTACAGTTGCTGGAGAACGCGGTTAGTGTTATGCAGGCACAGGCAGAAAAAGAGGTCCCATTATATGAAGCTTATTTTTCTAACAACCTCACAATGTTTGAAGAAGAATTCCTCAAGAGTATGGATCTGACCAACCCCCAGGTTAAACAGGCTTATGATCAGGTATTTGTCAGCAGGAACAAAAGTTGGGTGAATAAATTCGAGAAACTGGCTGAAGAGAATCCTGCCACATATTTTGTACTCGTAGGATCCGGTCATTATTTCGGTCCCGATAATGTCAGGGAACTACTTGAAGAAAGAGGGTATACAGTAGAAAAGATTTAATATACAATTCCTTTTTTTCCGTTAACTCATTCCTGGTTTGCTTAATTGTAATACAGGATTGCTTCAATATTTTATTTACTATTATTATCAAACAATGATAAAACAGAGGCCTGATAATGAACTGCCCCTGGCAACTGCAGAATGGGGATGGGAATATCACCATCTGGGTGTCCCGACAAATAAAAAGATACCAGGTGAAAAATATTTACCGCAGTACAAATTTTATGTTTCCGGCTTCAGCTCCAGTCCCTTTGGTATAGAATGGATGAGATTTGAAAAAGACTGCCCGGTGGATATGCTTATACAGACTGTCCCCCACCTGGCATTTGTGGTCAGGGACCTTGATTATGAGATTGCCACGCGGGGCTTCAGGGTGATCTCAGAACCAGGCAATCCCTCAGAAGGTGTCAGGGTAGCCATGATTGAACATAATGGCGCTCCCATAGAATTAATGGAATTTAACACAGATTAAATTCTTTTTAGCAGTAAATCAGAAAAATCCTTTCTAAAATTAATGAAATGAATAGTTCATCAAAACTGTAAAAACCTTAGCAAATCATTAATAATCCAGTAAATGAAACGAGGAACAACATTACTTCTTATTGATTCAATAATTAACCTTTTTCTGGGTATTGTATTATTGGCATTCTCAGAGCCGGTTATAAAAATATTCGGATTACCGGAATCCAATTTAAGCTTTTATCCAAATATCCTGGGAGGGGTCTTATTGGGAATCGGAATAGCCCTTCTTATTGAATACAGAAGAAAAGGTAAATTTATCGGATTGGGACTTGGTGGAGCTATAAGCATTAATCTAATAGGTGGCTTTGTGTTATTTTTCTGGCTTGTATCTGGGAACTTAAATATCCCTGCTCATGGAAAAATTATATTATGGATCCTGGATATAATCCTGGTCGGAATCAGTTCCCTGGAATTGATTGCTTATATTAGTAAGAAACAACCTTAAATAAAAGCTATGCGATAATGAACTCTATTAAACATCGCCACTCACAACATTCACTGCCAGCAAACATTCTAACAGGTAACAAAATGTAAAGAAATGACAAACTCAAAATCGATAGCGCTTTCAGTTCTTATATGTCTAACATTTATGAAATCACTCGCCTGTACAGTATTTATGTGCACAGATGGCAGAACTACTCTGGTAGGGAGTAATGAAGATTTTAAAAAGAGAAATTCACAGGTGTGGTTTATACCAGCCAGTGAAGGAAGATATGGATATGCATTGTTTGGATACGATGGCTCAGTTCAGGCGGGTATCAATGAAAAAGGCCTATTCTGGGATGGTTTAAGAGCATATCCGTATACTGAAATAAGTAACCTTCATGACAGACTGGATATTGGAGGAAATATCCTACATAAAATCTCAGAAGAATGTGCAACTGTCGATGATGTAATTGGTCTTTTTGAAAAATACTACTGGGAGGGATTTCGGGTTGCACAACTTATGGTCGTTGATAAAACGGGGGAAAGTGCAATAATCACTTATTACAATAACGAACTGACTGTCACAAAAAAAGCTGGCAACAACCAGGTATGTACAAACTTCAGAATTACATCCACAGAAGATTCAGAAAATTACCACTGGTATAATATTGGAAGCAGAAGGTTCAGGAAAGCAAAAATAATGACAACTAAGCAGGTAATGACGGTTGATAATTTTTTTTCAATTCTTGATGCCACCCACCAAAGCAATATTGTCGCAAGGACTATATATTCAACAGTATGCAACCTGGGTTCAGGGGATATTTATATAAGCATTAATGGTGATTTTGACCAAATCTACAAAATCAATATATCCGAAGAGCTAAACAAAGGAAAGCACTCATACTTTCTATCAGGTTTAGTTGACCCTGCAATAAATCATAAAAAAGACATTGAAATACATGATGATAGCTTTCTGACGAGGGAAAATGAGAAAATCTTACTTGATATTGACTGGAATAGAACCACAAAAAGGAAAAAGGCAAAATATTACAGGAAGATAGAAGAAGACACGTCATCAAACCATTATATAATGAAGGATTACTTTATTAATGGTACTCTACAGGGGGTATCATATTATTCGAGTTTAAACCCTGAAATTATTGATGGAAGGTACCTGGTATATTATGAAAACGGAAATATAAAGGTAGAAGGATATTTTAAGCATCGGTTGAAGGATGGCGAATGGTCTTACTGGTCAGGAGAAGGTCACATTGATTCAGTAATCAGGTATAAAGATGGAATAGAACAATCAATGATTTACGACAGATAATAGAAAAATCTGGCAGTTAAGCTGGAATATATATACACCACTTTTCTAAGTGGAGGATCGTAATGAAATTATTAACTGAATAATAGGTGTCAGAATAATAAAGATTGAGAATGAATTCGAAAAATTCTAAATATACCTTTAAATATAAAATAGTATTCGGAATTCTGACTGCTTTAGTATTCACTAATGCTGCATGGGTAATCATATTTAAATCTTATGCCCCTCTTATAGCTATCATATTTTATCTTGTTGTCATATTTCTTTTATGGCGTAAGAATGACATATTTTCAGGAATTATTATTGGAAGTAGTGCATTCCTTATTCATTTATATGAGCTTATTTTTCATGGCATTGCAGATCTAAGAGTATTAGAATTAGTATTCTTTTTTATAAACTTTATTTTACCATTTCCTATAGTAATATTGTGCTATAATATATATAAAAAGACTAAACAGACAGATAATAAAAAGTTAAAATGAACAAACCAGCCATCCTGCTTCTTACGGTTTTCTTAGGCTGTGGTCTTGTACTCACAACTCCTTTAATACCGGGACCTGGTTCAAAGGAGTTAATTTCACAAAAGACAGCTGGCAGGAGATGCTCTGTTTTTACTCTTAGCATTGATGACAGGGTCCTGTTTTGCGGTAATTTAGACCACCCAAATCCTGATGGATATATCAGGTTCTGGCCTGAATCTGAGGAAGGATATGGAGGTATACTTCATGGCTATTTCGCTCAAACCGATGAACAATCATGGATATCATTCGAAGGTGGTATGAACGACAAGGGATTATCCTTTGATACTAATGGTTTACCCAATGCTGATATGAATCCCCATCCCGAAAATCTGTATTCATGGGAAAACGAAAATTTTTGGTATCTACTTCTGAAAAAATGTTCAAACGTGAAAGATGCTATCAGTATAGCCCGGCAGTTTGATTTTGGCAATATGATGAATTTCCAGGTACATGTGGCTGATCCCTCCGGAGATGCAGTTGTTATAAGTCCAGGGGCAAACGGAGAATTGAGTTTTACTAGAAAAGAACCGGTAACAAAATTCCTGGTATCAACAAATATTAATAATGCGAATCCAGAACATGGGTATGTTAAATATCCCTGCAGTCGTTATGAAATTATTTCCGGTATGCTCGGAAAGATTGAAAATGAGCAGGATATAAGTAATGAATACCTGGCATCTGTTCTCGATTCTGTACACTTCGAGCGTGCTACTTATAATACAATATATTCATATATATGCGACCTTAATAAGGGGCTGTTTTATCTGTACTATTTCCACCAGTTCAATGAGTCTGTACTGTTTGAACTGGCTAAAGAACTATCTTCAGGAGACCGTACAATAAAAATTGCTGACCTTGTTTCACAGGAAACCAGGGATAATGCCATGAATGAATACCATGAATATATACGTCTTGAAAAAGAAAAATCTGATCGAAAACAGCTTAGATCTGCTGAATGATAAATTATGCTTCCCATGCTGATAAGGCAGTTACATTTAAACTCGAAGAAGCAACAGGAGTTTATTAATAAAACCCTTGCTAATGATATCCTGGAGATAAAGAAGGATATTGATAACACCTTAACTGAAAAAGACTTCAAAAAGATTTTTACATACTATGGACTGGCTGTTCCTGCCGTTCTGGGTGAGGGGTACTGCCTGCTCAGGGGAAAGGAAATGACTGATACCGAGAGGTACCAGCTAACTTACATGGGGGCATTGACGGGCCTGTTTGATGATTTCTTTGACGAGAAGAATACAGGAGAAGACCATATAGAAGAAATGGTTAATAACCCGGGGATGTCAATAACCGGAAACTCCCATGAAAAATTATTCATACGGTTCTATGAGAAAGTGCTGGATGGGAACAATTCACTCCTGGTAAAAGAACATTTAAACAGGGTTTTAAATGCCCAGGTATTGAGTAAAAGGCAGAAGGACCCCGGTATAAGGGAAGAAGATATCAGGTATATTACCATTGAGAAAGGAGGCTCTTCCCTCCTCTTCTACAGGTGTGCCTTCCCTGAACAGGTTAATGAAAACGAACACCGGATGCTTTACCTCCTCGGCGGACTGGGGCAGCTCGAGAATGATATTTTTGATGTGTACAAGGATTACAGGGAAAAGGTGAAGACCCTGGTTACAACAACAACCGGTATCAGTCGGCTCAGGTTGGCTTATCTATCCCTGATGTATGATGTATTCAACATGCTGAATCAAACAGCTTATGCCCGTACTAACAGGAAAAAGTTCAGACGTTTTATTTCCCTTGTCTCATCCCGCGGACTCGTCTGCGTGGATCAATTACAAAAACTTGAAACCCTTTCAAATGGCGTTCTTGACATCTCCTCATACTCCCGTGAAAACCTTATCTGCGATATGGAAAAAACAGCTAACCGACTTAAACAACTCAGATATTATCTATACCCGAAATATAATACTTAAAAACTCTATCAACTATATCAACTATATCAACATCTCTACGACTCGTTCCCTGTGCCTTGCACTCCAATTCCTTGCTAATTATGCCACTTTGACTTAAATTGCTCATTTATTACAATATTCCTGACTAAAAACCTGCAAATGAAGAAAAATATATTCATCCTTAGTTTTATATTATTGATTGCCTGTAGCCCAAAACACAAGCAAAGCAGCTTTGAAACCGAACTGGATTCATTATTAAAAAAAGAGTTTTCAGAGAATGAACCCGGTGGTTCATTTATAGTTAAAAAAGGAGACAGTATTGTTTATTTAAGAAGTATCGGACTGTCAGACCTGGAAACAAAAGAGAAGAATACTCCCAACACCCTGTTCAATGTAGGTTCTATCTCCAAAACATTTGTAGCCTACGGGATTTTACAGCTGGTACAGGAGAACAGGATATCACTGGAGGATAGTGTTTATAAATATTTCCCTGACTTTGACAATATTGAGATTGCCGGAAAGGTTAAAATAAAACATTTGCTGAGCCATACCTCAGGATTACCTGACATCAGGGATAACTACGGGGATAGTATCTTCTATCTGACAGCAAATGACCTTGATAATTTTGAACCATTAAAAAGGGCTCAGTCTTTGAATTTTGAGCCGGGTGAAAAATATGAATATTCCAATCCTGCTTTCAACGGACTTGCCTTAATAATAGAACAGCTTACCGGTATGAAATGGCAGGAATATGTCATTGATAGTATATTCATTCCTTCCGGAATGATCACAAGTACCATAACCGACGGTCCACACCCGGAATCAGGTGTTGCCCATGCCTATATAAAAGAAGACAATGTGTATAAAGAGTTCGATTACGGTGAGTGCCCGAAATTTGCTGCCGCCGGCAATGGCGGCGTGTGGAGTTCTGTTCTGGAACTGGCAGATTACGAAAATGCCATTCAGCATAATACCTTTCTAAATAAGGAGTTAACCGGTAAATCCAGGACTGTATTTAACCCTTCGAACTGGAATGACAGTATCAGACCTTTTATCGGTTTTTCCTGGTTTCTTGACCAGGATTTCCTCTTCAGGGGACAACATACTTTTCCCGTGGAATATATTTATCACACAGGCAGCCAGGGAGGATTTCTTTCAATTTACATGGTAATCCCTGAAAAAGAAATTCTTTTCATCGGTTTATTTAACAGGCCATCTGAGAATTTCAGGAAAATCATTCTGGAAACCAGCATTTTATTTGAAAAATACAACTGGATGGATTAATAACATCAATCCGCAGTCTTCAGCCCACCTTCGTTAAAACTACGGCGCTTATAGTCGGCAATATTTATTAGGCCCGAAAAGCAGTGTTTTTTTGAGGATCCTTGAATCGAATATTTGGGAATAATTCGTTGACTGGTAAATACTAAGTATTCTCCCAACTCAACAGTAATTCATACCGGCCGTTTTGACACTTATAAAGCCGGTTTCAAAAACAACTTAAAATCAATTAATTACAAACCTGATTATATATTGTAAAATAATGCCGTTTGATGAATTATTTACATACCTTCGCAGCGCGTTAACCACACTGGGGGATTGATCATGAAAAATTTAAGAATAGGAGGAATAAACATACCTGTACCTGTTATACAGGGTGGTATGGGCGTGGGTATATCGATGTCGGGGCTGGCCGTGGCCGTGGCCAACCAGGGCGGAGTGGGTGTAATCTCAGCTGCAGGGCTGGGGCTGGTGCACCGTAACCCTGCACTGGACTACCTGGAAGCCAATATGGAAGGCCTGAGAATTGAACTGCGAAAAGCCAGGGAGAAAACCCTGGGAGTAATCGGAGTGAATATAATGGTAGCAATGACTAACTTCGCCGACCTTGTGAAGACTGCCATATCAGAAAAAGCAGATATAATTTTCTCAGGGGCAGGATTACCCCTGGATCTGCCTTCTTTCCTTAAACCGGAAAGCCTGACAAAACTGGTCCCCATTATTTCATCAGGACGGGCTGCCAGGATCATTTGTGAAAAGTGGAAAACAATGTATAATTACCTTCCGGATGCTTTTGTGGTCGAAGGACCCAGGGCCGGTGGTCACCTGGGATTTAAAAAAGACAATCTTGAAGACCCGGATTATTCACTGGAAGAGATTATTCCTGAGGTTGTAAAGGAAGTCAGGGTCTATGAAGAGAAGTACCAGAAAGAGATTCCTGTTATTGCTGCAGGGGGTATTTATACCGGTCAGGATATCTATAATATTATGCAAAAAGGCGCCAAGGGAGTGCAGCTGGGCACCCGCTTTGTCACCACCTATGAATGTGATGCAGCTATGGAATTCAAAAAATCTTATATAGACGCTGCAGAAAGTGACATGGAAATCATCCAAAGCCCTGTTGGCATGCCCGGCAGGGCAGTGAAAAACAACTTCCTGGAAAAGGTTAAACTGGGTTTGAAAGTGCCCATAAAATGCCCCTTCCATTGTATAAAAACATGTAATGTGTCAAGCAGCCCATATTGCATAATTACAGCTTTATACAATGCCTATAAAGGCAATATGAAAAGCGGATATGCCTTTGCGGGCAGCAATGCCTACCTCGCAACAAAGATCAGTACCGTGAAAGAGGTTTTCAGCGAGCTACTTGCAGATTTTAAAACCGCAATAGATAAGGCACAGGGGAAATTCCTTTGTTAATTGGTTGATTTGTCCCGAAAAAACATTGCTTTTTAAGGAACCCCGAATCGGTGATTAGGGATTAATTCGTTAATTGGCAATTACTATCATTTTTCCCTATGTAACAGTTAAACAAAGCCTCTAAACCTCCAAACTTCTAGACTTCTAAACCACTCAACAAAAAATATGTACCTTTAAACTATAAGTCCTGCATAAATAAATTTTACCGGTGATGAAAACATTCTATCCCTATGCAGCAGTTCTTTTTCTTCTGATAGCAATCTCAATGCCTTCTCCTGCACAGGAAGTGGGCTATACTACCCGTAGTGGCATGACCATTGGTTTTGGCTTTGGGGGTTCATACCAGACTTCCGATATAAGGAACTCTACAGGTGGTGGTTTTGACTTCCACCTTGGTAGCTACCTGTACAAAAGAGACGGAGCAGCCCTGGCACTAGACTGGAAATTCAGGTTCCTGGCTGGCGAGAACAGGGCTCATGATCACAGGATTAATGCCGACGATACATACAGCAATATAAGATTCCGGCATTTCAATTATGATCTTGAGATTGGCCTGACCCTGAACAGGCTTACGGAACGTACGAGGATAGTACTCACTGGGTTTGCAGGTGCAGGGATAAGCCACGGTATAACACATACCGACCTGTACGACAGCTCCGGTAATCCGTATGACTACTCAGTTATTAACCCTGACCAGCCCAGGTCACAGGTTAAAGCCGACCTGCTGGCACTATCCGATAATGACTTTGAAACAGCACTGGTAAATAAAGCTGCTTTACTGCCGACGGCAGGAATATACATGGGTTACCAGTTCTCAAGAAGCTTCTCAATAGGTATTATACATAAGATAAACTTCTCGCTGACAGAGTATAACGGTGCATTCGGAATAAATATGGATAATAATGTACTTAATAGCTCCTTTATTGACATGAACCACTATACTTCCCTGGGCTTCAGGTGGATACTGGGTGGCAGGTCGCGGGTAAGCTCAGTCGGGAGAAACACACAGTACATTAGCCCTGTACAGGATACACGAAGGGAGATAACAGCCAACAGGCCCGAAGGTATCATATCTGAATCACGAACCTTACCCGAAGTAAACATTACAATCCCCTATACCAACATATACATAACTTCGGACAGGGATATGGATATTACCGCCAGGGTAAGGTGGATTGACAATAAGGATAATATCAGTGTAAAATATGATAATGAATTCCCTGATTTTGAGTTTGATCATCAATCCAGAAGGGTCAACATCACGGTATTCATGACCAGAGATACAAGCCTGCTGACCATCACAGGCAGCAATGAATCAGGGTCTGCCAGTGACTCCCTGCTATTGATATTTGAGGAGCCCGGCAAGGTCACCGGGGAACAGGGAAAGATAGAGCCGGTTACCGTCACAAATCCTGTAAGAATGAATGAAAATATCATGACCAACAGGGTCATCAGCAGAAACGAGTTACGAAGGGAAAATAAAACCGGGAGAGTCAGCCGGGAACAAAGAGCTGAGCAGCTTGATGTGTCAGAACCGGTACGGGTAAACCCTCCCGTGGTGAGATTTATAAATCCTGAATCGCCGGTAACGGTTGAGAATAACATATTCTCACTGAAGGTGCAAACTCATAACGTTTCATCATGGGATGATGTGGATGTCGTTATCAACAGGATGAAGAACAATAATTTCTCTTTCACCAGGGATGGTATTGTAAGCCTGAATATTGGTCTTATTGAAGGTATAAATACTATCGAGGTGAGTGGTGAAAACAGCGCCGGCAGGGTCACAGAAAAGACAAGCATAAGCTATAAGAAACCTTCGATAATAGCTGATGCGGAAGTTCCCTGTCCAATCCCTTCAGTTAAGGTTAGTATTGGTACTGTAAAAAGACAGGATGCAACGCATAAACTTACCGGCAGCGTTACAAATGTCAAACAAAAATCCGGTATTGCACTGACTGTTAACGGGGCCTTACAGGATTTTCAGTTCAATCCTTCCGTTGGGCAGATTACAGCATATTTCAACTTAAGTCCAGGCTCATATACAATTGTAGTAAATGCCAGGAATAATTGCGGTGAAGATTTGGGATCATCCCTGGTAACCGTCAGAGCACAGGAAGTAGAGGAAGAGGAAGAACAGGAAGAGCAGGAAGAAGCAGCAACCGGTATCAGGATCAACCCGGGTAATTCAAGCTGGCAGTTCTGTCTGATAACACCAGGAGGAACATATAACAGGGATAACCTTTCCAACAGTAATTTCAGCTATTCAGGTCCTGCAACAAGCCTTTATATAATGCCTATCGGCGGTGGTGGCACTGCGATAGTTAATAGCAGACCCTATAATGTCAGGTCGGGGCAGTATTATCTATTCACCGGTAATCTAACTGTTACTGTCAACACCAGAAATCCGGGATCAATGGGTCACTGGTCGGTGATTATCAAAGCCGACAGGGCGCCTTCCGCGGGTACCGGAAACCGTAGGCCAAAGAGTCCGTGTGAAAGTGGAGGCGGAAAATCCAGGGATTGATGACGAATCGGAGGCGTCGGATTATAGATATAAGATTAACCGGCTTATTTCAGTATCCGCCCTGCCAGTGCACCTGTGGTCTCTCCTCCTTCCACTGCTACCTGGCCATTGACCACCACATATTCAATGCCTTCGGGGTATTGATGGGGGTCTTCAAATGTGGCCCGGTCAATTACCCGGCCGGGATCAAAAATAACCAGGTCAGCAAAATAGCCTTCACTGATCCTGCCTCTTCCACTGAACCCAAACTTATCAGCAGGTACAGAGGTCATTTTGCGGATGGCTTCCGGAAGGGTCATGATCTTTTCTTCCCTGACATATTTCCCCAGTACCCTGGGAAAAGTTCCGTAGTAGCGGGGATGAGGTTTCCCTTTATTGAGGATACCATAGGGTGCCACGGCAGAACCATCCGACCCGATGCTTACCAGCGGATGGGCAAGGATGCGCTGCAGGTTTTCTTCTTTCATCATGAAAG
>Ga0272442_10010116_pt1 | contig 11660 bp, 10 predicted proteins | sample SSMForm2O_FD_200262 | JGI IMG/M metagenome (GOLD analysis project Ga0272442, IMG submission 200262) | Marine sediment archaeal communities from Little Sippewissett salt marsh, Falmouth, MA, United States - SSM-Form-2O | ecosystem: Environmental > Aquatic > Marine > Wetlands > Sediment ...
GAAACTCAGATCACTGCGACGATTGGATATGATGTTGCTGATGATTTCACTGAAAGAGGAAAACCTTGTTGGTGGATACAACGTTTAGTATTGTTGCGTGAGCGCTATCGAGAATCTGAGTTTATCAAAAATGTGTGCTATTATAAGAAGCCTAAATTGGAAGAAATTGTTGGCGAAGATGATGATTCTCGACTTCGCAATAAAGAATACAGACAGATCGAACGAGTTGCCGAATTAATCAAAAAGAAGATTGTTTAAGGTTATTTTATGAATTCCATAAACTATAACTTCGCAATGATAGCGCTTGCTCGTGAATCTCGTGGTTGGACGCAAAAACAACTTGCAGAAGCAATTGGGGTCAGCCAAGCAACGGTCAGTAAATATGAACTCGGTTCCGTTCCTCCTACTTCTGACCACATAGAACTGATCGCAAAAGTTCTATCTTTCTCTACAGAGTTTTTTGAACAGCCTGACCAAGTCTATGCGCTTGGGAGCAGTCTGATTTTTCATCGGAAGCGCGTGAAAATTCCTATGCGAACTCAAAGACGAATCCAAGCTGAGGTAAACCTTCGTAATATGCAGATTTCTCGATTATTACGTCCTTTAGATTATGAACACAAATTCACAATGATTCCGCCGGAAGCAAAAGGAGAAAACCCAGAGCGTGTTGCAAGAGAAGTGCGTAGGATTTGGGGTGTATCTTCTGGCCCAATTGTTAATTTGACCAGAGTTGTAGAAAATGCAGGAGGAATAGTTGTTCACGAAGATTTCGGAACACATTTAATTGACGGCGCTCATCTTTGGACAACGGGTATGCCGCCTGTCTTTTTCATGAATAAATCAGTACCAGGAGAAAGATATCGATTCAGTTTGGCACACGAAGTTGGACATGCGATTATGCATCATTCGTCGGCATTAGATGACGTCGAATTAGAGGCGAATTTATTCGCAGGCGAGTTTCTTATGCCACGATCGGAAATTCGCAGTGATCTTCGTTCTCTGAATCTGGAGAGTGCAGCAAGACTGAAAAAGGTTTGGAAGGTAGCTATGCAAGCAATCATCATGCGGGCCGGTACTATGGGAGTTATCAGTGAATCAAAAAAGAAACGGCTTTTCGCAGCAATTGGAGCTAAAGGATATAGAATTAATGAACCGTGGCCGATCCCCTTGGAACAACCAGAAACACTTTCACGGCTTATAGATTATCACTTGAATAATATCGGAATATCGCAAGACGTATTTCACCGTCGCATTATGTTTACAGCAAAACATGGAGATATAGAGCCAGGTCCACGCCTGAAGCTCATAGACAATCGTTAGAGTAATATCCAAGGATTGATTATAATGTGCAGGATGCTTGATAGAACCATAAGAAAACACCCATAGTTGTTATCCGCCAACTATGGGTGTCTTACATTGATCTGATGGGGACAGGGATGGTTCCCGCACTCGGCCTTGGCAGTCCAGTAGCAGGGGTTCGATTCCCCTTGTCTCCATCTCTATAATGGGGGCGGCAGGTGCACCCGGGGGCTTATCATCCAGCCGGGTCGGGGTTCAACTTCCCCGCGCCTCCACGATATTTACTTATCAATTTGATCGGCAAATATTCTATCATAATATGAAATTTTGTCAAGATATAAACGGGATTTTTTTGCCTGCTGACCGCAGTTCCCTTCTTGCTCTTGTTCTCAATCGTTCTCTGGCCCAAGAAGACAAAGATAATCCGGCCAGCTTTGCTGCATCATCAAAAGCCTGTTTTTCTTGCTCTAAAAGCCGAATTTGAAGCACTTGTTTCTTTACGATGTTTTCAGGATTTTGAGGTCATTAAAAAGAAGGTAAAAGAATGACAATTATTTTACCTGTGACCGTTGGAATCTTTCTTTAAGGTAACGATCACGGATTTCTATCGAATACGCAAAGAGAATATCAGCGACCGGTTTACCAATGCTGTAAGCAAAATCTTCGACAAGTTCCATTTTGGGCGTCGTTTTAGTGTCTAAGTAAAGCATCGTGCTTCTTGCAGCGGCTTCCACTTCGGATTCTGTTTTTGGCCTCTCAGCAGCAATATTTTCAAAAAACACATTCTTGTTTGCTGTGAAGAATTCCTCGAACTTTGAGGCCTCCAACATCTTTTTGCCAGCGTCAGTCAATTTGACAGGACTTTGAGCTGACACATATACAGACTCTCCGACCCACTTATGACTCAATAAAAGCTGCGAAATTATGTCTAACGCACGCCTGATTTTTGGGAATTCCGCGCAAATCTCCCGCACTTTCTTCCATTGGATACCTGCCGAGAAAACAAGTGCCAAAACACCAATTGAAAAAATACAATAGAACCAGTTTGGGAAACTGATAGTAATATTTGTTGCTTCTACCACCACACCGATCCTCCTGGGATATTTATCCCAGTTAGAGTATAAACAATTTGACGCTCCAAATCAAGAAAGATATCCTTTTTTCTTGATAAAAGTAAACTCTGTAAAGTCTTTTTTCTTTAGCTTTTTTTTTATTAGGACCTTACAGCCTTAACTTTTTATCGGCCCGATAGTTATATATATGTAGTTTTTTTTGATTTTTTTTACTTTTCTTCTGGTTTTTTATATCACGTGTATTATTTACGTGCATGACTAATTGTGGTGCGACTCAAAAAATTTCTTATAATATGCCAAATTAGGACACAACCGGCTCGTTAGATAATATTTTGAGGAGGTAATAGGCCCAAAAAATGCAAAAACCGGCAAAATATGTGATTTTTAAGACGAAGTGGGGCTTTTTTGGTTTAGCGGGGACGGAATCGGCGCTTAGCCGGACGTGCCTGCCCGAGCCGACCTTGGCAGGCATCAAACGACGGCTTCTGGAAAATCTGCCGGGCGCCGACTCTGATAAAGACTTCTTCAAGACGCTTCAAGAGCAGATCACCGGTTATTTCGAGGGTGCCCGTGTCGATTTCAGCCGCGTGCCGGTTGCCCTGGAGGGCTTCAGCGTTTTTTCCCAAAAGATTTTAACAGCCTGCCGGAAAGTCAAGATCGGTCAAACGATCACGTATTCCGAGTTAGCAAAAAGATCGGGCCGGCCAGCCGCCAGCCGGGCCGTCGGCGGCGTAATGGCCAGGAATCCCCTACCGCTCATTATCCCCTGCCACCGCGTCATCCGCACCGATGGTCAAATGGGCGGCTTCTCCGCCTCCGGCGGTATCCCCCTCAAAAAGAAAATGCTGGAGCTTGAGCAGAAGAGCCTTGTTCCTGGAAAAATGTAAAATTGCGTATGAGCTTACCGGAACTCAGCAAGAAAATAAGACATGTTAGATATAAAAGTCATCAAGCCCAGTATAATTTTCGCTATTACTATACTTCTCTCCTCCTTCACAACAGCTTACTCGATTGACGAAAAAACCTTACAAGACCTTAAGGCCAATTTCCTCAATCCCCCCGTCGATTGTCATCCCCACACGCGCTGGTGGTGGATGGGCAATGCTGGCACAAAGGAGGATATCACCTGGCAGCTTGAGCAAATGCACGAAAAGGGCATCGGCGGCGTAGAACAGATCACCATGGGAGAGGTGTACGAAAAGGGAAACAAACCCTATCTTTCCGACGAATATCTCGGGATGATCAAACACCTCGTCAAAGAAGCGAAGCGGCTTGGTATGGAGGTATCCCTAAACTTTGGCGGGCCGGGATGGATCATTGGCGGCCAGTGGGTGCCTGTGGCCGATAGAAGCAAGGACATGGTTCCCACATACGTCGATCTTGATGGACCGCTGACGTTTGACGGGCCTCTCCCCTCTGGGCTCATGAAAACGAAAAGATCATGGGAGCATTATGAGCCGAATCTTTCGGGGGATGAAAAGCTATTGGCTGTGGTCGTAGGCAGGGTGATAGATGGGATCATTGATCGTCAATCTCTGACTATACTCACCTCACAGGTTGTTGATAAGAGCCTGATTTGGGACGTTCCTGATGGTCACTGGCGACTGATGGCGTTTTGGCTCAAAAAAAACGGAATAGCCAATGCCGTCGATCATTTTAATAAAGACGCGATGCAGAGATATTGCGATTATCTCGGTGGAAAGTTTAAGAATGTGATTGGCGAGGAATTTGGTCAGACCGTGGAATCCTTCTTCTGTGACAGCTTCGAGTTGCCAAATTTAGCGAGCGGTATTTATTGGAGCGATGGGCTGTTAAGGGAATTTCAAAAATTGAAAGGATACGATCTCACGCCCTATCTGCCGGCGATCTGGTGGCAGGTCGGTGACATCACGCCCAAAATCCGGTATGATGTGAATGAGTTTTTGCATCACATGGGTTTAGAAGCGTTTTTCAAAACCTTTTTAGGCTGGTGCGAAGCCCATGGCGTCAAAGGACGCATTCAAGCGTATGGTTTCACCACGGATAATCTCGAAGCCTTGGGGATGGCTCACATACCCGAGATGGAAATCACGGCGGGTGAAAAAGATGCGGCCGCATGGTTCGACACCCGCATCGGACCGAAAAAATATGTCGCTTCCGGCGCGCACATTTATGGCCGAAATGTGATTTCAGCGGAGGCGTACACGTTCATGCATTGGAGACGATATCGCTCCACGCTGGAAGAGTTGAAAATAGCGAGCGATGGCTATCTCCGTTCGGGAGCAACGAAATTTTACAATCACGGATACTGTTTTTCTCCGGAACGCGACGTCACGCCGACGCGAACCATTGGCTTTGCGGCCGTCCTGAACCATCACAATGTATGGTGGAAATATTACCCGTTGCTCGCGGATTATGTGGCGCGGTGTTCCTACGTGCTCCGTCAGGGTGATTTCGCGCCGGACATTGCCATTTATTCGCCGCTCGCGAATCAATGGACGTTGGATGTACTCAATGCTCGTAAATGGACGCGGGAATTTGATTGGGGCCAATTGGGAACGCTCCTCATCTCAAACGGCTATGATTTTGACTTGCTCAACGACGACGCATTACAACGTATCGCTCAAGTTGAAAACGGCAAAATCAAAATTCGAAATATGGAATATAGGGTTTTGCTTTTACCGAACATCGAGTCCCTTCCATTAGAGTCCATGGAATTCATCGAAAGGTATGTTCGAGCAGGCGGCGTGGTCGTGGCCCTTGAAAGGGTTCCTCACTATTCAACCGGACTGACAAATTATTCCACGAAAGACCAAAAAGTGCAGTCGATTGTAAGAGCCATGTTTAGCAACCCGGAAGGACGAGATGATACAGCACCAAAGAAGTATGGAGCGGGGACAACCTATCATATCAAACATGTGATTCATCGGCAGATCTGGTGGGATCAACGCAGCCATATTTTGGATCCTTTTATAAAGACGATCAAAAGGCACATCGCCCCTGATTTTGGCATTGATTTTGCTTATGAAGGGATACGCAAAAACGAAGGTCTGACCTTTATACATCGTCAATGGAAAGATGTGGATATTTATTTTGTCGCCAATGTTCAGGATAAACAAAGCACGATCCCCGTCACCTTTCGGGTTCACAATAAACGACTCTGGAAATGGAATCCTTATAATGGAAAAGTGGCTCAAATTTTTCAATATCATGAACATTCAGATGGCATACAAGTCCCTCTGAATCTCTCTCCTTATGAATCTCTTTTTTTGGTATTTGAATCCGGTTCATCTCCGCACGTCGTAAAAAGCAATTTTCATGATATTCTCGAAGTCAATCAGAAACATGTCTTTGCATTGGCCGGCGAAAACGGCACGCATCATATAACAGTCGATAACAATGGCCGACAGATAACTCATTCCGTGACGGTCACGGGTATTCCGGCGCCATTTGCCATTTCAGGTCATTGGAGGATGATTTTAGAAGGCAATGGTTTTGCGAAATTAGACACTACGCTCACCGACTTGTCTTCATGGGTGGAGAATTTGCGAACGAAGTCCTTCAGCGGTACGGGACGATATGCCGTGGACTTCGAGCTGCCGGATGACTATTTGGGACCGGATAAGCTCTTGCAGCTCGATCTCGGAAAAGTGGGTCATGTTGCCGAGGTTGAACTCAATGGCGTCAATATGGGTGCCGTTTGGATGAGGGGCCAAACCTTGGATATCTCGAACGCCGTGCGAACCGGAGTTAATCATTTAGACGTTTTCGTGACCAACACCCTTATTAACAGGGTCTCGAATTTTCAAGCCCCTCAACCCATACCGGAGCATCTTGTGCCGCTTTTGGGTAAAAGTCCTGCTTCCTTTTCATCGAGAATTCCGCCTGAAATAGGATTCGAACCGTTGCCGGCATCAGGATTGTTGGGACCGGTTGAAATTAAAGTCTTGAAAAAAGTAATAATCCCAATCGAATGATAGATGCTCCAGATACCCTCAAGAAAGAGATGCTCAAACTCGAATGACAGGCCTTTAAAGCCTGAATTCACGGTTTTCCTCTCTCATCCTGTGTCCTAACACGCGGAGATGAAGGAACCAGCTTGTAAATAGCACCCTTCACAGTATGCGGCGATCAGAAAATTTTTTTTAAAAAAATTTTCGTTGAAAAATACATGAAAATCGTGTATAATTACACGCAAATAAGCAATTATAATGAAAGAAAGGAGCAGTGGTACTATGAACGAATTCATTGAACAGAATAGGCAGTTGTTAAAGTTCTATCGCTTAGCAGCGCGCATCATCGGTTGGGTGCTCATTTGCGGCGGGACCGTTTGGTTTTTAATATATCTGTTCTGTATCTTGGCTGCGATGGACGTCGCGGGTGAGCTGGTCTGGCCGCCTGCACTCAAGAACGTTATCTACTCGAGTTCTTCGTTTGTTTTCGAGTTATTGTTTCCCGGCCTTATCGCAATTATTGTTGCCCAGCTTATAGCGTACATCATTGCCAGTGAGAGCAAACGACCTCGGCTTCTCCAATACGGCCGGTTCATCTTTTATGCATTTGCAGCTCTTGTCATCGGCAGGGCGATTTTACACTATTGTCTCTGGCACGGTCTTGTGTTTGAAGGACAGAACACCGCAGGTTTGCTATTTATTCAACCGTTAATCGTTCCCGTCGCTGCGAAAGTTTTGATTATTGTCGCTCTGGCTCAAGCCTTCCGGCGGATTCTGAACGTCATTGAAGAGTCGAAAACGCTTGTCTGAAGGAGGTCTGCAAGTGATTAACATTCGATTGGATTACGTGCTTTTGGACAAGCGGATGAAGCTCAAGGATTTGGCCGAGGCCACAGGTTTGGCGGTGAACAATCTATCGATTCTCAAAACCAACAAAGCCCGGGCGATTCGTTTCTCCACGTTGAATAGCCTGTGCAAAGCGCTGAATTGCGCGCCTGGCGATTTGATTGAATACATTCCGGACGAGGATGAGAACCGGTAAAGGTTACTCATGGTGCGATTCATCGCTCCACCTCGATTCAATATCAGCAAGTCACGACAGATGCCTCAACGAAAAGGAGAACTAAGTAAGAAGTCCATGATTTTCCAAAAAACGCAAATAGATAAACCTGATGAAAATGTAGCGTTCCTTCCCTCGGGAAGCACGTCAAGCTAATCGCCTTTCGCTGCCGATCGTCGCGGCAGCAGCACATTGTTAGCGTTACTTCAGATTTGACAGATTTAGATTTTGCCTCCCCCAGATTTTTCAATGCCTGAACTCATGGACGTCGTTTAAAGCGACTCAGCAACCTCGTGTGCGACGTCTTCGATGTGCGAGAAGCCCATGGCCAGAGATTGGCCGTTTACACCCAGTTCACCGAGCCGTTCCAGCACGCCTTTTTTCAAGTTCGCCGGGATTCGCACGCGTCCACACTTGCAAAGGCCAAGTGAGGCAATTCGCTCGTCATGTCGAATACCCACACGTCCAGCAATCGTTACGGACGCCTTCTGTACCTTCGGCCGCTCCATGATTTCAGGGCGGTAATGGAGACCAGTGATCCAATCATGAAGTTCACCCTTGATGAACGCAGCCTCGATCAGATCCTCCACGTTGCCTGCGACGCCGAAGGCCTTTGGCCACTGTGTCGCGACGCATCTTTCGAACTCTGAGTTGTCCACCCACCAGACGACTCCTGCTTTGCTGAAGCTCTGGCGACATGCGAAAAAGAGACCGATCCAAGGGTTCCTCGTCCAGTCAACACATCGGGTCGGGAGTCTATAATGACGCCCGACGAACATTGTGCCCGTGTTATGGACCGTGCGCCACTTCTCTTGAGCCCACTGGATGACCTTGCGAGAGGTCTCGTCCAAATGTGGCCAGGCATCCCGCGCGAAAGACTCGAGGAAATGTCGCTCAGCGTCGATTGCGTCCTTGCCCGAGTTATTTTCCGCCCAGATGTCGAGAGTCGAAACGATGCGACCATAGTCGCGTCTCGCTCCGTGGAAAAGGCGAAGAGGTTGAGCCTCAACATAAGGCCCCACTAACTCGAAACAGTTATCTACACTGCTTGCCTCTTCAATCTTCCACGCCACTTGTGCGTCGTATGGTGCCATCCGCATCTTGACTCCAAAGATTGGTGTATTCCCAAAGGCTGGGCGTAAAACACTCTCTTGCCCAAGAAGCGTTTATCGCTTTCAATTCCGAGAATCCCATACTTGATTCCATTCGATACGTTCACCAGAAATAAAATGATTCAAAGCACTATTACTTGTCTTCCTCTATCGCGACAATCTGAGTCGCCACCATTTCCGGTTCCATCGTGGATTGCTCCTTCGTATAGACCTCATGCCCATCGACAGATCATTAACACATTTTTCGAGTCTGGATATTATACTGCGGATTATTAAAAGACGCGCCCTGTTTCTCGGTACCATACGCCGGATTTGTTTATGCGTATGAACGTTCGGCCTTTTCGGGAACGAATCGAACCTGCACCCTGTGGTGAAAAGCTGTGGCGATTTTTCTCAACATAGCGAGGCTGTGACCGTTATAGTCGGCGTCCTCCAGCCGGCTAATCACGGATTGAGTCGTTCCGACAAGCTCGGCCAACTGCTTTTGGCTCAAGCCTTCATGGGTACGAAGATTGTAAATCTGCTCTGCGATATTCAAATTCTCGCGTTCTCGTTCGAGGGACTCCAGACGCTGTTTGTTCCCCTTGATATATCGCTTGTGCAATATTTTTATTGCATCTGTTGTACTCTTTTTTTGCATGATCATAGCTCTCCTGAATACGTATGAGCTTCCCGGTCTCGGATATACTTGCTTAGGTTTCTTAGTGCTCTGTCGATTTCCCTTTTGGGCACTTTTCGTTCTTTCAAAAAGCCGTGCGAAAGAAGTACTATGTTCTTGCCTACAAACGCATAAAGTATACGGTAGTTGACATTTCCATATCTCGCTCGTAATTCGTAGATACCCTGTTCCAAGAAATCACAATAAGGCCTTCTGAGTTTATGTCCGGTTTGGGCTAATCGTTCAACCAATGCAACGCATTTATCCTGCACTTTAGCCGGAAGGTTGTCCAACCAGTCCAACAGTGGAACTTGTCCTTACTTTCTCTTGGTATATGACCACTTCTGTTCTTACCATCCTTAGTTCCTGTATAAATTATCGCATATTTGCGATACATGTTCAAGTCTTTTTTTGAAAAAGAAATTTATCCGACATGGGTAGATAAAAGATGTGGAAAATCTGGAATCTTGCAGAAAAAATTGTAAAAGGCGCGACATCCTGACAAACTCTGCAAAAAATGCTAAATAAACCTCTTCCGATGAAAAAATTTTATTCCAAATGGACGACGTTCGTTTGGCGGTCGGCTTCGAGGCTGGCTTTCTTGATCGAATCGTAAAGTTCGCGAGAATGACGCACCTTCTCGAAGACGAATTCCGGATCTGTTTTGTCCGTTGTGATCAATGCTACTTTGCCGATCCCCAAGAGGCAATCGATCAGGCTCCGGCGCATTTTCAGGTCCACTACCCGGAACATGTCGATGTTATCCACCCTGCGATCTAGGATGCCCCGGCTGAACTCGATGCGATCGGAAGTCACCTCATAGAAGATCATCTTGAGATTCAGGGCCTTGAGAAAAAGAATAAGAACCACCAGGATGCCGAGCCCGAAGCCGGCAAGGACTCGGTATCGTCCGATGACGAGCGCTTGATTCGCGGCAAGTTTTAATTCCAGCACATTGTTTGCCAGGTTTTCGATAGGATACTTCATCAATAGTCCGGCCACAGTCAACAACAGGCCCCCTTTGAGGATCGCCGGGGCCATCCCCAATATAGAGGGTCTGTCTGCAAATAAAACGTTTTCGTCCGTTTCTTCGCCCTCAGCGGGTGCCTGGGCGGATTCCGCTTCAGCCTGAATGGCCCGGGCCTTGGCCGTGTTGAGAAATTCCCCGCAGAACCGACACTTCACCGCGGCGGCCTGGATCGTCTCGGCACAAAACGGACATGCTTTTGTTTTCAAATCTATCACAACCATCATTGTATATATCGGAAAGACGGCCGAAATTTGAGCAGAAGAATCTCCGGCCGCCGATTTGTGTCCCACGGGGATAGAGCCGCTCTTTATCGGCGATAAAAAATTATCGGAATGTATTTGACAGAGGCCGGGACATGTCGTATAATATATATCTAACTAATACGTCAGAAAAATGAATACAAATGGGAGAAAACAGATTCAGCGGTATCAGGCAGGATTTTGGGCCTGTGGGATTGGGATTCATTCAGAAATCAGCACCGTATAATTTGATCTACTTGCGCAAAACAAACCCAATCTCAGAACCCTTAAAAGGCCATAAATACCTATAAAATAGTAAATTATAAAAAATCTGATGTCTGCTTGCTTCGGAAAACGAAGCCGATTCAAAGCCAATCTTGCACGCCCACAAAATGGGAAGCGAAAAAAAAAATAACAAAATAATGTAAAAACTATTTGACATAATGTAAAGTAAGCTTTACATTGGCAGTTAGAGAGAAACGAATGGCACGGATTTCTGAAAACAAGATATCAAGGAGAATAGAAATGAAGAATCTCAAGCTTATCTTACTCGCGACGGCTTTTTCATTGTTTATATCCTCCGGACGAGTCAACTCCGGCGCGTTGCCGGAGATCAATAAACAAGTCGATCAACTGGAGGTTGGATCCTCGAGTTTCGAGGATGCCGTGCGCATCTTCGGCGAGCCGACGCAGTACATTTGGGGCAACAGGACTTTTGAGAAGGATGACCTGCCTTCGGTTTATATAGCGGTCTGGAAGGATAGACTTAATATCCCTGTTGTCCATGGGACGGTTAACGAATTACGTTTTGAAAGCCCGCGTTCTAAATACCGGTTCATGGGCCTGATTGGCGTTGGTTCCCGGCTTGAAGACGTGCTTGAGGTCGTAGGCCGGCCAAAAGAGATCGTAGAGAACGAGCCGGTCGGATTCAAGGACGGCATTCTGTATAAGGACTTCGAGGGTCATAAGGGCGCTTGCTATTATGCGCGCTCGGATAAGAAGATCCGGATGTTCTTCAAGGACTATAAGGTAGCGGCTCTATATCTCACGAGAGGAGAATCCAATACCGGTTCCGGCGCATCGTATCGAAAGGTCCAGCCGATCCGCTCCGTCAAGGACTTCGACGACGTTCGGTTCAGAGATTTAGGCAAGCTCGATCTATCAGGCAGGAAGGGGCTCATTAATACCTTGACGTTTAACAATACGACGGTTTGGCCGACAGATGACAGGCTGCCGCCGGGTTCGAAACCACTGGAG
>Ga0272442_10010118_pt1 | contig 11657 bp, 13 predicted proteins | sample SSMForm2O_FD_200262 | JGI IMG/M metagenome (GOLD analysis project Ga0272442, IMG submission 200262) | Marine sediment archaeal communities from Little Sippewissett salt marsh, Falmouth, MA, United States - SSM-Form-2O | ecosystem: Environmental > Aquatic > Marine > Wetlands > Sediment ...
CTATGGCCTATCATAATCGGTCGCTGCTGTGGGCCCAGATGCAGAAATACACTTTAGCGCTTGTGGACGCGCAGCGTGCGGCCCGACTCGGTTACGCTGTCCGGCCTGATTATCTGCGTTTTTTAAGTCAACGCTAGGCTTGAAGGACAAGCCCGATCCATCGCCATCCATAAAGCCAATGATATTGATGAATTTCATGCTGGCCTAGAGGCGACGAGCATTGATTTTCATCAGAGGGTCTTGCGGCATGCGACGGTTTGAATGAAGCGGGCGGGTTCCTAAAGGGCAGACCTGCGCCGGAACGCATACATAAAATGCGCCCAGTAAGAACCTAGCGAGATAAGGAGATAGGCTGCAGCGAAGATCACAGGCAAGAGTGAATTATGGTATGCGAGGGCCTGCAGGCTTTTTATATCATAAGATCGCCCGAACAGGTCTAATCCCAGCCGCGCAAAAAATAACCAGCGGGCAAATTGCTGCGAGAAAGAAGGGATCCCTGTTAAGAAGGAATAGAAAGGGGCTAGGCTCAGTAGCCCAACAATGATGGCCAGCAGATGCAGAAAATACGGAATCAGAAAATAAGGTTTGAACGCGAGCAGGAATTGATAATAAAAGTTGACCGCGGAATGGGGCCGGAAAAATTCCATCGTGAAATATCCGACCATAAGAGTATATAAATAAAAATAGATAAAACAGAACCAGCGTTTGGATAAATGCATGACGCTATTATCCCAGATTTAGCCCGCGGCCGCAAGATCTCAGCCTTTTTTTGAGTTTAAACGCTTTTCTTGGGCCCGGGTACGGATTCGCGAAATTTTTTTTGCCAGTCTGCCAAGCTTTTGTTACAATACGCCTATGCGCCAGACCCTTAATGACGTTTTGGCTGTGATTATCGAGCAGGATTCACGCTATAAAGAGGCGGCCTATGAGTTCGTTCTGGAGGCATTGTCTTTTACCCAGAAAAGATTCAAACGTTCCCAACATGTCTCGGGCCAGGAACTGCTCGAGGGCATCAAGATCCTGCTGATGGATAAGTTCGGCCCCATGACCTTGACGGTCCTGAAGCACTGGGGGATCCAGTCCACCGAAGATTTCGGAAATATCGTATTTCATCTGGTCAACCATAAAGTCCTGAGTAAGACCGACGACGACCATATCGATCATTTTCGCAATGTTTACGATTTTGACCTCGTTTTTAACAAGGGCTACCGGCAGCGCCTGCACAAGAAGATCGGCCGGCTGCGCTAAAAGTTAATCCATTTCGCGGTTCGGTTTCACAAGGGAGGGAAACATGGCTTTTGTCATCCTTTTGGTATCGTTGGTCATCTTGGTCGTTTTCGGGATTATGATTTATAATTCCCTCATCCAGCAGAGGGAGAACGTCAGAAACGGCTGGTCGCAGATCGATGTCCAGCTCAAACGCCGGCATGATCTGATCCCGAATCTGGTGGCGACGGCCGGTAAATACATGCAGCACGAGCGCGAGACCCTGGAGAACGTGACCAAGGCCCGCCAGCAGGCAGTGGATGCCGGCAATCTGAAAGACAGACAGGCGGCCGAAAACTTTTTGACCAGCACCCTGCGCAGCCTGTTTGCGGTTGTGGAAAATTATCCCAACCTCAAGGCCGACCGCCAGATGTCCCAGCTGCATGAGGAATTGACTTCGACCGAGAACCGGATCGCCTTTGCCCGGCAGTATTACAACGACGAAGTCAACCGCTATAATGTCGCGATCGCCACTGTCCCCAATAACGTCATCGCTCAGCTGTTTCAATTCGAGAAATTCGATTTCTTTGAGATTGAAAACATCGAGCAACGCCAGGCGCCCAAGGTTGAATTTTAACCGGCGGCGCACTGCCGGCAGGCCTTGGTTTCCGGCTTATTTCCCTGCCCGCTGATCCATGCCGTATTCCTTTACACAAATCGAGCAGCGAAAATCCTATGTTATCCAGACGGTTTTTGTTGCGCTTTTTATCCTGTATTTTCTTTTCGGGCTTATTCTCTATAGCGGCGCTCAGCTGGCCTGGTACGGCCTGCGCGCCATCACCCTCGAGCGGCTTTTGTTTAAGTTTGATCCCGCGATCATTTTTCCCAATGCCAAAGAACTGCTGGGCATTGCTGCGGTGGCGTTGCTTTTTTCTTTGGCGCATTGGTATTATGTCAGCCAAAATCTGATCACGCGGGTGATCGGCGCCCTGCGGGCCGAGATCCTCAATCCCGACGATGCCTATCACCGCACCTTCCAGAATATTATCGAAGAATTACAGGTGGCCACCGGCGGCCGCTATTTCACCCCGCTGGTTATTCCGACCATGGCTATGAACGCCTGCGCCGCGGCCGACTTCGAGGGCCGGACCATTATCTGCTTGACCGAAGGGCTTTTAGCCAAGCTGAACCGGGCCCAGATTGAAGCGGTTGTGGCGCATGAGGCTGGCCATATCCTGCAGGGCGATTCGTTAGAAACCACCCTAACGATCTCGCTTTTCAATCTCATGAACGAATTTTTGAAGCATTATCCCGAACGCATCTTTAAATTTTCGTTTTACTCGGTGCGGGCCGGGTTTGCCAGTTTTTTTCTGGTCGGCGTTACGATCCTGGTCTATATCCTGCTGTCGGTGACCCATTTCGCCAGTCTGGTACTCAATATGTTTATGTCCCGCCAGCGGGAATTCCGGGCCGACGCGATCGCGGTGAGGTTGACCCGGGATCCGCTGGCCCTAGCCGAGGCCCTGTATATCATCTCGAACAACTGGCGCGGTGCCGGTTTACCCGGGGAATCCCTGGCGCCGCTTTTTATCGTTAATCACCGCGCCAACAGGCTTGACGAGGGGGATTCGCTGACAGCGGATTTATTTTCGACTCACCCGCCGATCAGCCAGCGCTTGAGCATTTTGTTGGATATGGCGTATGCGGATATTGCTACGCTGGAAGCGGCTTTGGCCAAATGCGCGCATAAGCCGCGCACGATTATCCCCGCCCTGAATCCCATGCCCGAAGACAAATGGCTTTTTCACCGCGAAGGCAAATGGGTCGGCCCGTTCGGCCTTGCCCAGCTGACCGGGATTGACCGGATCGCGCCGAATATGTTGGTAAAAAAAATGGGTGGGAAAGATGTGAAACTGGCCCTGGACGATCCGGCTTTGCGTAAGGTCATCCAATCTTTGCAGACTGACCGGAAATTAAAAACGGATGATTACCTCTGCCCGCGTTGTCACGTGCCGTTGCTGGCCCGGGAATACGAAAGTACGGTCGTATATCAATGTCCAAGCTGCCAGGGCTATCTGATCACAGAAGAGAATGTTGCCCGGATCATTGTCCGCGAAGAGGTGGGTTTTTCCGAAGACATTATCCGCATGGCCCGCAAGATGCAGGAGACGAACAAGAAGGTCGATCATGTCATGGATGCCGGCTATGAAGGCAGGTTATACGCGGCCGACGGTTTGATGTGCCCGCATTGCCGGCATAAAAAGGCGCGCATGTTCCGGCGGTTTTTCAGTACAATGTACCATGTCGTAATCGATAAATGCGTTTTTTGCGGCCGGGTTTGGTTCGATAAGGATGAACTGGAGATCCTGCAGTTTTTGATCGAAGAAGGCCGGGCTGGCTATGCCGCCACAAGAAAGGATAATGTATGAACGCTTATTTTTGGGCAATTTTAACCGCTTTGATATGGGGTTGTGTGCCCATGATCGAGAAGCTGGGATTGACCCGGATTGAACCGGCCGTGGGGCTGTTTTACCGTTGCTGCGGCGTATTATTCGGGATTGCATTGCTGTTTATTTTTTACGGCAAGGCTATCCGGGCCTCATGGGCGAACCTGCACAGCGGCATGCTTATTCTGATCGGAGGCGGTTTCCTGGCCAGCGTGGTTGGCCAGATATGTTTTTATCACGCCTTGAAGACCGGCGAGGCCTCGCGGGTTGTGCCGTTGTCCGGCGCCTATCCTTTGGTGGCGTTTATCTTGGGCGTGCTTATTCTCGGCGAGAAAGTGACCTTGGCCAAGACGGCGGGCATCCTGCTGGTTCTTTCAGGCGTGTATTTGTTGCGATAGTGTCTAATCAATGCATTGTTTAAAGTGTAAAGTTTAAAGTTTAAAGTGTAAAGAATACCTTAAACCTTAAACTTTACACTTTAAACCGATGTTCACTTTGACCTTTGACCTTTCACCTTTGACCTTTTAGAAATGAGCAACCTCTCCTCCATCTCCATCCAGTACATCAAAGGCGTTGGGCCGGCGCGCAAGAGGCTTTTCGGCCGGCTCGGCGTAGAAAGCGTCGAAGACCTGTTGTATTTTTTCCCGCGCCGGTATGAAGACCGCAGCCGCATGACGCCATTGTCGGAGGTCCGTATCGGCGAATATCAGACCGTCAGCGGCAAGATCATGGCCCGTCATCAGCGCCGCAGCTGGTACACCAAAAAACACGTGACCGAGATCGTTTTAAGCGATAAGCGCGGACGCATATTTTGCGTCTGGTTTAACCAGCCTTATTTGGAAAATTATCTTCGGCCCAACACGCATCTGGTCATTTACGGCAAGGCCGATGTGTATAAAAACCGGCTGCAGATGGTCGCTCCGGAATATGAGATTATCGGCGATGAAGATGACGAGGAGCGCCAGCTGAACGTGGGCCGCATCGTGCCGATTTATCCCCTGACGCGGGGCATGACCCAGCGCTATCTGCGCAAAATCGTGCGCAACGCCCTTGACCGCCACTGCGACGATATTCACGATTTGCTGCCGGTTCCGCTGCGCAATAAACACCGGCTGGCCAATATCAAACGCAGCCTAGAGGCGGTTCATTTCCCGCCTGACGTGCAGACACAGGAAGAGGCTTACCGCCGGATTTCGTTCGAGGAATTTTTCTTTTTTCAGGTCTCGGCCTTCAGGCGGCGTCTGAGCATCGTTGCCAAACCCGGGCATGCCCACGGCATCGGCCTGGATCTGATCAGTCGTTTTACCAAGGCGTTTCCATTTGAGCTCACAGCTGCCCAGAAGCGGGTCATTAATGAGATCGCCGGAGACATGCAGCAGTCTGCGCCCATGCTGCGGCTGTTGCACGGTGATGTCGGCTCGGGCAAGACCCTGGTGGCCTTGTTCGGGTGTGTGGCTGCGTTTGAGAATAAAAAGCAGGCCGCGGTTATGGCGCCGACCGAGATCCTGGCGCAGCAGCATTATCATAAAATCCACGAATTTGTCGATTCCGGGCCGTTTAAAGATTTGCGTTTGGCCTGTCTGGTCAGCTCCATGCGCAAAAAGGAAAAAGATCTTATCCTTGAACAGTTGAGATCGGGCCGGATTGATTTGCTGATCGGCACGCATGCCTTGCTCAGCGAGCAGGTGGATTTCGCGGATTTGAGTTTTGTGGTTATCGATGAGCAGCATAAATTCGGGGTCCGGCAGCGGGCGCTGTTATCAACCAAGGGCAGCAACCCCGATGTCCTGGTGATGACTGCTACACCTATTCCGCGGACTTTAAGCCTGACCCTGTACGGCGATTTGGACGTTTCGGTGCTGGATGAGATGCCGCCCGGCAAGGGCAATATTATGACCCGGCTGTTTTCCCGCGAACGGACCGATGAGGCCTATGACATTATGCGCCAGAAGGTCAAGGCCGGTCAGCAGGTATATATCGTTTATCCTTTGGTTGAGGAATCAGATAAAACCGATCTTAAGGCTGCGGAAGAGATGTACCGCCATTTCCGCAAGAAGGAATTCAAGGATCTCAGAATCGGGCTGGTACACGGTCAGATGGCACGGCAGGAAGCGGATGAAATTATGCAGGCCTTCAAGAATAAACAAATCGATATTTTGGTGGCAACCACGGTATTGGAGGTAGGGGTGGACGTTCCCAACGCCGGGGTCATGGTGATCGAACATGCCGAACGCTTCGGGCTGTCGCAGCTGCATCAATTGCGCGGCCGCGTCGGCCGCGGGAGTGCGGACGGCTTATGCCTGCTCGTGGCCGATCCCGTGACCGAGGAGGCCGAGGCACGGCTCAAGGCCATTTGTTCGTCGACCGACGGGTTCAAGATCGCCGAACAGGACTTGCTGATCCGCGGGCCCGGGCATTATTTCGGCCGGCATCAACACGGCTTGAACGAGCTGAAATTTTCTAATCCGGTTACCCAGATCGATATACTGGAATTGGCCCGCGGTGAAGCCAAAGAATTGATTCATCAGGATCCGGGATTGCGCGAGCCGGCACACCGGGTGATCGAAGAGGTCATCCGCACGCGCTACCCGGATTATCTTAAGATGGTGGAGGCGGGGTAACAAAGGCCACACGCCACACGACACAAGCCACACGAACCTTTCGGCTGGAATCCCATTATGTGTGACGTGTGTCGTGTGACATGTGACTTTAGAAAAGGAGGAGAATAATGAAAACCCTGGTCATTTATTACTCGTACGAAGGCAATACCGAGTTCATTGCCAAAACTATCGCCGAGCATCTTGGCGCGGATCTGCTGAAACTGGAGCCGGAGAATGAAAAAAAACACACCGGCTTCATGAAATATATCTGGGGAGGCAAGCAGGTGTTCTTCAGCAAAAGGCCTGAGTTGAAGCCATTTGATAAAAATCCCAGTGATTATGATCGGCTGATTATCGGAACCCCGGTTTGGGCGTTCACCTTTGCGCCGGCATTAGGCAGTTTTTTTGAAAAAAGCGATATTGAAAACAAACAGATTGCGCTATTCTGCTGTTCGCAAGGGATGAACGGCAATGTCTTTAAGAATATGCGCCTAATGCTAGATAGGAATGAAATCATAGGCGAAATGGCATTTGTCGAGCCTTTATCCCATGATTCAGCCAATTGTGCACAGAGAGCAATCTATTGGGTGGAGGGGCTGACTTCTGTTTATAAAGAATGACACGAGAAATCTTAGAACCCAAGAATGAGCAGCTTTCCTAAATGAAAATTATTGGCGGCCAATATAAACACCGCAATTTTTATATACCAGCCGGAATCCGGCCAACGCAAGGCATGACCCGAAAAGCCATGTTTGATCTGGTCGGTCAGGACCTGAGCGGAATGACGTTCCTGGATATATTTTCCGGCAGCGGCGCAGTCGGGCTGGAGGCTTTATCGCGCGGCGCGGAAAAAGCGACATTCATCGAGCGCGATCCCAAATGCCTGCGCGTCCTGGAAGAAAATCTGCGGCTATTGGGTCTGTACCGCACATTCAGCGAGACCGGGAATTATGAGATTGTGCCGATGGATGCCTTTGCCGGTCTTAAGCATTTGGCGCGTGCCCGGCGTGGATTTGACATTATCTTTCTGGATCCTCCGTATTCGCGCGGCCTGGGGAAAAAAACCTTGAAAACCCTCGTCGAGTGTGATATTATACATTCCACTTCTTTGGTTATTGTCGAACACAGCAAACGCGAATTGCTGCCGCAGGACCTGGGCGGCAGATTTTTTATTATCCGGCATCGTAAATACGGCATCTCTTACCTGACCGTATATCAACGCCAATAGATCAGCGGTTCCTCCTAATTTATTGCGCCTCAGCGTATTAAGTAGACATTGACTCTGGTTCGTTCATGGGACGTATTGCCATCTACCCGGGGAGTTTCGACCCGATTACTTACGGCCATATCGACCTTATCAAACGGGCGACTTTTTTCTTTGATAAGGTGATTGTGGCCGTTGCCCGCAACCGCCACAAAAAGCCGTTATTCAGCCTGGAAGAACGTCTGGATATGGTCCGCAACGCTACGACCGGGATCGATAAGATTGAAATCGACACTTTTGACGGCCTCGTAGTCGAATACGCCCACCAAAAGAAGGTCAAGGTCCTGATCCGCGGGCTGCGCATGATCTCGGACTTCGAGTATGAATTCCGGATGGCCCTGACCAACCGCCGTCTGGCCCAGGATGTGGAGACCGTTTTTTTGATGCCGTCCGAACAATACTCGTTTATTTCGTCGAGTTTGATTAAAGAGGCAGTCGCCCAAGGGGCGGATTTGTCTTCGTTCATACCGCCTTATGTCGAAAAGCGCCTGAAAGCGAGGTTAAAGCCATGATAAAAATTGCCCTGCGAGATATTCCTGACCTTGGTTTGAATTTGGATAAAAAGGTTACCTCCGACGAAATCGGACTGAAGGATGACAATTTCCAATGCCTTTCGCCGTTGCGTATCAAGGCGCGCATCGAAAAGGCGGAAGACGCTGTGCTGGTCAAAGCCCAAGTTGAAGGGCAGTACGAATTTGCCTGCGCCCGCTGCCTGGAAACGATCCAAAAGGATCGTTCCGACCGGTATGACCTTTATTTTGAGATCACGCCCGAAACCGAATTCATCGATCTCAGCGAAGATTTGCGCCAGGAATTGATTATTACCCTGACCGGGATTAACCTCTGCCGGCCGGATTGCCGCGGCATCTGCCCTGATTGCGGGGTCAACCTAAACAAACGGGAATGCGATTGTCATCAGAAAGAGAAGACAGGCCTGGGCCTTTTCGGCCGTTCTGGCAAATCCGTGAATATCGAATAAATCATTGAATTTCATCCGATTTGATAATATGATATAACTTCAATATTTTTAGATTCGACAATATTGATTAAAGGTCAAAGGTGAAGGGTCAAAGGTCAAAGTGAAGACCTATCCCCTTTGACCCTTCACCTTTGACCCTTGACCTTTAACCCTTGACCTTTAACCCTTGACCTTTAACCCTTGACCTTTGACCCTTGACCTTTAACCCGTATCTTTGACCTTTGACCTTTCACCTTTGACCTAAAATAAGGAGTTATTTAGATGGCTCATCCCAAGCGACAACATTCAAAACAGCGCAGCCGCAAACGCCGCACGCACTGGAAGGTTAAGATGCCCGGGCTGCAGCCGTGTCCGAATTGCAAAAAACCGATTGTTGCTCACCGCACCTGCCCTTTCTGCGGTTATTACAAGGGCAAGCCGGTGGTCGTGATAGAAAAGAAGGAAAAGAAGAAAAAAACTTAAAGACAGGTCAAGGGTCAAAGGTTAAAGTGAAGACTCATTCACTTTGACCACAGGCCTTTGGTCGATTGCTTTAACCCTTGACCTTTAACCTTTGCTCTAACTAAATTTATGAAAATCGTCGTTGACGCGATGGGCGGTGACCACGCCCCGCAGGCCGTGGTTGAAGGCGTGGTCATGGCGGTGAATGATATGGATGCCGATGTGGTCCTGATCGGGATCGAAGACCGGGTCCATGACGAACTGCAAAAACATACTTATCCCCGCGATAAGATCGAGGTCATCCACGCTCCGGAAGTCGTGGAGATGGATGAGCCCGCCGTCACGCCGCTCAGGAGAAAACGCGATTCTTCGATTGCCCAGGGTGTCAAACTGCTTCATGACTCCCGCTATGATGCCTTCATCAGCGCCGGCAATACGGGCGCGGTCGTGGCCGCCTCAACCATAACCCTCGGCATGCTCAAAGGCGTGGAGCGCCCGGGCATCGGGCTGGTCATCCCGACGCTGAAGAAATTCTCTTTCCTGATTGATGTCGGCGCCAACGCCGATCCTAAACCCAACCATCTTCTGCAATCCGCTTTGATGGCCGAGGTCTATGCGCGCGAGATCCTCACGATCGAGAACCCCAGCGTCGGACTGCTTAACATCGGGGAAGAGGCCACCAAGGGCACGGATTTTATCAAGGAGACCCACCGTATCATGACCGAGCGCCTGCCGAATTTCCAGGGCAATATCGAGGCCAGCGAGATCTTCACCGGGAGATGCGACTGCGTCATCTGTGACGGTTTCGTCGGCAATGTGGTGATCAAGGTCGCCGAAAGCCTGATGGAGTCCGCGGCCGCTCTGCTGCGAAGCGAGATCAAGAAAAGCCCGGTGGCCATGCTGGGCGCGACCATGATGAAATCCCGGCTGCAGAACATCAAGCGCTACGCCGATTACACGGAATACGGCGGCGCGCCGCTTCTGGGCGTTAACGGCATTGTCATGATCAGCCACGGCCGTTCCAGCCCGAAAGCGATCCGCAACGCCATCCGCGCCGCCAAACGCGAAATCGACCACAATATTCTGAATATCCTTTTAAATGAGATCGGAATCAGTTGATGAAGAACGTCGGCATAGTGTCGGTCGGCAAATACGTTCCGCAGCGGGTGGTCACCAATTTCGATCTGGAAAAACTGGTTGAGACCTCCAATGCCTGGATCGTGGGCCGCACCGGCATCCACGAACGCCGCATTGCCGAGAAACACGAGCGCAGCAGCCACATGGCGGTGCATGCCGCCCGGGAGGCCCTGAAGAATGCCAAGCTCGACGCGCATAAAGTCGAGCTGATCATCGTCGCCACCACGACGCCGGACAGCGCATTTCCGTCGGTCGGCTGTCTGGTGCAAAAAGCCCTGAGCAATAAGATCGCCGCGGCCTTTGACGTGAGCGCGGCCTGCTCGGGTTATCTCTACTCCCTGACCACCGCCAAGAAATTCATTGAAACCGGGATGTACAAAAATGCCCTGGTGATCGCTACGGATAAATTCACGACGTTGCTCGACTGGAACGACCGCCAGACCTGTGTTCTGTTCGGCGACGGCGCCGGCGCCTGCGTGCTCGCACCCGTACGGGGCAAGCGCGGTATCCTGTCGGACTTTCTTCTGGCGCACGGCGAATTCGCGCCGCTGATGATGGTGCATGCCCAGGACCGCGAGCCGTTATCGCAGAAGGACATTCATGTCCGCGCCCCTTATGTAACCATGCGCGGCCCGGAACTGTTCAAGATCGCGGTCAATTCCATGTCGGATGCGGTCGCGATCTCGGTCGAACGGGCCGGCTTGAAGGTCGAGGATATCGACGTGGTTGTCCCGCACCAGGCCAATGACCGTATCATTTCCGCCGTGGCCAAGAAACTCCGGATCCCCAAGGAAAAATTTTTTATTAATATCGAAAAATACGGCAATATGTCCGCGGCCGCGATTGCGGTCGCGCTGTACGAGGCGGTCGAGCAGAAACGCATCAAACGCGACAGTAACGTGGCGTTGGTGACCTTCGGCGCCGGGCTGGTCTCGGCGGCGAACGTCGTCCGTTGGTAGGCTGATACGACACACGTCACACGTCACACGACACACGTCACAGGTCACACGACACACGTCACAGGTCACACGGCACACGACACAGGTCAAATAATTAATCATTCGCTCGTGACCCCAGAGCAAAACGAAAGGGGAACGGGTGAAAAAAGGATATAAGAAATTAATTGCCTGGCAAGTCGCGGATGAATTGGCCTTTCAGGTTTATATCGCCAGTAAAGGTTTCCCGAAAGAAGAAATTTATGGCATCACGTCACAATTAAGAAGAGCCGCCATCTCTATTGCGACGAACATCAGTGAGAGTTCTGGCCGTCAAAACAAAAACGAATCGAAACAATTCCTGAATATTGCCTTGGGTTCGTTGGCAGAAACAGAATATCTCTTGGGATTTTGCAAAAAACTAGATTTTCTGAACGCGGTTAAATTTACTGAATTGGAAGCATTGCGTCAACGAGCCGGATCTTTGTTATGGAGTTTATATCAAAGTTACCGATAGTTTTTATTTTTTTCGTGTGTCGTGTGTCTTGTGACCTTTAAAGATTTAATTATGACAAACGTCGCCCTCATTTTTCCCGGACAGGGCAGCCAGAGCGTTGGTATGGGCAAGGAATTTTATGATTCCTCGCC
>Ga0272442_10010122_pt1 | contig 11654 bp, 6 predicted proteins | sample SSMForm2O_FD_200262 | JGI IMG/M metagenome (GOLD analysis project Ga0272442, IMG submission 200262) | Marine sediment archaeal communities from Little Sippewissett salt marsh, Falmouth, MA, United States - SSM-Form-2O | ecosystem: Environmental > Aquatic > Marine > Wetlands > Sediment ...
CCTGAGCCACCAGCAAGAATTACAGATTTCATCCTCACATCACATAGATACTCATTTCAGTAGTACCAAAGCAAGTTGTATCATCTTGTTTATTATAAGAATTGTGATATGAATAAACCGTGTTTTAATCCCTAATACTATTTTGAAGAAAATGTGGATTTATTTAATTTGATTGAATGATGGTTAATAAACGGTTTCGTTGTTTTACCATAATTTCTTTATTAATTGCTTCAAGGTTTAATCGTATTAATGGTTCTGTGTTAGATGCTCTAACATTAAACCAGTAGTTTTCATATTCAATACTCACTCCGTCTAACTGAGTAATGGAAAGTGGATTAGGATGTAGTGAAATAATTTCTTTTATTTTTTCTAGGGGATTAGATACTTTTGAGTTGATTTCACCGGAATGAACATATTTTTTATAGGGTTTGATAAACGCTGAAAATGATTGATTTGATGCAGATAATTGCTCGAGGATTTTTCCAATCATGATTATTGGTGCTTCGTAATATCCATGATCAAATCGTAAAAAATAATGTCCTGAAGATTCACCGGCAAACACTGCATTGATCTCTCTCATTTTTTCTTTAATTAATGAATGACCTACCCGAGTGATAATTGGTTTACCTCCAAACTTGAGGATAATATCCTTGGTAATCTTGCCCGGTCTAATATCATAACAAATAGAAGCACCAGGATGTTGTTCTAAAAAGGGTTTAGCAAGAACTCCTCGAAGAATATGAGATGGGACAACCTCTCCTTTTTCATCAACGAAAAACAATCTATCACCATCACCGTCTGTAGCTATTCCAAAATCAGCATGTTCTTCTAGAACACGTTGTTTCAGTTGTATTAAATTCTCTTCATTTAATGGATCTGCTTGGTGAGCGGGAAATCTGCCGTCTAAATCAAAATTCATTTTAATCAGATGGCCTGGAAGATGAGAAAATAATTCTTCAAGATAAAGACTTCCCATTGCATTCGCAGGATCTGCAACAATAGTATATGGTTTAATCTTATCTTGTTGTATAAATGTTAAATCATGATCGATTTGTGTTTTGAGTATGTCATCCTTTTTTAAAAGTGATCCTTTACATCCAGATGAAAACTCATCTTGTTCAATCATTTCACGAATGGATTGTAAGCCAGAACCAATACTAATTGGTATTGAGTGCTTGCGAACCATCTTAAAGCCATTGTATTCCTTTGGGTTATGTGATGCAGTGACAATCAATCCTCCATCATAATTATGATAAGCAACAGCAAAATAAAAGGTTGGAGCGGAAGCAAGACCAATATCAATGACCGTAGCTCCTTGGTCAATTAAACCGGTTACTAGCGATTGTTTCAAAGAAGGAGAAGATAGTCTCATGTCTGAGGCTACAACGATAGAAACCTCTTTTTTTTCTACGGCATCTTGAATAAAAAGAGTAAATGCTTGTCCTAGTTTATAGGCAAATAGCTCATCTAATTCAGTTGGATAGATGCCCCTGATGTCATAGGCTTTCACGATTTTTTGTAAATCGAAAGATTTCATGTTTTCATTCCATTCTATTATTACTTTTTGAAAGAGAGAAATAAGGCTAAACAAGAAAAATTCACTGATAAATGTTTGTAAAAAATAGATTCTCCTCTGATGAATTTAAAAAAACATGACGTGATCAGATCATGGGATGATTCCAAAATTGAAGATGAATACATTAATTGATTTTGATGCGACATTATCATAGTCGTCATATGCACGGATGGTTATGGTATGATAAAATAAGGAATCTTCATCCCATTTCCATTCATAAATATTATTTTCATCTGGAGCAAATATTTTCACAAGTTGATCATCAATAAGAAATTCAGTTCTATTCAAACTAATGGAGCTTTCGATTTCTGCTTTTATGTTAATATGGCCGAGTATAATGATTTGTCTTTGGAAAAGACGTGCTTTTGGATTGTTAAAGAAATACACCCATCCTTTGATAGGACGTAACACTTCAATAGTAATTCCTGGTGTGGTGGGATCATCTATAGCAAAGTCACTATCTGAAGTATCATTGTTACTGTTCCCTGCGACATCAAACACTTCAACTTTGATTCGGTAATTATCACCAAATGGTATTTCACTGAGATCCCACGAGTATTCTCCGTCGTTATCTTCATCATCACTGATGAGAGTCCAGGTGTCACCCTGATTGCGACTATAATACAAATTAACACTATCTATATCACTATGATTGTCACTTGCTTCCCATAAAATGGTAGTACTAGTGTTGATTACTTCTCCACCATTTGGATAGATAAGGTTGACCATTGGTGGGGTTTTATCAAAGATCATCAATGGGAGATAATCCCCGCCAGTAACGATATTATCATTAACAGTAAATGGAATTAGTGTATCTCCGATGTAATCACCATCGGTATCCATGCCACCATAGGTGTCCCAGTAGTTACCACCAATTCGTGATCCACCAACGATATTCTCAGCGATTTGTAAGGATACATTCCAAATATTTACTGAGTCCATGTCTCGAGCATGAATATCATTTTCACTGAAGTAATTATCATAAATTAGATTATTTGAACTATTACTATCGATTCGAACACCATAATAATTTGAGTAGAATCTGTTCTGAGCGATGATGTTTTCCATTGCTTTTCGTAACCAGATTCCTTGGCCATTATTGGAAAAATTATTTGAAATGATTTCTACATCAGTAACGTTTTCCGTTAGCATGATCGCAGTTTGTCCTAGTTCAAAATTATTCTTTGACATTACTAGATCAGAAGTGTTTTCTCGGCAAAGCTGGTTGTTTTTATTAGTGAAATCCTCAGATACATAAATTCCTTTTGAAGTAGCATAAATATCATTTGTATCAACAGTAATATCATCTCCACCAGCAATAACGATACCAACTCCGGATATTCCAGTTGAAGAACCGGTATCACTGAATCCATAAATAGAATTATTATGAATGGTCACTTTTTTGATGGTGGATTCATTTTCAATGGACCAAAGATTAATTCCATTTGGTATGGTGCCAGGATCATTGATAATCTGATTGTGCTGGATGCTAAGATCATAAGAGCCACTAGCTGTAATACTCCAAATAAGGTTATTATTGATGCGAACAGCGATACTTCCATTAAGATCAATGGTGTCAATGTCATTATCTTCAATGATTAACTGTTTATTTATGTCTACACCATATAACTCGAATGGATCATATTGATAGAACAACCCTCCTCGAATAATATTATTCTTTAATTGTACCGCGTTAGCAAATTGAATAGTCCCATTTCTAATTGGAGGATAATCAGAATATTGATGAGGATCAATGTGTACTGCATAATCATCACCGGTGCTTTGAATGATACAATCTTGAATGAGAAGTCCACTAACATCCTTATACAATCCACTTTTAATGCCATGAGAACTACTATTTAAGGAAAGACCAATAATGTTGACATTACGTGCATTTACATTTAATCCAACAGAAATCGCGGGTCCATTATCTCTACCATCGATGATGACCTGTTCAACGGGATCAATTCCCTGAATTTTTACTCGCTTATCAATAATTACGTTTTCTTCATATAATCCATGAAACACATGCACTTGGTTTCCTATTCCCGCATGTAGAATAGCATTTTGAATTGATCCATAGTAGTGGCCATTTTCTACTTGGGCTGCATGACTTAGATTCCAAGTGTTATTGTAAAATGAGTTATTCTCAATAGTTGCGATACTTAATCCAAAGAGGGTAATTCCATTTTGATTCTCTGAAAAATTTGAATCAATGACGATTACATCCTCTGAATCTTTGATGAAAAGACCATTCGTATTATTCTGTAAGTAACAATCGTGGATGATGATATCCTTACACAGATTCATTTGCATTGCGTCTAATGAGTCTTTTAGTGTATTATTGCTCATAATGATTTGATTGGAGTTACTAGCATTCAATCCAACTGAATCAATTCCATTCAACTGGTTTTGAACGATCAATGACGAATTTACTTTGTGATAATGGATTCCTGATTGATCACTGGTAATATTGGAATGGCAGATTAGAACACTATCAACATGTTGAAGATAGAATCCATCATAAATCGAATGGATAGAACAATTACTAATAGTGATATTATACAAGTCGGGATAATGGTTATTTCCAACTGCAGCTATAGTATCCACTGAACCATCATTAACTCTCATTATCTTTAATCCATGGATAGTCACATCATTACTTTCAATTTGAATAGTCTGTCCATTGAAGGGGATGAATTCACCATAAGTAGAACCTTCATCGGTAATAATTGTTGAATCGGGAAAGAGATATTTTGCTTGAAGCGTCAATGGTTTATCAATTGATAATAATTCATCATAGGTTCCTGGATTGAGATTGACAAATCCACCATCAAAGACCGCATTGATTCCATCAGTAGTAGTATTAAAATGATCAATACCCCAACCAGGTGTGGCATTATCGTAATTATCATCAACCCATGCGGTATTATTCCAATAGATAGGAAGCCAGTTTGAAAAAAGAATGTTGTTACTAACTGGATTTCCAATACCACTAGGGTTTGAACTATGATATGGGCCACTTGAATCACCCCACCAATTTAAGGTTGCATTAACAAGGGCACTACCTAGATTGTTAAGGCCAAAATTCAAATTATCGATAATATTGTTGAAATGAATACTATTCTGTAAAATAGCATCAAATCTTATGATGATACCTTGATTATTATGAGAGATTGTATTTGATAATATTTCAGCTATTAATGTAGATCCTACACTAGTTGGATTTCCAATTTCTATGCCTTGATTAAATTGCGAAATCGAGTTTGATACGAGAATCACATCAGTAAAAATCAACCCGCCAAATGAATCAAAAAAGCGGATACCAGAATATCCATAATCACCGGAATTATTGATTTCATTTCTTGAAACTTTTACATGACTTGATTGAATACTAACCCCATATGATACATTTCCAAGTATTACATTTTTGTAGATTTCAACGGTTCCAGGGCCATAGAAAGGATTGATGATGATACCATTCGCATTACATTGTTCATTTCCAATAATTTTGTTATATCTTATGGAGAGATCACTGATATCACTGTTTGTAACCGTTTGAATGGCATATCCGCCAACTCCACTAAGGTTTCCAGGATAAAAGATATTATTTTTTATGGTGATATCTGATGTGACGATACCTGCTTGTCCAATGCATAATCCAGTTCCACTTCGGGTATTGTTTTCACCATTGAAATCAAAAATAAGATGTTCAATAATGGTTCCTGAGGATCCTTGATTTAATTTAACATCAAATATTCCTGATTGAGGAGTTGAATTTGGTTGAATGATTGATGAACCAGATCCAAGAAGATGAATGTTTTTATTTATGATGATACTATCATTAAAAGTACCATTTAACACGTACACGGTTTCTTTTGAATGGGCACTATTTATTACAGGTTGAATTGAATGAATTGAATAACGATATGTGGAGAAATCTAAGTGTTTAGCAATAGATCCCCAAGTATTTCCATCAGCATCGGCTACTTCGATACTAAAATTATAGCCGCCTGAAGGCCATACAGAACTGTTAATGGACTGGTTCCAAGGGTTTTGAATAGACCAATTTTTAAGAGTATCAAGGGTTAACATCCATGCTTCATTATTTGAATCATATAGGATAGTTAATCCCATATCCTGAGCAAGTTGTATATCTAAAGTAGTCCAATCTTCCATTGGATTTGCGTCATTGGCACTAAAGGTCCATAAAATGTAATCTTCTTCGGAGTTATACGGCGCAGGTCCTGCTATTTGTAAAGTAAGTTGTTCTAAATCGTCTTCAAGATCATCAAAATCATACGTAAGGTTAACCGTTCCAGTGAATGCAGATAACGAATTGGGAAAGATTTCCTCTTTTTGAGGGATCGGAGGATATTGAGATGAAACATAAAAAATCGATGAAGAATCTGATTTGAATTCATAGGATGAGCAATTTGCAGCAAATGTAGCATAAAACGTTCCAGGGATAGATGATGTGAAGGTGATATCATACATTATGGTGATATCTGTTAATGAGGCATTGCCATATCCATAACCAAAATCGTAATCGAAATCATATCCATAACCAGTATGTTCATCATATCCATAGTTGTACCCGTACCCATACCAACTTGTACCTATTAACGGCGTTGTTCTATCGATTTGAAATGATCCTGTTGGAGTATCACTGATTTTTGTGCCATATACTTCGAAACTTGTTGATCCAATTATTTGATCATTAAGACTGTTAAAGACAGTAAATTCTAAGAAATTGATAGGTATTTGTTCATTTGCTCTAATGGTAAGAGTAACATTTCTGAAAATAACAGTTGAACCTGACATCACATCAGTGTTTTCAATTTCACCGGGGGACAAATAGACTGCATCAACTGTTGGTGGTGTCCCAGTGAGAAGAATCAATAAGATAAGACTTGAAGAAGATAATAGAGTGATAATTTTATGAATTGATTTCTTATTAAACAAAGTCATCATCCTTACATATCTGTTATTGGAGGCTAATTTAAATTATTTTAGTATATATAAGATATATAAATCTTTTTGTACATATATTATGCATTCTATAATTATTGTCAATTATTTGCCTAATTTTAAATGAATTTTTAATATCATTTTTGTAATTGAATGATTTTGCAATCATTTTTTCTTCCACAATAGTATCTCTTACTGTTTCACTTATAAAAACTTAATAGCGATTATAACAAAATGGAAAAATACCTGCTATTAATATAATAGACTTTCCTCATAATCCTAAACATTATTATAATAAATTAATTAATGTTATTTTTTAATGTTATTAATTTATGGGTTGTAAACGACCATTTCGATATCTTTTGTACCAAAAGGTTTAATTATATATTAATGGCTTTAATAATCTACATGCCCCCTACTCTTTCAATAATTATTCCTGCGTTTAATGAACAACGAACCATTCAAAAAACACTTTTAAATTATTATGATTTTTTTAAAAATAAATGCAGTTTTAATATCATCGTTGTAATGGATGGATGTAATGATCTTACATTCGATATAGTAAAAAACTTATCGAAAAAATATGATGAGATACAATATATTAATCATCCAAAGAAACTTGGGAAAGGTGGCGGAATTATCAAAGGATTCAAATCAGCAAACGCAGAATACATTGCATTCACTGATGCTGATGGAAGTACATCTCCTATAGAATTGTATAACTTGATAATCCAAACAAAAAATACTGATGTTGTTATAGGTTCAAGATGGTTACACGATTCAGAAATTCTTAAAAAGGAATCACTAGCTAGGAGAATTGCAAGCCGTTCATTTAACCTCATGATTCGATTACTTTTTAACCTTCAATTAAAAGATACACAATGCGGAGCTAAAGTTTTAAAACAATACGTTGTAAAAGATATTATTGACGATCTAGTAATTACAAATTTTGCTTTTGATATTGACCTTTTATATCAGGCAAAGCGAAAGGGATATTCTATCTTAGAAGTACCAATTGAATGGAAGCATGATGATTTTACTGAATTACGGATGGCAAAAGTAATACCATCTATGTTTTTATCCATAATGGGTCTTAGAATGAAATATACTCCATTCTGGGTTTTCATACCTGAACAGATACCAAAAACAATATTTAAAAAGGTTAAAACTATTTAGAATCCCACTATACTAGAGGTAATGGGATTTGAAGATTTTATTTTTTAATTGGAGAGATATTTCCCATCCCAACGCTGGCGGATGTGAACTGCACCTTCATGAAATTGCTAAAAGAATAGCGAAGAAAGGTCATGAAGTATCATTATTTTGCGGATCATATAAAGGTGCTAAACAAAATGATATAATAGATGGAATTCATATTATTCGAAAGGGAGGTAAATATTCAGTTTATGTTTATGCATTTTTTACTTATGTAACAAGTTTAAGAAAAAAACAATTTGATATTATTATTGATGATATCAATGGAATTCCATTCTTTACACCCATTTATGTAAAAAAACCAAAAGTAGCTATAATTCATCATCTAGTTAAGAATATATTTTCAAAAGAATTACCATATGTTTTCAGACCATTTGGGTATTTTGCAGAATGGTTAATCCCTATTATCTATCAAGATATTCAATTTGTTACGGTTTCAAATAGCTCAAAAAATGAAATGATTGAACAAGGAATTTCTGAACATAACATTCAAGTTATTCATAATGGGATTTCGCTTGATTATAAAGAAAATATTCATGAAAAAACAAAGAATCCTTCTCTTTGCTACATTGGAAGATTGAAGGAATATAAACAAATAGATCATTTGATAAAAGCATTTGAATTAATAAAAGAAGATTTTTCGGAAAGCACATTATCAATTGCAGGGTCCGGAGATAAAGAAGAAGAATTAAAAGATTTAGTTCGTAAAAAGAATTTAGAAGATTATGTGATATTTCATGGTTTTATCGATGAAGACAAAAAGATTCAATTATATCAAGAATCTTGGGTTTTTGTTAATCCATCAATAAAAGAAGGATGGGGATTAACAGTAATTGAAGCAAATGCATGCGGAACTCCTGCTATTGCGTATAATGTTCCTGGTTTAAAAGAATCAATCAAGAATAATTATAATGGGCTTCTAGTTGATTCCGTTGATTTTTATAGTCTATCAAAAACAATAAAAGATTTTCTTAAGCATGAAGAATTAAGAAATAATATATCAAGAAATGCTATCATTTGGTCTAAGAATTTCAATTGGGATAAAAGTTCAAATGATTTCTTAAAATTGCTAGAAAACGTATTTAAAAACAATTAACATTTCATATCATATTTGATTCAAAGGATGGGATAAAATATTGATATTCAGCTCTTTAAAGATAAAGAATTCATAAAACATAGTGGCATATTTTTTATTGCCTCCATGCTTGGTGGAGCATGCAATTATATCTACCAGATTTATATGGGCAGAGCGTTAGGCCCATATCAATATGGGATTTTTGGATCATTATTTGCTATATCTTACATTATTTACGTGTTAACAAACACTATACAAACGGGGAGTGCTCGGTTCATATCAAAATTTATTGGTGAGAACAAGAAGGAAATGATTTCGGTATTTTCAAAAGGGCTTTTAAAAAGAATGTTTGTCTTAGGAATATCGATTTTTGTTATTCTTGTTATACTCAGTAATCCTATTACAATATATCTTAAAATTGATTCTATAACTCCAGTGATTGTTTTAGCAAGTATCTTTATTTTTTCAACTCTTCTTCCGGTTAATCTCGGAATTATCCAAGGTCTTGAAAAATTCTTTTCTCTAGGTATTAATATGATCCTTAGTTTTTCCGCAAAATTGATTTTTGGAATACTTTTAGTAATGATTGGTTTTGGTGTTAATGGAGCAATTAGTGGGGTAGTAATAGGCTTTATCGTGGCATTGATTTTTTCATATTTTCCAATTAGAAATTATTTACATCAAAATAGTAAAAACAAAAATAAATTTAATTTTTCAGAACTATATGTGTATTCTTTTCCTACAATGATTGCCATGTTTTGTTTCTCTGTGCCTGCTAATATGGATGTCATACTTGCAAAACATTTTTTTGAATCAAATACAGCTGGAATTTATACTGCAGCTACAGTTCTTGGAAAAATAATACTCTTTGTTCCAGGTGCAATCGCGATCGTTATGTTTCCAAAAATTTCAAGATTACATGCAGAGAAAAAAGACACCAATTATGTACTTAACATTTCATTAATTTATACAGCAGTTCTCTCAGGAGCAATGGCATTAGGGTATTGGTTCTTTCCAAATCTAGCAATAACTATTCCATATGGTATAGAATATCTCGATGCGATTCCTGTTTTGCGTTTATATGGTATAGCAATGTTCTTTTTCTCTCTTACAGTAGTAATTATGAGATATACGTTAGCTATAAGTCATGTAAAATACGTTTATTTGTTAGTTATGTTTACTCTTATAGAAATAGGCTTGTTATACTTATTTCACACAACCATTCTTATTATGGCTCAAATCATATTAATTGTTAATTTTTTGCTTTTCATATCAAGCTATATCTATTTGTTAGTTTTAAAAAAATATATTAAAGTAAATCCTACACAGGTGTCCCCTATTGAAATCAAATAAACTCGTATCAATTATTATTCCAACTTATAATTCATCACCTTGGATAAAATCTTGTTTAACATCAATTCAAAAACAAACATATCCTTCAATTGAAGTAATTATTGTAGATAATTTTTCTGAAGATGACACTGTAGATATCGCAACTGAATTTAACACTAGAATAATAAAAAAAAGGTCAGAACGTGCCATTGCAAGAAATGAAGGTATTAACCACTCAAATGGAACATATATTCTTTCTTTAGATTCTGATATGGAATTAGAAACTGATGTAGTTACTGAATGTGTTCATATTTTTGAGAATCATATAAAGGCTGGAGGAGTGGTTATACCAGAAATTTCATTTGGTAAATCATATTGGGTTAAAGTGCGAAATTATGAGCGGAGTTTTTATGAACATACAAAGATTGAATCAGCTCGGTTTTTTAACAAAACTTTAATTGAAAAAGTCTCTGGCTATGAAGAAGATATAGTTTTTTTTGAAGAAAGTACTCTTCCTCAAAAAATCGAAAAATTAGGTTATGATATTTATCTAAGAATAAATTCTCATATCATTCATCATGAAGATAACTTTGATATTCTACGATGGTTGAAAAAGAAATTTTACTATGCTCAACATATTGGAATTTATCAAAAAAAATATGGTTCTTATGCAAATGATCAAATGAATCCGTTTTATCGTTTTGATGTTTTTTTGAAGAATAAGAATAAGCGTTTTTTTTCCAAACCATTTTTAGCTTTTGGAGTGGTAGCCCTTAAAACTCTTGAATATCTTTTTTCAGGACTTGGCATTATATTCTCCTAATAATACTTAATTATTTTTTTTCGAATTGCCGTTACAATTGGATAATTTACAGTAGGATTAGATAGAAATTGCTGTAATCTTGGTCTTCTAAGATTATATTTTTCTGATAGAACCATAAAAAAATTATTTTTATCGATCAAATTATGATGCACTTCTCCGATTATACAATCTATATTATAATTTTTTAAGGAGCAAATTATCTTTTCCTCAGCTCCTTCCACATCCATTTTAAGAATATCTATTTTCTGATCATTATAGAAAGATTCCAAATTAACTGTTTTAACTTTAGTATCTGTCTCTTTATTAGATAATTTTGAATATTGATGATTATCTGAAATATCAAAAAATTCATATCCATCTTTATCTGAAATTGCAGCATTATGAACAGTGGCATTTACACGATTACTTTTAAGATTTTTATTCAATATCTGTATAAGATCTTTATTCGGTTCGAAACAATGAATAGAACATTGAGGCCATAAGGTATTGTAATAAATTGCAGAAAGACCCTTATTTGCTCCCGCATCGACAATCAATGTTGGATTTTTGATGTTATCAACAAAATATACTTCTAAGAAAAAAATTTCTGTAAGTAAAATAATATCAGTTAAAGTAGATTCAAGAAATACTGATACTTTTTTTGATCTGAATATAAATTCAAT